>Ga0316221_1004137_pt1 | contig 11290 bp, 19 predicted proteins | sample TBH18007metaG_FD_206003 | JGI IMG/M metagenome (GOLD analysis project Ga0316221, IMG submission 206003) | Freshwater microbial communities from Trout Bog Lake, Wisconsin, USA - TBH18007 | ecosystem: Environmental > Aquatic > Freshwater > Lake > Hypolimnion/Profundal zone | place: USA: Wisconsin... | reverse complement strand
AACAACTCCACCTCGCCTGCTGCATCCTCAACGCGAGGAACCAAGGATTCTACGGCCTAGCGGAAGCCCTCACCGAGCTTTACCACCTCCTAGGCTAACCACGTCCGACAACTTCAGAGACCCACCCGAATTCTATGCCCACCATCAAAGCCAATGACCGCCCAACCCTTCCGCCTCCCGAGGCCGGGGTTCAACATGCCGTTTGCATCGGGGTTTGCGACCTCGGATCAGCGTTTTGTTAATCAAGCAAATTTTGGTGCTTAACCAGATCGGCGAGAATCTTTGCGCGATGATCGGTGCCGTTCACAAGCCATCCCCTCGCGTGGATTTGGCCACCTACATCCTCCCCCCAGAGTCTTACGCAGGCCGTCAGCCATTCGTGCGGCTCCCGATATAAATCAAATTTCGGTTTCTCCCTAGATTCTGGGTCTGCAAGCGATGCCCAATGTTTCGCCACGCTGGAAGGTGTTAGCACCCATTGGGGGTATTTGACCCTGTATCGGGAAATGCGGGCGCTTATTTCAGCGGGAGAAAGGTCAGGTGTTACGGCTAGAATATCCGCCCGTGCCACGCCTACAGCCCTTGCCCCCTCTTTAGTGAGCTGATCCAAGACAAGCCCGCATCCCTCGGCGAGCGCGTCAAACAACGGATCGCGGCCCGATGGGAGACGCTTTGACTTCTTAAGGGCGGCAAATTCCGCCTTGAACTGGCCGGCAGCTATGGCCAGCCATTCGGTTTTGTGCAGCTTCCCGCCATTGTTCGCGTGAGCCTGCCCCAAGCGATCAAAAAGCCGCTGCGCTGCCTCATATTCCGGCTGCATCAATCAGGACGGGAAACGTCCACGCCTCAACCCTCGGTCATCCAGCTCCCCGGCGCTTCCTTGGGGAAACGGCGCACGCTGACTGGCGCATCCTCGCGCATTTCGGCTTCGCGCATGATTTCCTCGGGGTCGTCGCGGAGCGCGTGGCGCGGGGATTCGACCGCATCGCGGTCACCTTGTGGTTTCTCGGGCATGATGGAGTAGTGTTCGGGAGTCATGCGCCACGGATGGGCGCGGGATTGCGCGGGGTCAATCTCAAATATAAGATATTTTCTTATTGACGCTTTGTTCGCGCTCTGATGCGCTCCGACGCATGGCCAAGAAGAAAATCAAACAACCCACTTCCACAATCTCCTTTAAAACGAGGGATGAGCAGCAGGCGGCGATCCGCAAGGCGAAGATGAAGCACGCCAGCCTTTCCCATTGTGCCCGCGATCTGTTTAGCGCGTACCAACCCACCAGCCTCATCAAATGAGCGCCCCAATCACACCCGAGCGCACATTGGAACACGTCGAGCGATTTATCCGCGACAACTCGCCCCGGCGCATCGTGATCCAGACTCGTTACGGCGCAACCGAGCTGCCGGTTGATGAAATTTGGCTTTCGGACATGAACCGCACACTTTTCGTGACCGTGAATCTGCCCGCTGATACCTCTAAACTTTAAGCTTATGAAAACCGATCAAACCGCCCTTGAACTTGCCGTCCCCGACAAAGGGGAACTTGCCACGCTTCCCGCCCAGCAGATTTCGCCCGCCGCACTCATGCAGGCGGTTATTGAGAAAGGCATCAGCGCCGAGAACGTCGGCGTGCTTGAAAAGCTGATCGAGCTGAACGAGCGCGTGGAGCTGCGGAATGCGGAAAGGGAGTTTAACCGGGCGTTTGTCGCGCTGCAGGCGGATTTGCCCGTGATCGTGGCCAGCACCATCATCCCGAACCGCGGCAAATATGAGCGTTTCGAGGATGTCATGTCGAAGGTCGGCCCGCTGCTGGTGAAGCACGGGTTCACAGTCTCGTTCACGATGGACTTCAAGGAGAGCCGCATCATCGAGACCTGCCACTTGAAACACGTCGGCGGCCATTCACAGAGCAATTCCTTTGCCGTGCGGTCGGGCCGGGCGGACAGCGATACGCAGGCCGACTGCAAGGCGGCGACAACCGCCAAGCGCAATGCGCTGCTGAACTGCCTTAATATCGTGATCCGTCAGGATGCCATGCAGAACGAGGAAGGCGATGCATCGCTGGAGGGTGAACTTATCAGTGACGACAAAATCCAGTATTTGCGCGAGCAGGTCAAAGAAACCGGATCGGATGAGGCGAAGTTCCTCAAGTTTGCCGGAGTCGATAAGTACGAAGAAATCCGCAGTGGGGCCTACGATGTGCTTGTGCGCTCGCTCGCCACCAAAGCTCGCCGCCCATGAAAATCCTAGACTGCAAACAGGGCTCGACGGAATGGGAACAGGCGCGGCTTGGCGTCGTCACGGCATCGGAGGCCGATGCGCTCCTGACGCCGCTGTTCAAGATCAGGACCGGCGAAGGGGTGGAAACCTACCTTTACCGCAAGCTGGCCGAGAAAATACTCCATTGGTCGCCCGAGGCGGGCAGTACCTTTGCGATGGACCAAGGCAGCCTGATTGAATCGCTGGCCCTCCCTTGGTTTGGCTTCACCTACGATTGCGAGCCGCGCCGAGTGGGCTTCTGTGTGAGCGATTGCGGGCGCTACGGCTGCTCACCTGACGCCATCCTTGGCGATGACAATGGGCTGGAGGTCAAAGCGCCCCAGCCCCCCACGCACTTGAAATATCTTCTGGCCGGCGAGCTTCCGCCCGAGTACCGCGTGCAGGTGCATTTTTCCATGTTCGTCACGGGGCGGCCGCGCTGGACGTTCCTAAGCTATAGCCGCCAGTTTGACCCGCTGGTTATTCCGGTGGAGCGCGACGAGGCGATTCAGGCCACGATCCGGCAGGCCCTTGACCAGTTTTTCATCAAGTTCGACGCAGCCTACGCCAAGATCAAGGCGATAAAGGACACGGAGAACGCCCAGAAACAGGCCGCATATCAACCCGACGAATCAAAATGAGCACCACCCTAGATTCCGACTTCCTCCGCGCCGTCGTCCTCGTGACCGGATTCCGTGGTAACGCCATGCAGGGCGCTCAGGCCGCCCTCCTGATGATCGGCCTGCGCGGGCAGGACTTTTGCGCCGGCCAGCTGCCCAAGGAGGTTTGCAGCGACAACAAGCACCTTGCGGGCTGCGCGACCGGCGCCCTAGTGGCCATCGGCCTGCTCGAAGTCGTGGGCCGCGTGAAGTCGCCAAACCCGGATGCAAAAAGCCGGAAAATGAACCTCCTGCGTATCCCGAACGACAAGGTTTCGACGGCGCGCACTTGGCTTCGCGTCCACGGTTACGAGCCGAAAGACGCGCAGGCTGATCAGCTAGCCCTTCAAATCGCCTGACCATGAATGCCGAACAATTCCACTACGCCATCGCCATTTTGAAAGCCCGCAATGAGGGATTCGACAAATTGGCGCATGCGATCACCCAATTGTATTTCAAAAACTGGCCCCAATGACCACACCCACCCCAGCCCCCGCCGGAGAAGGCGCGAAAGTGCCGCCTGATTGGGCCGTGAAAGCGGCTCAGGAAATCAAGGCCTTCATCGAGTCTGATGGTTGGCCTCATACGGAACCGGAGACCAAAGCACCGTGAGCCATGACCCTAAAGACTTTATTTCAGGCGATGGAACGAGTGACTGCTGTGATGCTCCTGTTTTATCCGGCGGGATGTGCTCTTTCTGTAGGGAGCATTGCGAAACTGTCTCGGAGGAAGAGGACGACGTGCAAATCCCCCCTCACGAATTTACGGGTCAGAAACTTGATGTAAAAGCACCATGAACACCCCAGCACATTCGAGAGGACTCACCGTGAACGCGAAACACCTTCTACGCTGGTTGCGGCAACACTTTTGCTCGCATGCCGTTTATTACGACACGGACGGCACAAAACGCGATGCGGCGGGCAACCTCTCATGCCCCTGCTACAAATGCGGCAAAGTCCTAATAGCCGACTGCTACCTCCATATGAACGCGGACCTTCATCGGAGGAATAAATCGTGAGCGCGAAGCAACAGCCGAAGTTAAGACTACGCTACGTTCCCGGAGGCGTGGACCTGATTGACCGTGACGGAAGTTGGTTGGCCGGAATGACGGAAGAGGACGCCATCGAACTTCACAGTCTTCTACAACGTAATCTTGTGCGGCTGCACAAACGCATCGGTATCCGCGTCCCTCGTCGGGCGCTGCAACGCGGGGAGGGGAAATGAGCTTGCCGGCCCCATATTACCAAGATTCCGCCGTGACGCTGTACCACGGGGACTGCCGCGAGATCGTGCCGGCGCTGGGGCGGTTCGATCTGCTGCTGACGGATCCGCCGTATGGGATTAACCGCGCTGGCATGCGCGAGAGTACGTCTAAACACGGAGGGCGCAAGGCCTATGAAGATTTGAAATGGGATAACGGAACGCCAGACCCGTCGATTTTCGCTTCCCTGATTTCAGCAAGCGATAATCAAGTTATATGGGGAGCAAACTATTTTCCTGCGGTTTTACCTCCATCAATGGGCTGGTTTGTTTGGGATAAGGGTCAGGACATTTGCTCATCTGATTGCGAGCTTGCTTACACTTCACGCCGAGCGGCCCTGCGCCGAAAGGTTCTTAACCGCGTTGCGCTTATGCAGGACGGACCCGAGCACCCAACGCAAAAACCGGTTGAGCTTATTTCATGGTGCCTGTCATTTTTTCCCGACGCCCACACGGTCCTCGACCCATTCGCTGGATCCGGCACAACTGGACGCGCCTGCAAAGACCTTGGCCGCAAGTGCGTGATGATTGAGCGCGAGGAGAAGTATTGCGAGATAGCCGCCCGACGCATGGGCCAAGAAGTTTTACAGTTTTAGCACCCGCCCAACCACCAACCCCGCCAAGAAATGAGCACCTTTTGCCCCACCTGCTTCCGTCCTTATTCATGGCAACGTGAAGCGTTCAACGGCCCTTATTGCGAATGCACTTCGGCCGAATCCAGCATAACGAATAGCACCGCGATTCCGCCCGCCCCACCTAATTTTCCATGAACCTCGACGAACGCGCCTACTCCATCGCCAAGCAGCTCATGTCCTACGGAAATGCCTTCCAAGCCTGTGACACGCAGAACCGCCAAGAGAAGGTCATCGCCGAGGCCGCCAAGACCGTGAAGCGCGAACTGCTCGCTTTTCAGGAAGACTACTTGAACCCGCAAAACGCCACCCCATGAACCCCGAAACCATCATGCGAATCGTCATCACCCTCATCTGCCTCTACGCGCTCGCCACGCTGGCCCGCGCTTCGTTTCTCCGCCACGTCGCCTGCGACCAAATTGACCTCACGCGCATGGCCGACGCCATCCTGCAATGCGAGAACACGCCTTGGGAAAAAATCGGTCTATATGGCGAGCGATCCAGCTACCAAATAACCGAGGGTGTTTGGAAGCAGCACACGATTGCTGCATTCACTTGGGCATCCGATCCTCACCCGGCCTGCAGGCGGATGGTGGACAAACTCGTCATCGCCCATCTCGCATGGATTTGTCGCACACTTAAGGCAGATGGCTATACCTTGACTCCTTACATCGTCGCAGAGGTCTGGAAGGGCGGCATTGGGCGATTCCGGCGAATGCAGATGCGCCCACCAGACATCCAGTATGCGATCCGATGCAACAACCTGTATGCCGAAAATCGGCTTGCATCCAGCAAGTAACTACGCCATTTGCCCTATTGGGAGATAGGTAGGCGGGTAACGATCACCCCGCCGAAAAGTGGCCATAAGTCCTTGCGACCCGCCGGAGAGGTAAGAGCCTCCGGCGGGTTTTCGTTTTGAAAATCAGGCGGTCACTTTAAGCGATACCAGACCTGATTCGTCAACCTTGATCCCGTCTTGTCGGCCGAATTGCCCTTGAAAATATCCACTTTGCCGCACTTTTTCAAGGCACGCAGGCGCCGGTAAAATTGCATTTCGGTCCAGTTTAAAAGCTTTCTGATCTCGACTCGCGTAAGCCAACCCGCGCCAGTCGGCTTTTTTTGCCGTCTCGTGACATCGCCAACGGCCTCCATCCATTCAGCGCGCATCGCCTCCGCGCTTTTCTCGCCGACCACGACTGTTCGCTGGTCCGGTTTCATAGCGTGACGGCGGCCGGGGGCTGCGGGTTGAAATGGCGGTAGTGAACAACCGGCATTTCGCCGTCCCGCATGTCCCGCCAGTCGAGGACGTAAATGGATGGGCATGGGATGCCATCCGGGACGACCTTGTGCCCGTGGCGCGTCAATCCCTGCCATGCCCCCGTAACCACCGTGAGCCTGTTGCCGTCACAGAAATGCCCCGTGCGGTGACGGTGCGCGCCGACCACCACCCGTGGGGCCGTCCAACCGGCCCGCACCGACTCATTCACGGCGTTGCCCAGTTGAATCGAATGCTGCGACGCTTCCAAATAACTCCGCGAAGTCGCCGGAAAATGATGCCTCACCGACAGCGGAACCCCGCAGGCCACAAGGCGCAGATGATCCCAATAGGGCTGCCCGTGATCGGGGTTTTTCTCGGCCTTCAAAAAGTCGGCAATCGAGTTTTCGACGCCGCCCACATGGCAATCCGTGCCGCGCACCATGTACCGCTTCGCGGCGCGCTCGGCAACCGGTGCCAGCAATTCCTTCGCCGCCTTGGCATGGTTGCGCGGGTCCGGCGACCATATCTCGGTCGTCCGGTGATGATTCCCCTCGATGCAGTCCCCGTTGATGACGAGGCCATAGGTCTGCGGCTCCAGCAGTTCACCGAGCCACGCATGACCCTGCACCCAACAATCGTAAAACCACGCGGAAAGCGGGGACCGCCCCACCGGCTCACCGCCCTTCTCCGTCACGAATCCGGGCTGCAGAATCGCCTCATCCGAGCCGGAATGAATGTCTGAGATAAAGACAAGGGCTCGAATTGACTTTCTCAAGGCCATGTTATTTGCGGGCTATCCACTCCCAAATGCAGCCGACCAAAAGGGCCACCGCCGCCGCAAACCCCCGGTTATGCCATTCTTGGCGCTCCAGCTTGGTGACACGGCCGTTCGTCTTGTCCACGGAGTCCTGAATGCGGTCCAGCCGGCGCGTCACGCCCTCGCGGTATTCCCGTTCGATTTTATGATAGTCGGCCCTTTCCCGGTCCTGCTGCTTCATTTGTTCAATGATGGTCGCCAATTGTGCGTCAAGCGATCTGGGGTCGAACGAGATACTGGATTTGACGCGGGGCATGGAAAGAATTTCGACTACCGGACTTCCGGTACGTGCTCTAGGTGTTTTCCCTGAGATACGCCGCAATGTAATTGGCAAGACGGTGATTGCCGAGCTTGTCGAGGGGGTCGATGCCGATGGCCGTCATGTCGATGACCGTGGGCGGCACCAGCAGGTCGCAATAGCCCAAAAACCGGCCCGGCGCGTCCGGCACGACATCGTTCGGGTTTTCCCAGCGGTGGATGGCGGCAAAGCGCGGAGTGGCCCAATGGGCGAAATCCTGATCCCCCGGCTCCGGCGTGGCAATCAGGAGCAGTTCGGGCGCCGGAGACCCCGCCACGGCTCCGAACAAAGTCGCCGCCGGCCCCCCAAGGGAATGACCGCCCAACCAGTCAATCGGCGGCAGCGGGTGCCCGCTTTCGGTTTTGGCCTGCGAATAGTAGGACGTGAAGCCGCGCTCCGTGCGCCCCACGCCAAAGGGCGACGGGTCAAAGGCAAAATCAAGGTCCAGCAGCCCGTCAAGGAAAGTTTCGGTCCCGCGCACGGCTTGGGCGAACTTGCCGGTGGGCTGATCCCGGAGAATGTAAGACGTGGCCCGAACGTCGCCGCGAATGAAGGTGCGGTCAATGAGGTCATACCCCGCCGGAGCCGGCGCCCCGTCATAGACGGCCTGAATCGCACCCGCCAACCGCACTTGCTGGTCCGGCGTCACGGGCGGTTATTTCGTGACCGTAACGGGCGCCAATTGAACCGAGGTTCCGGGTTCGACCGTCAAGCCGGAGACGCTGAAGGTCTTGGTCGTCCCCCAGAGCGGGATGGCGAAATTGTCCTTCAGGTTCACGATCTGGATGGTGCCGTCCTTCGACTTGCTGAGGCCCGTGGCGCTCAACTGATGCGACCAGAAGGGCGTGGAGACCTGCAGGGAGGCATCGGTGACGGTGTTGGTCGGGAGCGCGGCCACAAAGGCGGCGAGGTCTTGGCCGGCCGTGCCGGGGTTGGTAACGCAGCCGCAAAGCCCCAGAATCAGGGCGAGCGATGCGGTGATGGTGAGCAGTTTTTTCATGATTTTGTGGGAGGAAAGGGAGCTTCGGTCTGGATGGAATCGGGCAGCTTGTGCGTCGAGAGCCAGATGATGATATGGACACCGAAGGCACCGACGAAAGCCGCCTCCATTTCGTGCAGGTTCAGGATGCGGGCGTCGGTGCTGACTCCGGTGAGCGAGACGCCATCAATGCCGGCGATGCCCGCCACGGCGCTGATCCCGCCATTCCAGCCGGCGGCGAACATGCCGTAGAGGCAATGCAGCAGGAATTTCTTGATGGCCGGCCAGTTCATGCGTGTTACTTTTTGGGCGGCACCGGGGCTAAAAACCGGCGCAGGATGGAAAGCGTGGCGGAAGTGATTTTGCCCTCCTTGATTTCCTCGCTCGTCACATCAATGACCTGAAGGTCAAGCGTCACCGGCTCGTCGCCCTTGGACTCGATGGCGCTCATAATGGCGATTTGCTTGGCGGCCTTTTGCGGGCCGTCCGGTAAATCGACCTGCATACTCAATCGCTGCGCGGCGAATTGACCTTTCTGGAGCGCCGTGGCGATGGGGAGCAGGACGTTGATGTCGTCCGCTGCGGCCATCGTGTCCAGCGGTGACAGTCCAGACTGGACCGCCGAGAGCGCGCCGTGGAGATTACTGGCTTCTTGGCGCGTGAGGGTGACAGACTTGGACTCGTTGGCAAAAGCGGTGCCGCAAAGGCACGCGAGGATCAGGAACAGGATGGTTGGCTTTTTCATGCAGTGGGAGCGGAACAAAATTCGATTATTTGGTCAACTCCGGTTAAATGTGCTGCACGACTGTTCCCTCGACGTTGTAGGTGAGGGAGGAGAGATGGAGAATGTAAAGTCCTTAGTGAATAGGGGAACGGTGAATTGCCACGTCGTTTGGGCCACTCATGGGAAATTACCTGATGCGGCGCGCGCGGATCATTCCGAACGCCTTGGCGTTGCCGGGCGAGGTGGTGTAATTGCAGAAAGCCGAGAAATAAACCGTTGTCGTCGTTGACAGACTAAAGCGCTGAGTCGGCAGCGCGATTGCCGGCGTGCCGACGGGAACGCCAGAGCCCGACCAATTGAAGTGCGCGCGAATCGCCAAATCCAAATTTGGCAGCGTGGCCGACGTGGTTGAGCACCAACCAAAAAAATTGCTGAGGTTGGTCATGCCGGTATCGTCGAGCATCACGAGTCCGCTTACATCCCAATCGCCGGCCGTGAGGCTGATGCTCGTGACATCGGCCGCGACGCCGCTGGCGAGGGCAACTGCCGAGGCGTCAACAACCGTGCTCGAAACGTATTCGCCGACGCTTCCGGCGTTCGCGTTGTTGTTGGTCGTGGTGCCGACGATGCCGGCGGTCTGCGACGGCGTGATTGCACCCGTCGCCGTAATGGCCGCCGCGCTGATGGTGCCCGTGAAGGTCGGAGAGGCGGAAAAAACGAGGTTGCCGGTGCCTGTCGCGCCTGTGGAAGTGACGCCTTCGATGGTTTGGTGGCCCGTAAACGTATTGCCAGCGTCCGTGCGCGCAATCGTGGCCGACGTGCTGGGGAACGTCATCGTCGTCGCGTCCGTCCCGGCCAGCGTCAGGCTGTTGTTAAACGTAAGCGTCTTTGCCGTTACGCCGGTCAGCGTATAAGTGCCCGTCGTGAACGTGTTACCGTTGATGGACGTGGCCGTGGCCACCCCAAGGCTCGGCGTCGTCAGAGTCGGGCTCGTGGCCAAAACGACATTCGCGCCGGAACCCGTGACGCCCGAAATAAGGTTGCCGTTGACCTTGAAATTGTTGCCGGAGCCAGCGGTGTCGAACGTCTTGCCCGTGAGCGTCGCGGTGCCCGTATCGGTCACGAGGTTGCGAGCGGTGCCTGCTTGGTCGGGAATCGTGAGGGTTGCCGCGCCGACAGTCTGGGCGGCCAGCGAAAGCGTCACGGTCTGCGCGGTGGCGTCGGCGGTGATGAGTTTAAACGCACCCGAGGTCTTGCCGTTGATTTGGACGAAGCCCGTGTTGGTTTTGCCCGATGCCGTGGTCAGCGACGGCGTGGTGGCGTCGTTGATGGTTGTCGCGCCGGACAGCGTGTTCGCGCCCGTGCTCGTAATAAAGGTGCCCGTCGAGGCTGCCCAAGTGTTTGCGCCGGAGCCAGAGGCGGTGTTGCCGCCAGCAAAAACGGGCGTGTTCATTGTCCACGAAGTCGTCGTGCTCGCGCCCGTGAACGTGTTGGCCGCATCGGTGCGGGCAATCGTCGCAGAGGTCGTCGGGAACGTCATGGTCGTCGCGTCCGTGCCCGCGAAGGTCAGGGAGTTCGAGAACACGGCGGTCTTGCTCGTCGTGCCGCCCGCGATTTGGAAGCCCGTCGCGTTGGCGGTGAGCGTCAGGCCGTTCACCGTCGTCGCCGCCACGGTACTTGCGATCGTGGCACCGATTGGCGTCGAATTGATACCCGTAGAAGTCAAAGTCCCAACGGTGACGCCGTTGACGGAAAATAGGTGAGACCCGCCCGTAGGAGTGTTGTAATACAAACTCACGTCGCTACCGCCTCCGCCTGCTAGGGAGATCCCCGACGCAAAAACATTGGAGTTATTAAAACTCAAAACCCCATAGGTGGGTGAACCGGAAAGATTGCTGAGCAAGATAGCGTTGGTTTGGCCTGACACTTTGGAGGTCAACGTCGTGAAAGCGCCCGTGTTCGGCGTCGTTCCCCCGATAGCCGGAGGGCTGGCGAGGTAGGTGGAGAAGCCCGTCCCGCTAACTGTTGAGGAGGCGCTGAGGGTTGTCGCCGCAACGGTTGAAGCGGTCGTCGCTCCTACTGCCATCCCGTTCAACCCCGTCGCAGTGATTGCACCTACGTTGCTGTTAGCCACCGTGAACTGCATCCCCGACGAGTAATAGATGCCGGTCGTTAGGGCCGAGGAGAACGCATAGCCCGGAGCGCTGGCCGAGCCGCTGGCCGTGGCGAAATACTGGCTTGCCGAGGCGTTGGTAAAGGCTCCGGTCCCGGCCGTCGTCGCCCCGATGTTCACGTTGTTTAGGCCGGTGCTGGTGAATTGAGCCACAGTAGATCCCGAAGGCTGAATCAAAATCGAACCGGATGCGTACAAATACCCAGATCCGCCTTTCGCGCCAATTAGAACG
>Ga0316221_1004128_pt1 | contig 11302 bp, 8 predicted proteins | sample TBH18007metaG_FD_206003 | JGI IMG/M metagenome (GOLD analysis project Ga0316221, IMG submission 206003) | Freshwater microbial communities from Trout Bog Lake, Wisconsin, USA - TBH18007 | ecosystem: Environmental > Aquatic > Freshwater > Lake > Hypolimnion/Profundal zone | place: USA: Wisconsin... | reverse complement strand
TAAAAATCGAGATCGCCGATGGGACTTTCAAACCGAATTGGGAATCGTTGCGGCAATACCGATGCCCCGATTGGTTCCGCGACGCCAAGCTTGGGTTCTGGGGAATCCTTGCCCCGCAGTCGCAGGACGAGGCCGACGGCTGGTATGCCAGGAACATGTATATTGAAGGTGAGCAAGCATATCTGTTCCACCGCGAGCATTTTGGCCCCCAGTCCCAGTTCGGCTACAAGGACCTTGCCGCGCAATGGAAAGCCGACCGATTCGATCCAGACCGGCTCATGGATCTCTACAAGAAGGCCGGTGCAAAGTATTTCGTGGCGTTGGGTGTTTTTCACGACAACTGGGACAACTGGAACTCAAAATACCATCGTTGGAACTCGGTAAACGTCGGCCCGCACAAAGACATCGTCGGCCTCTGGGCTGCGGCGGCAAAAAAGCAGGGCCTGCGCTTCGGCATCAGCGAGCATCTGGAGCGCAGCTACAGTTGGTTCAACACAAATAAAGGCAGTGACAAACAGGGTAAATACGCCGGCGTGCCCTATGACGGCAACGATCCCGCCTTCGCCGATCTCTACTTCCCGCCGCACGAGGGCAGCAATGCCGGTTACCCGAAAAATCCGCCGGAATGGTGGCCGCGTGAATGGTTCTGGCGGATCCGCGATCTGGTCGACAGCTTCCAACCGGACCTTCTATACACCGATGGCGCCGTGCCGTTCGAGGAAACCGGACGCAGCCTGATCGCGCATTTCTACAATGCCAACACCGTCTGGCACGGTGGCAAGCTGGATGCGGTGTACAACATCAAGGACATGAACCACCGTCCCGGTCACGATCACGGCGAGTATGTCGATGGCATTGCCGTGCAGGACGTCGAACGGGGCGGATTGCCCGGCATCAAGGCGCAACCCTGGCAAACCGACACCTGTATTGGCGACTGGTTTTACAGGACCGGGTTCAAATACAAGAGCGCCAGGCAAGTCATCGCTTTTCTTTGCGATGTAGTCAGCAAGAACGGAAACCTGCTGCTTAACATCCCGCTCAAGCACGATGGCACCATCGACAGCGATGAAGAAAAAGTGCTCACGGGGATGGCCGATTGGATCGCCGTCAATGGCGAGGCGATCTACGGCACGCGCCCGTGGCTGGTCTTCGGCGAAGGTCCAAACAATATCGATAATAAGGGCGGAGGCCATTACACAGAATCGATTTTCGCCCAGATGACAGCCCGCGACATTCGCTTTACGACCAAGGGTGACGCGCTCTACGCCATCGCTCTCGGCTGGCCGGAAGACGGAATGCTTCGAATTCGTTCATTAGGCAAATCGTCAGGGCAAATCGAGAGAGTCTCGTTGCTAGGGCATGACGGGCAACTCACTTGCACTCAAACCGAAGACGAACTCAGCGTCAATCTACCGCGATCGATCGTAATCAAAGACGCCATCGTCATCAGAATTGCCGGGCACAACCTCTCACCATCAAAAAGATAAATACAGGAATTATGAATAAGAGCAAACTGATCCTCGCCGCCCTGCTGCTGATTCCACTGGGCACCGCGACAACCCAAGCCGTACCTTCCACGGTGCAACCCAACACCTTCATCAAGGTTACGACCGACCATCTTGACGCCGTGTACAAAGTCGGTGAAAAAGCGGTTTTTACGGTAAGCCTTGCCGCCAAAGCTCCGGCCGCCGTCAGCGAGCTTCCGTGGGCGCTAACGCTAGACGGGGCCAGGGTGCTGCAAACAGGGACGCTTTCGCTCAAGTCCGGCACGAGCGCCGTGATGAGCACATTGGATGAGCCGGGCGTGTTGCAACTAAAGGTGACACCCAAAGAGGGGGGGGACAAGCTGGGCACGGGGATGGCTGGAGCCGCCTACGATCCCTACGAAATCAAGCCCACCGCAAAGCTGCCCGCGGATTTCCAGGAGTTTTGGAACGCCCAGAAGGCGCCACTACCCAAAATCCCCCTCGATCCCAAGGTAACACCGGTTCCCCAAGGCGACCCCGCTCTCGAACTCTACGAGGTGAGTTTCGCCAACATCGAAGGCACGCGTTCGCACGGGTACCTCGCCAAGCCGAAGGGGGCAACCTCGCTCCCGATCATGATTTCCCAACCCGGCATGGGGGTTCATCCCCACGGGATCAAGGAATCCCGCTGGGTTCTCGCCAACGCCAAGCTCGGCTTCCTGGCTCTAGACATGACCGCCCACGACATGCCGCTGGAGTGGACGCCCGAGGATGAAGCGAAGTGGAAAAAGAACGCGGGGTATCCCTACATTGGCAGCAATGATCGAATGAGCTACTACTACCGACGCGTTTTCCTCGGAATGATCCGGGGTGTCGATTTCATGACATCCCGTCCTGAATGGAACCACAAGGCGATCATTAGCTCCGGTGCCAGCCAGGGCGGGGGACTTGCCATCATCGCCGCTGCGCTCGATCCGCGGATTACCGCGGTCGTGGCCATCGCTCCGGCCCTCGGCGAGCACACGGGGCCGCTCTACGGACGACCCGACGCTGCCCCGAATAACCTCATCATGGGGCGCGACAAAAAAACTCCGGATCCGAAAATCATCGAGGCCACCGCCTATTACGACACCGTGAACTTCGCCCGCTTCGTGAAAGCGCCGGTTTTGATGAGCAGCGGTCTGATCGATACAGCCTGTCCTCCAATGACAGTCCTCTCCATTTACAATACACTCACATGCCCCAAGCAGATTGACCTTGTCCCGCTCCTCGGGCATAACCGCGGACCGCGATTTGAGGGGATGAGGAATCGCTTTTTGGTGGAACAGGCCGGTATCCCTGATCCCACCGGAAAGGTAACCGCTCCGGTGATCATGGGCGCGCCAATCGAAAAAAGATAACCATGAGAAACACAGCCTTCCTTCTCACCGCGCTGCTGCTGGCTTCGGCAGGTAGGCTGCCCGGAACGGAAGCGGGTTCAGCCGTCAATGGCGATTCAATTAGGGTGGCCAAGTTCAAGGGCGACCGCCCGGCGGCTTTGTCGTTCACCTTCGATGACAATCTCCGGGATCAGTATGACGTCGCCGTCCCGCTTCTCAACAAATATGGCATCCATGCCACCTTTTTTGTAATCTCCGGACGAACGCCCGACACCAACGAAGAGGCGGCCAAAAAGAAACCCGGGGAATGGGGCGGCATCAGTTGGTCGCAACTCCGGGAACTCGCAGCCCAGGGACATGAAATCGCCAATCATACATGGATGCACGATACGTTGATCGTCACGAAAGATGCTAAGCGTGAGGACATCCCCACTGACAAACTCGAAGAGGCGGTGGCCAGGGGCTATCTGTGCATCAAGGAGAAAATCGGCGTGGCGCCTTTGACATTTTGTGCTCCTGGCAATGGCGTGGACGCAGCCGTCCGGGCCATAGCCTTGAAATATCATATTGCCGTTCGGGAAAAGAACACGCAACGCTTTGGCGACTGGCCGCCGACCAACAAGACTTTTTCCGCCGAAAAGGCCAACGCTCTTGTGGATCGCTCTATCGCGAAAGGCGAACAGATGCTTTGGATGATTCACGCCATCACAGACGGATACAACGCGGTCTCCAGTCCCGATGTATTGGAGAATCATCTGAAATACGTCAAGAGCCGGGAAGATTCGATTTGGGTGGATACCTTCGCCAACGTGTCGCTCTACACCCTGGAACGGGACGCGGCGAAGCTGACCCAATCCATTTCCGGCAATAGGGTCACGTTCACCGTCGAATGTCCCTTGGATCCGGCGAGATTCAACTATCCGCTGACGGTAGTGATTCCCGTCAAGAATGCGGCGCAGGCTGAGGCAAAGCAGAGCGGCTCCGGCGTTTCGCTTCCGGTTGAGGTTCGAAAAGATCGCATTTTAATCCAGATTGTGCCGTCGTCTGAACATGTAGTCTTGACGTTGAGGGACCGCTAAAATAGCCGGCTTGAACAAAGATCACAGCGTTCTTGCACCATGAAATCTCACCTATTGGACATTCTTCCTAAGGACTCTGGCTACAATCCGTGGCAGTTGTTCGATCCCGGTGAGATCGACGCCTATTAGAAATACTTGAACGCGCGTTAGCGAGTGATCTTTTGAAATGATGCGCATGGCAAGCCCTTTCCGTAACCCCTAATAATAGTTCTTCCCACCAGCATCCTTATTCCACTCCCATCGCTCTCGCGCTAATGAAATTGAATCGAATTCTCGCAGCCTCCGCGTTTCTGCTTCTCGCCGTGCCCCTTCCCGCCCAAGTCGAAATCAACGCCGCCAGGAACTTCACTCCAGATCAAATAGAAGCCGTTTACAAGACTGGTTCGGGCATCTCCGGCCCCGGCAAGCCTGTTTATGGGGATGGAGTTCTCGGTGGAATCGCGTCCGATATTGGCGGCATCGTGGTGACACGGGAAAACCGGGCCAAACTCTGCTCGGGTTCCGTTGTCAGCAGCGGATTGCTGCCGCACATCAAGCCAATATGGGATGTCCATCTGCGGGACACCATCGTCATTCTCGGCGGCGACGGGAACTATTACATGACCGGTTCGTCGGGCGATAACATTTGGAAATTCAACGACGGAATCGAACTCTGGAAATCCCCCGATCTCATCGACTGGAAATATCTAGGTCTGGTCTGGAGCATCGAAAAGGACGGGGGATGGGAAAAGAAGTGGCGCGACCATCGAGGCCCAGTCCGTTCGGTCTGGGCTCCCGAAATCCGCTATATTCACAAGAATTACTACCTGATCTTTGGGATGCCTCCCGGCGGCATGTCGATCCTCAAGAGCACGACCGGCAAACCGGAGGGTCCTTACGTCCATGCGACAGCACCTGACAAGCCCATCCTCGGCGGCATCGGCCCTATCCCAGGCTCCTTCCTGATCGACCCCACGCTTTTTGAAGACGACGACGGCAAGATTTATTTCACCTATGGCGCCTCTGAGCGGATTGCTCGCATGAAGGACGATCTGAGCGATTTCGCCGAACCGCTGCGCCCCATTGTTCTCAGCGATGCGGATCACGATCCAACCACCCATTTCAGGGATTCGAACGCGCTTGGTTACGAAGGCGCGACCCTCTTCAAGCACAACGGCAAATATTACCTCGGTTCGACGGACCACTATCACGGGCGCTATTCCATGTGTCTGGCGGTAAGCGACAAAATCTACGGCCCTTACCGAATGAGGCATGAAAGCGTCCCGTGCAACGGCGGCGGCAACTTTTTCAAGGCCAAGGACGGATTCTGGTACAGCACATTCTTTGGCGGGGAAGATCAATCTCCGTGGCGGGAAAAACCGGGCATTGTCCGAATCGATTTCGACAGGGACGGAAAGGTGATTGTGGCTGGGGAACAACCCGGATTTATTTTGCGCGAGGAGAATTAGGGTGACGATTAAGAGCAAGATTCATAGTCGCACTCCTACTCCTGCTTTTACTCTTAATCTTCCTGTTAATCTTAATTCATCCCCACCTCTCCACACTCAGCGCCGGATTACTTCCGCGATGCTCCTACGGACGCGGAGCCACTGGTGAGAATGGTCTCCATCTCAGCCCTCCAGTTTGCTCTTTCGGAGTGATTCGGCCAGCCCTTAATAATGGCAAGCATCTCTGTCAAGCCGCGGTTGCGTTGTCCGATCTCAATCAGGTCTTCCGCGCGCGACCAGAGCAACCCCGGCTTTGCGATATTATCGAACTGATCGCTATCGAACGCCCGCCTCGTTTTGGAAGCAGTCGCAGCGGCGCTTTTTAGTTTGTTATCCCAATATAGAATAACTCGCGGATCCTTGTCTTTGCGCAACTGCGGAAGAATCGTTTTTTGCCAGATTCCGTCCACATTACCGGGGGACGACTCCCAATCGTCAAAGCCCTCCAGCAGCTTTTCGATGCCGTACCATTTCGTAAAAATACTCCTATGGATGTTAATTTTCTGGAGCATATCGTGCTGCTGCACGCCCTGCTTGGAGGATGCGACCTGATCGCAGTAGGCGATGAGCGTGGGAAGGCTTCGCGAAACTGTCATGCCGCAGGCGTGCTGGAGGCTGAGAACGAGGTAGCGCAAGTGCAGGCATATCGCGCTTCTCATTTCGGGGTTTTTCAAATGCTCCTCCTCGGCCTTCTTCCACTCCATGAACAATATTTGCGCACGGGGTTGGCCCGCAAAGGAGATCGCCTTCATGGCGTTCGTGAAAAAGGCGATTGCACTGGCGGGACTCGCCGCGGCGGCGCTCAGATCCTGAATCGCTTTTGAAGCCTGTGTCCTGGTCGCCTCAGTCTCAGCGGGTTTGGTTTTTTGGAGAAAATCCAGGATCGATTTCTCATCGACCGCTGGGCCGTCCTGGGCGGCGGCGACAAAAACGATTGAAATATAAATGAGAAGAGCGAGGTTTTTCATTGAATGGAGTCGGGATACGAGAGGTGAAAGCGACCGGGAATGTAGCGCGGAAGTCGAGTTGATGGCAGGTGTGTTTTTGTGCCAAATGGGGTGTTTTTTGTGCCGACTACTGGCTGTGCGAGGGAATGCGGTTTTCGGCTGGGAAGGATTATGATTATGAAACCGGAGGGCGCTGAGCGTGTGCGGCATCTCATTGGGAAACCGCGGCTCGGAAACCATTTCAAGGAATGGACCGATGCGTGCCATGGAATCGGCTCGACCGTTCCGATTTCGTCAGATCGAGCAGGCTTGGGTGGCGACATGCGAAATTGCCAACCCTCAGCGGGAGCCGTTGCGCATCGAGGAGCAATCGGCCCAGGATTCCCGCATCAAACAGTTGTGCTCCATCTTGCTGCGCCTTTCAGAGCCTTCCTATTCGGCTTGGACTGAAGACGACCGCAGGCGCTCTCCCTCCTCAAGAAGCGGAATTCCGAATGTTTGAGAAAACTGGTGGCGAAGTCCAGCTGTTCTCATGGGCAGCGACGCTCGCCAGTGGGGCAGGTTATTTTTTCTTTTCGACGGGATTGATCCATCGAAGCCGGGAAAATCTTCCAAAGCCTTCGTCGGCGCTGATCAATGTGGCCCCATGTTCAATGGCAAGGGCCGCCAGCCAGGCATCGTTGATGTCGTTTCCTGTAAGGCCGAGTTCAATTACCAGTTCTCTAAAAATAGATTCGTGACGAGTGCCGGCGGCGATTCGCAAGGTTTCGGAATAGCTTTTGAGATCTTGCCAGAATTCCAGCGCGACTTCGATCGGTGCGATGCGAAGGCTCGGGAGAGTGACGATCCTCAGAAACGCCACTTCCACCAACTCGCAAAGCGCCAACGGTTCTCCTTGTTGCGACACGCCGTCCAGCCAGCGGCGGCAGGCCCGATGCGCGGGCGATTCCGCGCGGAGGCAATGAATGAGAACATTGGCATCGGGCATGTGCAGCGGCATGGTCTTAGCTTGCGCTGGACATTAGCTTCTCAACATCAGCCTTTTCCTGCTCCCGGTTCGCGATTTCCTTGATGCGCCGGTCGTCAAAAGGAAAAGGCTTCCTGCTCCGGAAAACACGAAACCGCGCGGGCGGACGCTCGCCTCCCGCTTTCGCTTTCTGGATTCGAAAAAGAAGCGCCTGCTCAAGAAAACGAGACAAAGTCATCCCCTGGCGGACTGCCTCCGCCTTGGCTTCGCGATAGAGAGCGTCATCGATCCGAAGAGTTGTCTGCATGATTGAAATATGGCAGATGACAGATTTCTGTCAAACTCGAAACCCTGAAATTTGGCACAAAAAACGACTCCTTCGGCACAGAATCACCCCTTTTCCCAGCCCTGTTTTCCGGTATTGTTCATTCCAGTTTCACAACCCGCAACATCCCATCCACCCATGAAAACTCGCCTTTCATCTCCTATTCTTAATCCTAATCTTAATCCTTATCCTACTCCCCCAGTCATGAAACCACGCCGCTTCCGCACTCCGCTCGCCGCCGCCATCGTCGCGTCGCTCCCTGCCCTCACCCACGTTTCCGCCGCCACCTACACATGGGGCGTCAGCGGGACCGGCGGGACCGGCTCCTGGGACGCCGCCACCGCCGACTGGTACACCGGCAGTTTTAATGTCGCCTGGGCCGACAACAACACCGCCTCCTTTGGCGGAACCGCCGGCACCGTCACCCTCAGCGGCACGCAAACCGTCGCCGGCCTCACCGACAGCGTCGCCGGGTACACCATCACCGGCGGCGTCCTGAGCACCGGCACCAACAATGCCACGTTCACCCTTCCGAACGACCTTGCCATCGCCAGTATTCTGGTCGGCAGCGGGACCTTCACCAAAGCGGGCGCCGGCGCGCTCACCCTCTCCGGCAACAACGCTTTCACCGGCCCGACCACCGTCAGCGCCGGCTCTCTCATCCTTTCAGGGTCCAACACCGCGTTCACCGGGGCGATTGCCGTCACGAGCACCCTTCAGTTGGTCGGCAACTCCGGCAACGGCGGCTCAACTGTGGGCGGCACGAATGCCTCCATCGGCGGCTCCTCCGCCCTGACGCTCAATAACCTTTCGACGCTGCAACTGCGCGCCGATAACAACACGACGTTCGCGCCCGCAAGCGCCACGCTGGGCACGAGTGCGGTAACCGTGAACGTCAACGTTGGCCCTGTCGGCTCGGCCACGGGCAACACGTTGACCCTGGCGAACGTCGCTTCCTCCAGCGCCACGACCTTCAATCTCACCGGCACGAACGGATACAATTTGCAGATGGGTTCAGGCGCTTCGGGCACCGGCGCGGTGACTCTTACCGCCGGCGCCACGTTCAACTCCAATACCGCCGGCGTCACGTTGCAAATCCCGGGCGGCTTTGCCACTGTCGGCACTTCGAACTACAGCTTTACCTTTGGCGGGGCGGGGAACATCTCTGTCGGTTCATTTTCCCAGGGCGGGACCGGCACCATCAGTCCTACCTTTAATTCGACCGGTACGGTGACCCTGACCGGCGCGAATAACTTCTACGCGGCGACGGTGCAGAACTCGGGCACTCTCGTTTTGAACCCCACCTCCAGCCTGTATCCGCAAAACACGCTGACTCTCGGGACCGGCAACCCGACCATCGATAACGAGACCGGCGGGCCGATCACCTTTGGCGCGAATCGCGTCACCCTTTCCGGGAGCGGCTTTATCTATACCGGCGGCAATCCGGGGACTCTGAATATTGGCGCTTCAACACCCAGTGGAGGCCTTTCCGCCAACACGACCATCACCGTCAACGGCGCCAGCGCCCTGACCATTCAAAACGGCGGGTTGCCCCTCAGCGGCACCTTTGGCCTGACCAAGGCCGGCACAGGCACGCTTGCCCTCACCGGCTCGCAGACCTACACCGGGGCAACTTCGGTCAGCGCGGGGACGCTTACGCTTACCGGCACCCTCTTCAGCAACGACGTAACTGTTTCCTCCACGGCCTACCTCGCAGGCAAGGGCGGTATCGCCGCCTCCGGCACCGGCAGCCTCACTTTCAATAGTGGCGCCACCCTGCGCGTGGACGCCACCAACCCCGCCACAGCCCTCACCGTGGGCAGCGGCGCGACGGGCAATCTCACCCTGAACGCCACCACCAACGTGATCCTCGACGGCGTGCCCGCCACGCCGGGCACGGGCACGGTGATTCACCTGATCAAGTACTATGGCACCGAAACCGGGGCCGCAGGCAATCTCGCGTTGCAGAATGCCGCCACCTTCCGCAACCCGACCTTCTCCATCGACACGACCAACAAGTACGTCAACCTTACGATCGATACCAAGGCTTCCACCTGGTCGGGGGCAAGCGGCGCATGGGACATCGCCACCTCCTCTAATTGGAACTCAGGGGCCGATAAGTTTTACCAGGGTGACGCGGTCACTTTCGACAACACCGGAACCACCAAGACAGTGACGATCACAGGCACCGTCATTGCCCCAACGGTCACGTTCACCAACACCTCGGGCAACAATTACTCCATTGGCGGAGCCGGCGGCATCGGTGGCATGACGAGCCTGCTTAAACAAGGCACGGGTTTGGTCACCATTACCGCTCCGATGACCTACTCCGGCACCACCAGCGTCACCTCCGGCACGCTGGCCATCAGCGGCTCTGGGACCCTGGGCGGCGGCGCGGCGCCTCTGGCCATGGGCGGCGGCACCGTCGATCTCGGGGGCGGCACGGCGAAAGTCGGCGCGGTCACCATCACTGCGTCCGGCAGCAATATCATCCAGAACGGCAACCTGACGGCCACTTCCTACGCGGGCACCAATACCACGGGAACCGCCCTTGTCACCGCAAACCTGCTTGGAGTCGCCGCCACTTTGAGCAAGTCCGGCGCGGGCACGCTCACCCTCTCCGGCAGCAACAGCTATACCGGGGTGACGACGGTCAGCGCCGGCACACTTCAGTTTGCCAAGACGACCACACTCTATGGAGGCGTCACGTCGAGCTGGATCGCATCGAATCTCGTCGTCAACAACGGCTATACCGCAGCCTTCAACGTGGGTGGGACCGGCGAATTCGCCGCCTCGGACATCGCAGCCCTTGCGGCGTTGGGCAACGCCGGCAACGGCTTCAGGTCCGGGGCAATCATCGGTTTGGACACCACCAATGCCGCAGGCGGCGTCTTCACTTACGGAAGCGTTCTCGCTAATCCCAACGGCGGCGCCAACACGCTCGGGCTGACAAAGCTGGGCTCCAACACCCTGACGCTCACCGCTTCCAACAGCTACACCGGTGGGACCACGGTCACCGGCGGCACGCTGAACCTGGCCAACCCGAATGCCACGGGGACCGGCGGCACCGTGACCCTGAGCGGCGGCGCCATCTCCTTCGATAGTTCGGTGGCCGGCAACGCCTTTACCTTCGGTAGCCTGGCGGCGGCTGCCAGCACCAGTACCCTCGCTTTGCAAAACAGCGCCGGTGTGCCCGTCGCGCTCACCGTGGGTGGGAACAACGCCGCCTTCATCACCTACGCAGGCGTGTTAAGCGGCTCGGGTTCCGTAACCAAGACCGGGACCACCGCATGGACCCTCAGTTCCAACGCGAGCACTTTCAGCGGCGGGCTGACGGTTCTGACCGGTCAGTTGACCATCGGCGTCGGAGTCGGCGGCAGCACTCTCGGCAGCGGCACCCTGATCCTGGGCGACAGCACGGGCGTCTCCACTACGCCCGTGACTCTCAGCAGCGGGGAGAATTACACCTATTCCAATCCGATCGCCGTCGTCGGCGTCAATCAGGTCAACACGATTGTGGACACGGGCCGCACCGGTAGCTTTAGCGGTCTGATCACCTTCAGCAATGCCAGCCTGATCTTGAACGACGCGTGCGGGGCGGCCCAGACCTTTAGCGGCGGCATCAGCGGCACAGGCAATTTGATTGTCATCA
>Ga0316221_1004118_pt1 | contig 11319 bp, 16 predicted proteins | sample TBH18007metaG_FD_206003 | JGI IMG/M metagenome (GOLD analysis project Ga0316221, IMG submission 206003) | Freshwater microbial communities from Trout Bog Lake, Wisconsin, USA - TBH18007 | ecosystem: Environmental > Aquatic > Freshwater > Lake > Hypolimnion/Profundal zone | place: USA: Wisconsin... | reverse complement strand
GTTTTGACTGGTTCCTTGACCCATCAGCGCCAACCGATTAGAATTGGCGGTTTACCGATTCCTCGATAGCTCAGCTGGTAGAGCAACGGACTGTTAATCCGTGTGTCCCTGGTTCGAGCCCAGGTCGGGGAGCCAAAAGACATGTAGTAGGAAATCAAGCACTTACGAGAAATCGGGGTGCTTTTTTTTCGCCTGCTTTCTTCCAAGAGGCCCGCAAAAACTGGCCTTTGCCGGAAATCTGCCGGAATGAAAAAATCCAGACCAAGCGTTTTATCAACAATTGGAGAAACTGGAATGGCATACATCAAAGAACGTGGGGCTTACTGGCGTGCAGAAGTCCGCCGCAAGGGATACAAACCGACATACCGCACGTTCGACACACAAAAGCAGGCCCAGCAATGGGCGCGTCGCATTGAGTCGGAAATGGACTCTGGCTTGTACATTGATAGGGCCGAGGCGGAGCGCACTACCCTGCGCGAAGCTTTGGAGCGCTACAACCGAGATATCGTCCCAACCAAGCGCCACCCATATCAAGAAACCTGTCGCATCAATCGATGGCTGCAAAACGACCTTTGCTATCGCACTCTTGCGAATCTGAAAGGTGCCGACTTCGCGGTTTACAGAGAGAAAAGGCGCGAAGCCGGCCGAGCGGAAAACACGATTCGGCTGGAACTCCAGCTCATCAGCCATCTGTTCGAGATTGCGCGCAAAGAATGGGGCATGGAAAATCTTGCCAATCCTCTGAAAAATATTCGAAAACCGGGCGGCAGTCGCGCACGCAATCGCCGCTTGGAAACCGGAGAATACGACCTCATCCTTGCCCGTTTGAAGACAAGCGAAAATCAGTATGCTGCATGCGCTTTCGACCTTGCGATTGAAACAAGCCTGCGGCAAGGGATGCTGTTTAAACTTCGGTGGGAGTGGGTAGATTTGTCGGCGCGCATGATACGGTTTCCTCCCGGCTCGGTAGAAATTGCGAACAAGGGAGTACCGACGGTCTTGCCGCTATCGACGCATGCCCTCAAAGCGCTGCATACGATCTGCCAGAAAGACGACAGAGGTGAAATTTCCCAACCAAGCCCTGGGCTTGTGCTGGCTACCACTGCAAATGCTGTCATTTGTATTTGGAAACGCGCCCTTGCCAAACTTCAAATCACAGACTTGCGATGGCACGATCTGCGGCACGAGGCCGCATCGCGCCTCTTCGAGAAGGGATTGCACCCTATGGAGGTAGCCAGCATCACCGGGCACAAAAGCATGCAAATGCTCAAGAGGTATACTCACCTCAAGCCGGAGAGCCTTCTGGAAAGGTTGGGATAATATGCAAACAGCCGCAACAAGGGACAAAGCGACCAAACTCGCCGAGGCTGCAATTGCATGCACCGATAGTTTCATACGAAGGAGCGACGCCATGTTTGATACAACCCCACAATGGACACAGGACGAAGCGATAGCGTTTGAATGCGCCACTGAATGCATTACTGACATGATCGGGATTTACATGGGCGAAATTTACGCCGAGCCGGCGCCAACCGAAGCGCGACAAGAAGAATTGAGGGCGGAGGTAGCTAGACTGGCAACCGAACGACGAGAGTTGCACCTACACGATCATGCCGAAATCTGGCGGATTCGACGCGACTACGGCCAGCGTATTCGGGACTATCGTTCTGCCGGCGGAACCAACGCATCAGGCTTGCCGATGGCGATAAATGCTGATTAATCGCCATTTCTTTACGCTCATTGACGCGGCGCACTCAATGCAGTAGGATTTAATCCTACTGCACCAATGGAGGCATATCATGCGATCAACTCAGCAATTTAGTATCACTTTGCCAAACGAGATGGCGGACGTTGTAAAAAGCAAAGTCGCGGCCGGCGAGTACGCCACCGAAAGCGAAGTAATCCGGGACGGCCTGCGCGTCCTGATGGCACGCGACCGGGCTATGGATAGCTGGCTGCATCAAACAGTAGGGCCAGCCTATGATGCGCTGAAGGCTGACCCTGCGCGTGCTGTCACCGTTGACCAGGTGCGAGCAACGCTCGCGGCCGAACACAAGAAGGCCAAAGCAAAAGCGTGAGCCAGTACGCCGTCATATTTACGCCAGAAGCACAAGAGCAGCTGGCCGCGTTGTATCGCTACATCGCGGCCGCAGCTTCGCCCGAGATTGCCGAACGCTATGCAAGCTCCATAGTTGCGTATTGCGAAAGCATGCAAGACTTCCCGCATCGTGGCACCTGCCGCGATGACGTGCGCCCTGGGCTACGTATCACGAACTATAAAAAACGTGCCGTGATTGCTTTTGCCGTGGGCGTCGATCTGGTGTCTATTATCGGTATTTTCTACGGCGGCCAGGATTACGAAACCGCACTGCAATCCGATTTAGATGACTAAGGGGGCAAGATGAAAAAACTACTGATGTGCGTGGCGCTTTTGGCTATCAATGGTATGGCCTTTGCACAAGAAAATGCCAGTTTGGCGTTTGTCACTGAATTCATTAGAGAGCTTGGCGCGACTGAGAGAATCCGCTCCATTGGAGAGCTTGAACTTAAAGAAAAGGACGCCAATCCAATCGCCGGTAGCATTCGGAATAGCACGCGGGTTCAACTTGAACTTAGATCAAGCATTGGAATGCTGGGCGGCATGCACTTGAAACCACCAGTCGATGGCGTCCCTGAAAGCATCATTGACCTGTACAAGCAAAAAATAGAGCTTCATCAAGGATTAATCGACATTGCTTCGCAATTCTCGGCAGGACCAAAGCCTGGTGTGGATTATGGAAAGCTCTCGGCCGAAATGCCGAAAATAACGGCATCGCTTGAATATCTTGATGAAACCCTATTCAAGGTAACGCCGGCAGTTTTCGGCGCTTTGATAGACATGAAGGAAGATAGCAAGGGCCACGCCAGCCACCTTGTTATAACGAAGGCAGAGCGGCAAAAACTGATTCAAAGCCTTAAGAGTTCGTTCGGCTCGAAACTGAGTGCTAAAAATCAGAACTACATCGTAAGTGCCGCATCGGTCCTGTTGTCGTATCTTCAAAAAGATTTCAAATGCTCAGATGAGCCTTGGTAGATTATGGCGTCAATCATATGCCATCGTTAATAGGGCAAAAGTCCCTTCAAATTGTTAATCGAAAACTGCCGTTCTGTTATGTGTGCGGCCAAGTGTTGGTGGATGGCGATCACTCGAACCGAGATCACGTGCCACCAAGTGCATGTATTGCACAGTGCGACAAAGCGCAAAGCCCTTTTATTCTTCCCACACATCCGGCTTGCAATGCATCTTTCAAAGTGGATGACGAGAGGACTGGACAATTTCTATCGATCTTGCACGGGAAAATTTCCAAGCCAGAAAACAGACGTTTGAAATATGAACAATTTTCTAATCCGTCGCTGGCTCAACGAGGCATCCAATCGCAGGCCGTCACCAATGTGGACATGTATGGCGTCGTTGCGCGCTGGATACGCGCTTTTCATGCAGCCTTGTATTTTCACCCCTTGCCAGAAAATACCCGCTTTGCAATCGAACTACCCTTCGAGGTCATTAGCCCACTAGAAAATGGTCAACATATCATTGACAACGGCCGGCCCCGACAACGCACACTCTGCGAGGAAACGATTGCCAGCAATAGGCTAACGAAGACGATTGACCGCCTCGCTGCATGGAACGGCAATCTACGATATGAGTGTGTTTGGGTGTTGACGCCCTTGCATGCTTATTGTGTCTTTTGGCTTGATTTCTATAACTGGGGGTGATTAGCGCGGCTCACAGGACATAATCCGATGGATTGCGTTGGCTTTTATGAATTGTCCTTAAACGAGCTACCTGCCCAGGCCACTGTCGAGTCAAAAATCATAACGGCGAAGCGTACCTATAGTTTTGGCCTATAAAGCTAACATAGCACGTGTCATTTCATTGCCGGAACCAGATATTCGTCAGGGATAAATGTGACTGATCCCAAGCGGCCAGCAGACCGGGGGCGTGATTTCCGCAGTCTGCTGGCCGACAGGGCCAAATACGTCTATGCCCCCCGTCGGCGTCCGCGACGACCGGCAATGTGGTCCACATCGAGATTAAGGAAAAGCCACCAGCCGCCCTGATAGCGGGCATCGTGCTGCAGGTCTTCCAGGTGCGAGGTTTTCGGCACAGCACCGCGATATTGCTTGGCAATTACTTCCAACAGCCGGTCAGGTAGCTCGCGCACCGAGTCGGCCATTGTGTACAGATTGAAATCCGGCAGCGATACGCCGATTGCTCCTTGTGCTTCGGTTCGAATATAGGCAAGGCAGAACATCGTTATTTCTCCCCTCGCTGGTGAAATTGGCCCGAATGCGTGTCTTTGGTGTATCTTTGCAATGTCATGGTTGCTCTCTCAATGGGTTTTCGTGACAGGCAGTGCGGACGCCGCAAACGTCCTCGCTGCCACCTTCGCAAAAGTCGCGCCGTCGATTTCGCGGAACGACAATATCGCAAGCGGATCGTCCATCGTGTCCAGTAGATTGTCCAGGTCCCAAAGCTCAATCGGCGAAACCACCATATCGGCTGTATCTTCGTCGTGCCACGCCAAAAATAACCTGCCACCTACCTCCAGGACATACTGCACCGGCCCCGCGCCGCGTTCCGACAGGGAATCGTCAAACACGTGACGGACTGACATTGCCTCGCTCATTGTCGTCATTGCCGCCGCAAGATCGTTGATGCTACCGTTTTTCATATTCAGTTCTCCTTTTCAGTAGGGATATATCGCCAGCAATTTCATTCGTCAGCAGTTTCGTTGGCTGAAAAAAGGGGCCGGCCGGCGTCGTCAACAAATGTGGCATCGCATTTCGGTTCCGCGTTCCAGTTCGTGCAATACCAAAACAGCCCCTTTTTTCCACGCTTGCATTTCAAGCGACCAGTACCGCACGCCGGGCACGGCTCTGCCAAGCGGTCGTTGTTCTCCATGTATGCGGTCACTTTCGCCTTGCTCTGGGAAACGAACATGAGCGGCAGTTGCTTCAAAAATATCTCGTTCCGTTCAACCATGAGCGCGTTTGCCGCCACCTTGTCGGGCGGCGTCGGCAGGGTGAACGCAAGCCACTCCCTGATGTAGTCCAGCATGGCGGCGATCAACTGCTGCTCAGTCCGATCCCGTTCCACCTGGCGGGCGAGCCGGTTGATCGTTGCCGCGATGCGCGCCTCCACTTCCGAAAGGTAGTCCTTCTCGTCCTCCTGCCTAAGAAAATCGGCGATAGCCACCCGAATCAACTCACCGGCTGCCACCTTACTCACACCGGCTCTCGCTTCGAGTTGCTGCCGTTGATCGTCGTCAAGGCGCACGGAATATGTGCGTTTTGTTGCCATAAATTCCTCCTGAATTCGTATTGCAAATGCGCCCTGCAATCGCAATACATTTTTGAAAAACGCAGTACGCACTAATGCCGCATACCGCAACGTAAAACCACAAAAACAGCAGCGCAGCGCAATACCCCCTTTATGTTCCACTAAGAAAAATCATGAGGGGCTGCGTAGTACGATCTTCCTTAAATACGCCTATCCTGGCTCTACACCTTGTCAATGCGAGAATGTGCCGCGTGCATGCCCCGTTACCGCAACGACCTGTCAACAAAATGCCAACAAAGCGCAACAAAAAATGAACACGAGCGGAACATATCGGAACAAGTTATGAACAAAACCGGAACAGACCGGAACAAGATATGAACAAAGCGGAACAGAAAAATCGATACGCTTCCTGCAAAATCCATCGCCGCCAAAACGGTAGCGTGTACACGCTGCCTTTCGGTGTTGGCCCACGAAAGGTAGCTAACGAATTGCCACCCTATTGTTTTCGGCCCCGTAATGCGCGGAGCAACGTCCACGCCAAAGAAGCTAGAAAATCGTGGCCCCTTCGCGTTCTCCCAATTTACGGATGGTGTCGAGGATTCGCTTATTGCCTCTGCGTCGCGCCGGCGTCGGCACAGGCAGGTTCGCATCTCGATACGCTGCTTTGATCTCGTCCCATTTGGTCCGCAGTGCCGCTAGCGCATCCTCGTAGCCGCCAGCTTCCGCCCTTGCCGATGGTTGCTCCTGGAGCCATGCCGTCCAGGACGTGCAACCACGCCGCACCGTAGGAAATATCTCGACGGTGAACCCGTCAATTCTTAATGCTTTTTTCATTTGGTCAGATTCCTTCTCGTTAATGTGGTGACTGAATCATCAATATTCATTTCAAATTCGATTACTCAGTCATCGGAATTATTTACTCGTCGCTGTGATGTGTTTGGATTGAACCGCCTGCCGCGCCGCCGGTTTTCTCCATTTCGCTCAATACCTGTTTTGCCGCGTCGGCCGCTTTGCTCGATGCCGCTGGCGCTGGGCTTGTTGGAAGCGAACCAGGAGTGCCGCTGTTGGCCGACGACACAGCGGCCGTATTGACGGATTCAGGGGCTTTAGGACCATCGACGGTTAGCTTAGGTGCTAGCACTACAGCCGTGGTCGTAGCGGCCGGTGCTGCCGGCGTAGCGGTCGCTTGATCGATGCTAGGCGCAACAGGAACAGCTGGGGCCATCGTTCCATTGCTCACGCCGTCGCTAGGTGCTGGTGGCGTATCGCGGGTTGGTGCCGGCGGTGTGTCATCAATGGGCTGCGGCTGATCCTTGCTCGCTGCCGGCGGAACCTGGCTTGCCGGTCCTTCGGGCGATGCCGGTGCCGTTGGTTGACTACCTGGTACGGAAGCCGCCGGGCTACCGGCCGCCTTCGCCTCTCGTATGCTTGCCGTTTTGGCGTCCATCCGGTTTGCCAACTGACCGCCGGTGGATTCCGCGCCGAGTCCCTTGACCTTATCCATCGCAGCCTCGCCTACCGCGCTGCCAATCGCACCGGCAGCGCCGGCCGTGGTTGCCATCACGCCGCTTGCACCTTTCTCACGTGCTTGGGTAATAGCGGACTGGCCGGCCTTGATCGCGCCGGCGACGCCGTTGGCCGCGCCTGTTCCAAGAGCGTATGCACCACCCGCTACCGCACCAATTGCACCTCCGGCTACCAAGCCCGCGCCTACACCATCGCCGGCCGACAAGGAAGCGGTCCCGCCCAACAGGTCTGACGCCAAGGTAGGAACCTTCAACGTCAACATCAGCAATAGCACCGAACCGGCCAGCACCGTCCAAATCGGCGCGAGATTGGTTAATGACAGGTTCGCAATCTCCGTGCCGAACGCGGCCGCGAGTGTCGTGCCGACCGCGATGATGAAATAGATCGCCATGAATCGAACGCCGTACACAATCGGCGTGGTGATGACCTTCATTGCCATATCTCTGGTGAACTTGAGAGCGCCAAAGGCCAGCACGATCGGATACACCGCCAGGTAGAACCAGATCTGCACCCAGGCGACTGCGAATTGCGCGGCCAGTATGGCGAAGCAAACGACGATGATGATGAGCGCCATACCGATCAAAATTGCCGCAAACGGATTGCTCATCGCGGCAATCCCCGCCGGAACCGGGACACCGGCGACCGTGGCATTGTCGGAAAACTTCGTCATCATCAAATTCACCAGGTCGATGCCTTGCCAGAACACGTCGCCAGGACTGATTGCCGAAGTGCCGGCTCCGGTCTTCCCGATCTGGATGAAGCTGTTGACGAACGCAAGCGGCACGCTTGGATTGTTGATGATCCAAATCACGAAACTGACCCACATCAGTCGCATGATGATGGCCGTGCCGATTTCAACGGTGTCGGCATTTTTGAGAATGCGGCTTACCACCAGCCAGCTAATATCGATTGTGAATAGCGTATAGGTCAGCTTCAGCGCTATCGATGTGATATTTTGTCCGAACTGCGTGGCCGCAGTTTGGTACTGCGTCATGATCGAGCCTAAGTCGTATTCGCCGGTTGCGAATGCCGGCGACGCGACCAGCAAAAGGCAGGCGGCCATAAAGAGCCATTTTGTCTTCTTCATGGCTAATACCCCTTGAAGCCGCTTTGGCCTGGCTTGCGCACCGTACCGTCGCCCTGGTGCGTCAGTTGTTTCATGGCGTCGTCCTGTTCTTTTTGGCGTTGCCTTGCCTCTTCATCCGCTTTGCTGTTGCATCCGGTCAGTAAAGAGAACAGCGCAACGATGAGAATGGCGATGGCGAGCGAACCCCATTTCTTCTGTTGCTGCGTGAGGCTGCCGGTCAGATTTTTCAGTGTGTGAATCATGGTGATTTCCCCTTGGTTAGAAGCCGGTGAAGCCGCTTTGGCCGGACGGGCGCACCGTGCCGTTACCTTGTTTCATGAGCGTCTGCGTGGCGTCCGTCTGGTTCGCTTGAATTTGCGCTTGCACGGCAAGGTAGTTGGACTGCGACTGCGTTTGTGCGGCCAGCATCTGGCGCAGTTTCTGCAATTGGTCAATCGTTTGACTGGCGATCATGTTGCCGGCTTGAAGGGCCTGCAGGGAGCCTTGCGATCCGGCCGACATGCTTTGAATTTGCTGGATTGCCGAGCGCTCGTTGGCAAATTGTGAGGCATTCAAACCAGCCGACTGCAAGGCAGAATTCAACCCATCCATAGCCTGGCCTATCAGCGCCTTGTACTGCGTGCCGAAATTGGTAGCACCTGCCGTCTTGGCGTATCCGGGATATGCCTGTCTGAACATCGAGTCGATGCTGCCTGCGCTATAGCTGATAGCGGTTGTTTGCGATACCAATTGCGCCAGGTTGGTCAAATCCTGTTGCGCTTGGCCCCAAAGCTGTTGCGGAGCATTGAGCAAATTTTTCAGCTGCTGCTGTTCCATCTGGACCTGCTGAATCGCTTGCTGGACCTGTTGGTACATTTGCGCCGACTGCGTGACCAGCTCGAAGTTATTCAGAATCTGCGTTACTTCGGTTGAGCCGCCGTTGCCGGCGACGCTACCGGCATTCGCGGTAGTGGCGATCATGCTACCGGCCAGGGCCACGATGACTGCCTTACGTAGTGTTGTATGAATCATTGCTTCCGTTCCTTTCTTGGTTGATGAGTCGATTAATTTCCTGATGCGCTTTGAAATTGCTTTGTTCGGACAAAATGGGAGCGTGTACACGCATTCAATTTCGGTGCCGTTCGTCTTTCGCCGCTTGGTGCCGGTTTTCGATTGTTCGCTTGGCTTGCGCGAGGGCATCACGTGCAATATTGCGATCTGTTGTTCGAGGTTGAAGACATGAAGTTTTTGCCAGTAACTCATTCTCATGTTCTTGACGTTTGCGGCGCTCCGCAATTCGAATGCCACCTACTGGGGAAAACGCACCTGCTTTTTGCTTACCCACAAGTGCGTGAAACCAGCGCAATGGATTTGTCTTGATGGTTTTGCTTTCCATTGCATCTGCCAGTTCATCCAGCAATGCCTGGGCGTCGGAATGGTTCATCGCATTGAGTAAGCCGCACACAGCCTGTTTTTCTGCTGGCGACAACTGCCGAGGAAAATGTAGTGGTTGTTGTTCGGATTCTTTTGGTGGTTCTAGGGGTGACATAGCTTTGTCACCCTCGGGGGTGACATCAGGTGTCACCCCCGTCCCCGACAAATTGTCACCCTCCTCTGCGGCCGATTGCTCCTGGGGTGACAATTTGTCGGGGCTAACCTTTCCGTCAAGGAGCAACCGATATCCATTCGAGGTTTGCCGTCCGGCGGACGTGTACCTTGGCGTAACCACCATCAGGCCGGTATTCTCGAATTGCTGCAACACGCGCTGCACCGTTCGCTCTGATACGCAACACTTGTCCGCGACAAAAGCAATGCCCGGCCAGCATTCATCCAAATCGTTAGCCGAATCGGCCAACGCCATTAGGATCAACTTCGGTGCTGGCGCCAATTTTTGGCTCCATGCCCAATTCATAGCCCGTATGCTCATGCGCCCCGATCCGCAGAAATGCGTGGCCGTCCGGTCCTCGGCAGTTCATTCTGCGGGGTAGCTGCCGTGCGATTGGCTGCCTTTTCATCGAGCCAACGGCGAATGTCAGCGACAAACCAGCAGGCTCGGCGTTTCTCGGGAAACGCCGTTGCCGGCAACTCGTCGCGATAGGCCATCTGTGAGACGGCTCCCTCAGTCGTGCTCAGAAGCGCTGCGAGTTCGGCGCGTGAAATGATCGCCTGCGGAGCCATTTTTCCGAACGCTTGCCTAAAGTCAGTCTCGATTTTTGCCATTTGAGATCACCAATGATTTGCAGTTGTCATGGCGAGAGCCTAAAATCATGTTGTGATTTTGTCGAAGGCCAGATTTTGAAAAGGTGCGGTGACGATGAATAAAGAAGGCTCGCAAACCAAGGGACGCCGGCTAGGTCCAGCGTTGTCGTATTTTGCCGCCATGCTTATTGAGGAAGCACTTGATTTAAGCGGCCTGACGGTTGCTCAACTGGCGAAGAAATGGGACGTTCCCTATGAGCGAGTGAAGCGATACTCGCGATATCCTGGGGAAAAGGGAAAGATTCGAGGTTTGCAGGTTGCCAGCATTCAGTGGCTAGAGAATGAAGTAGCGAAGCTTCTACAGCGATCAGCGCATACTGTTGTAATCAAATATTCGTCGGGCGATTTAGCCAAACCGACCGCTGATCTCAATGTCAGAAATTTCAATGAGTTTGAATTGTGGCTTGGCTATGGTGATGGCTGGCCTACTTATGGCTGTTTAAAGTTCGGGTATGAAAATTTTTGGCCTACTTTCGGCTGCTTAAGGGGTGAGTCCCAATTGGAGCCGTCGATCAATGAATTAGTGAAGCAAGGAGCCAGCTTTGGCGAATGGCCGAAAAAGATTCAGCTCTATGCTTGGCAATGGGGCATATTATGGGACAAAGGTTTACCTTGGCTATCAAGAGCCGCGCTAGGTGTGCAAGAAAATATTGCCGTCGAATCGTTTTTGCCTTCAATGACAAATAAGGCAAAATGGTCGTTGGCCGACTGTCCACCGGACGAATATTTTGATATTGGTCCACCAGATGATTTCGATAGCACATGCCATGATGTGGACCTGGGCACGATAGTCTGGAAGCGATGGAAAATGGCAAGTAATCTTCGCGAAAGAAATTTACCCCCAGCATCTCGCACTCGATTCGTGCCGGAAATTTGCCGGAATGGCGTGGTCATTTACCGTGATTTCGGGAGATCGCGAGTGACGAAATCTCTTGTGAAATCAAGTGATGACTGGTAATCTACGCCTCGCTTGGTTTGACTGTTAATCCGTGTGTCCCTGGTTCGAGCCCAGGTCGGGGAGCCAACAAACACGGGCTTCCAGCTGTACAGACCCTTTTCATTTTTTGGCTACCGTAGCCAAATCGTAGCCACTTACCACACTGCCTAGGCGTGCTGCGGATTCGGCCAGATGATCTGGCGCCAG
>Ga0316221_1004116_pt1 | contig 11320 bp, 8 predicted proteins | sample TBH18007metaG_FD_206003 | JGI IMG/M metagenome (GOLD analysis project Ga0316221, IMG submission 206003) | Freshwater microbial communities from Trout Bog Lake, Wisconsin, USA - TBH18007 | ecosystem: Environmental > Aquatic > Freshwater > Lake > Hypolimnion/Profundal zone | place: USA: Wisconsin... | reverse complement strand
CGAGGCGTTTATCAAGAGCCAGGCGTCGGAGGGATGGATTCCCCTCCCCGATCATTATGACGACGGTGGATTTTCCGGCGGCACCATCGAGCGCCCGGCGCTCAAGCGCCTCCTGTTGGATGTGGAAGAGGGCAAGGCCGATGCGGTGGTGGTCTACAAAGTGGACCGGCTCTCGCGCAGCCTGCTCGATTTTTCGCGGCTCATGGAAGTGCTCGACCGCAAAGGCTGCTCGTTCGTGAGCGTCACCCAGCAGTTCAACACCACCCATTCCATGGGACGGCTGACGCTCAACATCCTGCTCTCCTTCGCCCAGTTCGAGCGCGAGATCATTGCCGAGCGCACAAAGGACAAGATGAGCGCCGCCCGCAAGAAGGGCAAATACGTGGGAGGCAATCCCGTGCTGGGTTACAACATCGACCCGAAAGGCCCGCGCCTGCTGGTGAACGAAGCGGAGGCGGTGATGGTGCGCGAAATCTTCGCTCTCTATATAGAGAACCCCGCCCTCCTGGCTGCTGTGAGCGAACTCAATTCGCGCGGCTGGCGACGTAAAAGCTGGATCAACAAACGCGGTGCCGAGAGCGGCGGCGGATCGTGGGATAAGGGCAATCTGTATCGGCTCCTGACTAACATCATCTATACGGGACGCGTGCAGTACGAAGGGGCAATCTATCCCGGCGAGCAGCCCGCGATCGTCGACGACGTGCTCTGGGAAAAAGCGCAGGCGCTGCTTCACCGAAACGCCAAGGAAGGAGGGGTGCGGGTCCGCAACAAGCACGGCGCCTTGCTCAAGGGGCTGCTCCATTGCCCGCGTTGCAACCATGGCATGACGCATTCCTGGACCAAGAAACGCGATGGGCGCTGCTACCGCTATTACGTCTGCGTGCAGGCGATCAAAACAGGTTACGATTCGTGCCCGAGCGGTTCGCTGTCCGCAAGCGAGATCGAGAAGTTCGTGGTCGAACGGATTCGGGCGATAGGGCACGACCCGGCGCTGACTACCGAAATCCTGCGGCAAACGTGGGAGCGCACGCCGCCGGGCAAAGAGCGTGTCGAGCCCGATGAACTTCGGGCCGCGCTGGCGCAATTCAGCCCGGCCTGGGACTGCCTGGCCACCGGCGAACAAGAACGGCTGCTCAAACTGCTCATCGAACGAATTTCATACGATGCGCAGGCAGGCACCGTCTCCATCACATTCCGGCCCACGGGCATCAAAGCTCTCGGGGCGGACCTTCAGCAATCAACCGCCGCCGCATGAACACCCCCACAATAGACAACCTCACCGTGATTTGCCCGATCTCATTTCGCCGGGGCGAATCGGGCAAAAAACGGCTCGCAGCCGGACCCGCCGAACCCCCGCCGTTGGTCATTCCGCGCGTCGCCAAGCTGATGGCGCTCGCACTCCGCCTGGACCGGTTCGTGACTGATGGCACCGTGGAAAGCAGCGCCGACCTCGCCCGCCTCGGCGGCGTGAGCTATACGAGGGTGACGCAAATCTTGAACCTGCTTCACTTGGCGCCCGATATTCAGGAGGAACTGCTCCTCTTGGATGGAAGCGGCGCTGCCGGCGTGAACGAAACCAATCTCCGCCCGGTGGTCGCAGAAATCGACTGGGGCGAGCAACGGCGGCTGTGGGCGAAGATGAAGGAGAGATTGGCCGGTGCCGGATTCGAGGTGTAAACGGATTACTTTGATGGCCAATCCCAATCCACTTGCGTTGCGCGATAGATGGATTTGTAATTGCGATGGTTTTACGCATCGCGATGAACCCGACCGCCCACAAAGTTTTTATCAGTTACAGCCACGATTCGCCGGAGCACCGTGAAAGAGTGCTCGGATTGTCCGAAACCCTTCGGGCACATGGCATCGAAACGCTGCTTGACCGGTATGTCAACGGTTCGCCACCTGAAGGCTGGCCCCGCTGGATGCTGGGCTGTTTGCAGCAGGCATCGCACGTGATCTGCGTTTGCACCGAAACCTACTACCGGCGTTTCCTCGGTCAGGAACTGCCCGGAAAAGGCAAGGGAGTCGCTTGGGAGGGAGCGCTGATCACGACGGCACTCTACGACGCCCGCAGCATTTCCAATAAGTTCGTGCCGGTAATATTCGACCGGGCCGACGAGGCGCACGTGCCGGACCCTATGCGAGCGCAGACCCATTATGTCTTGGACTCGAAGGCAGGATTTCAGGCCCTCTACGACGCCTTGCTAGGCAAGAGTGGCGTCGAACCAGGTCCCGTTGGAGAATTGAGACAAAAGCCGCGTCCAACATGCACGCCTCTGATGTTCAACCCGGAACCGGCCATTCCTCGACCCGCGGCGACTTTTTCTGCCGCTCTCTCCGTCTGGCGTGAGAAACTTGAGTTCCTTCTAATCGAGGAAGCAGTCGCCGTTGACCCCAACATCAAATTCAACCTGAAGCATTCCATTCGGGAAGCGCAGGACCGGATACGCGGGTTGGAAAAGGAGGATTAAGCTATGGGCGATGCCATTGAAACCTGGCGCGAAAAGCGCGAGCACCTTGAGCGAGACTTGGCCATCGCGTCAGATTCGGGGCAAAAGTTTTCCATCAAAAAACAAATCGAGGAAACCAAAGGTGAAATCGCCAGGCTGGAGTCGGAGGTAGGCACCGGCGATGTTCAAATGCTCCAGTCGTTGACAGGACGGAACATCAGTGCCCTAAAGGAGCATACTATCCTCCGATTCGGCGAAGGGCCTGATAATGCGATCCATCTGAAACGGGCCACCGAATTGGAGGCGCTTTACGCTGCGATTCAAAACGGATCGCTATTGCTCACCGGCGAACCCGGTTGCGGAAAGAGCGGTATCATCAGCGTATTGGTTCAGAAGATTTTGAAGAATGGTGATTCGGTAGTGCTCCTGCTTGCGGAGGATCTCTTCGAAGATTCTTTCATAGCGCCGGTCCCGGGGCTCAAGCTTCCCATTGAGGACGTTCTCGCCAATTGGAACATACCAGGCCGGCGGTATCTGATCACGGATGCACTGGATGCCCTGCGCGACGGCCTGAAGGAAAAGGCAATGCGGAGGGCTCTGGAGCGAGTCAAATCCAGGGCGACCGAATGGACAGTGATCGCCAGCGTTCGGGAGTTCGAATTAAAGGGCAGCGAGGAATTGCGCCAGCTCTTCCCTGGCGCTGGAACGCCCGGTTATGCGTCTGCGGAATTCGCGAAGGTTGCGCATTTTCATTTGCAGGGATTGTCGGGTGAGGATTTGGAACAGCTTTCCCAGCGAAGGCCCGCGATGCGGCATTTCTTGGAGAGCGCGTGCCAAAGCCAAAAGGCTGGCGATCTCCACCGTTCGCCATTTTATCTGAAGCTGATTGCTGAGTTGTCGCAGGACATCGACGAAAGCTCGCCTTTTCCTGCATGGGAGAGCCAGGCTCATATCCTTCGCCTTTTTTGGAATAAGCGGGTTCTCGACAATGGAAGATCCCCACGCGAAAGCGCCCTCGCGAAAATCTGCGGCAAGATGGTTGCCTCGCTACGGATGCAGACTTCAGCAACCGCGTTGGGGCTCGATTGCACCGAGCGTGCCGCTGTGGAAGACCTTCGAAAACGTGGCGTACTTACCCCGCCACGTTTGATCTCCGGGGGCAGCGTGGGCGACGACCGAATTTCCTTCCGTCACCACCTGCTGCACGATCATGCAATCGCTCAGCACACCGTTCCGCGTGAGTTTGCTGCGTTCGTTGACTTTACGGACGAGAACCCATTGTTCCCCGTCCTCTACCGCATCAGTTACATGATGGCGCTGGAAGAATTGTGGGACATGGACGAACCGCAACAGTTTTGGGAATGTGCCCGCCAGATCGAGGGGATCCCATTTCTGCGAGCGGTTGTTCGAATGCTCCCGTCCGTCCTTGCGGCTAGGCGCTTCACATTACTCGGCGAATTGGAGCCTCTGCTCAACTCGGTTCGGCTGGAAAACGATATGGAAAGCCCAACCCACAAAGCGCTGCGGCACCTGGTGGGCGGATTGCAGGATTTTAACGCAACCGTCACGGGGCAAGCCATTGTCCGCGCCAGAGCCGAGGCGTGGAGCGCCTTCGCGGAAAAGCTTTCTGGGCTCCTCTCAGCCAATCCCAACGTCTACTGGCCTGTTCTCTTCGTTTTGGACGAGCTCAAGAAGACGGTTTTTGCAGCAGGGCAAGCCGCAGTCGCGCCCCCCGTGATGAAAGCGCTCAACGCCACCGGTCGAGGGCTGCTTGCGGAGCACGTTTCAAAGCCGGTTTCCAATGCGCGGGGATACATGGCGAGAGTAGCGGTGGAGGTCGTTTGCAAGACACTCCCGGCAGCCATCCAAGAAAGCATCGCGTCGCTCTCAAGCCTTTTGGTAGAAGACCGGGTTGCCCAGTTTCCCCACGATGACGTGGATGCATTGGCGGATCACCTGGGTTGTCTCGTAGCCGCCGGAGATAACCCGGCTGTGTTTTCGCTTGTGGTTCGGCTTTGCGAGGTCGCTTTTCGCTCACTGCCCGAGGGCGACGAACACGTCACGCTCGGAGGGAGAATCATGCCGATGCACTTTCGCAAGCGCGACCTATGGCACGGCGGGCAATATTCTATCGCACAAGGCTATGAAGCCATTTCGGACGGATTTGCTTCGGTGATGGCCGCAATAGCCGTCGTCGCATACAACGCGGGACCCGAGTTGCTCCGAGAGGCTCGTAATGTCGATTTCTCTGCTGGTGTCAACGTAGTTTTTCGCGGTACCACCGTAAGGGTGCCAGCGAGCCAATACCTGCTCCTGGATTCCGATTTCACCGACGATCGCGGGCGCATTGCGATCCGGTTCACGCGGTTCTTAAAACAGTGCGCCGTGCTGGGCCGGGAGGCGGACATGGACGCGATTCTGAGTGTAATAGGAACCGAGTCCAGGTCTCCGCGTCTGTGGAGGATTTTGATGGAGGTCGGAGCGGAGTATCCGGAAACGCTGGGGAGCAAGCTCGACGATTTGCTTTTTGTACCCGCACTCTATCTTGAGTCGGATTACTCGGAGGCGATGATCGAACTTTTTGGTGCGCGTCACCGCACTGGGGATCGTTCAATTCGCGAGAGACTTGAGCGAATCGCGATTGATCTTCCGGTCTCCGGCAGAGAAACGGAGGGGGATAATTGGGAGCGTGTAGAGGGTTGGGTTTACCGGCGGCAGCACCGGCTATGGGCGACTATCAATTTTGAAAATGCCGTCTTCAGAAAGACGAGGGAGGCGATTGCGGCGATTCCCCCGGAAGCGAAAGAACCCGTTCCTAAGCCCGGGTTCACGGTTTCGGAGTGGGTTCCGCCAAACAGCGACGATTCCAGAGACTCAATTATCGTTAGCGCTTTGCGCCCGTATCTCTTCCGTGACAACCGCCCGCAACTGACTAGCGATGATGTGGAACCGCTCTGGGAAATCATTGATGGTCACAAGAACATCGGTCGTCTCGGAAAGGATGAACGGGAGGGGAACATGGCGGAAGACTGGGGCTATTTCGTGAGCGCTGTCGAAAAGGTGATTCGCCACTGCTCCTGGCCCCCGGAGGAGGGGCGTTGGGCATTTTGCAGGGAGGTGATGCTGCTCGCATCTCGCGATCGAGTGCCGACCGCAGCTCAGGTCCGCGATGACGATCATCTAGCATGGTCCTTTCCGGCCCCGAGAATCGATGCTGCCCAGAGCTTGCCGATCATTGTCTTTTCAACTCGTGTTCTCGACGAAGATATCCGCTTCGCAATTCAATTTCTGCGGGCCGACCCGTCGATGCCTTTGCGAGCGAACCTCGCAGAGGTGCTTTGGGGGCTCTGCCGCGCCGATGCGGAGTTTGCATGGGAGCAGGTTGACTTCTTCATCGAGAACGAAAAAAGCGCAGTGATTCTGGTACAACTCACCCATTCGCTGCGCCGCATGGCCAGATCTGACTGGGAAGTCGCCAAGGCTCGTGTTGCACGCTTGTATGCACGCGCGAGCTTGGAAATTGCGCCAGCGCACCCTCTGCACGAGCGGATCGCGTCGATTTATTTGGAGCGGTATCTGAACCAAAACGACACCGAATGTTTTACCATACTGAATGATCTGATCGCGGAGTGTGATTCGGAACGCAGCAAAGGCGCCTTGGACGGGCAGTTGCACTTTTCACGAAACGTCTTGGTTGCCGGCAGCGCCGACCAACCCGACGCGAAAGCCGACGGCATTCGGAAGCGCGCATTCGTCTTTTACGAGGCGCTGCTCGATTCAGCTCAGGAAAAACTGGTGTCACTCCGCGCAAGTTTGCAGACCACGCATGATTCCTTCGGATCGGAATCAGCGCAACTGGAGTTGCTCCAGATCTCGATTCAGCGATGCTTCGAACTGGTGGACGGCATTGCGGCTCAACTCTATTTTGCAAGCGGGGCGTTTGACTCAAAACGAAACCCTTCACTCCATGATGCCGATCATCCTCTTACGGAAGCCCAGTCGGCGCGCTTTTGGAGAGAAGCCTTTCCACTATTGTCAAAACTTGCGAATGAAATCCATCCGCATGTGGCGCATGAACTTCTCGGCACCCTGATTCATCTCGTTCACCACAACCCGAAAGAGGCGTTTTTGATGGCTGCGAGGGCGCTGAAGACGGCAAGCGCCGCTGGCGCGCAGTTCGAATCGATAATGGTAACTGACGCAGTGAAGCTGATCGACGTTATTTTGGCGGACCATAAAGAGGTATTCTTCGAAGACGGCAAACCCGAGTCCACTTGCCTGACCGGATTACTCGACATCCTCGACCTCTTTGTCGATGTCGGCTGGCCCGATGCCCGCCGCCTGGCTTACCGTCTTGAGGACGTTCTTAGATAGATAGCCATGTTTCAAGTGGCTGCACTGCCCAGCAGAATGCGGCGTCCAGCTCAATTCCACTGTGGGTTGAAGTAATGCGGCTTAACGCCGATCAACTGGAGCGTGGTTCGCGCCATTTCCCTTTGTTCTTCGGACAGCGGCTTTGGCGGAAAGATACAGGTGAACCGCCCGGCCATCTGATCGAATTCCGGGATGTCCGGTGACTCGAAGCCCGTGAACTTTCCGTTCCAGTCCCGCTGGATTGCGAGAATCGCGGTGGCGTTCGAGTCCGGCCCCTCCGCCTGCAAGATGACGACTTCCTCCCGGTCGGGCGCTTTTGATGGCGGCAGGAACGAATGCTCGCCGGGACGAGCGCGGCGCAGCCAGGATTCCAGGACGAGGACAATGCCCTTCGGCGCATAAGCGGCGGCCACCGGGAAATCGCGGCGAACACATCCTTGGCTTTTTCGTTCTCCATGCTTTCAGGAATGCAAACCAGCAGCCCGTCGGGCGTTTCCGCCAGAAGCGTCGGCGGGATGTGGCCGATTTTGCGCATCGTGTAATTGGCGTAATCCGTCGCTTGGGCAATCAAGGGCTGGAGCGGTCCCGCGCCAGTCGGCTTCTCCTCTCTGTTCATGGTCATGACACCTGCCATTTGGGTGTGGTATAGCAAGGCAACTTTCGGGCGCGGCGTTGCACACAAATATGCGTGGAAGCCCCCGGCTCCCTACCCCCGCTTGCGGAAACCTTGGACGAGATTGCCCCGTTCTCCCGTTCATGATTTTTTGGGAAGCCGATGGCTTCGCCGAAATTTGGCTTGTTCGATGTACTGTCTGCATTTTTCGTTACAACCAGAAATTTGCAGGCACTACGGTTTGTTCTGTTCCTGCCACTTTTTCTCCGCCGAGCGCAGGCTGGCGAGACGGCGCTCCATAACGGGGATTTTCTCCTTGGTGTGCTGGGCGGATATCAAAAGATTCCGAAGAATTCTAGAGTTCCGATTGTGGCGCGCCAAGTGGCGGAGAGTCTCAAGATCATCCGGGACCGTGGAGCCTGAGGCCCGCAGAACTGATCGGATCGCGTCCGCGGTGGTGAGGTTTTCAGCAAGGCGCTGCTTTGCTCTTTCCAGACGGGCTTCACATGCCTTGATTGCCTCTGCGAGGCAGGCCGATTCTCCCAAGTGGGCAATCACCCGTTGTCGCACCTTTCCAGCCACCCGTGCAGTTTCGACCAGTTGGTATACCGGCTTCCCTCTGCGTGACGTTTTCTCTCGAACAAACATTACCTGCGCCGGTAACCTACAGGCACTCCCTCCTGTTTCAATACCCGCAGGTCACGTGCCCATATTTCGGAAGAACCGAAGTCCAAATAGAACCGCCCTGGAATGTCACACCCCGCCCGTTTGTCACGCCGGCGTGACAATACCGGCAGGGCACCTGCCCAGCGATATCCGCACGGGCTCCCGCTTGCGGTGGTGAACTATGAGAAGGAACTGTCGCCCTTAAAAGCGACGTTGGAGTACCCGCGCTGATTGCGGTTTTCACCGGCGCTCTTGCGTTCGACTGATCCGAACAACTCCAGCATTCGGTTGTTGAGTTCCTTGCGCGCGGCCACATCGGGGAGCGGCTCCCAGCTTCGTTCGCCGCAGTAATCGGCATAGGCTTCGATCAGATCGTTTTTTTCCAGCGATTCACCTGGGTGGCGCTCCACACGGTCCTCCAAAAAGTGGCGCATCGAATCGGACTGGCCAAGCAACGCTTCCAGCCGCTCGCGTTGGCCTGGCGAAAGAGGTCGGACGCGGTTGGCGCGTTTGTCCGCCAGCACCTGCCCCGCACCGACGAGCCCCCAATTCAAGATTCCGGGACCTTCTTTTTCGATCAACACCTTATCGAAATTGACGATTGTCCGGCGGTTCGTTTGCGCTTCCTTGAAGGCGAGGATTCGCAGCCTTCTGCGCCAGGCCGTCACGTCACCCGAGAGCCTTACGGAAAGACGTTTGTTGCAGGTGATCATCACATTGAAAACTCCGCGAATCGAAAACACGGCGTTGCTGTTCTTTCCTTCAGGTGAGATAAGATCATCCCCCACCAGCTTCTTGAGCATGTGCGCGGCGTCAGTGCGCAAAAACCCCGGCTCAACGTCGGCGCCATAGAGCAGCGTTCGTCCGATATACCGATAAAGTTCAAACCGCTCATCGAGATGTTCGGTCCGCAGTTCGTAGCAGTTACATTCCCCGATCAGTTGCTGGATGATATTGCTGAGCGTGCCTTTGCTCGCCCCACCCGGCCCGTGCAGGAGCAGAATGGTTTGCGTGAGGTTCCGGCCCAAAAGACATTGCCCGACATAGTATTGAAGAAGCGCTCTATCGTCTTCGTCCAGTGCCGGATAAAGAAGCTGTTCCATGAACATGGGACACTGCGCGTTCGGATCGAAAGCGATTGGCGACCGGTTGCGGCTATAGTGAGCGGGACTGAATTCGTGCAGTTCCGCCGTCGTTTCGCATAACACGAGGTACCCGTTGGCAACATGAATGCCGAGCGGCGTGCCATCAAAAGCAGCGCGCCGTTCCTCCATTCCCTCAAGATGGCCGGTTACTGCGCTCCCAAACGAAAGCTGGGCATGCTTGAGGTATTCCGGGTCACCGTCGATCTCGGCATTTACAGTATCACAGGCAAGCTGCTCCAGCGTAGCGCGTGAATTGATCCGCCACAGGCCGGAGGCTTCGTCGTATCGATAAAATTGCTTTTCGTCGGGTTCATGCAAGAGCCGGTGCTGCTCGCGAATCAACCCCGCCCAGAATCTTTCGTTCAGGCTGGTCAGATTCTTCCCGTCGTGACTGTAAAAGGCCGGAGCGCCATAGAGTTCCGCTGTCGTCTTCCACTCTTCCTTGGCCGTACGGGGCTGCTCTCCTTCGCGCATAGCCGAGGCGGCCGCTTGTTGGAGGGTGCTCTTGTTGATGCCGAGGTCGGCCTTGCAAATGTCGGCAAGTTCACCTCGCGCCATCGGTTGCAGGCAGGCGGCCAGTTTCCCGATCCTTTGCAAGTTCATCGCTCGTTCGATGCCGCCGGCCTTTTTGATGTCGGGCACGGCGATTTGGAATAATTCGACCGCCAGCAGATCGGCCTTGAGCTTCGGCGGAACCGGAATGGCGGAAGCAACGGTGGAAAGCCACCATCGGACAAACTCTTCCCCAAGGCCTTCGCGACAGTCGTCCGCGCCCTTGGGCATGGACAGCGGAATTCGAGGAAGCAGCACGGGGATTGAGCCAAAGAGAGCTGCCAGTTTAAAGGCAGCATCGGAAAACTGAAAATTCAGCGCCGTATCAGTATCGCCGAGAAACAAAATGCGACGTGCGGGATGCTCGCTGAGGTGCTTCTCCAAGCGGACACCAAGCCGCCCATCGCTCATAAACCCGTAGAAGCCCGCGACGCCAATCGCACGAAAACCAGCCTCACAGAGGGCAATCGCTTTGAATTCGCCCTCGACGATTAACAAGTCTTCCTGGCTCAATAAGTCGGAAAATGACGGCAGATACGGGTGGACCCCGCTCCCCATCCGCTGCATGTACTTGCGGGAGCCAACGGGCTCGTCCAGGCGGAGACGTCCGAATAACTTGCCCTCGACGTGAAAGCCGTAAGGGATGTAAAGCCCGCTGGACTTCAACCCAACCAACTCGCAGGCATGCGCCTCGTCCACGTGCCGGATATCCAGCCTTGAGAGCGTGGAATTGCTGATTCCGGGCCGCAGCTTTAGTTCAGGGGCCATCCGGTCGCTCCTATGCAAATAGTGTCCGCGTTTATGATGCGATTTACCGCCGCCCACAGCCAATTGGCCGTGGCGTCGTTGGCGGGCGATACCAAGAAGGTGGCCCAGCCGTTTTCAGCTTTCGATTTGAAACCCGCCCACGCCAGCACCGCCACAAGTCGGTCGCCGTCTCTTGCCAGCCCTGCCACCCCGCGCGGCCCCGACCGTCCGGCGAGCAAGTCCGTCATGCCTGGCATCAGCCCCAACCTCACAGCCCAAGCTTGCGCTTCGGTATCGTCGTTATCGACAATCAATCGTTTACCGTCGGGGAACGTTATCTTTTGGATTGGCACGTTCATACGTTTTCGCTCCTGGAAATGGCGGTAGCGGTGGACGAGAGCCGGCGTGTGGCGCGGATGAATCCCTCGACTTCGACAAGATTGAAGCGCACGGAGGTGCCGAGCAAAATACAAGGCATGCCAGCGAGACGGAGGTTGTACAGGTGGCGGCGCGAGATTTTCAGGTGATCAGCAACCTGCGCCGAGGTGAGCCAGCCTGCCGGAAGCGGAGGGGGTTCGGTGAGACATTGGATGTTCATAACCATTCCCACCGTGTCAACTCCAGCGGCGCAATGCCGCCGGGTGCCGCCTCTATTCCGTCGCGATGGTAAAGGCTTGCAAGCCACCGCTGCCCGGCGCGGATTCCGGGTTCCACCCGACCTTCAGACAAATCAGTCACATGTGACCGATTTGCTGGGAGGATGCCGTCGTATT
>Ga0316221_1004114_pt1 | contig 11329 bp, 3 predicted proteins | sample TBH18007metaG_FD_206003 | JGI IMG/M metagenome (GOLD analysis project Ga0316221, IMG submission 206003) | Freshwater microbial communities from Trout Bog Lake, Wisconsin, USA - TBH18007 | ecosystem: Environmental > Aquatic > Freshwater > Lake > Hypolimnion/Profundal zone | place: USA: Wisconsin... | reverse complement strand
AGGCCGTGGCGGCTGGTGTAGGACGTCGCGGTCTCCATCATCAGCCGGTGGCGCAGGAACCGCCCCAGTTCCTTCTGGAGCTTGTCCTTGTCGGTCGTCCCCACCAGGTAGGTGCGGACTTCGGGGGCGATGACCTGCCGGAGATACCGGTCTTCCATGAGACGGTCCACGAGCCGGGCATGGAGAGCACCGAAGGTAAGGGCCCCGTCCTTCCGGATCTCCTGGAACATGACCTGCCGAAGCCGGTGACGCCGCCCATGGTCCTCGCTCCAACCAGCCTGGAAGGCAGCGTCCTGGCGGCTATCCGCGAAGACCAGGAGCTTCCTGTGGACCTTGGGCGCGTGGGTGAGCATGGCCTGGGCCAGGGTGTGGACGTCCGCGACCTGGAAAGCACGGACGGGCTTGAACGGGCGCACGGCTCCGCGATAGCCCCTGGGCCGGACCCGCAAGCAGGGCATTTGTCGTTGGACTCCGGGAAGAACTGGACTTCTACCAGATCAAGGTCGGCTCCGCACTTCGGGGCCAGGCACTTCCCCCCCGGATCGGCGTGAAGGCTCCCGCACTGCCGGCAGATGTACTTCCGCTCGGTCCCGCGGAGTTCCCCGTCTTCCTCGTCCTTCCATGCCAGTTGGTCGGTGAAGTAGATTCGTTCGCTTTTCTTGCTGGTCTCGATCTGGCCCTCAGAGGCCCAGACGGCGCTATTGCCTTCGAGCTGGCCACCCTTCAAGGTCTCGTCCTCGATCAGTGCCCCGTGCAGGTCGGTGGACATCGCGTGTTGCCCGCAGGTCGTGCAGACCGCGACCGGGAAGATGCCGGAGGCGACCCACTCCGGGTGCTTGAGGAGTAGATCCTCTTTGTTTGTAAGGTAGAGCACGAGCTTGCCATCGTCGTCAAAGCGCACATGGGCCTGATCCAGGCCGGTGATGAACGTGTGGAGCTTGGGACGAAGCAGGGGGTCGCCCGAGTTCTGGGCGCGGACGCCCATGGCGAGGTAGGCCAGGACCTCCACCTGATTCCACAGGGGGTCAACCGGGCGGCCTACCTTCTCCGCCACGAGCTTGGCCCCGTCCTCCAGCCCCAAGGGCTTGGCGAAGACCTCGGCGATGGCCTGGACCACGGGGTTGGGGGCCAGGAGCTTGAACAGGGCCTCCTGGGGAGCCTGCCCGGTGGGCAGCCCCTTGCCCAGCCAGAGTGCCACCTCGGTGCTCAGGGCCGGGATGTCTCCCCACTCCTCGGCGGTGATGATCCTGAGGAGGCCCTCCAGGCGCTCCATGGGGTCCCCTGCCGGCAAGGATGGACGGGCCTGGGCCTTCGGCCATTCGATGTCGATGTAACGCTCCTCGACGACGGCAACGTCGGCCTCGGGGACACCGAAGAAGCGGTGGGCGAACCGGGAGGCCGCGGCAGTCCCCCGCTCAGGGTCGGACAGGGTGGCGGAGGTCCCGATGCACGTGATCTCACCCCCGGCAAAGGCTTTCAGCCGACGGATTAGCACGGCAACCTCGGCCCCCGCGACGCCCTCGTAGGTGTGGGCCTCGTCGAACACGAGGTAGCGTAGGGTTCCGCTGGAGAACAATCCCTGATCCTTGGCCCTGGTCAGGAGCAGCTCCAACTGCTGGGGGTTGGTGAGCAGGAGGCGGGGGGGCCGGGTCCGGAGGTCGTCCTCGGAGATCCGCTCCTCCTGGGGGACCCGGCGGACCTTGGCCTTGGGGCTGAGCAGCCATTCATCCAGTTCCGGCCCCTTCAGGGTGTCTGGTGCCCGTTCCACGTCCGCGGCGGAGTCCTTGTCGGGGGTGTTGCCCACCCACATACCATAGGTGATGGCCGAACCCCGGAGCATCCGGCGCAGGCGGTCCATCTGGTCGGCGGCCAGGGCGTTCATCGGGTAGACGATCACGGCAACCACGCCTTGGGGGGCCTGGGCGTCCCGCAGGTGCAGGCAGTGGTCCAGGATGGGGGACAAGAACGCCTCGGTCTTGCCCGAGCCGGTGCCGGTGGACACGATCAGGTGCTTGCCGACCTTGGCCGCCCGGAGCGCTTCTTCCTGGTGGCTGAACAACGAGGGGTAGGGCATCACGCCCTTCATGCCCGCGTGAAGCACACCTTCCTGGACGAGGGTGGCAACGGTGGCCCCGAGGCGGAAGGGGCGGCTCAGGCTGACGTAGGGGCCTTTGGCCAGGTGACTGCCCAGGCTCTCCCCCAACGACGCTTTGGCCTGCTCCGCCAGCCGCGGGTCCGAGAACGGGAACGCCGTCCGCTGGTACCGGAGGAAGGTGTCGAGGATCTGCTTGGTGAAGACGATCGGGTTCAGGGACATGGCACGCTCAATCGAAAAGGCCGTTAGCTTCGAGAACTTTCATTGAAAACAGTGATTTACGCTCCACTGGTAGTCGGGGCGACTGGGTGGGTTAGTCCTCCTGGGAGGAGAACGGCCCGAATCCGGGCTTCCAGGGTCTGTTTTCGGCGTTCATAAAATTGCGGGAAACCCTGCAAGGATTCGGGAAGGTCGGTGACCGCAAGATTCTGAAGGACTTTGGCGCGGGCTTCGGGATCGGGCCACTGGCTCGCATACCAGGTGTGTGGCATCTGCTGCCGTTTCTCGTTGTTCACGCTACCGTCCAGCAATTGGAGATTTGCTAGGCCATTGGCCATCTTGAGATACTCGTCCAGAAGCCTGTCGTCCACCCCTTGTCGCTTCAGCTCTGCCTTCCTGAACCTACCCTTGGGAAAAATGTGGTCCACGTGGAAGGTCCGGGAGAAGTCGTGTCCCGGGAAAAGGATCGAGAGCAGGGGGAACGTCAACCTTTCGCCATAGGCAGATTCTGAGAGTTCGCGGGTCTCCTCCAGCGTGAACTCCAGGGTCTTACCCCGGCCGGCCATGTGCCTTTCGATCTCGGTGACCGGGAAGCCATTCGTGCCATGCTCGATTAGCACGCCGCGAAGTCCAGTCAGCAGGGTATCCAGGCCACTGCCCCAGATTCCGGAGGCTTTCAACAAGGATTTCAGCAACCACAGGCGAATGGCATGACGATCCTGGGCATGCTCGCTTCGGGTGAGATAGGTGGCGCCGAGCTTGCGGTTGTGCAAATAGAATGCGATGGGCAGCAAGGGGCTGTCCGCCGGCAGGTTCTGGCCGTTGAACCCGAAACTGGAGACCAGCTTGACCGCCAGGATCAAGGCATCCCGGGTTCGTTGCCAGTTGGCCTCCAGAATGTGCATGTTGGCTTTGCTGAAATTTTCGACTTTGAACCCGACGCTGCCAATGCCAGAAAGCATCAAGCCGGCCTTGAGCACCAGGTCCTTGCTGAATTGGAAACCTGCGCCGATGGCGTTCATCTCTTTGACAAGGGAACGGATCTCCTCGCGCGCATCCAGGTTCTTCCACTGGGCCACGGCGATCGACAGGAGCAAGTCCGAGTATGAGAGCGGCGTGCCTCCACTGTTCAAACGAATGAAGATATTCAGGACCTTCTCGAGGCTCTGTTCCTCCTCCTCATAATAGGTAACCACTGGGTGATCATGGATGACCCTGTGGAGGCTCCTCAGGGTTCTCCGAGCCAATCGGCGTTCCTCTACGTCGGGAGCCAATTCGTCCATAGAATCCGTAAGGTCCTCCAATGCATTTGTTTCCGCGTTAAAAACCCTGGGCACCTTGAACCATAAAATCCCAGGGGCGCGGGCTCCAGCCTCCTCCTCGGTCAGGAACTCGAATTGATACTGGCAGCCCGTGTCCGGGTCGGGTTGGCCCAGGAGATTCAGATGGAGCGTGCGCCTGGGGAAGGCGTCATCGTTCGTCCACCATTTGTTGCGGACCTTGCCAGCGTAGGAGCCCCTTAGGCCGATATTGAGCGCCGTGATCCGCTGCTGGCCGTCAAGCACGGCGGTGAAGGCCCTACTCGGGAGGCTCTCCAGCCGGGGGCACAGATTGGCGTCGCGCTGATGGTAATGTTGAATAAACCCGTAAAACTGATATTTGGTTAAGTTCTCCGGTAGGATTTTCCAGAAGAGGAATGTGCCGAAGGGGTACTCCTGCATCAGGCTGTCGAATAGTTGGCAGATCTGGGCTGGCTCCCAGACGAATTCCCGCTGGATGGATGGCAGCAGGTAGTCCCCCTCGCCCACCCGGGCAAGGAGTTTGTAAATGGTTCCACCGGACTGATACATGGGGTTCCTTTTCGGGTGTTCAACCGTTCATTAAGTTCATCTTCCCACTCGGTTTACTGACGGTGAACGGGTGGCCCTTGGGTCACAGCAACCTCCTCTGGCCATCCTGCCGAAACTCCTCAGTGTCGAAGAGGGCCCCGGGTTGGGGTTCAGCTTGGTAGGAGCATTTTCCATCGGCAGGGGTTGATACCATGGCTAGGGCGGGCTGGCCGGTTCCATATTCGTGCTGGACCGCGTCCTCCTTGCCAAGGAAGAGGTCCCACTCGTGCTGGGAGGCGGCCATGTCCCGGGCCTTGGCCCACGCGGGTTCCCAGCCGTCCTCAGGGGCCCAGATTTCAATTAGGGGGCGGCGGTTCGCCAGGGAAGCTTTGGGGATCTCGACCCCGTCTTGAAGGAACCGGTCCACACCCTTAATGAGGAGCTGGCGATACCCATCTAGGGTGAGATGGGGTTGACGGTGTTCTGCCGGGAGCTTTTCGTCAGTTTTGCCGAAACCCACAGCCCCGCACGAGGCGTCTAGAAGGATGTGCGCAAACTCGTCCTCAGTGAGCCCGAAGGCATGGGCCACGAGCGCGTCCAGCTCGATCCGCAATCGCAGTCGTTCACCAGGGGCAGTTGCAGGCGGCCCGGAAACATCCATGAGCTGGCATGCTCGGGTAGAAAGGGCCTCCTGCAAAATTGCAGACATCCGGGGTACGGGAAGTGTCTCGATATAGAACTTGCTCAGGTGAATGGACACCTTCCGGCGGATTAGCCAATCAAGGCAGAAAGAGTTGGCAAGAGAGCACAGCTCCTGAACCTTGAACGAGGTGATGGCGAAGTCGGCTCCTGAATCCCCGTGTGGAAGTGGTGGCGTCAAACTCGCGATGAAACTTCGCTGATCGGTCGAACGTGCTATATCCCTGAACACAATCCTGGGCCGCACCCAGGGCATAAAATCCAACAGGGTCTCTACCAAGGGCTCGCCGTTCTTCTCGGCCCTGTCTTTGGCCTTCTGCCACTGGTCCTCAGCCACCCTCAATAGGGTTTCACGAGGGATGAATCTCTGGCCCTCGTGGAATTTTTTGAGGCCGGTTTCGGTATCATTGCCCAGATAGTAGGGGTTGAACTGCCAAAAGTGCTTGCCTTCCACTAGGGGCACCCAGCCCGTTCTCCATAGGCGGAACCGCACGCGAGGGTCTCGGGTGTCTTCGCCGGGGGCGAGAATCCCATAGGCTTCCAGTTTCTTTCGAGTGCCGTCCTTCCACATCGTTGAATCGCTTGCCATATTGAATTCACGACTACATCGCAATGGGAGGTCACCAGCGAGAGGATGACCCAAATATAACTTTTCGGCTACCGCTAGGTCCTTGGCACTCCGTAGTTCCATGAAGGAAAGGGTGCTCGGCGCAAACCGGTTCACATCCGAACCCTTCATTGCGATGGTGTGGACCACCGGGTCCTTCAACTCGTCGGTATCCAAGCGCATGAATGCCACCTGGAGGGGCTGCCCGGGGGTGGGCATGGCCTTGGTGACCACAGTCGCGACGAACTTGAAACGGGAGTCGATCTGAAAAATCTTCCGCCGGTTCTCAAATCCGAACATCAGTTCCCAGCCGTCCTCAAGAAGGAAGGTCTTCCGAAGGTCCACCGCGCCTGAGTCTGTGTAGAGCCCTGACGGCACGACAAATCCCAGGCGCCCACCCCGGCAGAGCACGGCACGAGCCTGCTCCATGAACAACTTGTATGTGTATACCTTCCCGTTCGCCTGCAAGCGGAAAGGGTGATTCGCGTCGCTGTAGGTGGGGCGTTTGGCCCGTTGCGCCTCCCACCGGGTGAGGAGGGCATCTTTGCCCTTCCCAAGACTAGTGTCGAAGGGGGCCCCTGTGGCCTTGATGAAGCCTGTAAATGAGCGTACCTCCTGGAGAACCGTACTCCAGGCTCGGCTGATGGTGGTGTCCTGGAGAAACAGTTCGCGCTGGACGGCCAGGGCTTCCTGCTTACCCCGGGTTCGATAGATGGGGTCAAAACGGGTGAAGAACTCCAGACTCTCAGGTTGGACGGTGTCCCAGGGAGGATTCCCCAGAACAGCATCAAAGCCCCTCTCGGGCCCAGTGAAAACTTCTGGGAAGGCCAGTTCCCAGTGGAAGAACCGGTGCTTGGCCGCGATGACTTGGACCGTGGGACTGAAACGGGCCTCCCGCCACGTGTCCGGCATGGGCACGTCCTGGGGCTTCAGAGTTTGGCCCTGGTCATCAAGGCCCGGCCAGAAGAAGAGGGCGCACCAGCGGTCAAGGGCCGCCTGGAGGGCATGGAGGGCAGGATCTTGGAGTAGCTGTTGCCACCGCTGCCGGTGGAGGTCAACCTCATGGACCGGCAGGTCATGGATGGCCCCAAGGGCCACCCGGGCCTTGGGAAGGACCTCCTGGGGAGGTTCATGGTCCAGGGCCAGGGTCCAGGCCGCTCCCTTGAAAAGCAGGTTCTCCAGCGCCTTCTTCGCCGCCTTGGAGACTTCCTTGAGGGCCTTGGTCTCCTTACCGTCCTTGCCGTCTCCGCCTTCCCGGTCCCAGGCCAGGATGGGGTAGTCGTCCACCCGGTCCAGCCAGCAGCCAACAAGGGCATTTCCACAGCGGAGCTTGTGGTCCAGGAATCCAAAAGGTAGGTTCCGATCCAGGGTTTCCACCCAGACCGCGAGCTTGGCCAACTCCACCGCCAAGCTGTTGAGATCCACGCCGTAGAGGCATCGTTCAACGATGTGGCGCTTCAGGCGCTGCTTCAGCTTGGGCTCGGCGTCGGGGTCGTCGTGGTGGACGGGCGGCAGCTCCTCGCCCGGGCTGCCGACGGCGGGCAGGCCGAAGGGCAAGGTCAGGATCAGATGGTCGCCCTCCACCCTCTGGAAGCGGTGGTGGACCAGGCTGTCGTAGAGGGCCTCGGTGAGGTAGCGCAGCGCCCCCACTAGAAAGCTGGCGCTGCCCATGGCCGGGTCTACCACGCGCAGGCCCAGGATGACCTCAGGGGTCCGGGGACTGCCGTCGGCGTCGAAGCAAAGGGGGCGGAGGGTCTCGCGGATCAGCGGCTCGGTGAGGGCGGGGCGGGTGTAGAAGGTGCCCGAACCCTTCCGGGTGCCTGACCACCGGATGAGGAAGCGTTCGCCGGGGCTGATGACCCGGACGACCAAGCTCTTGGCCGCCTTCAACAACCTGCCATCCCAGTCCTGCGCGTCCATCTCTGCGGGCTTCTGGGCCTTGGACTGCCCCCGCTTGAGATTCCCGAGTCCAAAGCGGTTGGGCATGATCCGAGCGGCTTCCTTGGCCCAGGCCCAGGCTTGCGCAACCAGTTCCTGCGACGTCGCCTCGATGGGCTCGTCGCCAACAACGTCATCCTCGGTGTCTTCCAGGGCATCGCCTTCGTGGGTGTCCTCCGCGGGCTCCTCCCCCTCGGTCTCCTCGTCCCCTTCCTCACCTTCACCTTCCTCGGACGCGGACTTTGTGGCCTTCTCCTTGGCCAGGGTCTCCAGCAGCTCCTTGAGGTCTTTTTCCGACTTGGCCGTGAGCAAGCTCAAGGGCAGTAGCGGTTGCTGGCCCAGGTTGAGCAAGAGCATGGGTTCAAGCGCCGTCCGGAGGTCATAGTCCAGGAGGCCCTCATAGAGGAGGCCGATGTACTCCGTGCTCAGGGTGCTGAAGTCCACGGGCGTGGAGAACGACTTGCCGTTGACCCTCACGGTGGTCTGCTTGAGCAGGGTCAGGACGTTCAGCACGGACTTGTCGCTGACGGGCACACCATCCTCGGCCTCCCAGAGGGCCATGGCCCGGGAGACCGGGTCCGTGCCGGCTGGGTCCCCCGGTTTGAAAAGGTCGCCACCGTAAGCCCTGAGCGCGATGTCAGGGTGGGCGGACCCATCGTGGACAAGGCGGAACAGCCCCAGGAGCTGCATCCAGGCACCACGCTGCAGATCGAACCCGACCTCGGCCTTGGCCTGCTTGAGGCGTTGCCACAGGGCTTCCAGTCCGTAGCTCTCCCGGTACGCCCGGAAGGTCGTGGGCAGGAGGTCGCGGCTCTCGGCGAAGGCGATGACGACCATCCGCATCACCAGACGGACTGCGGCGGTATAGATGGCATGGTTCTGCCGGGTGGCGTCGGGCTCGACTTCGACCAGAGGCTGAAGGCGGCCGGGGGCGTCCTTCGTCCACACGTCCAGGGCGTGGACGAGGGTTTCCACGGACTCCCGGATCTGCTCACCCAGGGTGTTGGACAGGTCGCCCTGCATCTTGCTGCTTTCCAGCAGCCACTGACCAAGCTGATGCGGGCGCTCGCCCTCTGGGGTCGGTTTCCATCCTTGGCCGTGGCCGAGGAGGGTGTACAGGCCCTGCCAAGCCAGGCGGGCCTCGCCGGTGCCCCAGCCGGCCAGGAGGTCCCACTGGGTGAAGGCGTTCTGGTGGTTGCCGGCCACAACCCACCGAATGGACTGCCCGTCGGTGATCAACCCCATGGGGATCTGCTTGGACCGGAGGAAACGGTCCAGATCCAGGGCCTTCTTCTTGCCGTCCTTCTGGTTGAGGGCCGCGGTGCTGATGAAGATCGGGAGGGCGTTGTCCTCGCTCGGTGGGTCGAGGCGGAGCACCCGGTCCGGCTTGATGTCGCGGACGCCACCGGGGGCCTTGGCCTTCCATGCGTCCCCGATCGCCTGGGCCTTCAGGAAGTCCTGGGAGCTGTGGCCGAGGAAGCCTTCGAGCACGGCGTCGAGCCATCGGAGCTGGGGCCCGTGGTCCCTGTCCCGCTTGGTCGGGGAGAGTTCGAGCCAGGCCCTGAAGTCTGGGAGCGCCTCGGACAGGGGTGTCCAGGCTTTGTACGGGGGGTCTGCCAGCGCCAGCTTGGGGGCCAGGCCGGCGTGTAGGGTCTGGCCAACATGGGTCAGCTCGGACCACCAACCAGCGGTAGAGGGCATGATCCCGTTCATTTCGCCACCCCCACACGGATCTCAAGCGCCAGCGGCAAGAGGCTCAACCCCTTGGGTGGGAGCTGGTATCGGCGGGGAAGGATGTGGTTCATCCACCGGTCCTGGGCCTGCCGGAGCTGGGAGGCCAGGGCCAGGAGTTCCTGCCGGCGCTGCTCCAGGAAGGCTTTCCGCTGCTCCCGGGCTACAACCTCGTTCTCCAGGTTGAGGAGTTCCTCCTGGCGCTCGATCTCAAACTCTGGGAGCAAGGCCGGGGCCTGTTGTCGTGCAGCCATCAGCTCCTTCTGACGCTGAAGGATCTGGGCTTCCTGACGCTCCATGCCCTTCACGCTCAGGTGCTCTTCGATTTCCTTGAGGCGGAGGTCGAACTGGGCCTTGCCCTCTTTGGAGAGCTGGGACTTCCACTCCTTGGCCCGGGCGGTCAGGTCCTCCTGCCACCTCGTTTCCTGCACGGCCAGGGCCTTGAGGAACACCGGCTCCATCCGTGACCAGACCTCGATCAGCCGCATGTGCAGGGCCTGCTCCCGGGCCTCGGAGAGCCGCTTCAGGGGCTTCAGCGCGTATGGCTCCCACTCCTGAGCATCCAGGGGATCAAGGCGCTCGCCGGCCCAAGCGAAGGGCATGGACAGGATCTCGTGGTGCAGGTTCTCGCGAAGGTCGTTCTGGGCCCGGAGTTCAGCATGGAGGACCACGACGGCCTCGACCCCGGGCGGTAATTCCGCTGCACCGAGGGTCCAGCGGTGGGTGTCGATGTCGTGAACCCTGCCAATGACCTCGTGCATGGCCTTCCGCATCAGCGGGTGCCCCAGACGGAGCAGTACGGAATCCGGCTCGGGTTTCAGGGTCCGGATGCCGTTCTCACGGCGCTCGAAGGTCAGCGGGTCGAAGACCAAGTAGGGGCGGTGCCCCTTGTCGTCGGCAAGCGAGCTGTTGGCCAGATCCTCCCACTGCCTGGGTTCCTGGAGGGTGTAGTGGCCGGGGCGGTGGGCAACCCCGCTGAGCTGGCCCTTCTGGCGGATCATCGCCCGTTCCAGCAGGCGTCGAACCCGGTCCGGGGTGAACCCCATCTGCCGTTCCATGGTCAGGAGCTGCCGGCGGGTGCGCTCCAGGACCTCCTTGCTGCCGTGGTCCGCACCCTGAGTGTCCTGCTTGGACGCCGACGTGTCCACCGTGCGCTGGACGGAATCCAGGAGGGTCTTGGCGTTCCCCTTCTTCCCGAAGAAGTGCTCGGTCACGGCGTTGTCGAGAACCTGCCCCGCAGACCCCAACTCCTCCCGGACGGTGTGGATCTTCTCGGCCAGGAGGTTCAGGAAGGCCAGATCCTCGTCCTGATCGCTGACAAAGTGGTGGGCGACAACGTCCCGGAACTGACCATGCCGGTCCACGCGCCCATTGCGCTGTTCGAGCTTGGTCGGGCTCCAGGGCAGCTCCTGGTGCAGGACGTAGCGGCAGGACGCCTGGAAGTTCAGACCCTCACTAGCGGCATCCGTAGCCACCAGCAGCCGGAGGTCGGCCTTCTCGTCGTTGAAGAGCTTGCGGATCTTGGTGCGGTCTTCGGGGCTGCTCCCGCCGTGCAGGTCCTCAACCCGGGGAGCCTGGATGCCCTCGGACTCCAGCCGGGCCTTCAGGTAGTCCAGGGTGTCCTTGTACTCCGTGAACAGGATCAGCCGCTCGTGGTTCCAGTCTCCGCCCGGCATCAGGTTCGTCTTGATCCACCCAGACAGGGCCTTCCACTTGGCATCCTCGGGCCAGTGGGCAGGCCATGCCCGCGCCCCCTGGTCTTCGGCCTGGGCCCGCCGGGCATAGGCCCGAGTCCATCCGAGGGCGATCAGGGCCTTGGACACAACCTGGGCCTGGACGAGAAGCTCTGAAGCCACCGAGCGCAACCACCGGGCCCCCTTGAAGGCCGCCTCCTGGTCCCAGAGGTCCCGGGAGGACTCGTTATCCGCCTCGCGCTCGGCCTGGCGCAGGGCGGCACGGGCTTCCTGAAGGGCGTCCTGCTGTTTGACCGTGTCTTCGAGACCTTCCAAATGTGCCCACCACGTGCGGGCGAAGGCATAGGTGCTGGACAGGGCGCGTTTGGTCAACAGGGTGAAAAGGAACCGACCGACGTGCTGCTCCCGCCTGCCTAGCTGCCCGAGGATCGCCAGTCCTTGTTCCCGATAGGCCCGGATGGCCTGCCACAGGGCGAATTCGGTCGTGCCGAAGGTCGGGAGTGGGATGGCCTGGATG
>Ga0316221_1004111_pt1 | contig 11335 bp, 19 predicted proteins | sample TBH18007metaG_FD_206003 | JGI IMG/M metagenome (GOLD analysis project Ga0316221, IMG submission 206003) | Freshwater microbial communities from Trout Bog Lake, Wisconsin, USA - TBH18007 | ecosystem: Environmental > Aquatic > Freshwater > Lake > Hypolimnion/Profundal zone | place: USA: Wisconsin... | reverse complement strand
CTAAAAATACCTGCGCTGTGATGAACTTGCCCAGCAGGCTGTACATATAGTTCTACTGGAATACCTTTTATTTTTAAATCATAGGTATTGTTGTATTGTACTTTTTGTGGTGTAAATGTTTCGTCTGAATTAACTATCAAGTGTAAATCTATATCGCTAAACTCGCTATAATTGTAACCAGCACTGCTACCGCTAAGTGTTACATCTTTAAGTTTTAATTTAGGAACATCGAGAAACTCGACAAAGTTTTTAGCTATCTTTAATAACTGGTGTCGTACTTCCGAACGCATGGCATTATTGTCCCATATAATTGGGTTTAGCTCATGGTGATGCGGGTTAGGATCGATTGATAGTTCTTGAATCTGCATTCAGTATTTAACTGAATTAGAGTCCTAAAAACTTTAATATGTGTGGAAGATTCATAGTGTTTATCCAGCCAGCTCCTACAGCGAATGCCATTGCGGCTAATGAATACTTGACCCATTTGTCTTTTACTGATTGTAGTTCTTTGATTTTGCCAGCTAGCTCATCATGCTGTTTAGTAGATTCTTCGCTCATGGCTCTGAGCTTGTCTGCTAGCAAATCGCGAGTATTATCTAGACAATCGTGCATGTCCTTGACATCCGATTTGAGATCGTCAATTTTTTCTTCAATCTGATGTACTTTGGTTTCAACCACTGCCACTCGCTCAGGTAGTGTGGCCAATTGTGAAACTGCTTCTGTTGTCTTTGTCGCTGTGCGGGCCATATAGGCTCTCCATTAAAAGTTTAAGTTCTGCCCTGATATGAGCATGTGCCTAACAAATGTATAAGTGCCTAGTTAATGATTGTTTGCCTACAACTTTATTTACTATAAAGCAGTCAGTAATAATACTATGTTTTATTTAGCGAAGAATGTTATGTTCTTGCCTGGGTCAGCTGTGTTGAAAACTGCGTATTTTTGATCCATCAGTTCGTCCAAGCCGTCAATGTAAGGCACTAGGTGAAAGTCATCTTTTAGAAACGCTACAGGATCGCTGGCTTTTTCGTATAAATGTTCACGGTCGGTATTAAAATCAAACCGCCAGACTCGTACTAGGTCATCTGTATCAAACCCAACTAATTTCCCGCTAACTTCAGTTGCTATCGGACTGTTTGTAAAAGTAACATTGGCACGTATTCCTAGAGTTTGCAGTACAGTTTGAAAATTCTGTTCCTTCCATCTAAGTGATTCCTTGCCTGGTTCTGTCCTATGCTGTCCAGTATGCGTAATATCAACTAACGTGTATAGCTTATATTCCATAGCGTTTATTAGTTATTTTCAATGGCGGGCATTTGAGCTGTGCCGTCTATTGGTTCATTTTCAACAAACACTGGAACTCCGCCGGGAGCATATTCTTTAAATTTAAAACTAGCAAGAGACTCTGTTAACGAGTCTATACTGTCAGCATTGACTACACTTGCACTACGTTGACGTTTAGTAAACAAATAATATTGGTACATAGGCGGTGTTCCACGTCCAAACATCATTACTTCTGCTTTGCTGAAGATTTCCTTAAGTTCGTTTGCTGTCATAATAGTTCCTATAAAATAGTAGTGTATTTAACAGCCGTAAAAAAGCCCACTTATAAAAGTGGGCTTAGTCTTCCCATCCCTGAGAATTAAAACATATTACTGGATAGTTGCACCAGAAGCTGTCAATTGAGCAACAGTAACAGCACCTGAACCCCAGCTACCTAAAGCAGTTAACAATTGAGCTGCCAATAGACCAAAGTTGCTTAGTGTTGGGTATGATAACAATTCAATGTTACCTTGACCAGCTGAAGCAGAAGCGTCATTCATTGTGTCAATAGCAACTGCAACAACGAAAGCTGTTGAAGATGGAGTACCAACAAAGTAAACTTCACCGAATTGTTGAATTGTACGAACTGCTACTGCGAAATAATCCAATGAGTCAGTTGCGTTGTTGAAACTTTGATAGTTACCTGTTGGGCCTGCACCGCTTGTGAAGCTTGGTGGTGTACCGCCAGAAACTGTAACGCTTAAAAATGCTAAGTTACGTGTACCAAAGTTGCTGTATGTTGTACCGCCGTATGTGTCTTGTGATGTCATGCGGCCGTAATTGGCTGCGACGTATGTACCTAATAATGATGGCATAATATTCTCCTAATCTACCATACTGCCCGAACTCTTCGAGCGACCTTCCTAAAAGGCCTTTGTATAATTATTTAGCCCAAATGGGTATTTTGGTAGTTATATGCCCAATTTTTGGTGGATTAGTCTAAACCAGTCTGCTGTGCCTTCTTTTATAGCACGTTCTGGATACTTTTTAGCCATGTCAGCACGGAATTGCTCTAAACGTGGGCTATTGATACCGCCAACTGCACGAATAATGCTTTCTACATTACCTAAGTCATTAGCTGAATGGCCTGGGCCAAGTGCTAATTCAGCTACTTTGTTTATATCACGAGTGATAACTTCGCCGGTAGCACGATTTTGTAATGCGCCGCCAAATCCGTTATACTGGAATGTTTTAGGCGGATGTCCTGGAATAGTGTTAATAATACTAGCCATAGCAAACTGCTGATCTTGTCCGCCATATGGGCTATCTTTAATACTATAATCATGTTCATGATGTTGCCCAATTTCGTGAGCGTGTTCCATGATCATCAAGTCTACTTGAAAATATGCAGGCAAACCTTGTATTTCCCCACCGGTAGGAAATCCAATGTGTACATTTTTACCTATTTGTAGTGCAGGATAATGCTGGCTCATATGTTGGAGTACTGCTTTACGCACTCCGGCATCATCTGTTTTAGGATCTAATTTTAGTTTATGTTTAATACGGTCGGCGTCCATGAATACATCTACATCACCACTGTCTATTTTATTAGTACCAAGATGTGCATATCTGTGTTCAGGATCAAAACTGCCTGCGCCGCCACTTCTCCAAAAACCAGAATCTCCTATTGAGCTCAATACAGGTTGAAGCGTTTTTTTAATTTCTAAATATTGTGCAGGAGATAAACGAACTAGCACTCCTTTAGTAGGACTGTTTTCAATGGTGTCTATACCTAACTTTTTAAGTGCATTACCGCTCATTCTTTACCTTCTTGTATACGCTTGATTCCACGTTTAAATTTGGTAACATCTGCGCCTTTAATACTATTAATAAACCTACGTTCCATTTCGGCCGCAGTTTCTACATCGTAGTTTTCCCTGATCATTTTTAACAAATTGATGGCACTTTGAATAATGTTACTGCCGCGGCTTTCTATAACTAGATCCGTATTCCGGCTAATACCAACTTCATTTAATTCTTGTAAAATACTACGTGTGCTTTTACGCATAATGTTTCTCTTTCGTATATTTATTGAATTATACACATGATTGTAACGAATATCAATTAGGTTGAAAAATATCATGGTTTGTACTAATATGCTAAATACTCAGTAGAAACACTAAGTAACTACTCAACACACACTTAACAAGGAGTCACACAATGACAAAACTATTACAAGGACTCAAAAAGTTCTTTAATCAAAGCCAAATGAGCGGCTTAGAAGCTTATATCGTCAGTCACAATCCAACTAATGCCGCAGATGTAGATCGTCTGTCACGCGAATATTCACAACAATTTGTATGGGGCCGTGGACTATGAAAACTATCCAACAATTTTTCGTTGATTTTTACGAAATTATCAAGGCTGTACAAACTGCTCGTGCTGAAGCTGTGCTCAAAGGACAACACTGGATCTAATTATGTTACAATGGATTCCAATGACCGACGAAGATGTTGATTGGGTAAACAACCCAACTAAACAGCCCACTAAGGCATAGTTGTGCGCCGCAAGGCACACTAAATACACACAGATAGAGGAGGTTGTATGACAACAAAGTTTTCACACGTCAAAGGTTCTGAAGTGGAGTTTAAAGGTGGCGGGTTACGCGACTTTTTCTTATACAAGGATCTTGGGGTAGCAGATGCTACCAACGGGCGTGTTCTAGCACACATCACCAAGGCCAACTTACCCCCAGAAAACTCAGGCGGCACAGGTTGGCACATTCACGTAGCTGAGTTCCAAATCGTTTATATGTTAAAAGGTTGGGCCAAGTTCATGTATGAAGACAAAATACACCTAGTTGAAGCAGGCGATTGCGTACAGCAACGTCCGGGTATTGTACACTATTTGTACGACTACAGTCCAGACATGGAATACTTAGAAGTTATCATGCCCGCAGACTATGGCACTGAGCCAGCTGAAGGGCCCTGTGAAATACCACCGCCAAGTGCTTGGGAATAATCAATGACACTAGTTTACATACATGGTGCCAGTGCCACAAGTGAAAGTTTTAACTTTCTTAGAAGTAAACTGGGCAAGGGCATAGACATCAACTATGACAGCCGTAATGGGTTTGAAAACAATCTAGCAGAAATCATAGCCCAATTGAAAGATGTCAAAGACATGGCGCTAATAGCACACAGCTTGGGCGGTATTTACGCACTACATGTGGCCAATGCTATGCCTGACCAAGTCGTAGGCGCAGTTACATTGAGCACACCTTATGGTGGTGCTGAAGTAGCAGAATATGCCAAATACTTCTTGCCTTTCAGCAGACTTATGAGAGATATTGGTCCTAACTCGTGGGCTTTCAAACAAGCAGATAAGATTAAAATCCAACACCCATGGACCAACATAGTCACTGTCAAAGGGCAAAGTGCGTTCATGCTGGCACACAATGATGGGGTTGTAACAGTGGCTAGCCAAAAGCATCATGCGGACATGGAACTGGTAGAAGTAGACTACAATCACTATGAAGTAGTGCTGGCAGAACCTGTAGTTAAGATCATCAAGGAAAGAGTAAAGAAGTTTAAAAAATAGTTCATTCAGCTTTACTAACAGTTTTGTATACTGTATAATAAATACTAGACAGCAGAAATGCTGTTACACACAAACATAAACACACAGGAGAAAAATATGTTTAATATTGAATCAATCATCGACACCGTTAAGGGTGCTCAAACATCTTTCGTAGAGACCTACGTTACAGATAAAACAATCCAGAAGAATCTAGTTAAGTTGCTCGACTCACAGGCTTCTTTTGCCAAGACTACTTATAAAAACAGTGTAGAGCTAGCTGAAACTGCTGTTAAGAATTTCAACGAAATCATCTACTCTAAAAAGGCAGCTTAATCATGACAATCGAAACACCAAAACTACCAGAAGTTAAGTTCAGCAAAAACGGCTACGAAATCCGTACAGACGTGTTGGCCATGGCCAAAGATGCTGTTATGGAAGACTTCCATGCTAAGTTCCGTGGTTGGGAAATGTCAGTTGCTCGTGATGAGAAAACTGGTCAAGTTCTTACTAAGGTAGATATGCCAGAGTTTCCAGGTCTTGAAAAGATCATGGAAGCCGCTGAAAAGTTCTATGGGTTTGTAAACACGGGCACAAAGAAGTAAGCATAGCTTGTTCGCCAGAATAGCGTAACATTCACTCAAAAGGCCTTGCAAGGCCTTTTGTTTTGACTATATAATAAACACATGCGCTAGAAGCTGATCGAATAGCAAGAGCTTCTAAACCTCCAGGTAGCGGGTTTGACTCCCGCCTAGCGCACCACTTAAGGAAATTACTATGTTTATCGGATTAATGGGTGTGGCCAGCGACGGTACGCTGTATACACCAAGCGGTAATAAAATTTGCAAAGTGCCTCAATGGGCGGCATGGCGCATTCAGAGAGCCCAGCATTGGGTAGCCCAACTAACTTGGAGAAATTAAAAATGACACAACAATAGATTGAATATGCTTGTAAAGACCTAGTCTTCCACTTTAACAAGAAACACTTAGAAGACGAGACCATTCCAATGTGGGTCGTTAAAACACATGGAGAATCATTTTACGTTAACCACGTAACAAGTCAGCTTAACTGGACAACTAAAGAAACTCCAGACAACGAGCGCACCAAAGGCAGCATCAAGTTCAAAGAATGCCTGCTAACAATAGATCCAGACAATAACGCAACTATCAGCACGTTATCATTGTTTGATAAAGTACGACTTCGTAATCAAAAGCTGGGCATAACTCGCATTATGTTTACTGGCTATCAATTTGAAAAGGTATTAGCTGAACGTGGTATCAAACACAGTCCATTCAAACGTGTACACGGTGCTTGTAGTACTGCTTATACTGTTTGTGACTTGCTGAACAAACGTCAGTTACCATTCTTACAAATTGAGTTCCCTGGCATGTTCCGTGTGCTTATGCCAAATGAACCTCAGTACAGGGCCTATGACGACAAGAAGCTTTGGACAGAGTTGCAGAACGAATATGATTTGGAAGAATATCCAGAGGATGATGACGAAGAAGATGTCAACTAAACTAGTTCCTTAGGCGTTGTATATGTATATGCCTAGGGAGGCTTATATGTTAATGAGGACTAGGAATGAAACGGATTGCTTTAGCAGTAGTTATAGCTTTGATGATAAACCTGGAAAATACGAGCGCGAATACACTTATTCCTGCCGTTGCCCAGATTCGTCATGCGACCAAAAGCGTTCAACTGCATGGCGCAAAACCAAAAATCAGATTGAAGAGCACCTTAGTAACACTACCACCAACACCTGAAGAAGTCATAGTGGATGACGATATAGTCTTTGGGCGTAATCGTAACAAGATTGAAATAGTTACTGAGAAGGAAGAAGAACTCTCAGACTATGTTAAGATACGTTTGATGCTTGCACGTATGAAAGCCATGAAGGCTTATTCGATGGCTTCTTTGTCAAAGTAGTCTGGATGCTTCTTCCTTAGTATATTTATTTAGAAAAGATATCATACAGTAGATACTTTTATTCTGAAATACTATTCAATTTCTTAGAAGCACGAACTTTTTTCATTGCTTCGGACAATTTTTTTCGAGTTTCTTCAGAAATAGGTGGTCTGTTTTTTGCTGATTTCTTCATTTTTATCCTAGTTTCTTCGGATATACCTACAATATCTTTGTTCCAAGGAGTGTGACCACTTTTTCCTGTTAAGGTTTTGCTATATTGAGCAACTCTTTCATCGTTTTCTTTTTTTAGACCCTTGTTCCATGCAACTTGAACATTCTTTTTACCCTTGTTCCACGGTATTTGTCCTTTAGAAGATTGACTTTTCTTTTTTCTAGTTTCTTCTGAGACTATTTTGCCCGAATGTATTTTAGACATCTGTTTTCGTATTTCTTCAGATTTACCAGAAACTCCATCTCCGCCGTCAGTTCTATTATTGAGAATTCCGGTACCTAAATCTTTTCTGCCATACCATTTTATTAAACGGCGCTCAATAGCCAGAGCTCCTATTTCTGTTAAATTATTTTCACAGATAACAATAAGAGCCGGGTCAATAGGAACTGGGACATAAGCATGTTTTTTCCATGCTCGTTTTCCTGAACCTTTTCCTATATAATATGGTGTACTGGCAGATGCGGTGTTAGATGATTCTTTACGCAGGTATGCGTAAACATAATAAATATTCATGCTGATAGTTCCTATAAACTGTTAGAGTCAGTGGATGTTGGTAGCATCGCGACTGGCACTTTTATTTATCCGACAGCATCCAACTTAAAGTAGTCGGGATGTTTTTGTCCCCATTTTCTGAGAATAATAGCCGCACGGGCATTGGCTTCGTTTTCCTGGGGACTTCCTGTAGCGCCAGCATCATCGTCCTCCAGTTCTTTCTTTAAGTCTTGGCTAAAATGAACTAGTTCGTGTGCCAATGTACGGCACACATCCATAATATGACGATTCTTTACTGTAATAGTAATATGCTCTGCACCTGGAGCATATCCACCAAAGCTCTTATGCTGTAAACTGCGTTTAGTATCAAATGCAAAATCAAACTTTGGTAGCGTTTTTAATTCCAAATCTTCTGCGGCAAAACGAATAAAGTCGTGCAGGATATCAAATGTATCCTTTTTGTTTAAGCCTTCTGTGAGTATTTCTTTAACTTTCATGAGTATATTTATTGTGCGTTGATGAAGTTGATGTAGATTCCACCAATTGCGGCAGTTGTACAGTATATTTCAGCTATGATGTTTTGAACACCAGTGCCAGCCTGTTGAGCGGATCTAATTAAGTCTTGGATAAATTCTTTTGCTCTCATATATGTACTTATCTTTTACTGGCTACCAAATCCAAATATCCAAACACCGCCGATAGCAGTGATTGTTATACTGACGCTTTTACAAAACAATTCCCTGCTGTGTTATCCACACAAATATAAGTTACCCACATTGTAGGATGACTACAGAGATAAAATGACATTCCTCCAACAGCGTTGTTACTGGTTGAAAGTCCGTGATTGTACTGCTGAGTGCCGCCAATATTATTATAAACTATAACATTAACTTGTTTACCTGCGGTATAGTTAGTTAATGTTGCTGTTACAGTTGCGGCGTTTGTATGTAGGTAGATAGTTGTGTCTGTTGAAAAGTCGATAGTAAATGCAGTTGTGATTCCAGAAATAATCCTTGGTGTAGCTGTTATACTGCTGATAACTCCAGCACTTATACCAATAGTAGTACCGTCTGGCTGTACAGCACCCAAACTGCTTGTAGTGGCTGCGGCAACACCAAAAGTTACTGCGCCAGTTGAATTGCTTACTGTGATGCCTGTGCCAGCTACTGCTGAAGTTACACCACCGTTAGTAATAGTAATAGCACCAGTACTTGCTGATACTGTAATACCTGTACCTGCGGTGGCACTGGTAACACCTGCGTTGGTCAGTGTGATTGTGCCGCCTAATGATACTGCTCCACCACCACTCATGCCTGTACCGGCTGTAACGGTTACTGAACTGTTTGTAAGTTTAGCATTGGCAATTGAACCAGCCAACATTGTGTTGGTTACAGAGCCAGTGTCAGTAGTGTACACACCATTGGTCACTGTACTAGCATTACCTGATAGTGCGCCAACAAAGCTGGTACTGGTCACACTGGTTAGGCCAGCGATTGTAGTTACTGTTGCTCCCAATGCCACTGCTGTTGAGCCAATAGTTACACTTGAATTGGTCAGTTTGGCATTGGCAATTGATCCTGCCAACATGGTGTTGGTTACAGATCCAGTGTCAGTGGTGTACACACCATTGGTTACTGTGGTAGCACTTGAAGCATTGCCAGTCAATGCTCCTACAAATGTGGTGGATGTTACTGAACTCAATCCTGCCAATGTTGTACTACTAGCGCCTAGTGCTATAGCTGTTGAACCTACTGTGACACTAGAGTTAACCAATTTAGCGTTAGCAATTGAGCCGTTGCTTAATGCACTGGTAACGTCACCACTTGTTAAAGTTACTGCTCCGGTACGTGTGTTGAAACTGATTACACTATTTGATCCGGGGATCTGTTGCCAAACGCTACCGTTGTAAATTACATAATCGCCTGTACTGAATGTTATATTGCCAGCTCCAAAGTTCACAGTACCGCCGGCACTTACGCTGTATTCTGATCCAGCTGTACCTACACCATTTGCTAGTGTAGGAGTATTGGAGCTTGCGTCCCATGAACCTTTATAAATCACAGCACCAGTTACGGTTGAATTAATAGTAACAGCACCTGTTGAACTGCTGATACTGATGTTAGTTCCGGCTATGATGCTGGTAACACCCGAGTTGGTTAGTGTGATTGATCCGCCAAGAGCTACACTACCACCACCACTCATTCCAGTGCCAGCTGTAACTGTGACACTGCTGTTGGTTAGGTTACTGTTGGCTATGGTGCCCACGCTGACTGTGCCAGCGTTGATGCTAATAGTTGTGCCATCAGGTTTCACTCCACCAATTTTGCTGGTAGTGGCTGTGCCCAAGTAGGCTGTTGATTGTACTGTAGTGTCAGCAAATGTTAAACTTGTACCAATTGAGACGTTACGATTGATAGTCAAGTTGCCAGTGTCGCCCACTTGTCCAATAACAATGTTGGTTGTGGTACTGGTTGATTGAATAGTGTTGTTAATGAACTTTAACTGTCCAACCTGTAGCTGATTAGCACCGTTGATTAACAGCACACCGTTGGTCACACTCATGGTAGCTGGGGTGCCTAATACTGTATCAACTAAGCCAAATGTTTTGCCAGCGGCCAAGACTGTGTTTCGATTTAATACCAAGTTGCCTGAGCTACTGGTTAAACCAATCTGTATATCAATACTACCAGTTGTACTTTCGATTGTGTTGTCAACAAACTTTAACTGTCCAACCTGTAGTTGGTTAGCACCGTTAACCAATAGCACACCATTGGTAACTGTCAATCCAGTTTGTGTGCCTAATACTGTGTCAGTGATATAAAGTGTACCTGGACCTAAGTTAAGTCCTTTCCAACGTAGGCTGGCACTGCCTAAATAATAAGTGTTGTCCGCACTGGGATAGATACCATTTGAATCTATCGTAGCAATGGGAGTAATAGTTGCTGTGCCAATTGGTGTGGTGGCAAATACGATTTGATTGCCCTGTGCTGTGCTGGTTTGATTCTCAGTGGCCAAGACCTGTATACGTGCTGTGGATGCCGCGGGCCAGCCAGTGTTGGTATAAGGTGTGGCACCCAAACGGAATATTTCTTGTGTGTTTAGGACCTGTGTTGGTGTGGCTGTTGATCCGTTGAATCTACGTCCAAAGAATCCTGCGTAGTTAGCATTGCCGTCATTGTAGATACGACTCGGTTGTCCCGGATCGCCTGATATCTGCACCATTACACCTAAGTTCTGCGGTGTAACAAATGTACCATCACTGCTACCAGTAACTGTTAAAGCCGCTTGATAACTACTGGGCAATAGGTCAACAATTTTAATCTCACCCTGTGCGGTAGCTGAGAAATAACTTTGACTGGTCAAGCCGGCCGCGCCAAACAAGTTTAGTGGACCAACAATATTAACAACGCCAGTACCATTGGCCACCAAGTTCATGTTTTCATTGGTTAAGGCCATCGATACTGTATTGCTGACAAACTTGAAGTCGCCAGCATTGAATGTGCCAGTACTGAGATTAAGAGCTAGTCCTCCCGGAGTCGAGCCGTCGCTGATTCGTAAGTTACCTGTACTAGTATCGTAGAACAACATACCAGCTTCGCCAACAAATGTGTTGATGTAGGCTACACTACGAGCGGCACTAATCTTACCAATATGATTAGCCATCTAATTACCCCATCTCGCCTTGTGGGCCGTCGATCATAACAGTTAAACCGGCAATTTTTTTAATAGCATCTAGCTCGTCCATTGGACCATTACTAGGCTCTCCATCAAAGGCGTTATCTTCTCCTGATGCTTTTTTAAGTATTTCTAATTTTTGTTGTAGTGGAGGAATCATTGTAGTGCCATCGGTTTCGTCTTCTTTGCCG
>Ga0316221_1004097_pt1 | contig 11359 bp, 14 predicted proteins | sample TBH18007metaG_FD_206003 | JGI IMG/M metagenome (GOLD analysis project Ga0316221, IMG submission 206003) | Freshwater microbial communities from Trout Bog Lake, Wisconsin, USA - TBH18007 | ecosystem: Environmental > Aquatic > Freshwater > Lake > Hypolimnion/Profundal zone | place: USA: Wisconsin... | reverse complement strand
ATGGGTTCATTAGTTGATCCTGATATGACCTTGGAAGTTAAAGAGCCAAAAGAAGAAAAAGATAATGGCTAACCAAAGAGTAAATCTACCAAGCCTTCATCCTGCACAAAGAAGAATTGCAGATCACCCAGCACGCTTTAAGGCAGTTTGCTTAGGCAGGCGAGCAGGTAAGAGTGCGCTTATCACTAATCTTGTTTGCAGGGGTGCAGTCAATGGCAAAAGTATTGGGGTATTTGTACCTCAATACAGAATGATCTCTGAGGTATGGCAGTCGATTGTTCTGCTTTTGAATGAGATCAAGATCGAAGCCAATAAGACTGAGGGCATTATTAGGCTACCCGATACAGGTGGGCGAATTAAATTCTTTAGTCTTGAAAATGAAACAGCGGGGCGGGGCGAGAAGTTTCACGAGATTTATTTAGACGAGATCGCCTTTGCTAAGGATAACTTTGAATTTCAATGGAGTACTGCAATCAGACCAACACTTACAGACTATGCTGGAAGTGCAATGGCTTGCTCAACACCAAATGGTATCAGCGATGAGAACTTCTTTAACAGGATCTGCAATGATGCTGATACCTATTGGACAGTCTTTAAAGCCCCCAGCAGTAGCAACCCCTATTTGCCTAAAGATGAGCTTGATCTGATTAAAAGGCGCACCTTGCCACTAATATGGTTACAGGAATATCAAGCTGAATTTTTGAATATGAATTCAGCAACCTTTTTCCCATTAGAGTTTTTTCTTGGGGAGGGCGGCATCCCTGAGCCATTGCCTGAAATGTTTGGAGGAATGTTTGCGGTAATTGATACTGCATTAAAGGCTTCAGTTAGTCATGATTCAACCGCAGTCTTGTATTGTGCCTATCAACCACCTACACACTTAGAGCTACAAAAGGTATTTATTGTTGATTATGATATTCGGCAAATACATGGCTCTTTGTTAATTGACTACTTGCCTGAAGTTCATGGAAGGCTAGAGGAGCTTATCCGTGAGCACAAGGCTAAGTGGGGAAACTTAGGTATTTTTGTCGAAGACAAGGGTAGCGGAACGGTATTACTTGGGCAGTCAATTCGAACTGGCATAGAAACAAAGTCAATCCCAAGTCATATAACTGCACTAGGGAAGGATGATAGAGCCATGGCTGCTTCTCCTTATATTGCTGGGCGACAAATTAAAATAAGTCAATACGCTTACAACAAGATGATTGATAACAAGGGTAGCTATAAAAATCACTTGTTATCGCAAATTATGAATTTCCGAATTGCAGATAAAGCAAGTTACAGTCGTAGTGATGATTTGCTGGATACGCTAACTTATGCCGCAATTTTGGCTTGCGGTTCAGGCGATCATTTTTAATGATTTATTTCTTCATTTCTTTATCGACATGATGCATTAGCTCCGCTAGGCTCAAATTAAGGGCTTTAGCAAGTTTGGCAATAGTTGCTATTGAAGGTAATTTTTGGTCAAGCTCAATTGAGCTTATATAAGCCCTAGTTAGACCTGATTCAAACCCCAAATCTTCTTGGGTTAAACCCTTTGAGATCCTCAGTTTTCTTATAGCCAAACCAAATGCCTTAGAAGCTTCCATTTTTTCCCCGATTAAGGGGGAATTGTTTGGGTTGGACTAATATAAGTCTTCGTACTATAGTGCGAATTATTAGAATGAAATATAAAAGGACTTCAATGAAGATCAAGCATGCTCTGTTGGGGGTAATTGGAGCTATCTTTTGTTTGGTATCGATTGCCAGTCCATTAGATGATGGTTTGGCAGCATTTAAAGCGAAAAATGATGCGGAAGCATATCGACTTTTAAAACCACTTGCAGATAAAGGTGATCCGATTGCACAAGTAAAAATTGGAAAGATGTATCTAAATGGCTATGGTTTGGCTAAAAACCCTGTTGAAGCTATTAGGTGGCTCAAATTATCAGCTGCCCAAAATAATCCCGAGGGTCAGACTGCTTTAGGAGTTCTGTATTGGGAGGGCGAGTTGATAACAAAAAATTATTCGGAATCTTTGAAATTATTTAATTTGGCTGCGGCAAGTGGCTTTGCAGACGCTGAAAATAACCTTGGCGTTATGTATCTAAATGGACATGGTGTTCCTAAAAGTATTTCCACTGCAATTAAATGGTTCAAGCTTGCTGCTGAAAGTGGGAGTGAAGTAGCGCAAGTTAACCTAGCTCGAGATTATTTTTTTGGAACGGGCGTGAAGGTAGATTTTGTTGAAGCAATGAAGTGGGCAAAAAAAGCTTCTAAACAAGGAAATGCTGATGCACAAAACATGGTGGGTCTGATGTATAGAAAGGGTTTGGGGGTTGCGCAGAACTACTCAGAAGCTTTTAAGTGGTACAAGCTGGCTGCAGATCAAAATGATCCTGCTGGCGAGCAGAATTTAGGCGTTTTTTATAGAGATGGTCTGGGTATTCCAGTTGACTACAAACAGGCTTTTAAATTATTTAAGCAGTCTGCAGATCAAGATTACGCTGCTGGACAAGCTTCTTTAGCAGGTCTTTATTTTGAGGGCAAAGGTGTACCTCAGAATTACTCTGAAGCTCTTAGACTTCTTAAGCTTGCATCTGATCGGGGTGATTTAAATGCTTATCAGAATTTAGCAGTCATTTATTTGAACGGTTTAGGGGTTTCAAAAAATTATGCTGAGGGATTTAGATGGCTCAAACTTGCTGCTGAAAAAGGCAATCCTAAGGCGCAAGTGAATTTAGGTAGAGCCTACGGAAACGGTTTATATGATGTAAAAAAAGATTATGTTCAGGCTCTGAAATGGTTTAAGCTAGCTGCAGCTCAAAATGATCCTACAGCGCAGTTATTGCTAGGAACAATGTATTGGGATGGTCTTGGCGTTGAGCGCAACTTAGGTGAAGCAAGAAGGTTAATAACTTTAGCTGCAAATCAAGGAAACCAAGATGCCTTAGAATCATTAAAAGATCTTCGGAAAGAAACCTCTTCAACCCCAAAAAATATTACCCCTACTGACCCTATTAAAGAAATTCTTTCGCCCACAACAAACCCAGAAATCTACCCTTATGAGGCTGTCGTTTCTTGCTTAATCTTGGGTACTACGCCATCGATGCCAGAAGCCTGTTTTTCTGATCGTTTTGGAGGAACTCAGCTTGAGGTGAGAAGCGGACAAGACTATCAGATGTATACAGCTTTTAATTTACAAGGTGCGGGGACATATACCAATGATGGGCTTGTGATTAAGCTTCGTAAGAATTTTGCAATTAATGCTCAAAATTCAGCTGAGAGCATGATTCTCAATATCAAGATTAGAAACTCCAAAACGGGAGAAATCATTTATCAAAAATCTGCTGGTCAGTACAGGTCAATTCGTATAAGTAACTAATATGAAAAATATTATTGTATTGATTGTCTTGGCAATTCCCCCATTTTTTTGTAATGCACAAAGTGCAGGAGAATTAAACAGGTGTTCCTCAGTAATGTTGCTTGGAGCTGCGGTTGCTCAAATGTCATTAAAGTCTGCACCACCCTACGCTAGGGATAAATATGAGAAACAAACTCAGTTTTTCTTTCAGGGAAATTTAAATTTAAAGAAAAAAGCTAAGACTAATTCGGGTTATGTTGGAGATAAGGCATTTGAGGATTCAAGTTTTGAGGGCTTAAAAGATATGCAAAAGCAAATTCACGATGGATTACTCTCGACTGAAGCTGTCAATCAATCCTTAAGAGAATGTATCTCGATGGCAGGGTTAAATTTTGCTGATTATCCTCGTTAAAATTCATAGGCTTTGCAAGAATGTGGCGGGTTAAAGTATTCTAGGAGAATGCCAAAAACTAAGTGGACGGTAGAGGTCTTGTGTGATCTTGCTAAACCGTACAAAACAAGAACAGCTTTCAAAAATGCTCATAAGCAAGCGTATGGAGCTGTTATGGATAAAAAACTCGGGGACATTGTCTTTGCTCATATGGAGCTAATGCGGACATATTGGACTGAGGAAATGCTTCAAGCAAGCGTTATTAGCTACACAGATATTGAAACATACAAAAGAGAAAACGAATCCGCTTACACAACTATATGTAACAGAGGTTTAAGAGAGAAACTTTTATCACACATTGAAAGAAAGCATAAAACCCACACAGATAAATCGTTAGCAGAATTAGCAAAGAAATTTAATACGAGATCGGAGTTCTCAAGGTCAGAGAGAGCTGCCTACAATATTGCAATCAATAGAGGAATTCTTAATTCAATATGCGCTCATATGACAAGGCTGCAAAAGGAATCTTGGTCGGATCAAGAGCTTCAGGATTTAGCAAACCAATGTGAATCACGACAAGAATTTAAGAATAAATACCCCAGTGCGCATTCAATCTCTAAAAAAAGAAATCTCTTAGATGTTTTTTTTCAAAATAAAAAGAAGTTAGTAATTCCATTTACCAAAGAGGAAGTCCTTGAGATTGCTCTTAAATATCAAACAAGAGTAGATTTCCAAAAAAATGATGGTGGTGCATACAATAAAGCTTTAAGAGATGGATTTATAAAGCAAGCATGTAGTCATATGTCTGCTGCCCAAAAATTTAGATCTGATTTACCATCGACAATCTACTTATTAAAGATTGAATCAAAAGTTCATGGTCAATTTGTGGGGTATGGAATTACTAATGACTGGGATGATCGTTACAGGGATCATAAAAATTCACTTCAAAAGTCTGGCATGTCAATTTTTGACATAAAGACATTTGAGGTATCTAGCGGCGCAATAGCCAAGCAGATAGAGGATGAAATCAAACAAAAATATTCTGTTTTAGGAGTTGAGGTTAGGGGCTTTAAGACCGAGAATTGCGACATTGATAGTTATCCAGAAATTTACAATCTTGTTACCTCATTAGTTAAGAAATATGAGTAATGCTGAATTCTTTGCTAAGCTAAAACAACAACGGCTAACTAGCCTTGAGGAAGACCACAGGGCTGAACAGAAGGAGATCTTGGCGGATCAAGCACATTGGGCTAAATATGGCACTAACCGCCCAAGAAGGGGTGCGCCTAGTAAAGCTGAACTCATGGAGCAATTAAGCCGTGAACGATTCCCTGAAGAAGAATAAGCCAACATTAGAAAGCCTATTAGCCAGTAGCCAAGTGCTGACGGGCAAGCAGGTCATTGAGGGACAAAAGGCTAAAGCCAAACAGCTAGAAGAATTCGCTCAGGCGGTTGAGTTTGAGGAACGCCATAAACGCCCTAAAACAGCCAAATAAGGGCTAATATTCCCAAAAAGTGCCTACGATACGCCTACGAAGGCTCAGAATAGTAAAAAGGCTTCCAAGTCGATTAACCTGAAAGCCTTATATATACTGGTTGCGGGGGCAGGATTTGAACCTACGACCTTCGGGTTATGAGCCCGAGAAAGTAGCACTTTTTAAGCCCTTGTAAATCCTCAATTTCCCAATAAGTAAAGCCTAAACCCATTATTTACGGGCTTTCTAGGTTATTTATAAATATTCCCTAATTTTCCCAAATATTGCTAGAATTTGCCTACGACCTGCCTACGAGCAAAAAATAGACAAAATCGATGGAAACCACCTTTAAATTCACTTTAGCCACTACTAAAGACCTCAAATGCCTAGAGGGTAGGCAACAGACCCTTTACTGGGATACCAATATACGAGGGCTAGGCTTACGCATCTCCCAAACTGGTAGGCGTTCATTCTTCTTCGAAAAGCGACTGCACGGCAATACGATCCGCTTCCCAATAGGCGATATTCCCTTTGATAAGGTGCAAGAGCTTGCCTACGACCTTCAGCATAAATTTGCCCTAGGCATCGATCCACGCCAAGAAAGGGAAGAAAAGGGCATCGCCCAAGCCAAGTTAAAAGAGCAGGCAAAGGCTAAGGAAGATCGGGAAAGGCTCACCGTGGCTCAGGCTTGGAATGACTACATTGAGCACCAAAAGTCTTTAATGCCTTTGAAGGGTTTGGCTAAGGGTAAGAAATGGGGCGAACGCCATTTACAAGATCACCTCGTCTTAGCCCAGCAAGGCGGTATTCCTCACAAGAAGGGCAATAAGGTTACGGTGCAAGGCGTGCTCTATCCATTGTTGCAAATGAAGTTAGCGCAGATCACGCCCCAAGTTTTAAAGGAGTGGCTTAACGATGAGCGCAAGACTAGACCAAATAATGCACGCCAAGCCTTCGAGAAGTTCAGAACCTTTTGGAATTGGTGCGCCAAGGACTTTCGTTATAAAGCCGTAGTTAACGCTTCAGTTGTAGCAGACGATAGCTTGCTGGCAATCATCCCAAGCAAGAACAGCAAGAAGGATGGCGATGTATTGCGAAGAAATAATATTGCCGATTGGTTTAATGCAGTTCAAAAACTATCTAATAAAATTATCTCGGCTTATCTGCAATGCCTACTCATCACAGGTGCAAGACGGGGTGAATTAATTGCATTGAAATGGTCAGATGTAGATTTCAAGGCTAAGACTGTATGGCTTAAGGATAAAATTAAGACTGAGGGGCGTTACATTCCTTTGAACCTTTACATGGAGCAGTTGATTGATTCATTGCCAAGACGAAACGAATATGTGTTCTCTAGCCTAGAAGCAAAGGACGGCTACATCACAGAGCCCCGCATAGCGCATAACCAAGCAATTGCCTTAGCTGGTATTCCTCACCTATCGATTCATGGATTAAGAAGGTCATTTGCTTCTTTGTTTATATGGGCAGAGCAACCCGATGGAGCTGGGGCACGCATCCAAGGGCACGCTCCTCAATCAATTCGAGATAAGCATTACTTAGATATTCCTATTGAGCTATTGGCTAAGTGGCACGATGGCTATGTGAATTGGCTATTAATCGAAGCTGGCATTCCATTACCAGTTAAAGAAGCTAATGGATTAAGAGTGGTGAACCAATGACAGCACAAACACCTTTTGGCAAAGAAGCCGAGCACCCAACCCAAGCGCAGATACGCAATGGTGAAGTACCTCGCCCAATCCAGCTAGACAAACTTCTCAAGCAAGATCAATGGCGGGCTAGGGATGCATTGCTATTACTCGCAGGCTTTAGTCTGGGCACGCAATTTAATAAGCCCGTACCCAATGGGATCGCTTACTTAGATGGTGCTTTCGAATCTGAATTAAATAAGTTGGGACTTAGGCATCCCATTCATGCGCAAGCACTGAAGGCTTTTAATGAATTAACTGATTACTGGACATCTTCATTAGAAGATCAAAAACCCCCAACACAATGGATGGAGTGGGCAATTCAAAAGGGTTATCCACCGTATTGGCTCGAGTACGCTAATTTGCGTAACTCTAAGCCGATTGGTGACTGGAAAAAAATAGCAGAGAAACTAGCTATCGAGTTGATTAGGTCAGGGAATAGGAATCAGGAATCAGTTGCTAAGAAAGTGCACGAACAGATCACTAGTTACGGCATTACTTGGACAACGGTAAAAGACCATCTTTCTAAAAATCAATGGTGGACTAAGAACAAAAACGCTAATTAATACTCAAATTTGAAGGTAGGGAGGAAGACCTTCCCCCTATTTTTTGTTAAGCACTTAAGCCCTTGATTAAAGGGCTTTTTTATTTGCACTAGGGATTTGAGTAGGAAGAAATCTAGTTAAAGAATATCCATACGGAGGAACGCTCATATGGATTTAGGAATGACTGAACTAATTAACGAAGTAGCAATACCTGAAGGCTTAAAACAAACAGCCAAAGGCAGAGATATTTTGCCCTTGGATGAAACAGCGCAGGTGACTAATAACGCACCTCAAACGCTGAGGAAGCATATCTGCCTATACGGTCACTTTCATGGCGCAAAGCCACTCAAGATCGGCGGTAGATGGAATTTCTTTGTCACAGATATCGCCAAGCTGATGGCTAGAAGTTGATAGTCCCCACAAAAGCAAAGAGCCGATTAGCTAGAACTAATCGACCCCCTTTAGATCTTCATCCAGTTGCCACCAAACAAAGATTTGCATATATGAATTCTACCAACTGCCTAAATAATAGGCAACAAATCAAGCCTGTATTTGTATCGGGTTATGGGCAATTCCATACCAACGAAGCAGACCCAGCTAAGCCATCGAAACGGCTCACGCCATACGAGTTACTCAGCAGACAAGACATCGAATCGATGGTTGATAACCCAGTTGATGAACCTAAGGCACACGCCCAATGGATGATTGCATCTAGCTTGAAAAGCCGAGTATTTGCTGAGCAGGAAAAGAATGGGTTATTTCAGGCGATGGTAAATGACTTTGATAGCAATCCACCAGCATTAGATAAGTTGGCAGAGATTGTGAAGGAAGAGTTTGACTGCAACTTTGAGCTCTATACAACTAAAAGCGCAACGCAGGAGAAGCAAAAAGCCCGCTTAATTCTCTTTTTAGCTAAACCATTGAACGGTGAGCAATATCTAATTTGCCAAGGACTTATGGTTGATCTGTTTAAGAGATACGGCATTGAATCAGATCTAAGAGTTTTAGAAGCAGGGCAACTCTTCTATCTTCCTAACCGTGGTGAGTTCTATAAAAGTATTTCCGTTAGGGATGGCAAAGACTTTGACCCACTAGAACAGTGGGCATTAGAGATCGATCTTAAGCGACAAGAAGCAATTAAGGCTGAACTACTAGCCAAAGCTAAACAAGAAGAAGCGAGAAGGCGCAGAGAAGCACTGCAGGCTTCTAGTGATACTAGTGCCAATAGTCTAATCAACCAATTCAATAAATGCTTTGCAGTTGAGGACATATTGCTTGGAGCTGGCTACGCACAAAGAGGTAATAGCTTTCGCCATCCTTACTCTGAATCGGGCTCTTACTCGGCATCGGTGAAGGGTGGACGAGTGTATTCGCTTAGCCCTAATGATCCACTCTATACGGCTAATGATTCGAATGGTGCTCACGATGCTTTTTCTGCCTTTAGTGCCATCTATCACGCTGGCAATACATCGGATGCCTTAAAGGATGCTGGCGATAACTGGCTTAGGGTAGGTAATGAATCCTATAACAAGGCTTGCCAAAGAGCTTATATGCAAGAACGAGAAAACAACGGCTTAGTTAGCTTATCGGGCTCTCTCGCCCAACTTCAGCCATCAATTGACCCCGTAACGGGTGAACTCATCGAGCCCGTTAATAACCCTTTTTTGGATTTAATGACTATGGAAGTGACTAAAGAAACCGTAGAGAAGCTAGACGATGCGAAATTCATTTATAGCCAGTTGATCGTAGCAGGGCACTTTATTGTTTTTTGTGCCAAGGCTAACGGTGGCAAAACCACGATCATGGTTTATGTGAGCGCAGAACTAGCGAAGGCTGGTTATCGAGTGCTGTATATCAATGCGGATGCTTCGGCATCGGATTTAAAGACCTACGCAGAGCACGCCCATGACCACGGATACACCCTGCTCAATCCTGATTTAACCAACGGCTCTGCTGAAAAGGTCATTACAAGCCTAAAAGGTATGAGCCAACAGCTAGAAGCGGACTACTCTAAGACCGTGCTCATCCTTGACACCCTCAAGAAGTTTGCTGACTTAATGCAAAAGAGCAAAGCGAAGGAATTTAACAACATTCTGAGGGCTTTAACCGCCAAAGGCATGACGATTATTTGCCTAGCCCATACAAACAAATACAACGATGCCGATGGCAAGCCGATTTTTGAGGGTACGGGTGACCTTCGTAATGATGTCGATGAGTTGATTTACTTTATTCCCGTTAAAAACGAAGACGGAACAATGACCGTATCAACCGATGCCGACAAGGTAAGGGCTAAGGTAGAAAATATGAGCTTTTCAATCTCGGCAGATGGGGAAGTGTCAGTACTAGATGGCTATGTCGATACCCTATCCATCGCCCATGAACAGCGCCAATACAAAGAAGATGAAAGCATTATCGAGTTCATTCAGGGCGAGATTGGTTTTGAATCGAAGACTGTTGCCCAGCTCTACAAGAAATCTAAGGATGCTGAACTTGGAATTGCCAAGAGAAGATTGCAAGCGATCCTCAATCGCTATGCCGAAGGTAAGAGTAAAAACCCAAAATGGTTAGCAATGCCAGTCCCTACTAATGGCTACAGATATGGGCTGATAGCTGATGGATATTTGGCTGAAGCTCTTAAAAAAGTTGGTGGGGGGTGAAATATGGAAAGTTGGAAAGTTTCATTTGGGTACATAGATTTTTGGGTAAACCATCGACCCGAAGAGCCTTATAGGGAGGGAACTTCCCAAACTTTCCATAGTTTCCATACTTTACTAACTATTCATTTGCAGGGTGCACCAATTCAATTTTTGACTAATTAAATTTTTCCAAAAAAACGATGACTAAAAAAGTATTTACAAAAAGGAGTAATACATCATGGCAATAACCTATATCCCGATTAATGTCGAAAGACTTGCTCTAGTAGCAATCTATCAAGGCTTAGATAAGAACGGTAGTCCTGAATTTGAACAAGTAGAAGAGCCAATAGTGGCATGGCGTGCTGAAGTAGATGGGGATGAAACTATCATCAAACCCTTAATAGCTGGTTACCAAAGAGAGAATTCTGGCACGATCAGAATTGCTATCTACAACTTCAATGGCACGATCAGTTGGAATGGTCGGCAATTCGAGAATCTTGATAGCTTTATGAATGACTTTAGTGCGCTAGCCCTATATATGGAAGATAAGTCTAGGGATTAATTTTTGACAGCCTTATCAATAAACCCCAAAATAGGTATATCTGGAGTGATGCACAGACATAACCAAAGTGAGTGCATCTTATGAGTGAAGAAAAAATCTCCAATGATCTGAAAGATCAGACAAAAAGCAGGGGCAAGCACCTTTTCAAAAAGGGGCAAAGTGGCAATCCTAAAGGTAAGCCTAAAGGCGTAGGAATTCAGGGCGAGCTTAGAAAAAAGCTCAATCAAAACCTGCCTGCAATTCTTGACCTTCTCATTGAACAGGCTTTAAAGGGCGATCTAGTAGCTATTAAGTTGCTAATGGAAAAGGGCTTCCCCAACAAGAGAGCCGAATCCTATATTGATCTTGAGATCCCTGAAGACCTGAGTATTGCCGATAAGGTCGAATACGCTCTTAATGCTGTAACTCGTGGGGAGTTGCCTGCTGAATTGGCAAGTGAGCTTGCTAAGACTGCCGTTCTTTCTAATACTCTAAAAGACACCTCCATTGGTGGGACAAAAGTTATTGAGCTCAATATGGGTTCATTAGTTGATCCTGATATGACCTTGGAAGTTAAAGAGCCAAAAGAAGAAAAAGATAATGGCTAACCAAAGAGTAAATCTACCAAGCCTTCATCCTGCACAAAGAAGAATTGCAGATCACTCAGCACGCTTTAAGGCAGTTTGCTTAGGCAGGCGAGCAGGTAAGAGTGCGCTTATCAC
>Ga0316221_1004096_pt1 | contig 11360 bp, 13 predicted proteins | sample TBH18007metaG_FD_206003 | JGI IMG/M metagenome (GOLD analysis project Ga0316221, IMG submission 206003) | Freshwater microbial communities from Trout Bog Lake, Wisconsin, USA - TBH18007 | ecosystem: Environmental > Aquatic > Freshwater > Lake > Hypolimnion/Profundal zone | place: USA: Wisconsin... | reverse complement strand
AAATGAAGGAAATGGCTCGTAAAGCTGGCGTTAAATATGAGCCAGAAGGTAAAGCCAATCCGTTTTCTGGCATGGACAAAGCCCAACTTAAAGAACAAAAATCTTTGATCAAGCAAGCCAAAAAAGCTGGAAAAGAAGCAAAATAATGCGAAAGCAATATCCTGATAATTATGCCAAATGGAAGGCTAAAAACCCTGAAAGGTTTGCAGCTATTCAAAAGCGTTATAAGGAAAAATATAAGGAAAGAGAAGCTGAATATCAAAAGTTATATCGGCTGACTTATCCTCATAAAAATGCTGAAAAAACCATGCGCTATCGTGCTGCAAGATTAAAAAGAACAATGCAATGGGGTAGTGATAAAAAGAAATTAGAAGAATTGTATTTTGCAGCCGATTTTTTAGGGATGGTAACTGGAGAGTGGCATCATGTAGATCATATTATTCCTTTAAGGGGTAAAACAGTATCAGGACTTCATGTTGTTCATAATCTTCAAGTTTTATCAGCTACAAAAAATAGGGAAAAGCATAATAAATTTTAAATAGACAATAAATTAATTTAGTAGTATTTTATAATCAACTTGGAGCTTTTGAAAAAATGGCCAATGAAGAACGAGTAGCACAAACAGTAGTAGATAGCAGTAACGCAACAACCTTTTATGCAGAAAGATTAGGTTTAGCTGACGAACAAGCCACTACTGAGGCTGAATCTGTAAAGGAAGATTCAGAGCCAGAAGGTGATGTTGAACAGAGTGAACCAGAAGCAAAGGAAGAAGCTAAGAAGCAAGAACCTGAGAAGCAGAAAGATAAGCTTAATAAGCGGTTTGACAAGGTAACGAAAAGGGCGCAGGAAGCTGAAGCCAAAGCTCGTGACTTAGAAGAACGGCTAAAGAGTTATGAAGCAGGGAATGTCCAACAGCCAAAACAGGAAACTGTTAAAGCCGAGGGTAAACCTCAAGCAAGCCAGTTTAATGATGCTTTTGAATATGCAGAAGCATTAGCGGAATGGAGTGCGGAAAATGCTTTAAAGCAAAGGGATGCAGAGGAAGCTGGTCGTAAGGCTAAAGAAACTCAAGAAAAGATTTTAAAGTCTTGGAATGAGAAAATAGCCAAAGCGAAAGCCGATTTGCCTGATTTTGATCGCATGGTGCAGTCTAGTACGATAGTCGTAGGTGACGAAATACGAGATAGCATCTTAGAAAGTGATGTAGGGCCACAACTCCTATATTTCTTAGCATCAGATGAGGACTTTGCTAAACGATTGACAGAAATGCCAGTTGTTAAAGCTCTTAGAGAAATAGGCAAGTTAGAAGCTAAGTTTGAAGCAAAAGAGGAAAAGCCTCGAAAAGCCGAAAAAGTCAGGGAAACTGTTTCAAGTAGTAAAGCACCTGAACCTATCAAGCCGTTAAGTGGTGGCAAAGTTGGCAAAGATGTGATGATAGACACCAATGGTGAATTTCATGGCACTTATGCTCAATGGAAAGCTGCAAGACAGTCTGGTAAGGTCAGATAAACCTAATTTTTTTGGAGAATTAAAATGGCAAATACCTTGCTAACTATCAGCAAGATCACTAACGAAGCGTTAATGGTCTTGGAAAACGAATTAACCTTTACATCAGAAGTAGATCGTAACTATGACGATCAGTTTGCCGTAGTCGGTGCAAAAATTGGCGCAACAGTCAATGTCCGTCGTCCAGGTAGATTTATTGGGACTACAGGTCCTGCCCTCAATGTCGAGGACCTCAATGAAACTAGCGTTCCAGTTACTTTAAGTACGCAATTCCATGTGGATACTCAATTCACGACTCAGGATTTGGCTTTGTCTTTGGATATGTTCTCGGACAGGATTTTGAAACCTGCGGTAGCGGCTATTGCGAATAAGATCGACTTTGATGGTACAACTACTGCTGCGTTAAACACAGCTAACATCGTTGGTACTGCTGGTACTCCTCCAACTGGTCTTTATACATACTTGTCAGCACAAGCGTATTTGGACTCTGAAGGCGCACCTCGTGATGGTCGTAGAAGCTGTATCGTTGAGCCATTCACTTCTGCAACTATCGTTGACAGCTTGAAAGGCTTGTTCGTTCCTACTGAGCAGATTTCTAGCCAATATACAAAAGGCTTGATGGGTCGTGATTCAGGTGGCATGAACTGGAAACTTGACCAAAACATCATTTCACAAACCTTTGGTTCATGGGCTGCTAGTTCTGCATCTACTTTGACTTGTAACTTGACTACAACTGGTGGTATTTTGACCTCTGGTTGGGCTTCACAGTCAACAATTACTTTAAGCCAAGGTGCTACATTGACACTTAACGCTGGTGATACATTCACTATCGCTGGTGTTTATGCAACTAACCCACAAAATCGCCAGCCCTACGGCACAAACAAACTGCGTTCATTCGTAGTTAAGCAAACTGTAACTGGTACTGGTTCAGGTACTATGTCTGTAATTATTTCTCCAGCGATTATCTCTGGCGGTCAATTCCAGAACGTATCTATTCCTTCCGCTGGTTCTTCAGCAGCCGTTACATTGTTCTCTGCTGGTGTAAGCGGTGTTGGTACAGTTAGCCCACAAAACATTGTTATGCACCGAAATGCTTACACAATGGCTATGGCGGATCTCGAATTGCCAGAAGGAGTTCACTTTGCAGGAAGAGCTTCTGATAAGGAAATTGGTCTGTCGATGCGTGTCGTTCGCCAGTACACCATTAACAATGATTCGATTCCAACTCGTGTTGATGTATTGTACGGCTGGGCCCCTCTGTATCCTGAACTCGCTTGCCGAGTTGCAGCTTAATTATTAACGGATAAAGGAAAACTATTATGTCTAATCCAGGCCCAGCAATTACCAACACAACTCATCCCTCGAATTTGAACAGCCAACAGGCTTTGCGAGTTCTTGGTGTGCTTAAAGGTGTATCAACAGCAGCAGCAGCAGATTTTGCTGTTCAAATTAACAATAGCTCACTTTATGTGCCTGTTTCTGTAGTTGTAGCTAACGCAAACAACGCTGGTGCAACACAATCTGTAGCTTCTGTAAATTTAGGTGTTTATACAGCCGTAGCAAAAGGTGGTTCAGCAGTTTTGACAGCAGCAGCTTTAACAAGTCAAACTACACCAACTTATGTAACAATTTCAGCAGCCACAAACCCTAATACGGCTTTGTCTGCTCAAACTGTTTATGTAAACATTTCAACAGCTTTTGCAACTGCAACTGTTGACGTTTATGTATATGGCTATGATTTAAGCACAGGCCCTTACTAAGTATCTTGAAGTATTAGGATAAAAGCCATGCCCAAAAAGTATGGCTTTTTTCTTATTTAACATATAATTGAAGTACCTTTTTAGAGGAAAAACTATGTCTAAGACTACTGTTTGTCGTGGCAATATTATTGCCCAATCTATTGTTCAAGTAACGCTTCCATCAACAACTATTTCAGGCACAACTTCTGATGTAACTTTGACTGTTCCTGGTGTTCAGCCTAATGACTTTGTGCAAGCTCAATTTGATGCTGCTTTAGTAACTGGTATTTCTATTGGAAATGCTTATACAAACACAGCAAATCAAGTAGTTGTGCGCTTAGTAAACTCTACTGGCTCATCCGCTACTCAGACTGCTGGTACTTTGTTATTAAAAGTTTCAACTTGTGAAGATAATCCAATTTCTAATAGCGTAGTTTAAGGAGCTATAAATGGCCTATAACTCAGCGTTTTCGCCTTTTGGCCCAACTTATTTAGTAAGCACTTCTGCTGTGCAAGTTAAATCTAGTAATAACGTATATCCTTCTGGCTATCGTATTATGAATTTGACTTCTAGTATTGTGCGTGTAGGTTGGCTTCCACAAGAACCAAATGATGCAACGCAAACCCCTGTTGCTACAACTCCAACTGGTGCTGGTATTGCTAATGTGCTTTCTATTCCTGCAAACGAAGTAGGAGTATTTAGCGGTATTCCACCTAATGCTTGGTTTATTGCTAGTGCATCTAATAGCGTAGAAATTACTCCTGGGGAAGGAATCTCATAATGACCACCTCTAATCAAGTAGCAAGCACAACTACAACTAATATTGTTCCAGTTCAGGCTGTTTTTAATGCTGCTGGGCAATGTTTAGGTTTAGTTGGCCCTGGCGGTCAGTATTTTTCGCCTCCATTGACCAATGATGTAATTACTGGCGCAACGATTGATAATAGCTCTATTGGGGCAACAACTCCTTCTACTGCTAATTTCACAAACTTATCTTTAAACGGAAACATTTTTGCAACAACAGCAGTATTACCAACTATATCAGCAGGATTTGGTACAGGCCCAACTGTTACAGCCACCAGCACTTTTGCATTTAAAATTGTAGTTGGTACAGGAGGTGCAGCGAACGGAACAATTACACTTCCTTCTGCACCTAATGGATGGTTAGGATTTGCTGCTGATGTAACAAATGGAAGCACTTTGTTTTTGCAATTAACTGGTAGTACATCAACAACCATTACTTTTACTAGCTATTCTGTAACTACTGGATTAGCTGCAAATATGTCTGCTGGCGATGTAGTTTTAGTTAATACAATAGCTTATTAAGGAGCATTATGGCTGGCCCATCTTCAACAGTAGATCAAAATCTACTGCCAGTTCAGGCTTATTTTGATGTCTATGGCAATTTTCAGACATTTATAGGTCAGGGTCAGCCTTTTTATGCAAAAGTTAATCCTATTCAATCAGGGTTAACCATTACCAATAGCACTTTAGATAGCTCTCCTATCGGTTCATTCGTGCCGTCAACAGGAGTATTTACTAACATTAGTACGACTACAGGGCAAGTTACAACAACTCCTGTTAATGCTAATGATATTGCTAACAAATTTTATGTTGATACAGTAGCTCAAGGTCTTGGCCCTAAAGCTGCTTGTCAATGCGCCACAACAGCCCCTATAACGCTGTCAGGGCTTCAAACGATTGATGGCTACACTACCCTAGCTGGCGATAGAGTTCTCGTTAAAAATGAATCTTCTAGTCAATTTAACGGAATATATATAGCTTCATCAGGTGCTTGGACTCGTTCATCTGACATGGATGTATGGTCTGAAGTGCCAGGCGCTTATACAGTCATTCTTAATGGCGGTCAGGCAGAAACAGGATGGGTTTGTACCGCTACCGCAACAGGCACAATTAATGTAACTGCAATGCCTTGGGTTCAATTCTCAGGCTCAAATACTTATTACGCTGGTACAGGGTTATCCCTTAGCGCTAATACTTTTAGCATTGCAAATACTGGCGTTACTGCTGGTTCTTATGGTTCTGCAAGTAATACTTTAAGTGCAACTGTAAACGCACAAGGTCAATTAACTGCGCTTTCTGCTACTGCTATTGCTATTGCAGCAAGCCAAATTACTAGCGGAACAATCGCTTCTAGCCTTATTAGCGGTTCTTATACTGGAATTACAGGAGTTGGAACTTTAACTGCTGGAACTTGGAACGCAACTCCAATTACTAACAGCTATTTGGCGAACTCTAGCATCACAATTAATGGAAATGCTGTTTCTTTAGGCGGTTCTACAACAGTAACCGCAAATACTCCTAATTCGCTGACATTTAACAATGGTGGAACAGGCGCAGCTTCAGGAACAACTTTTAATGGTTCAGTAGCGCAAACCATTTCTTACAATACTATTGGAGCTCCTTCCACAACAGGAACTGGAGCTTCTGGTACTTGGAGTATTAGCGTTACAGGAAATGCAGGAACAGTAACCAACGGCGTATATACAACTGGAAGCTACTCAAATCCTAGCTGGATTACCTCAATTTTAGGTTCTATTGTTAGCGGTGCAGTCGCTTCAGCTACTTTGGCTACAACTGCTACAAATATTGCTGGTGGAGCTACTGGTTCATTGCCTTATCAATCCGCTACAGGAACAACTTCATTCCTATCATTAGGAACTACAAACTATGTATTGACGGCTGGCGCATCTGCCCCTCAATATGTTGCTCAATCGACTTTATCGGTAGGTTCAGCAACAACAGCGACAACTGCAACTAATTTAGCTGGCGGTGGCGCAGGATATATTCCTTACCAATCAGGAAGCGGAGCAACATCGTTTTTATCAGCAGGAACAACAGGACAAGTTTTAACTTCTAATGGCACAGGAGCTCCTACTTGGACAACTCCTACTTCCTATGCGACTGTTACCGATGACACCACTACAAATGCAACTCGTTATCCTTTGTTCGCTAACCAAACAACTGGAAACCTTACAACTGAATATACAAGCTCTACTAAGTACCAGTTCAATCCTTCTACTGGCGTTCTTACAGCCACAGGATTTAGTGGTTCAGGAGCAAGTTTAACTAGCTTAACTGCTGGTAATTTATCAGGCACTATTCCTAGTGGCGTATTGGGTAATTCATCGCTTTATATCGGCACAACTGCCGTACCTTTGAACGCTGCAAGTGGTTCTATTACTTCTTTAGCGGTCAATATTAGTGGTTCAGCTTCTAGCGCAACAACGGCTACAACTGCTACAAATGCTAATAATGTTGCCGTAACTGACAATACAAGCTCAAGCGCAACATGGTATCCAACGCTAGTTTCTACAACTACTGGTAATTTACCGATTACTACTAGCTCCACAAAGCTGTCTTTTGTACCTTCTACTGGCGTTTTAAGTGCTAATGGCGTTCCTCTTACAGGAAATTTAGGAACAGTAACTTCTGTATCAGGAACTGGCTCTGTAAACGGAATTACCCTTACTGGAACAGTTACTTCTAGCGGTTCATTAACTCTTGGCGGCACTTTAAGCGGAATTGGAAACAGTCAATTAACCAATTCAAGCATTACCATTGGCGGTACTGCCGTAAGCCTTGGTGGAACTGTAGGAACTCTTGGAGTTGCTTATGGTGGCACAGGATTAACAAGTCTTACTGCTGGTTATATTCCTTATGGCAATGGATCAAGTGCATTTAGCTCTAGTTCTTCATTTTCTTACAATGGAACATCCCTTACTGCTGGCAATTTTGTTCCAGGCTCATCAACAATCCCCACAAATGGATTGTTTTTGTCAACAACAAATACACTTGGTTTTGCTATAAATTCAGCAGAAGCAATGCGTATTGATGCAAATGGTAATTTAGGTCTTGGTGTAAGTTCTATTGCTGGAAACACTACTAATAGAGTATTAAATGTTCAAGGTTCTGATTCTGCAAATCTTGTAGTTACTAGAACTGGAAATGAATCTGGTGCTTTATATGCTTATGCTGGTTACATATGGGTTGGTTCAAGCACAAATCATCCTTTTATTTTTACTACAAATGGCACAGAAAGGATGCGTCTTGATACTAGCGGTAATTTAGGATTAGGAACAAGTAGTCCTAATGCTTCTGCAATATTAGATGCTCAAAGCACTACAAAAGGTGTTCGTATGCCTAATATGACCACCACACAAAAAAATGCTATTTCAAGTCCTGCTGCTGGATTAATTGTTTTTGATACAACTTTAGCAAAACTTTGTGTTTATAGTGGCGCTGCTTGGCAAACAATTACTTCAATTTAAAAATAAAACGGAATTAATCAATTATGACAACACTTATTCCAAAAGTTGATCTTGAAAATGGTGGCACTACTCCAGCAGGAGCAATTAACAGACCAATTAATTTAAAATTAGCTGAAACTGTTAGTGTTACTGATTTTGGCGCTATAGGAGATGGAACAACTGATAACACTACTGCATTTCAAAATGCTATTGCAGCTTGCGGTACAAGTGGTGCTGCATTATTTGTTCCTGCTGGTCAATATTATTTAACTAATTCTTTGACAACACCTGATGCCGTTTCTACTGGAAATGGTTTTATCATGTATGGTGAAGGTCTTAATTCACAGTTAATTTTTAATACAACAAACGATTGCGTTAAAGTTACTACTACTGGAACAGCATTTCAAAATTACAATGTTCAAATTAAAGATTTAGCATTTACAAATAAAACTTCTACTCCACGATCTTTTATTTGGAATAATAAACCTGTTGATAGCTATATTAGCGGTTGTTTTTTTTCAAACGCTACAGTATCAGTAGGATGCATTATTAATGATAATGCCTATGGCTTGACTATTGAAAAATGCATTTTTTTTAGAATTACAGGAACAGGAGTATTTCTTGCTCAAGCTGCTGATTTATCTACATACAGTTATGTAAATTCAATTATTAATTGTGATTTTTCTACAGTAACAAATGCTATTCAGGTCGAAGGTTGTGATTGTTTATTAATTCAAGATACAGTAATGCAAGAATGTAGTACCGCTTTTCAATCTTCACCACAAAACAATGGAACAACTGCTTTTAATATTACTTTTGAGAGTTGTTGGTTTGAAAGAAACACAGTTAATGATATTGTTTTAGGCTCTAGTTCTTCTTATTGGTCTGAAGCATCTATTAGAAATTGTCAATTTAGCGGAGTTGTTAATCCTGGAGGAGGATATTATCCTTGCACTCTTGTTTTGGGAGTTAAATCCAAGGTTACGATTGAAGGAACTCCAGCAGGAAATAATGTTACAGTTTCAGGTTCTGATGACGCAGCAGCAGTATTAATTAGAGCAACTAACTTTAATCAATCAGGAACTTTTGCATGGACTTCAATAGATCCTTATGGAAATATTATTGCCAATACTTTTACAAGTGCTTCTGGAACATATGCTAATCCTGCAAGCGGTTCAACAGTTACTTTAACTACATTGCCAAATGTTAATGTTGGAGTATGGCTTGTAACTGCTGCTTGTGCAGCTGCAAATGCCACACTTTATAATGCTGTTTCTTTAATTACAACGCAAAATACAACTTCTACAGCTACTGCAATAAAAACAGCTGCTGATGTTGCTATTTCTGTTAGTGGTCTTAATGTTCAAGGCACACAAACAACTGGTGGGCCATTTGGTATTCAATGGGCTATAACAAGGATTGCATAATGTCTAATACATATAATTGGTTAATAGATTCTTTAGATTGCATTCCATCATTGAATGGTCAAAACAATGTTATATCTTGTGTTCATTGGAGGGTTAATGGATCTGATGGAACCAATAATTCAGAAGTTTATGGAACTCAGCAATTAACATATGAAGAAGGAAGTTTATTTATAAATTATTCTGATCTTACAAAAGATGATGTAATTGGGTGGGTGCAAAAAGCTATGGGTATTGATACAGTTACTAAATTGCAAGAATTTTTAGACAAACAAATAGAAAACTTAGCAAATCCTCTAGTAATTACCTTACCTTTGCCCTGGACAAACGCATGAACTATAAATGGTCAATCCTTGATATATCAGCCAAAGATGGCTTGATTACTCATGCTAAATACAAAGTCAGCCTTACTGATCAAGATCAGACTGTAGAAACCGAAGGCAACTGGTGGTTTGACGGCACAGAATCTAAAGTTCCTTTTGATCAAGTTACAGAAGAAATGGTAGTTTCTTGGATTGAACAAGAAACTATGAAAGACGGCATAAACCTTATAAAATCTAGGTTAGAAGAACAGTTAAATGAGCTAAATAAGCAAGATTCTGTTGTTGCGCCTTGGTTGCCTCAAGTCTTTACCCCTAATTAGGAGCTTATATGGCAGTTAATTTATCACCTATCGGTGGCGCAGGATGGCAATTTTTTGACAATGATGGAGTTCCTTTGTCTGGTGGGCTTATTTACACCTATTTGGCAGGAACATCAACTCCACAAGCAACTTATACATCCGCATCTGGAAGCATCCAAAATTCCAATCCAATCGTATTAAATTCTGCTGGCAGACCTCCAAGTGAAATTTGGCTTACAAGCGGTGTTTCATATAAATTTGTCTTACAAACTGCTGCTTTTGTTCAAATTTGGAGCATGGATAACCTTCAAGGATTACCTTCTGCTGGTCAAGAGGGTTATATAACAGCCACTCAAGGTCAAACTGTTTGCACAGTTCCATTTAATTATTTAGTTGGATCAAATTCTTTATATGTTTTTGTAAATGGATCAAAACAAGTAAATACATTAAATTACAATGAAACGAATACATCAACTGTTACTTTTGTTGATGGTTTAAATGTTGGAGATATTGTGGAGTTTGTTCAATGACAAAACCTATCGACATTATTAGCAGAGCATTAAAAGATATTGGCGCATTAGAAGCTGGTGAAGTTCCAACGGCTGATTCTGCTCAAGATGCTTTTGATATGCTTAATGACCTAATTGATCAATGGTCAAACGAAGATATGATGGTGTTTAACACTACAGAAATCATTTTTCCTTTGATTAGCGGTCAGGTTCAATACACTATTGGCCCTAATCCATCAACTGCAAACTACATTGGCGCATCATTTACAGGATCTATTTCTGGCAATATTTTGACTGTAACTGGTCTTACAACTGGCGCAGTAGCTCAAGGGCAAACCTTAAAAGGTACAGGAATTATTGCTGGCACTAAAATTGTCGAATTTATTACTGGTGCTGGCGGTCAAGTTAATGAAGTTGGTACTTATCGCTTAAACATTACTTATCCAACTCCAGTAGCTTCTCAGCTTATTACTGCTTACTATCAAAAACCATTGTTTATTGATCAAGCTTATGTAAGGGTAAACACTCAATCTAATGGGCAATCTGTGCCTAATGGTGGTTTAGATTACCAAGTAGCGGTTTTGTCTTTGGATAATTACAATCAAATTGGTTTAAAGACTTTAAATGGCCCTTGGCCTAAAGCTCTTTATTACAATCCTAATGCCGATACTGGTAACGTATTTGTTTGGCCTAATCCAGCACAAGGTGAGATGCATATGTTCTCATCTACTATTTTCAGCAATTATGAAACATTATTTGACGATATTGTGCTTCCACAAGGTTATTCAATGGCTCTTAGATGGAATTTGGCAGAACGATTGATGCCTATGTATGGCAAAGCTTCTGCAACGCAAATTGGCATGATTAATGCTTACGCAGCTCAATCTAAATCAACTATTAAACGCAATAATATGCGACCAATAGCTGCTGCTGGTTATCCAGACTCTATGTTGGTGGGTCGTAGTCGTGATGCTGGTTGGATACTCAGTGGGGGTTTCTTTAGGTAGAGGGTTTGTCCGCTAGTGTGATATAATAAAGATTCTTATAAAGGAGTCTTATCATGAAAACACTAGCAGAATTAAAAGCAGAGAAATTAGAAGTAAACAAAGCAATAAAAAGATTTAAAGACAACGAAGCTTATGCAAGAAAAATTGGTAGAGAAGTAGGAGAACCAGGCAGACCAGCAAACACTCCTGAAGTTCTTTGGAGCAAAATTGATAAGCGTGGTGAAGATGAATGTTGGGAATGGAAAGGCTTTAGGAATCATGATGGATATGGAAGGACTTGG
>Ga0316221_1004079_pt1 | contig 11400 bp, 10 predicted proteins | sample TBH18007metaG_FD_206003 | JGI IMG/M metagenome (GOLD analysis project Ga0316221, IMG submission 206003) | Freshwater microbial communities from Trout Bog Lake, Wisconsin, USA - TBH18007 | ecosystem: Environmental > Aquatic > Freshwater > Lake > Hypolimnion/Profundal zone | place: USA: Wisconsin... | reverse complement strand
GCGCCACTAACAACAAACTTTTTAACTTCTAGGGTGTCTTTGCTAGCCGCAGGCTTTGAAGGAGTTGGTGCCTGCTTGATTAATGGCGCTGGCGCTTGGCTTGGTCGGTTTTGCTCAACCTCACGTTGCAGTTGTTGCTGCAAAGCACCGGCATCAGGAACTTGAGCATAAGCAATTTGAAAATGCACCAAGCCACAAACGAACGCCAAGAGCGCAACGCTTTGTTTTAACAATAAAAATGTAGGCTTGATATGCAAGTTCTTGGCAAAAATTCTGAAGAACCGCTATTTTTCTAGAATTTACTGCCAATAACATCCCCCTAAAGGGGGATAAAGTGCAATTTAATCGTGCATAAATACGATTAAACCAGCAAGGTCATCAATGCCTAGCTTTCCGTAAACGTTTTGCTTGTATTGCTTAATGGTCTCCACAGAAAGGTTTAGAGCATCAGCCATTTTGGGATTGGAAAATCCCTTAACCATGAGCACACAAACATCACGCTCCCTTGGAGCCAAGCGGGCTAAGCGCTCATCTTTCACAATGGATTTGTATTTCTTAGAAAGGTTCTGGCGTTGCTTCTCAATTGCCGCCTCAATCACCTTGAGCAAATGCTCCATATTGAAGGGCTTTTGGATAAAGTCGATAGCGCCTTGCTTAAAGCCCCGAATCACCTCATCTACCGTGCTTTCCCCCGAAATGAACACAATCGGGATTCCCAAGGCTTCATCCAATAACTTTTGCTGCAACTCCACCCCTGACATACCAGGCATACGCATATCAGAGACCAGCACGGCTGGCCATGCAATATCAGAGTGAGCCAAGAACTCATCGGCCGAAGCAAAGGTTTTTACCTGATAGCCAAGCGAGACAAAGGCTCCATTTAGGCTAGACCTAAAAGAGGCATCGTCATCAACTAGATAGATGTAGCTTGGATTGGCGCTATTCATACTGTGTGGGATTATTCCAAACTCTGGGCCAATCTATATCCCCCTAAAGGGGGATATTCAGTACAAATTGACTACCACCCCCAAGATTTGGCTGGTAAGCAATAGAGCCGCCACTACGCTCCATGATGTAGCGAGATAACCACAACCCCACACCTAAGCCACTGTCTTTTTGAGAGCTAAAGAGCTCAAACACTTGCGAACTCACTTGGGCAGATATTCCAGGTCCATTGTCTTGAACAGTTAACTGCGCAAATCCATCTTTTTGTATTGCGCTAATCGCAATTTGCTTGGCTAACTCTTCAGGCATTTCTTTTAACGCATCAATAGCGTTATTGAGTAAATTTAATAAGACTTGCTGTAACTCCACACGACTGACCTGTACATCTAGCTCTTGCGGGACATCAACCTGCAACGCAATTTGATAAAGCTTGCACTCTCCACTCACTAGGCCAGTTGTTGAGCCAACCAAAGCGGATAAATTTATTCTCTGAACTTCTTGGGGAGCTTGCGAGAACATAGCCCTTAGAGCACTGACAATTTCTCCCGCTCTTTGATTATCAAACTCCATTCTCCCAATGATGGCGTCAAGCTCTTCATCAATCAACGTTTTATCTACAAGATGTTTTTTGAGTGTGAAAAGATTGATTCGGCTTGCGCCAATCGGTTGATTAAGTTCATGTGCCAACGAAGCGGATAAGGCTCCAGCAGCTGCAGACTTATTCGATAACAACAGCGAATTAATCAAAGTTTCTCGCTCAGAGAGCAAGCTAGTGATTCGCTCATTCTCGGCTGTAACGGCCGCCTGCCTTGACTTGGCGCGCTCAGACCAAAAGCCCAGCATAGTCAGGTAGGAAAGCACATTAAAGGCTAAGTTAAACCAAGTCACTGCCATGAGGCTCATTGGAATGGAGCTGATACTGAGTACTGGATTAACCTGCATCGCAGAAACAAGCAATCTACCAATCACCATTGCAAGCTCTAAAAAGGTAAAGGCAAATAAAAACTTGAGTTGTGTAGAAGTTTGTACGCGAAGCGCTTTTCTTAAGCTAAATAACTGAGTAATTAACAAAGAGCTGCTTAGGAAAGCAACTTCTAGTACGCGGCCAACGAAATTACCCGAGCCTCTTAGATATTCAAAATGAGCAGCAAAAGCAAACACTCCAAGCAAAAAGATGTAAATGGTTTTTTTAGAAACTACACCTCGCAGGGAAAAGCAAAATAGCGTTTGAAAAACAATTGAGGCTAGGTAGAAAGCATTGGCAAAGGTAAATATGACTGAATTAGTCTTAATTGCCTCAGCGGTGGTTGCCGTACCTATGGCAAATAGGATTAAGCCAATTATGGATAGAAAAATAGATGCAAGCCAGAGTTTGATTTCTTGGAACTTTGAGTACTCGTCACGAATATACGTTGAGGCGCTCGTAAGCACCCCTGATAGCATCAGGGCATACATTAGGAAAACAAGGACAATGGCATCTCTCATCCGAGCATTCTAATTGCTTAAGGCTTAGAATCCATGACATGTTTAGACGTCTGCCAATTTTTCTATTAATTGCATTGACACAGACTGCGCCCTCCTGGGCGGTAGACCTACAACCCAACGATGTTGTAGCACCATTGCCTGATAAGAATTTCTTGATGGTGACGTACTACGATACTGAAAACACCACTTTCTATAAAAATGGTTCGGCGGTCACTAAAGCGCCCTATAGCAATCCAGTCATTGATATACCCAGCGTCATATTGCGAGGAACCCATACCTATGAAATTGCTGGACTACCCGCAGTCTCCTATGCACAACTTCCATATGGCACTGTCAGCCCTGCCGGCTCCCTTGCAAGTTATCCTCACAGTACGGGCATTGGAGATGCAGTCGTTGCTACAGCAGTATGGCCATACTCCAATCGGCAAACCCGCACCTATTTGGGTATAGCTGGATATTTACAAGTTCCCACTGGCAACTATTCCAGTAACCAGGTTTTTAATGCCGGCGGCAATCGATATTCGTCAGATATTCAAATTGGGTTTCAAAAACCCATTATTGAGAATCTCGATGGCATGATTGCGGTTGACACCCAATGGTTTGGCGGGAACAGCCAGTGCGCCGCGGCTTGTGGCTCCACCACCAATCAGTCTTTGACACAAAAACCAATTACGACTACTCAGCTTGGCCCCATCTACAAGATTAATCCAATCTTTACCGTGGGGGCTTCCTACTTTTACGTAGCCGGTGGTGCCACACAAATTAATAACGTGTATCAAAACAATGTGATTAATACTCAGCGTTTTTTACTCAGCGGCCTAGCCCACACCGATATTGGGAGGTTCTCACTACAGTACGGACGAGACATGGGCATCCAGAATGGCTTTATTCAAACAAGGGTTCTGGCAGTGAGGTTTTCGAGAGAGTTTTAATTGCATATCAGTTGTCAAATTAGACGCTATGAAATTTGATTAAGAAGCTACCAATTCGGATTAGGCGTAATAAATCCATGAGTAGTTCTAAAGAATGCAAATTGTCCAAGCTCCTCTTTAGTAATTGGAGCCACCTTACCTCGGTCCTGTACGGGAGCATCTGTTACCCCATAGAGCACTATTTTTGTCAGCATATCTTTAAAATTTTCATGAGCCCTCGGAGCGGCAGTTGACCACTTACCTAACTCAGCTCGCAACCATTCCAGGTCTTTCACAGTAGCATCGAGTTTTTCTAAAAATAATTCTCTATACACCCCAATATGCGTATCGTTAAAGCGATGAAAAGCATTCCGATACAGCGCCCCGTATAGTGCCAAAACATCAAATGGAGAATATTTGCCCAAGTCTACTTGCCGTAATGAGTTTCGAAGCACTTGCGCTATGGCGCTTTGAACAGAATCGCTATTACCACGCAGAATTGGTTTTGCAATTTCATCCCATAAGGGCATTGGCTCTTCGCCTTCTATAGCAATTAGAGTTTGAGGTTGCTGGCCACCGAGGCCTAAAGCCAATGCTTGCTTACCAATAATGACCTCAACATCAAATTGAATAAGTAGTTCTTTTAGTAACTTGTCATTTTCTTTTACATCAAATGGCCTAGCCTTAAGAAGGCGCCAAAGTTTTGAAGTAAAAATTTCAAGACTTTTTTCACTCTCTTTTCGACAAGATACTCTTGTGGGTAAATCTACTTGTTGCGTTTGACCTTTTTTAAAGAGCCTTGGTAGCTCGAGAGTTCTTGTTAATCTTGAAAAGGGTTTCTTAATCTCCCCTTTGGGTTTTCTATTTTTGCTCAAGTCTTGCTTTTGGCAATCTACGCGACTCCACCCAACTTGACCAAACAACACATCCAGAGAGTACAAGGTTTCATTTGGATAGCAGCTTTGAACGTATTTCATCCAAACTAAAGCGTGCAGCTTTGTTGAGCCATTACTTTTGGTGCGAGCCATAAAAATTGCCTATTTAATGCTTAAAAATTCAGCATTTATTCTCAATATAGGTGAGAAATATAGCTGTTTATTGCAATTATTATATTTGCCAAATTGCCCGCTAAAGATAATTATTTTTCTTTAACTCTGGGGCTTAGGAGTGATTTCTGAACTTATTTTGTAATTTTTCATTACATATATAGGTTAGTTTTATATAGCATAAAGTAGTCATATTTGTCACCTACTTTGATTTATACTTTAGTCCTCAGTGGAAATAGGAGAACAAGAATGTAAAAAGCCGATTTAACCCTAAGGGCCAAACCGGCTTGTCCGATAAATCGGGTTACTACGTGTCGTAACGAAAGTATACCCGCTTCTTTTTGACAAGCAATCCACAGCCCTAAATTTTTTAAACAACCGCTTTGGCGGCAAGGGGAATTCTTTGCCTAAAAAACTTGAATTCTCAAAAAAAATCAAAAAGGAGCTATCCATGAATCAAATCAATTTACAAACGAATGTAGGAAATTTTTATCCTAATACCAATCCATCAGGCCAAGTCTGCACCCCAGTACGTCAACCGGGTGGAAAACGTAAAGCTCCTCACCGTCGCATCACATATCTGAATCTAGCTTTGTTGCAATCAGCTTTAGTTGTCTGCGAATCAGACCTTGAGCGAGACCTAGCATTAATTATTGCCCTTAATCCTGAAGTAACAAGGATTGAGTATCAACCCGAAACATTTGACTTGGGCATCTACGGCAAATACACACCCGACTTTCGAATTAGCTACAAATCAGCACCCCAATCCTATATGGAAGCTAAACCAGAAATTTTTGCGCAAGAACCGGAGACCTGGGCAAAAATCAAAGCTGCATACGCTTACTTTAAATCGCAAAATATTGTTTTTGAGTATGTGTCTGACACAGATATCGAAAAAAATAATAGGCACCTAAACGCAACATTTATCCACCGGTGCGCGAAATTACCAATCCCCGCACATCAATCTGAAATGGTCATAAAGACCGTTAACAAGCATCCACAGGGCATTCGAATAGATGATTTACAAGCCACAACAGGGCTTTTACTAGACCATATTTTGCATTGCGTCGGCTTACGCAAGATAAAACTGAACCACTTTTTTGAATTTAAATCAGACAGTCTGGTTTACCCATTGGTATAGGAAGAAATCAAATGATTGCTTACTCTATCCAAAATAATTTTTCAGTGCTCGAGAATGGAATTGAATACGAATTTGACCGCGTTAGCGTAGATAAATTTGGCGAACGGAAAATATCACTCATAAATAAGGCAGAAAATCTCCCCGTCCTGTATTCAGAGGATGATATTCATCAGCGCATTAATTCTGGTGAGATGGAGGTGCTTACTTCAGGCATCGAAATCAAGCCTGGGTCCCTAGCAAATACATCATTTATTGAACTAACACCCCACCAGAAGAGCTATGAGAATCGTGTATATGCGTATTGCAAAGGGCTAGATGATAGGGGCATCACAAAAGGCCAGCGAGACAAAATACAGGCGGCAATCCCAGAAATTGCAAATGAGATATGCGATGTTGACCCGCCGAGCGACTCAACTGTAATGAGATGGATGAGAGAGACCGGTGGAAATCCCCATAACTATAAATGCGTCACCGAAAAATTTATTCAACAAAACAGGGCCTCAAGAAAGAGTGCGGAAATTATTGCTGTAGCAAATGAAGTATTGGCAAATTATCACTTCATTAGCAAAACTAGACTACAAAAACAGGATGACTATCAAACCTGTACCGCAAGAATTAATGATGAGCTTCAGGTTCGCGGTATTGAGGGCAGTATTAGCCTTGGTACTGTAAAGAAAATTATTTATAGCAAGCCAGCTTATGAACGCGATGTAATCAGATTAGGGGTCACCGAAGCAAAACATAAGCATCGCCATTCATCTGGCGGAAAGTGGCCGACTCGACCTTTTGAGAGAGTGGAGCTAGACCATACTGAACTGGATATCAAAGTTATTGACCGAGCTAGTGGTTTAAGTATGCATCGGCCAACAATAACCGTAATCAAAGACTACTACACCGGATACATTCTTAGTTTTTGGATTTCGTTCGAGGGAGAGTCTATAGGACGCATAACCAAAGCCATTAGGATTGCGCTTGAAAATAAAAGGCATCGCGAAATCCAGTATGGGCTTGAGTATGAATGGCTAACCACTCCAATCATGTGGGAAAAATTGGTTCTTGATAATGCTTTAGCACATCATTCAGAGGCATTCCTATCTATAGCAAGAACACTTGGTTTTAGTATCGAATTCTCAGCCGTAAGAATGCCATGGATGAAAGGGTCTATTGAGAGTTTCATACGGTTATTAAATAAAGCAATGCCAGAGCATGGCAAGCCGACCAAGCCAAATGCTGTTAAGTCCAAGCAATCGAAAAAGCTGGAGGTTGAAAGAGTCTTCTTTGATAATTTGGTCAAATATATACATCATTGGGTGGCTGATTATTACCCTCACTTTAAAAACAGCCGCAAGATTAGCAGTCCGTATATCGAAATGCAAAAGGCAATTCAAGCCTGCGAAGGTCTGCCTAAAATTAACTTCACCCCCGAGAGTTATGAGCTTCGTATTGCAACCAGTCAATCCATCTTTAGAAAGATTGGAGCTGCAGGATATGAAACGTCAGGTCTCACTTATAGAAGCCGAGAGCTCTCTGATTTAGTGCAAGCAAATGGCACTGGAAAGAAATATGAGATTCGCCAGGATTTATCGGATATTGGCGAAGTTTTCATTCGAAATCCAATTACCAATGAATGGATAGTCGTTCCAGAAATGAACCCTGTAAATTCCAAAGGAAAAGCACTATATCAACACAAACTTGACCGCAAAGCAGCACTAGATAACTTTGAAAAATTAGGCGGGGCAAAACGCGATAGAGAGGCGCGCATTAATCAATCTAATGCAATTACACGGCTTGTTCGAGACGGCAAAAAACAAAACCAAAAAAAGCCTAGCGCCAAAAATAGCAGAGCAAATGCCAAGGCTAGAGGGGTTACACAAGACGCACCTTATGGCCATGCAATTGATGGCACAAATCTCATAAATGAAATCAAACCAGCTTCAGAGCCTAAATTTCTTGACCCCAAATCCATTGGAACGTTTAACAACACAATTACCAAAGCCTAATAAGGAGACAACACATGAATACTTCAAATGTAACTAGCATCGCAGAACAAATTAGCCATCACATCATTCCCCATACTGCTTACGCAAATGTAGTAAACGGTTGCCTAGACATCATTGACATGGGTATGCGCACCAATCGAGCCAATAAAGGTATGGCAATTATGGGTCATGGAGGCACCGGCAAAACTACTGCTATTGAACAGATTGAGCAATATGTCAATAAAAAATATGCGGGAAAGTTTAATAGGCCGGTTATTAGAACAACCATTACTAGCGATACCAATGTAAAAAGCTTCTACTTAGATATCCTAGAAGAACTATGCCACCCTGTAGACCTAAATAAAAAGGATGCTACAGCAGCAAGACTTCAAAGGATAGTTGTAAACAGCCTAAAGGGAAATGTCTGCACTCTCATCATTGATGAAGTAAGTGACGTTTTTAGCAATCGACACAAAAATCAATTTGCTATGGATTTCTTAGTAATGATTAAGCACCTTCTGAGCGATACCCTAATAAATATTATTTTGGTTGGCACACCCACTCTTAATCAGCTTTTTAGTATGGCAGATGCTCAATTTAGAACGCGTTTCCCAACCGTTTACGAGCTACCTAAATTCAAAAAGGACGAGGAATGGATTCGCCTTCTAAATGCACATGAAGATATGGCGCGAAATATTATTGATTTAAGCATCCTGCCACCTCTATACAGTCAATTACATGATTGGACGGAGGGCAATTTACGCAATTTTTCTGACCTACTTAATTACGCCATTTATTGCGCAGAAATTGATGGGGGCTCAACGTTAACCTTAGAGCACCTAGAAAAAGCACAAAAGAGCATCTTCCCAACTCTACTTGCAGCTTAATATGCAATTTGACTGGCTCAGACCCATCACATTTCCAAATCATGACCAGATTCACCCTGATGAATCTGGTCCTGGATATGTACTAAGAATGTGTGACGCCAATCTTGCGCAATTTAGCGACATTTCTAATATTCTTGGTTTGACGGGCTTTAATTACATTCCAAATAATCGTATTCCAGAAATTTGTAGGCTTTTTGGTGCTAGTTATTCGATGCTGGCACCTCGCTTTATAAATCAATTCAAACAAAAGGCGTCAGTAACGACTTTTCTTCTTGGCCATAAGCTTCATAAGCCATATCTAGTTCGCCAACGTCATCCACAAATATGCCCACACTGCCTTGGAGAAAAGCGCATTGCCATGCTCGCATGGGATATCAGCCTAGTTACAGCATGTCATATACATAAGAACCAACTCATTGATAGCTGCTCGCATTGCGGACGAAAAATTAATTGGCGCAGACCTAGTATCTCCAGCTGTCAATGTGGAGCATCGTTATCCGCTGTCTATCAAATAACTACAGCAGCAAGCAAAGCAGAGCTTCAGGTTACTAGCTTAATAGTTGCAAAACTTCATAGGGAATTAATCCCTAAGAATATTGCACTATCTTTTTTGGGCGACCTTGAGTTAGACACAATATTAAGACTTATATGGTCGTTTGGCCAATTAACAACTGATGGTCATAGCCTATCAGTAAGGCCAGGAAAAATACCAACCACAGATATTGCTGGCAATCTAGTTAAAAAAGGGGTTGAGCGAATTCATAGGACCCTTAATCACAATATCAAAAAGCGGGCTAAATTTTCATCTGGAATATATATCAATGGAATTAAACAACTTAAGGAGGACACACCTTGGAATGACCAACTAAAAATTTACTACCTACTGAACCTAATTATCGAAAAAGACTTTCGGGCGTCAAGGCATAAAAGCCTGGCAATACAAAAACAACTTACTCTTTTTGGAGCTTAACTTTATGAGAAAAAACTTTAAATTAATTACCCTTCCTCGCGTCATTCAATCCGAATCCATAGCATCTTGGTTAATAAGAGCTTGTCAAATGCATTGCTTAACTTTCAAGCTTATTTACATGGCGCTTAGACTAACTCCGCCGCAGGACGCAGACATCACTTCTTATGACCGTTTATTTAAGAGATTCGCTTATGGAACAAACTTACTGCCCAGTCATTTAAATCAAATTTCCAAATGGTTTGAGCCTCTAATCCTAAGTGGCAGAGCGAGTAAAGCGCTTCATAAAGAAATAAATAGTACGCCTTATACGCACTTTTGCCCCCATTGTCTTAAAAATGACAAAATCCCGCATTGGAGACCTGAATGGCGATTTAAATTTTGGCAAGTCTGCCCAAGTCACCATTGCAAAATGTCAGAAGAGTGCCCAAAATGCGGCGAGCACCAACACACAAATAAAGCTAACTTGAAATTAACTCTTGAGCAATCAGGCAAAGCTCTGCAGTTTTGCGTGCACTGTTCAGCAGATTTAACTGAAAAATTGCCTCACTCTTCATTTGATGAGCAAGCAAATGACAAAATTATTGCTCAAGAATACCTACTAAAAATTTGTAAATATGGGGAATACTCACTTAATCCCCAACCGCATCATTCCGTGGGCCAGCGAGATTTCATTAACCCCAACAATATTCTGAGTGCAACACAAAGATTAATAGTTGACTTTCATATGGCCTATATAGACTCCCAAGATGGAGCGCGTAAATTTTATGGTTTTAAAAATGCACTTAGCAAAAGAACTTATTTTGCGTTACAAAAATAACTAGGATTAATGTAGACTAAAGACTGCTTTGGCGGTCTTTTTTTGAATAAGTTTTATAAAGTTCAAACCGCAAGTGATTCGAGTTAAAAAAGTTCAATCCCCAAAGAGCTTTACTAAAAATACGTCTTTGAGTCGAATTTTGAACGCCCTTGTTTTTAAATGGGAATTTATTTCTTAAAGTTCAATCGCAAAGAAACCCCATCAGGTGCGTACCCATAATTTGATCAAGGTATTTTGCGCTTCCTATACTGGGGACAAGCGAGTAAGTCTTTTCCTACAGACAAATCATCCTTACACCCTTACCGCTCCACTCCGTCCTGCCTAGACTGGATGACTACCCACTGGAGAATGCTGATGAGCCCGAAATCCCGGCTGTACACGCTTGTAAAGGCATGGAAGAACAAGCCCTTCCAAGAAGTACGTGATGCCTGTGGCGACCATTGGCTCGGTTTAAGTGATCAAGCCCTTGCGCAACATGATTGCTGGTCACAACGCCAGGCAATTAGCCATGAACCCATTTTTAATGCTGGAGGCACAAAACTGACCGGCTCGCTATTTAGGCCTTTACTCACAGCTACAGATACCCAACTACTGAGATTGTTTATGGAAGGTCTCGATACTATTTCTTACTGGTATCGCAGTGGGCGCCCCATTCCCGGAATCCTTCCCATCCCCACTCATGTCTTAATCTCCAATCATTACATCGATGCCTTAAGCGATCTGATTCTGAACTCCCGCCTACCAGTCGGTTTAGTTTCTTTGGGAATTCAAACCTTGCCAAGTGCAGAAGAAGCATTTGCCTTTAAGGAAGGTTTATTGCGCCTGCGGCGGTTAGGCATCTTGCTTCATCTCATGGACTTTATTGGTACAGCTGAGCAATTCCTATTCTTGGAAGAAATGCAGCTCGATGGCCTGCATGTTGAGATGGGGCAATTTCGTAATCAAGCGCTTCCCACTGCCGTTATTGCGCAAGTCAAGAAACGCTCAGCCCAGCTTTATGCCAGCAATCTCACCCTGAGAATTGATTTAGAAAACGCCAGCATCCTTGGTGTGAATCACTGTTATGGGGGTCTCATGATGCCTCCAGTAAACCGCCACCAAACTTTACACATTAACGATAGTCGAATCGCTAAAGCCATTTTTTCGCTGCACCCTCATAAAAACCAAAACGGAGACAAGTAATGAGAAAACGCGTGATGTTGGTAGATGACCATCCAGC
>Ga0316221_1004058_pt1 | contig 11442 bp, 6 predicted proteins | sample TBH18007metaG_FD_206003 | JGI IMG/M metagenome (GOLD analysis project Ga0316221, IMG submission 206003) | Freshwater microbial communities from Trout Bog Lake, Wisconsin, USA - TBH18007 | ecosystem: Environmental > Aquatic > Freshwater > Lake > Hypolimnion/Profundal zone | place: USA: Wisconsin... | reverse complement strand
CTTTCAATCCCCTATCTCCACCACCTGGGCTGGCGGTTCAGTCCAACATGGTTTATCTGACGTCGGCCATCGTCATCGCTGACTGCAAACATCTCGGCGACGTCCGATAAACGCTATTCGTTTGCTGTCGTTTCCCAAAAGACCGGGAACCCAATCAAAAAGTGAAAAGCTGACCTACGATTTTGCGTAGAGGAGTCGCTCAAGCCACTACTAGCGGTGCGAATTAAGCCAGGTGAATTAGCCCATCAGATTGGTTTAGCTGCAACATAGAAGAGTGGTACGCAATTCCGCACGGGGGTTCCGAGGATCACACTGACCAAATCGCACCGCCAAAGTATGCAGGATGACTAAAAAAGGCTATTCAAATTAGTTTTAGCTATTGTCCATCCCTGTCAATTGATCCAAGCGATTGCTTCTGATCCAGCTGAGGTCGTGGCCTATTTGCAGTCAATCAAAAATTGATATACGTCAAGCCTAACTGGAATATGAAAGTGGCCTTTCATATTTTCTTACATGTTGACGGCAATAACACCGTGGGGGACATTAGATCCGCATTAGGGGGAGTGAAACGAAATGAAAAAAAATGAAAAATTTAGTCGACATTGCGAGCGCCGAGCGACTGCTTAAAGTATCTGCTGCGATTTTTGCGGATGCAAATGCAAGAGTCCAGCGGTCGCTTCTACATGCGCGTAATTTGAGTGAATTCATAGACCTGATCAACCTCGAGATGTCTGAAGTCCTTGATGATGCGACTGTTGCTTGCACCGAGGGAATTGTTCAATGAATCAACACGGTCAAGGGAACCTCCCGCTAGCGCTCCCACACCACAAAGAATCACGTCAGCCCTGTTATGGCATTACGCGCCTACCAGCGGGTCCGAAATGCTAAGAAAAATCAATTTCTCTTTAAATGATAAAAAGTAACTTTATTTGATAAAATTTCACAAATTAGGTTGGATTTAATGTCAAATCGCATTTTGCGAACGAAAGATGTGCTCCAACAAATCTGGTCAATTCGGAACCTGTTGGATTTTGGGATCTGCACCATGCACTACATACTTATCGTTGACGACCATGCTGACATTCGCCGTCTGCTGAGCATTACCTTGGGTAAGCAGTACGAGATTGTCGAAGCCGACAACGGCGCGGCTGCGCTCTACGCCGTTCGCAAATATCATCCGGTGGCCGTCCTGCTGGATGTGATGATGCCGGGCGAGATCGATGGTTTGCAAGTGCTGGACGCGATCAAGTCGAACGAAAAAACCAAAGACATTCTGGTGGCCATGCTGACCGCACGCGGTCAGCAGTCTGATCGCGACGAAGCCAACCGGCGTGGCGCAGACGCCTATTTCGTCAAACCTTTCAGCCCATTGCAAGTGGTGATGTGGCTGCGTGATCGCCTCAAATGAATGCGCCAGCCCTGCCCCATCCGGATGAGGACGCACTGACTGCGCAGCTCTTTCGCTACGCGCAGGACATGGAGGAGTTGATGCGTCAGCACAGCCGCTTGCAGCGCCAGCACCAGATGGTTTTGCAGTCCCTGGGTAAAGAGGTCAACGGCCCTGATTTGTTACCCCGTCTGCTGATGCAGGCATCTCCCATGTACTGGGTGACTGATACGCAGGGGCAGGTCAGGCATTTCAGCAGCCGACAGCGTTGGCAATTTACACAAAAGCGTGGCGCACTGGTGGGGTGCAACATTGCGCAACTGATTCGGGTGCAGCAAGCCACATCCTTGCAGTCGCTGCTCAAACGCGTGGCCGAGCAGGCCTATATTGCCAACGCGGTGCATTGCCGTGTGGAAATGGCTGTGCCAGCGCCATCAATACTGGGCACGTTATGGGACGCGTTGCTGATGCAGGTTCAAGAAGAGGGCCGAGTGGAAATTTATTGGTTTCTATCTCCGGTAGAGCCAGGTAAGGAAAATTTATTGCGGGCGCAAAGTGCGTTTATCCATGCGGTCGACTCAGAGTATGGGGTGATGGTGGCAAATCCCTTTGGCACCATTAGCGCGGCCAGCAAGGGCTTTTGCCTGATGAGCGGGTATGACGAGGCTGAGTTGGTCGGCGGCAACCCGCGCATGTTGAGTTCTGGCAGACATGACGGCGAGTTTTATCAGAACTTCTGGCTGGAGCTTCTGGATGCCGGGCGTTGGAGCGGCACGATTTTCAATCGCCGCAAGAGCGGCAAGATTTACCTGCAATGGCAGACCATCACCATGGTCGAGAACACCGACGGGCAGGTGGTCTCTTACATATCAGCGGTGGTGGATCTTTCAAATTTCGAGCCCTCCAGCAAGCGGCTTGAGGCCTTGGCCTACTCCGATGCACTGACCGGCTTACCCAACCGACGCATGATGGTGGAGCACCTGGAGCACTTCTTTGCCCGAGCTGCACTGGAGACTGATTCGCTTGCGTTGATGTTTATTGACCTGAACCGCTTCAAGCCCATCAACGACGAGCTCGGTCACGACGTGGGTGACATGGTTCTGCAGCAAGTGGCCACCCGCATGCGCAATGCCTTGTCTCAGGATCACATGTTGGCTCGGGTGGGGGGTGATGAATTTGTGGTCGTGCTTGAGGCAGTCTCAGAACGTGAGCAGGTTGAGGCTATTGCAGCCCAATTGCAAAAGGCGCTAAAGCCGCCCATGTTCATCAAGGGGCGCAAATTGAGCGTCGGAGCCAGCGTCGGGTGCGCTTGCTACCCACGCGATAGCGAAGACATGGTGAGTCTGCTTCAGCGTGCCGATATCGCCATGTACAACGCCAAGCGCTTTGGTGTTCCCTTTTGCCACTATGACGCCGACATGGGCGATCATGACAAGCCCAATTTGGAGCGTGATCTTTGGCTTGCGCTGGAGCGCCACGAAATCAGTTTGGTGTACCAGCCGCAAGTTCGCAGTGACGCCGGAAGTCGCTTGCGCGGATGTGAAGCGCTCATGCGCTGGAAGCACCCCATTGCCGGCGAAGTCGATCCGACGCTATTTATTTCCCTGGCCGAACGCAGCGGAGCCATCGTTTCGCTGGGCAACTGGGCTGTTGAGCAGGTTTGTCGGCAATTGCATGCATGGCGCGAGCAGGGCATGCCAGAGATCACACTCTCGATCAATGTGTCGTTGCGCCAACTGCGTGACGCGGACTTTGCAGGCTTCGTCAAGCGCGTGCTCGAAGCCCACAAGGTGGCCCCTCACTTACTGGAGATGGAGCTAAGTGAAACCCAGGCGATCACCTTTGAGCCGTCCGACACAGCGCACATTCAGGTTTTGCGGGACATCGGCGTGCGCATTTCGATTGACGACTATGGCATCTCCTTTTCCAGCCTGTCGCGCCTGAATTTTCTGTCTATCAGCAGCTTCAAGATCAATCCCCAGTGCGTTCAGGATTTGGCCAACAGCGCGGATGCGCGGGCTATCAGCAACTGCATGATCGCCATTGGCCGGGCCATGGGCATTGAGGTGATCGCTCTGGGGGTGGAAACCGAAGCACAGGCACAGGTGCTGTCCGAGCAAGGCTGCCACGTCATCCAGGGCTTTTATGCCAGCCATCCGGTGTCTGCTGACACCTTGTTCCAATTGGTAACCAAGAACTAAATGACCAGTATCGTGCGCCTCCTCGAAGGCTTAAAAATAAACACCAAGCTGGCACTGGCTTCAGGTGGCCTGTTGCTGGTGGTGTTTGTGGTGGGCATCCAGTCCATTTACAGCATGCGTCTCCAGGCTGCTGAAATTCAGCGGATGTATTCAGAGGAATTGCTCGGTGTCTCTCATATCAAAGAGGCCAATAACCAGCTTTTGGTGGTGGCCCGTGCGCTGAGGCAAATGGCGCTCTCCCCAAGTCTTGATGCGCGCCAGATAGCGCAAATCGAACTGGCCTCGGCGCGCAGCCAGTTGCAGCAGGAACTGCTCGAGTGCGACAAGCACTTTTTCCGCGCTGAAGGTAAACAACTACTCAAGGAAATACGCGCCGAATTGATTCTGTATATGGCCAATGTGGACCGCGCACAGGCCCTGATCGAACAGGAAAGTTCTTTCCATACTTCCAGGACCTCCAGCTTTTTGCTCAGCTCTGACAACGTGAAAGTGTTTCAGACCGTCGATAAGCTGATGGATGCACTGGTGAGTCACAAGGAAAGTGCAGCCAAACAGGCGGCTCAGGACGCCGCCGCTTTCTCGGCCTCGGTGGAGCACTGGACGCTGATGCTGCTAGTGGTGGGGACTGCCTGCGGTGTGGGTTTTGGCCTGCTAGTGGGCGCCTCCGTGCGTCGGCCGAATGAGCGGCTGAGAGAAAGTGTGGGGCGTCTGGCCGGAGGCGACTTCAAAATCACGATTCCCCACCAGGATTTTGATAATGAAATTGGCGCAATGGCGCAGTCGCTGCAGGTGTTGCAAACCGTGGCCATCGAGGTCGATGTGCTGCGCTGGGTCAAGACCAGTTTGTTCGAGTTAGGCAGTGCGGTGCAGGCGATTGAAGAACTGGGCGAATTTGCCAGCGTGTTGATGCGCCAACTCACACCCTTGGTGGGCGCGCAGGTTGGCGTTTTGTATGCTCTGGAAGGCGCTGACAACCAGTTCAGATTGGCCGGCGGTTGGGGTCAGTCACCAGGTGCCGCTTTGCTCTCGCACTTTAGCCTGGACGACGGCCTGCTGGGTCAGTGCGCCCGCGATGGCAAACCGCTGGCCATTCAACAGGCGGCGGGCTCGGGTCTTCGCATTCAATCGGGTCTTATTGAGAGCCCGGCCTGCGAGGTTCGCATCATCCCGGTGTTGGGCAATTCCGGCCTCACGCTGGCCGTCATCGAACTGGCCAGCATGGCACCGTCGCAGCCGCAGCATGAAGCGCTGCTCAAGGAAGTTTTGCCACTGATAGCTTTGAATCTGGAGATCATCGCCCGCAACGGTATCGCGCGCAGCCTGCTGGAGCAAACCCAGGCCCAGGCGCTGGAGTTGGAAGCGGCGCGCGGCAAGGCGGAGGACGCCACACGCGCCAAGAGCGAATTCCTGGCCAATATGAGCCACGAAATCCGCACACCCATGAACGCCGTGATCGGGCTTTCGCATCTGGCCTTGCGCACCGACATGACACCCAAGCAGCGCGACTATCTGCAAAAAATTCACTCCGAAGGCAGTGCACTGCTCGCTGTGATCAACGACATCCTGGATTTCTCCAAGATAGAGGCCGGGATGATGGGCCTGGAAAATGCGCCTTTCTGGCTGGACGATTTGCTGGACGGCATTTCGTTGTTGCTCTCGCCCAAGGCGCAAGACAAAGTGCTGGAATTGCTGGTGCGCATTGCGCCTGATGTGCCGCTGGGTCTGGTGGGTGACGGGCTGCGTCTGCGTCAGGTACTGATCAACCTGCTGGGCAACGCGATCAAATTCACCGCCGCTGGCCACGTCAAGGTGGACGTGCATTGCGTAGCGCCGACGGACGACCCGCTGACGCTGGAAGTGACGATCGAAGACACCGGGGTGGGCATTTCCGAAGCGCAGTGCAAGAAGCTGTTTGTGGCCTTTAACCAAGCCGACACCTCCACCACGCGCAAATATGGCGGCACCGGGCTGGGGCTGGCCATATCCCGTCGCTTTGTGGAGATGATGGGGGGCAGCATCGCGGTGCACTCCGAGATGGGCGTGGGCAGCACCTTTACGTTTAGCGTGCAGTTGGGCCGCTCCCACGAGGCGCGTCAAGAGAATGTGTCCCGCGAGGTAGCCCGCGGCATGCGGGTGCTGGTGGTCGATGACAATTCCAACGCGCGCCAGATTCTGTGCGAGCAACTCGGTGCCTTGGGTATGCGCGTGGACGATGCGGCCAACGGCAAAGATTGTTTAATGGCAGTACAACGGGAAGACGCCGGTGACCCCTACAGCATCATCTTGATGGACTGGCAGATGCCCGGGCTCAATGGTGTGAAGGCCACGCAGGCGGTCATGCATGACCTGTCCTTGCAGCATCGTCCCTCCGTGATCATGGTCACAGCCTTCGGTGCCGACGAGGTGCGCGAAGAGGGCGCGCGCGCGGGTGCCACGGCCTTTATTGACAAGCCGGTCAGCCAGTCGCGCTTGTGGGATACCCTGGCCGAAGTCATCTATCCGCACCAAAGCCGTGTTGATACCAGAATCGCGTCGTTTGACACCCTGCGTTTTCCCGGCATGCGGGTGCTGCTGGTGGAAGACAACGATATCAACCAGCAAATCGCCTGCGAGTTGCTGGAAGCGCTGGATGTGGAGGTTGACGTGGCCGAGAACGGTCAGCAGGCCCTGGACCTGTTGGCCGCTGCGCCAGACCCGCTGCCCTGGGCCCTGGTGTTTATGGATTTACAGATGCCGGTGCTCGATGGACACCAGGCCACACTTGCCATACGCCAACAAGCACGCTTTAACCATTTGCCCATTATTGCGATGACCGCGCATGCCATGGAAGACGAGGTGCAGCGTTGTCTGGCCGAGGGCATGAACCACCACCTCTCCAAACCCATAGACCCCAACGCATTGGTCGAGTGTTTGCGCCGCTGGGGTGCCTACGATGGCGGCGCACAGCCCCTGGCAGAACCGCCCGTTGAAACAGCGCAGCCTGAGGTTGGCGTCACCATCACCGTTGCCGGAATAAACACCGTGCAAGGCCTGAAGAATTGTCTGGGCAACGTCAAGCTGTACCTCTCTCTGCTGGAGAAGTTTCACGCAGCACTCCTGCGCACTGCCACGCAGACCCGCGAGGCCCTCTACCAACAGGACTACCTATCAGCCCAACGTGCGGTGCATACGTTGAAGGGAATCAGTTTAAATCTGGGTGCTGACGCTTGTGGCGCGCTGTGCAAGGTGGCTGAGGCCGCGCTTAAGGAGCGTATGCCGGTGCCTCAATTCGAGCGACAGCTGCAGGCGCTGGAACACGTTAGCGTGGAGTTGGCGCGCCAGATAGCCCAGGCCCTGGCCCCGCATGCAGCACTGGCGTCTGTGCCACAAGCGCTGGAGTTTTCCAGTGAAGAGTTAGAGACGGCATGTCTGAGACTGCTTGCGCTGCTGCAAGTCAGCGATGCCGATGCGGAGGTGCTTGTAGAAGAACACGCACACTTGCTGCGCTCCGCCTTTGGGTCAGGTTACGGCGCCTTGCTGCGTCAAGTTCAGCACTTTGAATTTGAAGAGGCACGCACCAACCTGACGAACCTGATGCAAGTAGCCGGCGTGATGCTGGAATAGGGGACGACATGGACACATTTCTCCCAGTAAAGACCAGCATCCTCGTGGTGGATGATGAAATCACCAACCTGTCCTTGGTGGCCGGGCTGCTGCGCGAGCAATACCAGGTCAAGGTTGCCAAGGACGCAGAACGGGCCATGGAGCTGGCGCAGTGTGAGCAGCCAGACCTCATCTTGCTGGACGTGATGATGCCGATCATTGACGGCTATGAACTCTGCCGCATGCTCAAGGCGGATGCGTTGACCAGCAATATTCCGGTGATATTCCTGACCAGCCAGACCGATACCGAAAACGAAGAGATGGGCTTAAGCCTGGGCGCTGTGGACTACATCACCCGCCCCATCCGGCCCGGCATTCTGCTGTCGCGCGTGCGGGCCCATTTGTCGGAAGCCCACACCGCGCGAACCATGCGGGTGAACAATGAGTATCTGGAGTTTGAGGTCAACAAACGCGCCAAGCAATTGACGGCCATGCAGGACGTCACCATTTTGGCTATGGCGTCGCTTTCGGAAACGCGCGACACCGACACCGGCAACCATTTGCGCCGTACCCAGAACTACGTGCGCCTGCTGGCGCAGCACATGCAGTCCAAAACCGACCACGCTGAATATGCCGACTACTTAAGCGATGAGGTGGTGAACGTGCTGTACCGCTGCGCCCCCCTGCACGACATCGGCAAGGTTGGCATTCCGGATCGGATTCTGCTCAAGCCCGGTCGGTACACGGAAGAGGAATACGAGGTGATGAAACGCCATCCTGCGTTAGGTCGAGAGGCGCTGGAGAGTGCACAGCGTGTGGCGGGGAGTGCAGCTGTTCAATTGGGCGGACCGGCTGACTTTTTCGACATTGCCAAGGAACTGGTGCACTCGCACCACGAGAAGTGGGACGGCAGCGGTTACCCGCAGGGTTTAAAAGACCTGCAAATTCCGATCCCCGCACGTTTGATGTCGATTGCTGATGTCTATGACGCGCTTATCAGTCCGCGTGTGTACAAACCGGCGATGCTGCACACAAAAGCAGTGAAAATCATTGTGGAAGGGCGTGGTAGTTTTTTTGCACCGGAGCTGGTGGATGCCTTTCTGGATTTGCAGCATGCGTTCCAGAACATCGCGCATCGTTACGCTGACACAGAAGACGAACTGGCAGAGAAGGTGGACTTCGCTATCAGTGCGATAGGTCAGGATCTGTCCTAAGCAATCAAGCATTGTCTGAAATTCGCGAAAACCCACTCCATTTTAAAGAGCGTTCATGAATCGCTACTTCCTCCTTCGAACTTGGCTAATTATTGTTTTGGTAACCGCAAACATTGCAGTGATCGCAGTGTCCTTGGCTTGGTTGTATGAAAGTCGACAGCACAATGAGGACACAGCCAGAACACTGACGCAAACCATCAGTACAGCACTGGATACTAATCTGACTGGAAATATTCAAAAGATCGATATAGCGGTTAGTGCAGTGGTTGATGAATTAGACCGTCAACTCCGCACGCACAAGGCACTTGACCATGCAATGACTGCCGAACTACTTACTCGGTACGCACACCGACTATCTGAGGTTGACGCCATTCGAGTGAGTGATAAGACCGGCGTAGTCATGCTAGGCAAAGGCGTTCAGAAGTCTAGCAATGCAACATGGGCTGACAGGGACTTTTTCAAGCACTTTCGAGACCAAAATGACACCACCTTGTGGGTCTCAAAGCCCATCATTGGTCGTGTCGATCCTCAATACGTTATCTCGTTTTCAAAACGCTACGAGTATCCCAATGGCAGCTTTGCAGGCATCGTATCCGCCTCAGTTCCTATCTCTCACTTCAGCACAGAACTCTCGAAATTTGACCTCGGCCCAAAGGGAACTGTCATTCTCCGAGATTCAGACAATGGGCTCATCGCCCGAATTCCAGCTATCCCTGACCAAAAGGCAGGAAAGATAGGGGATTCGGGGGTCTCTAAGGCATTTCGCGATTTGGTTGCGTCCGGCGTGCAAAGGTCAACTTATCACATTACCAATTCACCAGACGGTTTTGAACGTATTTTGACGTTCAGTCGTTTGGAAAACGCAAAAATGACGGCCATAGTGGGCACAGCCAAAGACGACTACCTTGCGGGTTGGTACAAGGAGCGGCTTAGTGTGAGCATCTTGGCAGGCAGCTTTATCCTTTTCACGGGAGTGATGGGGGTTTTCCTGCTGCGCCTCATCAATCGCCAAAGCGAATACGTTGAACAAATCAATGCTATTTTTGAACTGAGTCCCGACGGTTTCGTGTCATTTGACGAAAAACATCGTGTGAAGTTTTGCAGTCCAGCATTTGTCCGCATGACGGGATTGGATAGCGCCAGTGTCATTGGACTAGACCAGAAGACGTTTGCCCAAAAACTGCGAGAGCAGTACATACCAGGCGCACGATTCGATGGCATAGATGCCCTAATTTCTGAGGACATGTCGCAATCCAATTTGGAGCCCAGGCGCGAATTATTCGAAATGAAATTTCCCATCGGCAACATATTGGAGGTTGGACTACGAGTAAGCAATGCAGAGACCGTTTCGAAAATTCTCTACTTCCGCGACGTTACGCGTGAAAAAGAACTGGAATGGATGAAAAGTGAGTTTTTGTCCACCGCTGCACACGAGCTGCGTACGCCCATGGCCAGTATCTACGGGTTTGCCGAGGTGCTTTTGAGCGATGAATTTGATGCCGACACGCGACACGAGTTACTCACCATCATTCACACGCAGTCTGAACTAATGTCATCGATTCTCAATGAATTACTTGACCTTGCGCGTATCGAGGCGCGGCGCGGCAAGGACTTCGTTCTTGAGGAATTGAACATGGTAGATGTCGTGGCATCGACTGTTGCCGGATTCAAGATCCCTGATCAAAGGCAGCCGCCTGAATCCGTTCTACCTGTTGAAGCGCCAATTGTTAACGCTGACCGATTGAAGCTTCAACAGGCCATACGCAATCTGATTTCCAACGCTTACAAATATTCGCCAAATGGGGGTAGTGTCACTATCCGCTACCACAAGGATTCGGTATCCATTCCGCCAATGATGGGAATAGAAGTGCAGGATGAAGGCATTGGCATGACGTCCGAACAAGTCGCTCGGGTATGTGAGCGCTTCTACCGCGCCGATACGTCGGGCAAAATTCCTGGCACTGGGTTGGGCATGAGTATTGTTAAGGAAATAGTTGAATTCCAGCATGGGCGCGTGGAAATTAAAAGCGAAATAAGTCAAGGAACTAGAGTGACAATTTGGCTGCCTTGCTCTTCAGCCGATGTCTAGCATTCAAAAAATGAAAGGCGCACGTCTAGCACCTGTAGATGTGAATTCCATCAAGTTGAACGTGCCAATGCCATTTAACTTGGTAGATAGCACGGATGACTCCGCTCCATATTGCCTCGCTAAACGGACGCGATGATATCGTGAAACTCTTGATCAAAGCTGATGCAGCTATTGATTGTCGGGACGAAGGAGGCAATACCCCCTTACATTTAGCAGCGGAAAATGGGCACTCTGAAATAGTCGCTATGCTCATTAATTCGGCGGCTCGTTTAAATATAACGAATGATGAAGGCTCAACTCCCTTGGCCTGTGCCATGGAAATGGACTATCCAGAAATCGTCGAAATGCTCGTCCACGCCGGCGCATACGAGTTTGTTAGGGCCAGTAAAGGTATCCGCTGATTTTTTAGTCTACTTGGTAAGGCCATCAAGTTTGAGTTGCTTCTAACACTTCCATTCCGATACATTGATGCCAAGTCTTCTGCCCGGATATAGCTGGCCTGCATCTTCGACGAGGCTGAATATTCGAAAAACTCTTTTCGGCCCTTACTGTCCATTGCCCCACCCCACCATTCCTGTGAGATACGACCATTACGTTAACCGGGGCAACTTTAGGCGGTAGACGGCTAGTTCAGTGTTTCTCAAACGCATCAATCTCGAACCCACACCTTTTGTATCAGGTACCTGCAACTTAAAGTCTTCACAACAAATGATGCGAGTGATGGTCGTGGAACAATCTAGCGTCAAGGTGCTACTTGTCGCCAAACACTGGGGAGCGGTGCTGAATATTTTTGGCTACCGACTGGCCGTAACACTGCGTCCACTTGCGCACCGTCTCGTACGTCACATCAATGCTGCGGCTGCCAGCATTTCCTCTGCCATGTGCAGCTTCAGCGGAAAACGAAAGTCCGCCCCGAATAGCTGATTTCCTCAGGCGGAAACCTGTAGCCGCGATAGGATATTGGTTGGG
>Ga0316221_1004053_pt1 | contig 11454 bp, 14 predicted proteins | sample TBH18007metaG_FD_206003 | JGI IMG/M metagenome (GOLD analysis project Ga0316221, IMG submission 206003) | Freshwater microbial communities from Trout Bog Lake, Wisconsin, USA - TBH18007 | ecosystem: Environmental > Aquatic > Freshwater > Lake > Hypolimnion/Profundal zone | place: USA: Wisconsin... | reverse complement strand
CTGGTGGTGAACCAGTTAAGAGAACTACAGTAGAACAGATTAATGAATCTACTCCAAGATCTGCACCAGTTGCACAGGATTCTGGTGCTGGTTGGACTGATAGTTCTACCACTGAGGATGATGACGATATGGCATACTTCTCCAAGTTGGCAGAAATGGATGAATAGTTAATCTAACGTGAGTTTGGGGAGATGTTTATGATGTCTTCCCAAATTTGCACAATCTACTTCCTTTTTACATACAATACAACAACACAATTCTCTCTTTCTATTTTTGTTATAGGGGATTTGTCCAGTTTTCTTTCCTTTGTTCCAAGGTGCTCTGCCTTTTGCTTTATTGGACATTTTCATTAATGATTCTATGGAGTGTTTGTGTCCTCTTCTTTTATCAGCGCACTTCTTTATAATTTCCTTAGAAAGTTTTTTACCAGTATGTGCAATAGATTTCTTTAATCTAGTTTCATCACTTTCTATAGATCCTTTTCTTTTACCGTCTCCACCAGGAGTCATATTATATCCACCATTTAGAGTATTATACTGATGTATAAAAAACGATTCCATCACATTCAGTGTGTGGTTGTTATCTTTACTTTGGTATATTACATTCCATTCAAAATTTTCCCAACCATATTTTTTTAAGGCATTATAGAACTTCCCGATTCTTCTATTTTTATTATGATTTTGTTTATGGTCCACCATTCTTTTTGGCCAATTACTATCAAATCCAATATATGACTTACCATTAATTTTATTAGTTGCTTTATAGATTGAATAAATATTCATTGCTGATACTCCGTGTTAGTATTAGAGTGTATGAGGATTGCCGTCCTGCGATACACATTTATTTATGCAGAAGAAGATTAATCTTCAAAATAAAAACCCCTCTTCGGAGGGGTTTCTTTTTAGAACGGACAGGTATTAGATAATACTACACCAAAATAAGTTTCATTAGGATTCCTACACAATACTTTTCCATCAGGAGCATCATTTTTATTTCCACCAATAGAAACTGCTTCTGTTGGCATTTGAAATAAATTCACATCTTGATTATACCCTTCTTCCAGATCTTGTAATATTGGTATGGATTTTAATGAATCTACATCATTATGCATAAAGGCAGATATCTCTCCATCAGTACTGGAAATGGTTTGTTCCATTGTAGGTTGATCTGATTCAGCAGATAGGTTTTTACCTTCTTCAAAACCTTTTAAAAATTCATTACCTGTTTTGTCTAATTCATTATATTTTTTTCTAAGTTTTTCTATTCCTTCTTTTGTTTGCATCAAAAAATAAAGTGTATTTGAATCTTTTTCTAGATCATATTCTTCATTAGTTGTTTTATCTCTTACACGAGGATGTAGAGAATTGGGATTAACAAGTTCAAATTTAGAATCTTTAAATCTTTCAATTAAATCTTCTGGTAATTTAAGTTCTAAATTATGTTGTTTTAGGGATCTTTGTTGGAAATCTGGTTCTGCGCCGAACCATTTCCCGCCCATTTTTTCCAGTCCTCTAGTTGAAGCTTCAACTTCATCAGGTAAATATCTTTGTTGTAATTCTCCCAAATATTGTGGGTTTTCTAAAACTTTAAGTATTTGTGCCTCTATGCTGGCATTTCCCAATACAGATTGCCTCCACCCAAACACCCTTCCTTTAACTTCATCTGGTGTCTCTTCAATTATTTTTCTAACTTTTCCAATATAATCTTCACCATATGTCGTTTTCTTCATTTCCAATTCTATAGGTGCAGTTGGATGACCACCAAGAGCTATAAATCTTTTTACTTTACCCATTGGATCTCTTCTAAAAGATTCCAAAGAGGATTTTAAATCATCCCAACTTTCTGTTTTCAACTCAGATAAAAATCCACCAAGAAATTTTGAAATCATTTTTTCAACGTTATGATAAATTGACATTATAAGGTCTTGCAATTTTCCATCTTTACCATTAAAAAAATCTTCTATTGCATCTGATACTGGAGAAATAGCTTTCATTATCGCATATTTATTATCATATATAAATTTAGCGACTCCAGCTAAAGCAGCTATTACACCTAGATGTGAAATAATAAAATCTAAACCAGATGATAAGATACCAATAAATCCTTTTATACCACCAGTTATAAGGTCAATAAATGAAAAAGATTTGTCTTCTTCAACATCTTTATTTTTCTTAGGCAATCTTTTTGCAGTTGCAACTTTTGCAATAGATTTTAATAACGATTTATGTCTACGTTCAACTTCTTCTAACTGTTCCATATCAAGGTTATGTTCAAGTTGTTTCTGCTTTTTATCTTGTCGTTGCACTTTAACTGAGAAGTTAAACATCTTAGCAAGAATGTCAGCAGATGAATCTCCAACTTTCAATGGTCTATTTTCAGACGGACCAACAGATGATTTTGTAGGATCTTTTTTACTATATGATTTATTCCCCTGATTACCACCAGGTAATAACATACTAAATCCTTCATGCATTAGGGAAATGGTGTTACTAAGGACTTTTTCAACGTTACTCAATCTTTGATCATAGGTCTTAGATGATTTATTGAGAACTTTTACTTGAGTTATTATTTTAGTTAAATTATTAGTTTTCATTTTAAACTATTCTCTAATTTGGTCTATCTGATCTAGGTATATCTCTGAGTGATGATGATTGTGAATTATTACCACTTGATTTATTAACAACAACCACTTTATTCATTTCTACAATCGTAGTAGAACCTTGTGCTGTTGGTTTCTTTTCTGGTGTTGGTGGAGTTCTTGGTGTTGTTGTCTGTGTTGCAAGTTGTGTACTACCTAGAGAACCAGAAAATGTTGATGCTGCTTGTGGTGATTTGAATTCAACATGGATATGTCCACCTGTTGCGTGTGCAGAAGGGTTCTTATATTCATCTTCAACGTTATAATCTTTACCCTCAGATAATCCAGCACCACGTAATATCTGTTTTGTAATTTGTGTTGCTTCACTTGACTTTGATGGATCATTTATAGTATAATCTAATGCCAACCCTTGATTGTGTCTAGATGATGGGTTAGCACCACCATGAAAAACATCATGGAATGCAGTGAATTGTCCAAACTCACCTGGAATTTTAGTTGATTGTATTTTCCTTGCTAAATCGATAACACCTTTTTGTGTTGCCCCACCACCAAATGATTGACCCGCTATACCACCTTTAACTCTTAAACCAGAAGCATCAGGCATAGGACCAGATTCAACATTCATATCTGGTGTTGAATATGCTCCAGATTTATAATATCCTAAAACTTTTTTAGTATAATCTTTTGTTTCTTTAAATGGTACTTTATTGTCATGCTTTGCCATGTTGCCTTCACCAGCATTATAGGCAGATATAGCAGTTTCTATGTCTCCATATTTCTTCAACAACCTACTAAGGTGTTTCGCACCACCTCTAACATTTTGTTCTGGATCTTCTGGATTTGATATACCCAAAGATGCAAAATTTTCTGGCATTATCTGCATCAAACCTTTTGCCCCTTTTGGGCTAGTCGCTTTTGGATTAAACTGACTTTCTACTTTCGCTACAGATTTTAATAATCCGGTAGGTATGTCATATTGTTTTTCATATTTCTGAAACAATTGATCATAATCAGATGGGCCAATTTTTTGTGATATTGACATACTAGAAAATATGTTAGAAATTGTTCTAAACTTTTCTGCTATTCCAGACGTATCAAATGCACCAATTAATTCTTGAATTTTTGCTGATACATCTGGAGCGTACATTAATCCTAATATACCTAATCCAGCACTCATATACAATGCAGCATTAACGGGTTTATCTGTAGGAACACCTTCTGTTGGTCCTTTACCAACAAGTGCTTCTGTTAGTTCCTCGTTTCTCTTTTCCTTAGATTCTTCTTCATATTTTCTGAACTTTCTATACTGCAACTCCTGTTTCTTTTTTTCTTTGGTATCATTCAACATGAAACGATACATTTTTGCAAGAATAGTTGCTTGACCATCACCTTTCTTAATGGCAACAGTTGGTCCCATACCTACAGTAGAATGCATTGGATCTTTCTTAGAAGATCCTACGGCAAATAAACCAGAGGCAACATGAGATGAAACGTTTTTAGCAAACGTTTCTATTAGAGGGTTATTTCCTGTTCCATTTTTTGGTAACATTTATCGTTTCATCTTTTGTTGTTTTATCTTTTCGTTCTCTTCTTCAATATGTTGTATTAATAAATTCACATATACATCTCGTTCCCAAGGAATCATAGATTCAAGTTCAGTCAAACTATATTTGTGATGTTGCATTAATGAAAAGTTGGTCTTATAATAGTTACTCAAAGTATCATGACGAAAGGTTAACCGAAAAAATTTTCTAGACCCTCCACATCAATAACATGGTGGTAACCACATTTGATGCAAGTGACTTCTACTCTTTTTCTCAGTTTAGGTAATTCCTTAAAGAATTCTTCTATTCTACTAAATTGTTCCTGATTCAATGACTCAACAAACTCCATAAGTTCTTCTGTGGTAGTTTCATTTGCATAATAGTATTGATCACCATCAAAGATGTAGTCAATACTATCTACTATCAACTTAAATGCAACCTCAACAGAGTTATCCATACTGGCCATTTTTTCAACAGTGGAATACTCTGGATATCTTAACTTTATTATTAGTTTATCGGTGAGTTGAATCTCATCTTTTAACTCACCAGTACTTTCAACTACAATGTCCATTAGGTTAATGTCCACATCCATGACATTACCACATTCTTTACCATTTACTTCATGGTTACAGACATATTTGTTTTCTACTATTTCACCTACCGACTTGGCACGAAGTTGTATGAAATAGAACTCAACATCAACAACAGGTAGTTTGTCAATTTCAATGCCATCAGTCAAAGTACAATTGTGTAGTACTTGTTTGATATTCTTTTCTATTGTTTCCTTATCATTTGCTTCAATTGCCATCAACAGATTCTTTTGTTCTTTAACCAAGAATGGTCTAAAACGAATCTGTTTCTTCGATAATGGTAACGTCACATCATAGATAGGAGTATCTATTTTTGGTAAAGCCATACTATTTCCTCATTTAATTATGATAAACTTGACACGAATCCTGATAGTGCCTGTACTCCAAGGTTGTCAGCAATTGCCGAAACAGTTCCTTCTTGCCAGTTGGTATATGCAAATCTTACATTCAATTTGTGATAACCATCTGATGACCAATCTAAATCTAATTGAGCAACATCCAGAGGATATGCATCAATGAGAACTGCTTTATATGTCAGATTGTTTTGCATATCATATTGATTGATAGCAATATCTGTTACATAGTTTGCTTTATAATTGAAGTTATAGTTTGATGATGGGTTAATTAACTCCATCCACTGATCAAAGAATAATTTTTCATTCATATCACCAGCAACTATAAATGTCATACTAACATCATTATACGTTGTGTGATAGGGTACTTTTTGAATAGGTGCAGAACCAATCTTTCTATCTGTAGTAACAAAGAACCTGCCTGGCATTTCTGTGATTTCACATCTCATGTTTAGGTTCTGTGCTGTAGACAGATAGAATGGCGCCAATACAATAGGAATTGGTATCTGAATATCAAACCTTGAAGGTCTTGCTAAATCCTTGTTAAAGCTAGATAAAAATTTACTGATGTTTGCTGGCATTTTACTTATCGTTCTTTATTTGTTGTACGGATTCTTCCCAAACAGTTTGTGCCGATTCTTTCTTAAACTGATGTACAGGTAGGTACATTGCTACATCCCACTCATCTGGTGACACTGCCAGTATTTTGGATTGCATATGAGTATACAAGTACTTCTTTATGCAAGGTTTAAATTCTTTATATCTTTTACTTGCCTTCAATATTTCATAGGTTACTTTCAACCTTACAATCTCATTATCCTTATCCACTAATGCAAGTGGAAGTAACTTAGTTAGAAATGCTATTCTATATTTTATAGGCAAATAATGCAGATTCAATCCAAGAAACCCATCATTATATCTGTGTAGAGGTATAACCATAGGAAAGATATCATAATAAGGTAAATCATTTTTACCCTTTGGATTGTAATAGAAGTAGTATAACCCACCTATTAGAAATCTTTTAGTATTTCTAGCAGTTTCACTCTTTACCCCCTTTGCCAAAGCAACTGGGTCTTTCATCTTAGAAACTTTGCTTCTTAACCACGTGAAAGATTGTCTACTTAATCTAGAGATATCAGCAGCGGATCGTTCTTTGGTAAGGGTTGTTAATTTTGATTCTTTCATCATGATTCTATTTAGGTTAGTAATAAATCTTTCTCTGTTAAGTTCACAAACTCAGAACCATCTACAGATGCCATAACAATAAACTGCCATTTCCTATCAGCACAGTACTCTATGGCAGCTTTCCACTTTGCTTGATTAACTCCCCAAGTAGCAACCTCAGTGATATACTTCTTGGTCATTCTACTCTTTCTTTCTGGTGGTCTTGATTGTTTAAGGGGTTTAACTTCTACAAGGAATGTACGGATTGCACCTTCTTTGTTTCGTATCTTTACTAAGAAGTCAGGGAAGTATCGGTGATATCTTCCATCAATGGGTGAGATGTAAGGCACAATAAGTTCTTCAGATGCCCAAGATATTACATTAGGGTCTTTGTCAAACCTATCCATTATCTTACATTCCCATGAGGAACGATAAATGATACCTGTTGGATCACCCACATACTTCTGTGGATTCCTTGGTGTAAATTTTCCTTTGTATGCCATATAAATAGATTATGTATAAACTTATATGTAGACACACCAAATGGCATCAATAGACATCTTTCCCATATCTATAGGTGGAGTTCAACCACCATTGAATCTGTTAGCAGGTCTTTTGACTCCTAACCCAACAGATTCTAAGTATCTGAATTACCCAATAGATCTGGCATCAAACCCAACCTATTGTCATGCCATTCAGTTTACTGCCTTTGACTATCAGGTAGATAACTTAGCAGCAGTAGCAGCAGAAATATCAAAAACAACGGCAAATATAACATCTCAAGCGTTACAAGCTGCATCAAATGCAAAAGCATTAAATAAAAAAATGCCTAACACAGTAACTAGTGTTGCAGAAGCAGGTAAAGTCACAGGCGTGGTATATCAAATAGGATCGAATGTAGGTAAAATATTCCAAGAGAATGGACCAGAACTTGCCAATGAGTTTAAAACACTAGCACAAAAGAAAACATATGATATCACTGTTAATGAAAATGCACCACAATCAGTCATTTCATTATACATGCCAGATTCAATAACTACTGAATATGACTCCAACTATACAGCAATAAGTATGACCGATACTTTAGGTCTTGCTGGATATCTTGCTAATGCATTGGGTGATGAGAAACTTGAAAATGTTTTGAATAAAGACATAGCAACCAACTTAAAAAATCCAGCAGTGAATCAACTTATGGCATACCTTGCTGGTAAAGGTGTTGCTGGACTTGGTGGTAATGCCGAGAACTTTACTGGTGTTCTACAAAGAGCATTTAGACAGTATCCAAACCCTCAGATGCAGATGATTTATAAAGGTATTAATCTGAGAGAGTTCCAGTTTGAATTTATATTCACACCCGTTTCCAATAAAGAAGCAGTAATGGTTGACACTATAATCAAAAGATTTGTGTACCATTCCGTTCCACAACTTACACCAAATACAAATGGACAGTATTTAATCCCACCACAGATATTCAAAATCAAATTTGCTTATACAGGTAATCCAGGTATAATGGGAGCAGTGTCAAATGTATTTAAAAACACTTTAACTAATGTAATTGGATCACAACTATCAAATGTTCTAACTGGTGGAAACCCATCAGACACAATAACAAATGGTGTTGGTAAGGCAAAACTATTCGAGATTGGTAACTGTGTATTATCAAATGTGAGTGTTGACTACTCTCCTAATGGATGGGCTGCATATAATGATGGGCACCCAGTTCAAACCAGAATGGTATTACACTTTAAAGAAATGGATATTTTCACTAAGGATAAGATTATACCCACAACCCAAATGGCACCAAATTTAGGTGGGGATATTCCCAATCCATCTGGAATGGTAAATAATTCAATAAGTTCTCTTGGAAATGCATCGAGTTATGGTACTGGTGGTAGTAGTGAATCTCTGTATAAAAATGCATTTGGAGTACAATAATGCAGTACTTTAATACACTACCATTAATAACACAATCAGATTTCAATGGTAATCTGATTACGGTTAATAACATATTAACAAGAGCATATCTTATACCATCATTACAAAAAAATGTAATGTTATTCTACACTTACATGATTAATGATGGTGATACTCCAGAGAATATTGCTTATCGATATTATAATGATATGTATCGCTACTGGATAATATTATATTCCAATGGAATAATGGACCCTCAAGCGGAATGGCCATTGGGAAGTGCTCAATTCCAAATCTATATGAATGATAAGTATGGTTCTGTTTCAGCAAATGCTAATACTACAGTTATTGCTTATACAATGTCAACCATTCATCATTATGAACAAACGATATCTACCGAAGATAGTAGTAGTTTACAGAAGCAAGTAATCACAATACAAATAGATCAACCAACATACAACACATTAGTATCATCAACCACCTCTGCAACTCTTCCAAGTGGTGTTGTTGTAACTAAATCTATCGATAAGAATGCAGTGTCAATATATGATTATGAACAAAAACAAAATGAAGCAAAAAGAAATATTCAATTGATGAGGGACATATATGCTTCAAGTGTAGAGAAACAATTACAAACAGTGATGAGTTCATAATATGGCAGTCAATAATGTTAATGCATATGTTTCTAGTCCAGAGTTTACTACTGATTTTAAAATCATTGCATTAGCTTTAATTACACCAGGATATAGCAGTACTCCACTAGACTTGATGCCATTCCTCGTTGAGTTAAATTATTATGAAGATATTCATGGAAATTCTGTCACAGGTAATGTAGTATTATCAGATACTATTGGAATATTAAATTTTACTGCATTGAATGGTACTGAATTTATAAAAGTATCATTTTGTAAAGATAATACTCCTGGTCTTGGTAATCTAAACATCAATATCAATAAGACATTTAGTATATTTTCTGTGTCTAACAGATTAATTAATAAAGGTAATAACTACGAAACTTATACTATAGACTTCTGCTCAGAAGAACTGATGCTCTCTGAGCAGTATAGAATATCAAAATCATATAAGGGAATGTTGATATCTGATATCATTTCTGATATAATGAAATCATTTTTAAAAGTTGGAACAGGAACTGTTGGCACTAAGAATTTTATTTGTGAAACAACAAGGGGAATATATGATTTCATTCTCCCAAATAAAAAGATATTCCAAACTATAAATTGGTTATGTCAATATGCACAACCTAATAATGGATTACTTGGTGCTGATATGTTTTTCTTTGAGAATAATAACGGTTTTCAATTTAGATCATTACAATCACTTTATTTACAAGAGTCATCTGCTACATTCACATACAATCCAAAGAATATAGGTGAAAAACATTTAGTAGAAGAAATGTATGAGATATTAAAGTTAGAAATAACAGATTCATTTGATACTCTAAATGCTTTATCCAAAGGAACTTTCTTTAATAGAGTAACTACAATAGATCCATTGACTAGAACAAAGATTAACAATGATTTTAAATATAATGATTACTATAAATCATCACAAACATTAAATGGTGCACCAGTAACCAACAATTACAAAAATCGTCATGGGTTACTATCATACGACAAACCACCACCTAATATGGAAGCAGGTGCATTAAGGTTAGTTCCAGGTAACTCTAATCAAGGTAGTGTTGATTATATTAAATCAAAACCAGGTACTACAATGAGGAACAACTTCATTGGAGATGCACTTAAATACAGAGTTGGCCAGAGTTCATTAATGAAATATTACTCTCTAAGAATCACTATTCCAGGTAACTGTGAAATATCTGCTGGTGATATTATCAATATTAATGTTTTATCAATAGAACCATCTACTGCAAAAAATCAAAAAGACCAGAATGGTGAAGATTATCTGTCTGGAAAATATTTGGTTTCTGCTGCAAGACATTTAATAACTAGTCAGACAACCTATATAACTGTATTGGAAATAGTTAAAGAAAGTATTAAAAATAACTATGTTAGTGTTGATGAATCAGATGCTTTCTGGAAATCTTTAGTGGATGGTGATCAGAGATGATAGATTCTAGAAATAATTTCATGGGTTTGAATGGTTTTGTTTGGTGGGTTGGTGTCATTGAAAATGTCAACGATGAACTAGCAGTGGCAAGATATCAAATCAGAATACATGGATGGCATACTGACAATAAATCTATATTACCAACCAAAGATTTACAATGGGCATATCCAGTACTACCGATAAACTGTGCAAACACATTCTCTGCATTGTCTGTTGGTGATTGGGTTATAGGTTTCTTTATGGATGGGGAAAACGCACAGCACCCATATATATTCGGTGTAATGCCTTACATTAAGACAAGTCCAACACCAGTTCCAACGAGTACATAATATGTCAGACAACTTATCACCCAACATAGCTGCATCAGGAACCAGTTCTAACCCACCTGCAGGACAAAATAGTTCCTTTGAATGGCAGAAACCAGGTTCATCTATCAATGCGTTGGCACAAGGAGTTGTTGCAAACACTATGATTGCAATAAACGATTCTTCTCTAATGCACGCTTGTGATATCACACCCGATACTCTTTACACAGTTTACTCAGGTACTTTACAATTAGTATTTGGTATAGAATCTGCTAGAGTTGCGAAGCTTGCTATATGGGGATCTGAGTCAGTATCACCAATCATAGAAGCAATCACAAATATAAAAAAGATTATCGATAATATCAATAATACCATTAAGAAATATGTAAAGTATATCACAGATGCAGTTGAAGAGATCAAACAGTTTATACAGGCAATACAGACAATAATAGCATTTATAACATCACTTCCTACTAAGTTGGCAGAACTGGTTCAACAATGTTTGACTAGTTTCTTTGAAATCATCGGTAGTATCAAACAGGCATTCCAAGATGTATATGATGCAACTGTAGGGTATGCTATTGATACTGTACAAGATTTACAAAATTCTATACAGGATATTCAGACAACTGCAACATCAGTATCATCAGATTTAACATCTAGCACATCTAGTGTAGAAAAAACTGTTACATCAATAGTCACATGAAAAGGATAATATAATGGAAGACGAACTATTAACACCAGAACAACATCAGCAAATGGTTGAGATATTCAAGAGTAAACTACAAGAATCTATAGAAAAGTTAAATTCTATAGATCTTGATAAAGCACTTGAACAACACAATGCAATGGAAGAACTGAAGAAGAAGATGGGAGTTTCCTAATGGCGAAAAC
>Ga0316221_1004045_pt1 | contig 11467 bp, 13 predicted proteins | sample TBH18007metaG_FD_206003 | JGI IMG/M metagenome (GOLD analysis project Ga0316221, IMG submission 206003) | Freshwater microbial communities from Trout Bog Lake, Wisconsin, USA - TBH18007 | ecosystem: Environmental > Aquatic > Freshwater > Lake > Hypolimnion/Profundal zone | place: USA: Wisconsin... | reverse complement strand
GGTTCATCGGGCCGACGGTTTCCGTTTGCGCCATGAAGCGGAGAAAACCCTCGATCAGGTCGTCCACGTAGCAAAACGACCGCGTCTGCGAGCCATCGCCGTAGATCGTTAGATCCTGGCCGCGCAGCGCCTGCACGATGAAGTTCGAGACGACGCGCCCATCCGCCTCGTGCATGCGCGGGCCGTAGGTGTTGAAGATGCGCACGACGCGAATATCGACCTTGTTCTCGCGGTGGTAGTCGAAGAAGAGCGTTTCGGCGCAGCGCTTGCCCTCGTCGTAGCAGGAGCGCTTGCCGATGGGGTTGACGTTGCCCCAGTAGCTTTCGGGCTGCGGGTGCACTTGCGGGTCACCGTAAACCTCCGACGTGGACGCCTGGAACACCCGCGCGCGGAGGCGCTTGGCGAGCCCGAGGCAGTTGATCGAGCCCATCACGGACGTCTTGATGGTCTTGATGGGATTGTACTGGTAGTGCGGCGGCGATGCCGGGCAGGCGAGGTTGTAGATCTGGTCCACCTCGAACTTGAACGGGTCAATCACATCATGGCGCACAAACTCGAAAGCCGGGTTCCCCAGCAGGTGCTCGATGTTCGCCTTGCGCCCCGTGAAGAGGTTGTCGATGCAGTCGACCTCGTTCCCCTCCTTCAACAGGCGTTCACAAAGATGGGAGCCGAGAAAGCCGGCCCCGCCGGTGACTAGTATGCGCATGCGGGTTTAGGTTTGGGAAATTGCCCGGGCTTCGCCAGCAAAACTTCGTGCGGCAAGGCAGGTGGATGGCCACGAAAAGGCACAAAGAGGCGCGAAATAGAGCAGCCCACTTTGTGATTTTTGTGCCTTTTTGTGGCTAAAACTCAGGCCGGCCCTGACACTCGCGCCGCCGCGCCCGTTTCGTAGCGCGCGATCCAGGCGAGGTGCCAGGTCACAAAGTCTCCTGCTTCGATGTGCGCCCGCGCCTGCGCCATCAGGTCGAGATAGAAATGCAGGTTGTGCAGCGTGAGCAGCGTGCAGCTGAGGATCTCGCCCGCCAGCGTGAGGTGTCGCAGATAGGCGCGGGAAAAATTCCGGCAGGTGTAATTGTCGAGTCCTTCCACGATCGGGCGCGGGTCGGTGCGGTATTGCTCGTTGCGCAGGTTCATCGGCCCGTCCGGCGTGAAGACCAGCCCGTTGCGCGCCACGCGGGACGGCAACACGCAGTCGAACATGTCCACGCCGAGCGCGACCATCTTCAGCAACTGCGGCGGCGTCCCGAGGCCCATCGTGTAGCGGGGTTTGTCCGCCGGGAGAAACGGCGTCGTCGCCGCGACCTGCTTCAGCATCTCTGGCTCCGGCTCACCCACGCTCACGCCGCCCACGGCGTAGCCGGGAAAATCCAGCGCGGAGAGCGATTCCGCCGCCTCGCGTCGCAGGTCGTCGAACGTCGAGCCCTGCACGATCGCAAACACGTGGTGGCCCGCGCCGAGGAAGCCGCTGTCGGTCGCGATCTGCTGGCACTGCTCCGCCCAGCGCCGGCTGCGCGCCACGGCCTTCGCACACGCGTCGCGCTCACACGGCCACGGCGGGCACTCGTCCAGCACCATGGCAATGTCGCTGCCCAAGTTCTGCTGGATGCCCATGACTTCCTTCGGCCCGAGGAAGAGCTTGGCCCCGTCGAGGTGCGACTGGAACGCCACGCCGTCGTCCCGCACATCGCGCAGCTTGGCCAGCGAGAAGACCTGGAACCCACCGCTGTCCGTCAGGATCGGCCCATCCCAGCCCATGAATTTGTGCAACCCGCCAAGTTCCCGCACCAGTTCCGAGCCCGGCCGCAAGTTGAGGTGGTAGGTGTTGCCGAGGATGACCTGCGCGCCGATCTCGTGGAGATGCGCTGGCGTGAGCGACTTCACCGTGCCCTGCGTGCCCACCGGCATGAAAATCGGCGTCTCGATGACGCCGTGCCGCGTCTGCAACCGGCCCCGGCGGGCAGCGGTGGCCCGGTCGGTCTGCAGCAATTGAAAGTGATTGGCCATCAGCGTGCTCCACCTTACCCGCACGCTTGACCCCCCTGTCAACCCATGGGATATTGACCCGAAGTGCTGCTCGTCATCGATAATTTCGATTCGTTCACGTTCAACCTCGTCCAATATTTCGGTCAACTGGGCGTGGCGCAGCGCGTTTTCCGCAACAACGAGATCACTCCCGCCGAGGCCGCCGCGCTCAATCCCGACCGCGTGCTGCTTTCGCCGGGCCCCTGCTCGCCCGCCGAGGCCGGCGTGACGCTCGACATCATCCGTACGTTCGCCGGCAAGAAGCCGATTCTCGGCGTGTGTCTGGGCCACCAGGCCATTGGCCACTATTTCGGCGGTAAGGTCGTCCGCGCCGGGCGGCTCATGCACGGCAAGACGTCGCCGATCCGGCACCACGACACCGACCTGTTCCGCGGCATGCCCCAAGGTTTCGCCGCCACGCGCTACCATTCGCTGCTGGTCGAGCGCGCAACCTTCCCCGCCGAGCTGGAAATCACCGCCGACACCGCCGAGGGTGAGGTCATGGGCCTGCGCCACAAAAAGCTGCCCATCTGGGGCGTGCAGTTCCACCCCGAGTCCATCGCGACCCAGAACGGGATGCAGATCCTGAAGAATTTCCTGAACCTGAACTGACTGCAGGCCAATGACTAATGCCTAATGATCAATGCCTAATGAATTGCGGACCCCAGGCGCCCGTCCATTGTCAGACATTCGTCATTAGTCATTAGACATTAGTCATTTTCCCTCCCCCATGCGCTGCCCCAAATGCACTTCCATCGAGGACAAGGTCATTGACTCCCGCATCAGCCGGGAGGGCTCGACCATCCGCCGCCGCCGCGAATGCCTGGAGTGCGGGCATCGCTACAGCACCACGGAGGGCCTCGTGCGTGATGGCATGGTCGTGATCAAACGCGACGGTCGCCGCGAGGATTTTGCCCGCGACAAGCTGGTCCACGCCGTGCGCGCCGCGTGCCACAAGCGCCCGGTCGATGCCGAGCAGATCACGATGCTGATCGAGGACGTGATCGACATGCTGGACGCCCAGTTCGAGAACGAAATTCCTTCCAGTGCCATCGGCGACGCCGTGATGCAGCGGCTGCGCACGGTCGACCAGGTGGCCTACGTGCGCTTCGCCAGCGTCTACAAGGAATTCCGCGACGTCGCGGAGTTCATGCAGGAGATCAGCACGCTCTCAAAGAAGCAGAAATGACCCGCGACCGTGTCGACCTGCGCCGGCTGCATTTCATCAACGCGCTTTTCGGGCACGCCACGGGGCACGACCTCTACCTGGCGGAGCAGATCAAGGGCGCGATCACGTTCAGCCTAGCCGAACTCGCCGCCCAAACCGAGGCGCACCCGGAGTTCGCCGCGAAGTTTGACGCCGAGTTCAACGCCGCCGCCGCCCTGCTGCTCGCCCGCCTCGCCGCCCACCTGCCGCGACGCGGATTCTTCCACTGGGACGCCGCTCTCACCCCCGCCGCCGCCACGCCGCTCTTTGCCCGCGCCGAGTTGATGGCCGGACTCCGATTGCTCGCCCCGTATCGCGAATCCACCCTGCTCGTGACCAACCTGCGGCCCGCGCTCATTCCGCCGCAAAAGCGCTCCACGGCCCGGCGACGCCGCGACTACGAGGAAGCTCTCGCCTTCATTCGCGACCTCACCGCCGCCCGCACCACGCGTCACGCCGATCTGCAACTGCTGTTTTTGTAGGTCTTTGCGTGGTGCCTGAGGTCACCAAGAGTAGACAATCGCCGTTTTCTCCGATTTGATTCTTTGCATCCTAGGGCTTTGCATTTCAACCCATCCCGCCATGGCCAAAACGGTTTACCAGCGTATCATTGACCGGGAAATACCCGCCAAGATCGAGCACGAGGACGCGGAATGCATCGTCATCCATGACATCGAGCCGCAGGCGCCGGTCCATTTGCTCATCATTCCAAAGCGGCATATTACGCGCCTGAGCGAGGCCGCCGCCACCGACCAAGCTCTCCTCGGGCACCTGCTGCTCACCGCGCACGCGATGGCCAGGAAGCTGAAACTGGCCGCCGGGTTTCGTTTGGTGATCAACAACGGGATGCATGGTGGTGAGTCGGTGCAGCACTTGCACCTGCACCTTCTGGGTGGGCGCCAACTGAGCTGGCCTCCGGGTTGAGCGCGTCAGCGAATCGCAGCAAAGCTTGAAGACAGGGTGCGGACTCGCTTGGTATGGCGACCTCCCCGCCCCATGAAGCTTTCCCCCGCTCAAGTTGAGCAATTCCGCCGTCGCGGCTATGTCGCCGTGCCGGGTTTCTTCAACGCCCAAGAGACCGCCGCGCTCCAGGCCGATATTGCCCGGCTCAAGCGCAACGGGTTTCTCCGCAACGTCGCCCGCGCCGGCGACGGCAAGACCCTCACGAACGAGAAGGTCAACCTCCAGCTCTGCCCGGCTAATTTCTACAGCACGCTCATCCGCGCCCTGCCGTTCTCTTCCAAGGTCATCGCCGCCGTCACGCAGCTCATCGGCCCCGAGATCACACTGCACCTCGACCAGATTTTCCTGAAGCCGGGCAAGACCGGCATGGGCACAGCCTGGCACCAGGACAACGCGTACTTCAAGATCCCCAAACCCCTCCGCGGCACCGCCATGTGGATCGCGATCCACGACGCCACCGAGGCCAACGGCACGCTGCGCGTCGTGCCCAACTCCTGGGAAACGCTCCTGCCCCACGAGCGCGACGGCAACAGTGACCATCACATCCGCTGCCACCCGGACGAGACCAAGGCCGAGTCGATCGAGCTGAAGGCCGGCGGCGTGATCTTCTTTTGCTACGGCACACCGCACGCGACGGGCGACAACCAGACCGACAACGAGCGCGCCGGCCTGGCTTACCATTTCCTCTGCGAGGACCAAACCGACGAGGCGTTCTACACGACCGGCCGCATTGGCAACCCGCGCCCCCGCCTCACCGGCTCACGCGCGACGGGTGGCCTCGAGGAATACGGCGGTGTGATCACCGGCACTTGGGAGACGGAAGTCGGCCGCGCGACGACTCCGGCAAAGAATTAAGCGCAAAGACGCTAAGCTGCAAAGTTGCAGACAGTTTGGCCAAAGGAAGGCACGACGTGCCTTCCTTTGGCCAAACGGCTCGACCTTCGCGTCTTCGCAACTTCGCGCTTAAACAATCTCCCGGTAATCCCGGTCGGGCAGCGGCGCGAGCGGGGCGGCGGGGAGCGTCTGGTACCAGTAGGCGACCGAGGCGAGGTCGTCCTGCAGGGCATGGTAGCGCGCCTTCGGCAGGCCCAGGTCGCGCCAGCCCAGCGCCTGCATCGTCACGCGCAGGTCCTTTTTGAAAAACACCGGGTCCTGCAGGTGGAAGCGATACAGCGTCATGCGCGCCCCGGTCTGGAGTGACTTGCCGACGACGTGCTGAAAGCCGAAATACGGCCCGGAGAAATTGTTTTCGTCGAAGCACCAGGCGCCGCCGAAATAGTCCTCGGTGCCCGTCCCGCAGATCGTCGGCCAGTCCTTGTCCCCGTCGAGATACATCTTGATCTCGCCCTCGCCCCACCAGCCGGCGCAGTTCTGCTGCCAGCTCATGAACGTGCCGACGTACTGGCCGTGGCCCTGCACGCCGTCGAGGATCGTGTAGACGTCCTTGTAGGGCACCGGGTTGGTGCGCCGGAATTGTGCGTGGAAATACAGGGTGTCCTCCGGCAGCGGCTCCAGCGTGTAGTTGATCGTGTAGAAGAAATGCGGGAGATCCACGAGCGAGTCGTTCTGCACCGTGATGCGCGCGTGCTTGCGGAACGGCATCGGAAAAAAGCAGTTCATCCCGCCCTTGGGGTTCACGTTGATCGCCAGCGAGCTGATGTTCTGGTCCTTGTTCCACGACTGGCACATGAAGTCGCCGATGGGGCACTCGACTGACGGATGCTTCTGGCCGTCCCAGTAGATTCGAATGATGAATTGCCGGCGCAGCTTTTGGTCGAACGTGATCCACATGTGCCGGATCACCCCGGGTCCCTCGTGGTTCATCACCGTGATCGTCTCGCCGGCCTTGATCGGGCGGCAGGGCGAAACTTTCCAGCCACGGCCGAGGTGGATCGCCTGCTCCCAGGCACCGGGCGTCAGCGACGTCTTCTTGGTCGCCATGCCACCGCCGCCTTTCTTGCCGTCGGGATTCTCGGAGGACAACGAGCGCGATTCCGCCTGTCGTTTTTGGAAGAGGTTCGAGAGGTCGATCGAGGTATTCATGGGGAAAGTCGGATCAGCCGGACCGGTCGCCGCGGGCCTCGAACGCGCCATCGGCCCGCTTGGCGATGAGGCGCTTGAGTTCGAGCAGCATCAGGGTCGCGGAAACGCGATCCGCGGGCAACCCCGTTTGCGCCGCCAGCGCGTCGGGCGCGAGCTGCCCGCCACCGCGAAAACACTCGAACACCGCCGCCTCGTCGGCCGTGAGGCGTCCCGGCGACACCTCCAGTTCGCCCGCCTTGGCGGGGATCGGCGCCGGGCGCAGGCCGTCGAGGTAGTTCAACTCGCCCAGGATGTCGTCGACGCTCGTCAGCAGCGTCGCGCCGTCGCGGATGAGTTGGTGACAGCCCGAGCTGGTCGACTGGTCGATGCGTCCCGGCACCGCGTAGATCAGCCGCCCCTGTTCGCCGGCGAAGCGCGCCGTGATCATCGCGCCGCCGTTCACGTCCGTCTCTACCACCACCGTGGCGTCGCACATGCCGGCGACCACGCGGTTGCGCATCGGGAAACTCTGCCGGTCCGCGCGGCGGCCAAAGGGAAACTCGGACAAGATCGCGCCCTCGGCCTCGATGCGCCGATAGAGCGCGAGGTTTTCCGGCGGGTAAATGATGTCGATCCCGCAGCCGAGCACTGCCGCGGTCTTGCCGCCCACGGACAGCGCGCCCTCATGCGCGGCGGTGTCGATGCCGCGCGCCAGGCCGCTCACGATGCAGAACCCCAGCCGCGCCAGCTCGATGCCGAAGCGTTTCGCCGTGGCCTGGCCGTAGAGCGTGGACCGCCGGCTGCCCACGATGGCAATGCAGGGCGCATCGAATTCGTAACGGCCCTTCCGGTAGAGTCCGATGGGCGGGTCGTTGATTTCCTTGAGCAGCTTCGGATATGCCGCATCGCGCGTGGTGATGAAGGTCGTGTCCGCCTTCGCCATGCGCGCTTCCTCTTTCGCGAGGTCGAAATGCTCCCGCCACGCCGCAATCGTGGAGCTGATCGCCGGGCCTACGCCTTTCACCGCCTCAAGCCGCCGCGAGCCCACCGTGAACACCGCCCGCGGGTCCCCATCGAGTTCCTGCAGCAGGCGGTTGAGCGTGATCGGCCCGATGTTGGGCAGCGCGTTCAACACTAAAAACGCCTGCAGTTCGGTCAGCTCGGTCGGGCTCATGGTAGGAGCGGCTCTACGCCGCGACAGCTTGTGTGCGCATTGGAATTCGCGGCGTTAAGCCGCTCCTACAGGTTTCGCAGCGCCGTGGGCAGGAAATCGAGCAGCTGCGTCGTCGTCACTGCCGTTTGGCCGTAGGTGCGCGCCAGCAGATCTGCCGCCCGGCCATGCCACACGACGCCCCGGCTGGCCGCCAGCAGCGGGTCCATCGGGGTCTGCGCCAGCAAGCCGCCGATCAATCCGGCCAGCAAATCGCCGCTGCCACCCCGGGCCAGCACTGGCCCACCGAACAGGCTGTGGTAGGTCGTTTCGCCGTCGCTCACGCGTGTGACCGGTCCCTTGAGCACAACCGCGGCGCGGCTCTTGCGGCAATAGGCGCGGAGGACCTTGCTCGCGTAGCTACGAGCGTGAGCGAGTGGCCGAACCTCCACTCGCTCACGCTCGTAGCTACCGGCAAGGCCCGCTATCCGGGCAAATTCGCCGGCGTGCGGCGTGAGCAGGAGCGGCGACTTCGCCACTTTCACCAGTTCCGGCTGGAGGGCGTCGGCATCGAGCAGGATCGGCAGACGCACGGTCTTCAACAGGTCGGTCACCAACGCAAAGGTCTCGGGTTCACGACCCAACCCTGGCCCAATGACCAGCGCATTTGCGCGGGCCAGCCGCGACTGCAACAGATGCAACGCCTCGAGCGCCACTCCGCCTGCGGTGGTCTCGGGACAGCCCACCCACATCGCTTCCGGCGCGCGGGCGGCAAAGGCTGGGGCCAGCGATTCGGGCACAAAGGCCGTCACGAGCCCCACCCCGCTGCGCAGCGCGGACAAGACCGACATCAGCACGGCGCCCGGATAGCTGCGCGAACCTCCGAGCACGAGCAGGTGGCCTTGGCTGCGCTTGTCCCCGTCGGGCGGACGCAGCCCGCCCAGCGGCGCGAGGTTTCCGGCGGTGAGCACACGGTCGGCGCCCTCCTCTTCGCCGGTAAAAAAGCCCAGGTCGAGATAGCGCACGCGCCCGGCATTCTTCTCCGTGAGCACGGGCACTTTCACGCTGCCCGTCGCGTAGGTGAAGTCGGCGCGGAATTGCCCGGCGCTGGGCAGATCCACCCCGGCCCGCAGCCGGATCGAGAGCGCATTCACGCGCGCCAGCAACGCAGCCACGTCCGCGCCGACCGGCGGGCGAAATTGAAACCCAAAGACGCCGTCGAGGCAAAGTTCATACTCGCCCGTCAGGTCATCCGTCCGGATGGCGTGCACCCGGTTCACCGCCGCCTCCGCGAGCGAGCGATACGCCTGCGCCGCCAGCGGGCGGAGATCGCGCGTACCAAACGCGAACAGGACGTCCACATATGCCGCCGGGTGGCGCTCGAGCACGGCCTGCGCCGCCAGCAGCGCGTCACCGCCATTGTGGCCCTTGCCAACCAGCACCAGTACCCGTCCCGTCGCCGAAAATCCGCCAATCTCCAAAAAGTCCTCCAACAGGCCCGCCGCCACCGCGCGGCCCGCCTGCTGCATCGCAGACCACTCCTTCGCCTCGTCGTTGCCGAAGAGCCCGGCCTCGAATTTCCGGGCCGCATCGCAGGTGAGGATCGGATCGCTGGTGATCATGAAAGTTCAGGGTTGGCCGGCGGGCCGCGGGGCGGTCGGCGCGGCGGGACGCAGGGAGAGGTCGACCTGGCGGAGCCACTCGCGGCGCATCGCCTCGGTTTCGGTGAAAAGGAGCGGCGCCGAGTCGGGCGCCCCATGGGTCAGCACCGGTCGCGTCAGTGACGAAATCGAGCGAAAATACATCTTTTCGCCGTTGCGCAGCACCTCGTAGCAAATCGAGTAGGTCCGCTTGTCCACGTCCCACAGCGCCACTTCCGTCACGTCATTGTCCCAGACGGCGTAGCGCCCCCACACCGCGAACACCGCCTCAATCTCCGTGGCCTGCGGTCGCGCCAGCTTGAGGATCGCGACCGGGGGCGGCGGCGAAATCGACTTTTCCACCTCTGGCAACGCCCAGACGAAGAGCGCGCCGAGGACGAAGCCCAGCATCACCCACGACGGCGTCTTCGAGAGCCGGGCCACCGCGGGCGGATAAGATGAGGCCGGCTCGTCCATGGCATGAGGTGGTCACGCCCGCACCAGGACTGCGACCGCCAGGGCGTGGGAATCGGTGTGGGAGAGCGTCACGTGGACATGCGTGGCGCCGACCTGCGCGAGGAGCGCCTGCCCTTTCTCGTCGAGGCGCACGAGCGGCTGGTTGCGCGCGCCGTGGTAGATCGAGACTGACCGCCAGCCGAGTTCGGCGCCGATGCCGGTGGTGAAGCACTTGGAGACCGCCTCCTTGGCTGCGAAGCGCGCCGCGTAGTGCTTGTGCGGATGGGCCATGCCCGCGCAATACGCGCGTTCCTCGTCGGTGAACACCCGCTCGAGGAAGCGCGGCCCCTGGCGTTCCAGCACGCCGCGCACGCGCTCGACCTCGATCAGGTCGGCGCCGAGTCCCACCAGCACGCCGCCGGGGGGCAGGGATAAACCGGGTCCGTTGCTCATGCGTTCATGCGCACCCTCATCTCGCGCACCGCTTCCTCGATGCCGGTGAAGAGCGCGCGGCTGATGATGCTGTGGCCGATGTTGAGCTCGTGGAGGTGCGGCAGGGTGCGCACTTCCGCAATATTGACGTAATTGATGCCGTGACCAGCGTTGACCGTGAGGCCCAGCTCGTGGGCGCGCACGCAGCCGAGGCGGAGGCGCTGGAATTCCTTCGCGCGTTTCGGGCCGAAGTAGGCGTTGGCGTAGGCGCCGGTGTGCAGCTCGACCAGCGGCGCGCCCAGCTTGGCTGCCAGCTCGATCTGCGCCTCATCCGGATCGATAAAGAGGCTCGTCTGGATGCCGGCGGCGTTCATCGCGTCGACGCACGTGCGCACGGCCTTGCGGTTGCCCACGACGTCCAAGCCGCCCTCGGTGGAAATTTCCTGCCGGTTTTCGGGGACGATGCAGACGGTCTCGGGCTTCAGCTTCAGCGCGAAGGCTGTCATCGCCGGGGTGCAGGCCATTTCGAGGTTGAGCCGGGTGGCGAGGCCCTCGCGCAGCCGCCAGACGTCGCGCTCCTGGATGTGCCGGCGGTCCTCGCGCAGGTGAACCGTGATGCCGTCCGCGCCTGCGCGTTCGCCCAGCAGCGCCAGCGTGACCGGATCGGGCTCGACGGCGCCGCCCGTGGTGGCGGCGTCGCGGTAACGCGCCTGCCGCACCGTGGCGCAGTGGTCAATGTTGAGGCCGAGGAGAATCATGGGACGGAGGTTTGACGCGATTAAGCGACCTGTGATTCTCCAATGCAAAAGCGAAATGACCCCTGAACCCGCCTCCGCCAGCCCGGCCGCGCCGAATCCTCCCGGGCCTCCCTCGCAGCCGGAAAACCTGCTGGTGAATCTCGCCTTCAACGTCGCCCTCCCGGCGGTGCTGATGGCGCAGCTGAGCAAGGAAAACCGCCTCGGCCCGGTCTGGGGCCTGATTGTCGCGCTGCTCTTTCCGCTCGGCTACGGCGTGTATGATTTCGTCGTGCGGCGGAAGACCAACGCGCTCTCCGTGCTCGGCACCGTGGGAGTGCTCATCAGCGGCATCTTCGGCATCTTCAAGCTCGGCGGCATCTGGTTCGCGGTGAAGGACGCGGCCATTCCGTCGGTGATCGGCCTGGTCCTGCTGGCGACGATGCGGTCCCGCGAGCCGCTCGTGAAAACGATCTTCTACAACGACACGATCATGGACGTGCCGCGGATCGAGTCGGCGCTGCAGGCGCGCGGCACGACGAACGGGTTCGGGGCGCTGTTGCGGCGCTGCAGCGTGCTGATCGCCCTGGCCTTCTTCGTGAGCGGCGGACTCGGTTTTCTCCTCGCGCGTCTCCTGCTCCGGAGCCCGGGCGGCACGCCGGAGTTCAATGCCGAGCTGGCGAAGATGCACTGGCTGAGCGTGCCGGTGATCATGGTGCCGGTCATGGCGATGATGATGATCGCGCTGTGGCAGCTGGTGCGCGGCCTGCGAGCGCTGACGGGCCTGACCACGGACGAAATCTTCCGGGCGGAGCCGGAAAAGAAGTAAGTGGGCCGTGGG
>Ga0316221_1004042_pt1 | contig 11478 bp, 9 predicted proteins | sample TBH18007metaG_FD_206003 | JGI IMG/M metagenome (GOLD analysis project Ga0316221, IMG submission 206003) | Freshwater microbial communities from Trout Bog Lake, Wisconsin, USA - TBH18007 | ecosystem: Environmental > Aquatic > Freshwater > Lake > Hypolimnion/Profundal zone | place: USA: Wisconsin... | reverse complement strand
AGTAGACTTTGCTCGGTCGGAATCATTAAAAACTGGCCAAAAGATCCTGCGGCTGCGGTAATACCCATAGCCCAGACACGTTTTTCTGCTGAGATATTCCGACCCAGGATGCCGTAAACCACGCTATAGGTAGTTGCGGTTTGGGCTAAGCCAATGAGCAAGCCTCCGGCAATCGTAAAGTTGAGCGTGTCAGTCGAGAGCGCCATACCGATTAAGCCCAGGGCATACAAAATGCCACCGGCAACCATAATCTTTAAGGCTCCATAACGATCTGCTATCGCACCGGTAATAGGTTGAACTGCTCCCCACACCACATTTTGCAGGGCAATTGTGAGGGCGAAGGTTTCTCGTCCCCAGCCATTGGCGATGGTGATTGGAAGATTAAATAGGCCAAAGCCGTGGCGAATACCCATTGATAAGGTGACCATGAGGCCGCCAAAAATCAGCACATGCTGGAGGGATAGTGGGCGATTCTTGCTTGTCATGAGGCGAAGGTTAGGTGGTAGTTGCTAGCAATGGGTGGCAGCACTAGATGATGCCATTTTGATGTAAAGCGGCTATAGCTGATGCATCGAGCTTTAAACGCTCGCGCAAAATAGTGTCAGTATGCTCCCCTAAAGTTGGTGGCGCTAAACGGATTTCAGTGGGGGTTTGCGTCATATGAATGGGGCTGGCAACGAGCTTCATTTGTCCTGCGGTGGGATGGGGCACTTCCACCTGTAGACCCCGTGCCTTGACTTGGTCGTTTTCAAAGACTTCCTTGAGGTTATTGATTGGGCCGGCCGGAACCTTGGCCTGCTCTAGCAGGGAGAGCCATTCCCGCTTGGTTTTCTTACGCGTCATCGTTTCTAGTAGTGGAATCAGTACCTGACGATGTTCAACGCGCAAGGGGTTGGTGCAAAAGCGCGGATCTTCTGCTAATTCAGGCTCTTCTCCTGCCTGGACAAATTGCTTAAACTGCTTGTCATTCCCGGCCGCCACAATAATCCAGCCATCAGCAGTGGGGAAGGTTTGATAGGGCACAATGATGGGAGAGGCATTTCCCCAGCGCTGCGGAATCGTTTGGGTGCAAAGATAGGCGCTCGCTACATTGGCCATCACAGCTACTTGTGTATCCAGCAGGGCCATATCAATGTATTGACCTTCGCCAGTGCGATCCCGATGAATGACTGCCGCCAAAATAGCACTAGAAGCATACATTCCGGTAAATAGATCGGCGATGGCTACCCCGGCTTTTTGAGGGCTTGCGTTTGGAACCCCATCCGCCTCCCCGGTGACGCTCATAAATCCACCCATGCCTTGCGCAAGGTAGTCATATCCTGCCTGGTGGGCATAAGGCCCAGTTTGACCAAATCCAGTGATCGAGCAGTAGATGAGTCGAGGCTGGAGTTGCTTGAGGCTGGCGTAATCTAATCCATAGCGTGCCAAGTCGCCTACTTTGTAGTTTTCAATGACTACATCAGACTCTTTTGTGAGCTCTCGGATGATGTTTTGCCCCTCTGGAGTGCTAATGTCGACCGTGATAGAGCGTTTATTGCGGTTTACGCAGATGAAATAGGCGGTTTCAGTGGTGTCTTGACCCTGGGCATTGCGTGCGAAGGGGGGTCCCCACTGGCGCGTTTCATCGCCGCTGCCGGGGCGCTCAACTTTGATGACATCTGCGCCTAGATCGGCTAGATTTTGGGTGCACCATGGCCCGGCAAGCACTCTGCTAAGGTCTAATACGCGAATATGACTTAAGGCTCCCATAGGCTGATTTTGGCATGAACGAAGGGGTCATTTGGGAAAAATTCCAGCTTGAGGTCAGACATGACTACAATTTCCGCGCATGGCTACCCGTAAAACCTCTGAATATAGTGAATCATCGATTCAAGTCCTCAAAGGACTAGAACCAGTCCGACAACGGCCTGGCATGTATACCCGCACAGATAATCCCTTGCACATCATTCAGGAAGTGCTCGATAACGCTTCTGATGAGGCCTTAGGGGGCTTTGGCAAGCAGATTATCGTGACGATGCACACCGATGGCAGTGTGAGTGTGGAGGATGATGGGCGCGGTATCCCGGTCGGCATGCACCCTACAGAGAAGCTTCCCGTAGTAGAAATCGTTTTTACCCAGCTTCATGCAGGCGGTAAATTTGAAAAAGGCACCGGAGGGGCTTACGCTTTCTCGGGCGGTCTACACGGGGTAGGGGTATCGGTCACCAATGCCTTATCGAAGCGCCTAGAGGTCACAGTGTGGCGTGATGGCCAGGTCTCTACATTGACCTTTGCTGATGGCGTAGTCATTGAAAAACTCAAAAGCAAGGCAGCTAGCAAGGACGATAAATCCCATGGAACGCGCGTGCGTGCGTGGCCAGACGGTAAATATTTTGATAGCTCGGCAATTCCGATGCCAGAGCTGATTCGTTTATTGCGCTCTAAGGCTGTGTTGTTGCCGGGCGTAAAAGTCACGCTGATTCAAGAAAAATCTGGAGAAAGTCAGACGTGGCAGTACGCTCAGGGCTTGCGTGGCTATTTAACGGAAGCGATTGCTCAAGCAGGCCATGGTCCAGAAGTGATCCCTCCATTTGAAGGTGAGCGTTATGCCACTGGGAGCGGGGAGGAGGATTCCTTTGCCGAGGGAGAAGGTGCTGCTTGGGTGGTTACTTGGACTGAAGACGGCGCTCCTGTGCGAGAAAGCTATGTGAACCTGATTCCTACTCCGGCAGGGGGTACTCATGAGAGTGGTTTGCGCGAAGGATTATTTAATGCCGTAAAAGGCTTTATTGAAATGCATGCTTTGCAGCCTAAGGGTGTGAAGTTGATGCCAGAAGACGTTTTTGCACGCGCCTCCTTTATTTTGTCTGCCAAGGTACTGGATCCTCAGTTTCAAGGGCAGATTAAGGAACGCCTCAATTCACGCGATGCGGTAAGGTTGGTATCGGGTTATGCAAAATCGGCCCTGGAGCTTTGGCTTAATGAGCACGTCGACTATGGTCGTAAATTGGCCGATTTGGTAATTAAGCAAGCCCAAGCAAGAACTCGTGCAGGACAAAAAGTCGAGAAGAAAAAATCGTCTGGCGTTGCCGTATTGCCGGGCAAGTTAACTGATTGCGAGAGTCAGGACACTAGCCTGAATGAGATTTTCCTCGTCGAAGGAGATTCGGCTGGGGGTTCTGCGAAGATGGGTCGCAATAAAGAGTATCAAGCTATTTTGCCTCTACGCGGCAAGGTTCTAAATACTTGGGAGGCAGAGCGGGATCGCCTCTTTGCAAACAACGAAGTGCATGACATCGCAGTAGCGATTGGCGTGGATCCTCATGGTGCGAATGACAGCCCTGATTTATCAAATTTACGCTATGGCAAGATTTGTATTCTGTCCGATGCGGACGTTGATGGGGCGCATATTCAGGTATTGCTACTCACCCTGTTTTATAAGCATTTCCCCAAATTGATTGATTTGGGGCATGTTTATATTTCACGACCCCCTTTGTTTAGGGTAGATGCACCTGCGCGCGGCAAAAAACCTGCGCAAAAGATTTATGCGCTCGATGCCAGTGAGTTGCAAGCAATTGAAGATAAGTTACGCAAGGATGGCGTTAAAGAGTCCGCTTGGCAAATTTCCCGTTTTAAGGGTCTAGGTGAGATGAGTGCTGAGCAATTGTGGGACACCACTTTAAATCCGGATACTCGACGCTTATTGCCAGTAACCCTTGGTGGTTGGACTGAAGATGAGACGATTAAAACCATGGATATGCTGATGGGCAAATCCGAATCAAGCGCCCGCCGTGATTGGCTTGAAGAGCGTGGCAACGAAGTAGAGGCAGATATCTAATGACAACTAAAAAGACTCCGAGTGAGATTGCCGCAGCAGAGCAAGCCGATTTATTTTCTGGGGCTCTTGAGGTGGCAAGCGAAGTAATTGCTCCAGAAGCTTCAGCAGGCAGCCCTGGCGAGCCGCATGATCCCAGGTTGGTTGATTTAAATGAGGATGGTAAAGATAGCTTGACGCTTGCGGTATATGCAGAACGAGCCTATCTGGATTACGCGATTAGCGTTGTTAAGGGCCGCGCATTGCCGGATGTGGCCGATGGGCAGAAACCTGTACAGCGGCGCATTTTGTTCTCGATGAGCGAGATGGGTTTACGCGCAGATGCTAAGCCAGTCAAAAGTGCGCGAGTTGTCGGGGATGTTTTGGGTAAGTTTCATCCTCATGGAGATCAATCGGCATATGATGCTTTGGTGCGCTTAGCTCAAAGTTTTTCGCTGCGCTACCCACTGATCGATGGTCAAGGAAACTTTGGCTCACGAGACGGTGATGGCGCTGCGGCAATGCGCTATACCGAGGCACGCTTAACCAAAATCGCGAGTCTCTTGTTAAGTGAGATTGACGAGGGGACTGTTGATTTCGCACCCAACTACGATGGTTCATTTCAAGAGCCAAAGTTATTGCCAGCCCGGCTACCATTTGTTTTGTTAAATGGTGCTTCGGGTATTGCCGTGGGTATGGCCACTGAAATTCCATCCCATAATTTACGGGAAGTGGCTTCTGCTGCGATTGCATTGATGAAGTCGCCGAAAATGACGACGCCTGAACTTTTGGAGATCATGCCTGGCCCTGATTACCCGGGCGGTGGTCAGATTATTTCCTCGTCTACTGAAATTGCGCAGATTTATGAAACAGGTCGCGGCAGCGTTAAGGTGCGGGCACGTTGGTCTGTTGAAGAATTGGCGCGGGGGCAGTGGCAAATTGTGGTTAATGAGTTGCCACCAGCCACTTCATCGCAACGCGTCTTGCAGGAGATTGAGGAAATTACCAATCCCAAAGTGAAGGTTGGTAAGAAGACCTTAACTCCAGAGCAAAATAATCTCAAATCCACCATCCTCAATGTTTTGGATGGTGTGCGTGATGAATCGAGCAAGGATGCGGCAGTTCGTTTGGTGTTTGAGCCTAAGAGCAAGAATATTGATGTTAATGAATTCATCAATCTGCTGTTGGCGCATACCTCCTTGGAGTCAAATGCGCCAATGAATTTGGTGATGATTGGTAATGATGGCAGACCGCGTCAAAAGGGCTTAAAAGAAATTTTGACCGAGTGGATCGCCTTCCGGGTGGGAACGGTAACGCGCCGTACCCAATATCGCTTGGGTAAGGTTAAGGATCGTATGCATATTTTGGAAGGGCGTCTCACCGTTCTTCTAAATATTGATAAGGTCATTAAGATCATTCGCAATAGTGATGAGCCTAAAGCGGATTTAATTAAAGAATTTAAGTTAAGCGATCGTCAAGCAGAAGATATTTTAGATATCCGCTTGCGTCAATTAGCTCGTCTTGAAGGAATCAAGATTGAGCAAGAGTTGAAAGAATTAAAGGCCGAGCGTGATGACTTAGAGAGCTTGCTCCAAAGCGATGCGGTTTTGCGTAAGCGCATCATTAAAGAAATCGAAGGTGATCTGAAGGAGTATGGAGATGATCGACGTACTTTGATTCAGGAAGATAAACGCGCTGTAGCTGAGACGAAAGTGATTGATGAGCCGGTCACGGTGATTGTTTCTCAAAAAGGATGGGTGCGCGTACGACAAGGTCATGAGCATGATGCTACGCAGTTTGGCTTTAAGGCGGGCGATGCTCTTTATGCCACTTTTGAATGCCGCACGGTTGATGTGATACAGGGCTTTGGGAGTGATGGTCGTGTCTACACTGTTCCCGTTAGTGAGTTGCCTGGTGCGCGTGGCGATGGATCGCCGTTAACGAGCTTTGTGAATCTTGCTGCCGGTTCCCAGATGGTTGCTTACTATGCTGGCCAGTCAGATGATTTAGTGCTTATTTCGACGCGTGCTGGAAATGGCTTTTTAGCTAACGTTGCCGATATGACTACGCGTAATAAAGCGGGCAAATCATTTGTGGGTATTGATAGCAAATTCCCGGGTGGCGATGCACCTCTTGGTGCAGCAAAAGTGTCGGTTGGTATGAAGCAGGTTGCCTGCTTATCGGAGTCTGCTAAGTTATTGGTATTCCCGCTCGATGAACTTAAGCGTTTGCCAACCGGTGGCAAAGGCGTTATTTTGATGGGCTTGGACGATAAAGAAAAGTTGGCGTCTGCTATTGCAGTAGGTCCTGAAGGAGCAACATATTCTGGGGCTGGCCGCGCTGGCAAACCAACTGAGTTAAATCTGGATGCTAAAACCTTAAAGAGCTTTGCCGGTAATCGTGCTCGCAAAGGGCATTTCGTAGAGCCCCGCCTGAAGGATGGAAAGTTGAAGGCAAATTAAGCCATTTATTTTCCTAGCATCATTAAAAAATCCCGACTAAATGGTCGGGATTTTGACTATCTGCAGGGCAGATTCATATCGTGGCATGGCTGGTGATTACATTAGATTTCAGCAATCAATTCAATTTCTACGCAGGCTCCTAAGGGAATTTGCGCTACCCCAAAGGCACTGCGCGCATGTTTGCCAGACTCGCCAAAAACTTCAAACAGTAATTCTGAGCAGCCGTTGATGACCAAATGTTGTTCGGTATAGTCGCTGGTGGAATTGACTAGGCCCATGACCTTGACGATGCGTTTGACTTTGTCGAGTGAACCAAGGTGCTGTTGCAGAGTTGATAGCAAATCGATGGCAATAGAGCGCGCCGCTTCTTTTCCGGTTGCCGTATCCATGTCTAAGCCCAATTTCCCAACCCAGGGTTTGCCGTCGCGTTTGGCGATGTGACCAGATAAAAAAACCATATCTCCTGATGTGGCTGCCATGACGTAGGCGGCTGCAGGAGGGCCTGGAGGGGGAAGGTCAATGCCTAGGGTTTTTAGGCGGTCGGCGATAGTGGATGTGCTCATAGTGGTATCGATGGTGAATGTAAAAAAGATTGAAAAATGCAGTAATGCACCCTAACTGGGTTAAATCTTACTTGGAAAGTTGGCGCATCGCATTTTCTAGCCCATTCAAAGTCACGGGATACATGCGGTCTTTTACAAGGTCGCGCATGATGTCAATAGACTGACGGTATTGCCAGACACTTTCTGGTTCAGGGTTGAGCCAAGCAAAATGTGGAAAATGCTCTAGTAGTCGGTTCATCCAGGTGGCCCCAGATTCTGCATTGTTGTATTCCACCGAACCGTGGGGGCCCAATATCTCATAGGGAGACATTGTGGCATCTCCTACAAAAATTAATTTGTAGTCTGGCCCATATTTATTAATGACCTCTTGCGTGGGTGTGACTTGATCACGTCGCCGTCGATTGCTTTGCCAGAGGTAGTCGTATACACAATTATGGAAATAGTAATGCTCTAAGTGTTTAAATTCGGTTTTAGCAGCAGAAAATAATTCGTCAATTTGCTTGATGTGATCGTCCATTGAGCCGCCGACATCGAGCAACAACAGGACCTTGACTTGATTATGACGCTCAGGTCGCATCTGAATATCGAGCATGCCAGCATTCGCTGCCGTAGAGTGAATGGTTTTTTCTAAATCAAGCTCTAGGGCTGATCCTTCTCTAGCAAATCGGCGTAGGCGTCGCAAGGCCATTTTGATATTGCGAGTCCCTAATGCAAGGTCGCTATCGTAGTCTTTAAATTCTCTTGCTTCCCACACTTTAATTGCCGTGCGATTGCCGGCGCTTTCACCGCCAATGCGAATACCTTCTGGGTGATAACCGCTGTGACCAAAAGGTGAGGAGCCGCCAGCGCCAATCCATTTATTGCCGCCGCCGTGCCATTCTTTTTGTTCCTTGAGAAGTTCCTCTAGGCGTTTTTTGAGAGCGTCGGGACCACCCAATTTCTGCAGGGCTGCTTTTTCTTCTGCACTTAATACGCGCTGAAGTTTTTTCTCTAGCCATTCAAGTGGAATTTCTGGTTGAAGCCCTATGATTTTTTCAACCCTATGAAAGTAGGCGCCAAAGACTTGATCAAAGCGATCAAAATGCTGCTCGTCTTTAACGAGCGTCATCCGGGCCAATTGGTAAAAAGAATCAATGGACGGCTCAATGACCCCCGTTTTGAGTGCTTCAAGCAGGGTTAAAAATTCTCGCACTGAAACCGGCACATTAGCCTCTTTCAGATTAAGGAAAAACTGAATCAGCATAGTTGGCTGATGCTGTTAGCGATGCTTCTGATTCATTTGTACCAAGCGCTCAAACAGGTGAATATCCTGTTCATTTTTTAAGAGTGCACCATGAAGTGGGGGTACCAGAATGTTGTCATCACCACTATGCAATGCTTCTAGTGGAATATCCTCGGCTAACAGGAGTTTTAGCCAGTCGATGAACTCGGAGGTAGAGGGCTTCTTCTTTAAGCCGGGTAGTGCGCGCATTTGATAAAAGGACTTTAGTGCCGCATCCAGTAGATCTCGTTTAATGTGTGGGTGGTGGACATCGACAATGTGCTGCATGGTTTTGGCATCTGGAAACGAAATGTAATGAAAGAAGCAACGACGCAAGAAAGCATCTGGTAGTTCTTTTTCATTATTCGAGGTGATGATGACCAAGGGGCGATGCTTGGCTTGTATTAATTCGCGTGTTTCATAGACGTAAAACTCCATTCGATCAATTTCCCGCAATAAATCATTGGGGAACTCGATATCCGCCTTATCAATTTCATCGATTAATAGGACAACGGGGCGATCAGCTTCAAAAGCTTGCCAGAGAACTCCCTTGACGATGTAGTTGCGAATATCGTTCACCTTTTCATCACCTAATTGTGAGTCGCGCAGGCGGCTCACGGCATCGTACTCATATAAGCCTTGTTGAGCTTTTGTTGTCGATTTAATATGCCACTGAAGGAGTGGCATGCCGAGGGAGGCTGAGACCTCCTCAGCCAACATCGTTTTCCCAGTCCCGGGCTCACCCTTAATAAGGAGGGGGCGACCTAAAGCAATGGCTGCATTGACTGCCAATTTAAGGTCATCGGTTGCCACATAGCTCTTGGAGCCGTCAAAGCGAGGTTTGGTTTTGCTCATAGATTTCACATTCCAAATCGATTAAGTAGGGTCTCAGTATAGGTAAAAGGGCGTCGGTATTCAGTGTTTATACTGATTTTCGGTCTTTGATGAACCAATTGTTTTCTACTCCGCTATACTCTTTTCAAATTGATCTAAATCAAACTCTCCATTGATACTGTCTATGAAAAAACACTTCTTTATTTCCCGATTGGCCGTTTGCGCTGGTTTGGTGTTGGCTGGTATGACTGCGCACGCTGCAGATGTCACAGGCTCAGCAGAGGCGGGTAAGGGCAAGGTTTGGCTATGTATCGGCTGCCACTCTATTCCAGATTACCGTGCCGACTATCCGCTGACTTATCGTGTTCCGATGTTGGGCGGGCAAAATGCAGCCTATATTGCCAATGCTTTGGCTGAGTACAAAAAGGGCGATCGCAAGTTTCCAACAATGCGTTCAGTCGCTGCTAGTCTATCGGATCAAGACATGGCCGATATTGGCGAATACTATGCTGCGCAAACTGCCAGCTCACCAAATAACCCATTGAAGTGATATTTAGAGGCATGTTTATGAAAGTCGCACTAATTACTGCTGTTTTATTGTCCAGCATTGGTTTGGCTAATGCTGCTAGCGTTGAGAATGGTCAGGCTTTAGTAGAGAAGGTGAATTGCGCTTCTTGCCATGGTGCAGGGCTCAATGCGCCAATCATGCCCACCTATCCTAAGCTGGCTGGTCAGTACCCTGACTATATCTATTACGCTTTGAAAGCTTATGAAGCCGGAGATAGCAATCACCTTTACGGGCGCAATAATGCCACGATGTCCTCTTTAATCAAGGCGCAGCAAGTGCCGCTTACCGATGCTGATTTGCGTGATATTGCAGCTTATGTAGCCTCCTTGCCAGGAAGCCTTGTGGTTAAAAAGTAAGTCATTTACTTTAAAATAAAAGGCTTAGACTAATGCTCTAAGCCTTTGTTATTTATAGGTTTTGCTTTTTGTAAACCTCATTGAGGTCTTACTTTGCTGCCTCTAGTCCATGTGCCAAATGCTTTCGCATTGCCGCTTCCGCTGCTATTGGATCTCTTTTCAGGATGGCCTGAAGAATTTGCCGGTGCTCGACTAGGGAATTTTGGAGGCGTCCTGTACGACTTAAGGAGTCTCGTCGCTGTAATTTGAGCACCTTGCGTAAATCGGCGATGGTGTTATTCATCCAGCGATTGCCTGCAATATCCTGAACTAGCTCATGGAATTTGCTATTAATCTCAAAAAATTGCTCCATGTCCCTGTCTGCCGCCGCCTTTTCCAAGCGATGATGCAAATTATCGAGCTGCGTTAATTGATCTTCGCTGGCTTTGCTAGCAGTTTCTTTAGCGGCTTGACCTTCAAGCAGGGAGAGGATGGTGAAGATTTGCTCTAAATCGCGCCGATCTACTTCGGTGACGTAGGCTCCACGACGCATTTTCATGGTTACCAGGCCCTCTGAGGCTAAGACCTTAATGGCTTCCCGCATGGGTGTTCGACTAATCCCAAACTGCAATGCTAGGTTTTGCTCGTCTAGCCAACTTCCTGGGGCTAGTTCATGGGCAAATATTTGGGCACGTAGTCGTTCGGCAACTTCTTCGTATAGAGGCCTATTATTCAATTTTGTATTCATAATTATGTATACAGTATCTAGACAAATTAGAATTTGTCAAGCAAAATAGTCATTCATATTTAGCAACAATGCAATCTAGTTAAACAGGAGTGCTTGATGAGTACCAATGAAAAAAAAGCCGCGTCTACCACTTGGCCCAATGTGCCAGAAAACAATTTAGACGCCTGGAAAAAGTCAGCACAAAAATCAGCCCCCAACGGTGAGGTGGACAATCTTGGCTGGAAGACGCCAGATGGGATTCATCTAAAAGCCCTGTACACCTCGGCAGATACCGAGGGCTTGCAATATACCGATACCTTGCCAGGATTTGAGCCGTTTGTACGTGGCCCGCAAGCCACGATGTATTCAGTTCGCCCATGGACCATTCGTCAATACGCTGGGTTTTCCACTGCGGAAGAGTCCAATGCGTTCTATCGCAAAGCTTTGGCTGCTGGCGGTCAAGGCGTATCAGTGGCCTTTGATTTGGCGACACACCGTGGCTACGACTCCGATCATCCTCGCGTTACGGGTGACGTTGGCAAGGCTGGCGTGGCGATTGATTCAGTAGAAGACATGAAAATCTTGTTTGATGAGATTCCATTGGACAAGGTGTCGGTCTCCATGACCATGAATGGTGCGGTATTGCCGGTACTTGCTGGTTATATTGTCGCGGGTGAAGAGCAGGGCGTTAAGCAGGAGTTGCTTTCAGGCACGATTCAGAATGACATTCTGAAGGAGTTCATGGTGCGCAATACCTATATCTATCCACCAGAGCCTTCCATGAGGATTATTGGCGACATTATTGAGTACACCGCTAAATACATGCCAAAGTTCAACTCGATTTCTATTTCGGGTTATCACATGCAAGAGGCTGGAGCTAATCAGGTATTAGAGCTTGCCTTTACCCTAGCTGATGGCAAGGAGTATGTGAAAAC
>Ga0316221_1004041_pt1 | contig 11478 bp, 8 predicted proteins | sample TBH18007metaG_FD_206003 | JGI IMG/M metagenome (GOLD analysis project Ga0316221, IMG submission 206003) | Freshwater microbial communities from Trout Bog Lake, Wisconsin, USA - TBH18007 | ecosystem: Environmental > Aquatic > Freshwater > Lake > Hypolimnion/Profundal zone | place: USA: Wisconsin... | reverse complement strand
CAGCAAAATTTGGAACAATAAAAACATTCAATATGAGGATAAAAGAGAGTTTTTTCATTTTAAATTTTAAAATTTTTATTTTGAAAAGAAGTTCTAATCTTGTTTTGGTAAAATTGCAAAAAAATGGCGTTTCTACTATCTTAGATACCCTTTTTTATAATGCAACAAAAAAGTATTTGAAATCAATTTCGATTTATATTTCTTGCTCAAGCTTCCGATATGGCTTCAAGAAGATATTCCTTTCCAATTTTGACTGATGCTCTAAGTGAATCTCATAATATTGGCAGGGATTGTTCCGAATATCATTGTCCATAATATCGGTTAGTAATAATGTTGTATATAAAAAACCTCCTCAATAATATGATAAGCGAACAATGTAAAAATATAATGACTATATTTACAGTATATTTTACTGTAAACATTTAACTGATCGTGCGTAAATTTATTTATAGCAACAAATTCATCCAAAAGATTCGGAGTAATGTATGATTGCAGACCCGTAGGTTAAATTGACAACATCGAGAAATAGTCTTTACAAATAAATGAAAATCGCTCAGCGCCATTTCAAACAAGGTAATTCGAAAATAATCAAAAAAGAATATGCAGAAGCAATTCTATTATTTGATAAGGAAATAGAATTGAATCCAAGATTTGCATGGGCTTATTTAAGCAGAGGAATAATTAAAAATTATTTCCTCCATCGTGAAAATGTATCTTTGGATTTTAGTAAAATTCCTGTCACCGATCAATCTGAAACGGCAGATTATTCGAAGTCAGATGTACCACTGCATTCTGAATATCAACATTCTATAGTGGCAATTACCGATTTTGATAAAGCAATTGAGCTAAATCCAGACTTCGCAAAAGCCTATTTTATCCGCGGTGTTGAAAGAAGCTGCCTTTACAATCATTCGCAATCTTCTTCTAAAATTTCAATATTTTATGATGTGAACTCGATGAACGGGAATCAAGATAACTCCAAATCGCACAATTTGGAGAATCTCTCCAAAGAAAATTGGGGGGGGATTGCTGATTTTGATAAAGCAATTGAAATAGATCCTGAATTTGCTGAAGCATATTACACTCGCGGACTAGCTAAAAGTTATCAATATAATCAGTGTAGTACGAAAAATGACTTAACAAAATTGGACAAAATTGAATCATCTTCTACTGGAGAATTGGCGATTCAAGGCTATTTAACCAACATTCTGATTCAAGATTACAGAGGAGCAATAGCTGACTTTGATAAAGCAATCGGTATAAATCCTGAGTATGCAGATGCCTATTATTGCAGAGGACTTGCTAAAAATAATTTGGAAGATTCGGGTATTAATTCCGACAAAAAGGTTAATTATCCTGATGTTATTGTTAGAAATGCAGAGAAATCCGTAAAAAGAGTTTCTGAAACAAATTTTCAATTTACAGATTATGAGGGTGTAATTGCCGATTATGATACAGCAATAAAAATTAATCCAAGACATTTTAATGCGTATTATCGCAGAGGTCTTGTGAAAATGGTCTTTCAGGATGGGTGGGAAACAATAAAATATTTAATGCAAAACAACCCAATAGTTTCTGGAAACCTTGATTTTGCCGGTAATGAAAATGGAGAATCAGATAAATTTTTTAAGAACTATGCAACTGCTATCACAGACTTTGATAAAGCTCTGGAAATTAATCCTTTGTTTGCAAATGCCTATTATCATCGCGGGTTAGCCAGATTTTACTGTAATGATATTTCCGGAGCCATGACTGACTGGAACAAGGCGAATAAAATTGATCCCATTTATAGAGATATATACAGCCGAATTGATTCTTTAAACTGCAATCTCAAAGGGATAATAAGGGAATTTTTAAACTGAATACAAGTCGAATTGGTTGGGGAAATATTTTTATGCAAATGGTCAATCATCTTTCATAATAAAATCAAGGTATTGTATAATAAATTCGACACTTTTATCAAGTCCTATTTTACCTGTATTTAACGAAATATCATATTGAGTAGTGTCTGCTCGCTCTTTACCGGTAAAGGCATGATAATAGAGCGACCTTTCTTTATCGCTTTGGAATACTTTTTGAGTGGCATCTTTTTCCGATAATTTATACACCTGTTGAATCCTCAATCTTCGGAATGGCAAATCTGCATGTAAAAATATGCTCACATGATTTGGAAGGTCACGAAGGATATAAGACCCGCACCTTCCGATGATTACTGCAGAGCGCTCTCGGGCAATACGTGTTATTATTTCTGATTCCGCTTTAAACAGGATGCTGTCAGTCGGCAATGTAATTTGTGGTGGTACAAATGCATCCAGGGTTCCGAATCCATATGACTGGATAATTGATTGCCAGAATGAGCCTTTTTTTTCTTCTGTTGATTCCAAATCCTCCTCCAATACCGAGAATTGTTTGGCAGCCTGAATGATGATTTCACGGTCCGCATAAAAAATATTCAGCTTTTTTGCCAGTTGTTGTCCAATATATGCCCCTCCACTCCCCAGTTGGCGGCTGATTGTAATAATAAACGGTGAACTCTCTTTCATATTTTTTGTTTAGGTATTATTCTGGTTGCAATTGTACTAAAATACAAGATCAGGTGCAATAAGAATTGCCATCGATACGTTAATTTGTTTAATTAAAATATTTAAAATTTCTTAATATTTTTATCTTTACATCTTCTTAATGCTTATGCCACAAATTATGAGAAAATTAAGATTAATTTATAAGGCGGATGAAACCTATTTGAAAACTTCTTTCCCGGCGTATTATTATGGTTCTCCGGACAACAAAATCTATATTGTTTATTCTGCTTCTTATTTGACACCCTCCGGAAAATCAGGCAAAGAATTTATTATTGCGAGACATGAAGAATTCTCGTACAATTACATGGAAGATAGAATAATTGAAATTGCCACCAAAAAAACACCTTTATTAAATAGCTTTATCGATAAATCCGGTTTAAAAGTTACAAATATAAAGAGCTATAAAAGTTGTAAGTCATATGAAGATGCCAAGGAATTATTAAGTAAATGGGTTGGCCAGGAGTCAGGTAATGATTCCACAAAAAACACTACCAAACCAATCAATTTACAAGCAGACTGACCGAAAGAATTATTCTTTCAAAGCACTTTTAATTAGAAATCATCCATGTTTCAGCTTGTGACTTAAGCCAACCTCTGAAAATTTTGAATGATTTAAGTGGGAGGCAGATTAAATTCATATTTCTTTTTTCTGATTTTCCTTTGAAATCCCCATAGTCATCGCAGTTAATCCTGCAAGGCCACCTAACTGCATGGTTTCCAGTGCAGAACTAGGGACAATCACAATCGTGGAATTTGTTTTCAACCCTTCATAGAGCATGTTCATAGCTCTTAAATGAAGTGCTGTAGGATTATTGGAGTATGATTTTGCTGCCTCTTCAAATTTCTGGGCTACCTGGCGCTCAGAATCACCGAGGATTACTCTGGCCTGACGTTCTCTTTCCGCCTGAGCCTGCATCGACATAGCATCCTCTAATGCAGGAGGGATGAGTACATCCTTTACTTCCACTGAAATGACATTAATTCCCCATGGCTCAGTGCGTTCATCAATAATCTTTTGAAGTTGGTTGCTAATTTTCTCTCTCCCTTCAAGCATATCGGAAAGCATTGTCTTACCTATGACATCTCGCAGGGCAGTCTGGGAGGCCCAATTAATTGCGCTTTTATAATCTGCCACATCGAGAGCCGCTTTTTTGGGATCGAGAACTTTCCAAAACAGCACCGCATCAACGTCTACAGGTACCGTATCTTTAGTAAGGGTCTTTTCAGCAGTAAATGAAGAGGTAATAACGCGAATATCAATCCAGTATGGAATGGTATCAATTACCGGAATTATGAAAAAAAGTCCCGGTCCCCTGAGTGAATGAAAGCCACCAAGCCGTAAGACAACTGCTTTCTCCCACTGATCTGCAACCTTAATTGAGCATGAAACGATTAGGGCAATTACGAAAGAGATCACTTCAATCACAGTCCCTTCAGTTTTAGCCTCAACTCCATAACTGGCGTATGCAAATGCAACTCCAATTCCAAGAATGACAAAAAAGATCAATACCGCAAAATAGTTTGTTGTTTTCATTGTAATTCCCTCCATTTTTTAAGTTTCGGCAGGAATCGCCTTCCACTAAGATTAAATTTGAATTAGTGGGGACCGATTTACCTGATTAAAGATACGAAGAATTATGGAAATATGGGGCGAATTTTGGGACTATCGTGCACCATTGGGCTGAATTCTTATTAACTTAGATGTGTATTAATTCATCCGGGAATATGAAAAAAAAAGACGATCCCGAAAATCTTTTTGCCAGGCAGAGAGATGACCAGGAGATAACCAGCCTGGAAGGTTATCCATTATACCCATCAATCGATGATATTTACAGCAAATATCACGAAGAGAAGAGCTTAGATCCCGATAGGATTGCCCGGGCTGAAGATTCTACAGATGCGGAAGAATATATCATAAGCGAAGAAAGTGACTTTAATAATGCCCTAAATGATAAAGCTTTAGATTTATCCGAGTTAGAATTGGATGATTTCCGCGGGAATATTGGGGATGAAGATGAAGAGAACAACTATTACAGTTTAGGAGGTGATGATCACCATGATCTGGAAGAGGATCAGCAAATAGAATAAAAAGATGAAAAAGGTACTGATTGCCCTGGATTATGATCCAACATTGCAGAAAGTTGCAGAGGGGGGATTTGAATTTTCCAGGACATTAGGAGCGAAGGTAATATTAATGTGATGGGTTCTCACAGCAGGAAATGGCTGGAAAATATCTTAATAGGGAGTGTTGATGAAAAAGTACTGCATCACACTACTATACCGCTCTTCATTGTTCCCACCAAACCAAAAAAATGATCAGACTGGAGAAATTCGTAGCTCCTTCTTTTTTAATCGTTATCCATCAATAGCCAAATAACAAGGCTCCTTCCGGGATTTAAATTCTCTTTAGGAAATGTATGCCCCCAAACTTTCAGGTTTGGACTATCTTATTATAAACTAAAAGGAGGTATCCCAATTCATGAGACACCTCCTTTTTGAATTCAATACTTGGGTAATTAATTTACATCCCAGAATAATTTGGTACCAGGCGTGTCTTGTGCGGAAACCGTAGCATAATTAGCAGCGTTATTTGCTTCTTCATCAGCCGGATAAATCCATCTTGCCGGAGGCAGTGAATTATTTGGTTTAGACGTATCTGCCCAGAATGAAAGCGCTGGTAATTTCAACCTTCTGTATTCTGCCCAGCCTTCGTATGGTTCGCAAATATTCAGATGAATCCATTTTTGGGTAGCAATCAACTGAAGCTTGCTGGCGTTGGCAGTCCAGCTTATACCGGAACTTGCAATATAAGTAGCAATTTCGGCAGGAGTGGTCGGAGTAACCGAACCTGATGTGTTGTCCTGGCTCAATGCCCTTACACTATAGAAGAAATTCACTGACTGGGTAATTCCATTTTCATAAGCTGCCTGAGCTGCGACAGAATTGCCGGCTTTCTGGTAATATTCGGCAACATAGAACTGGACTTCAGCAGCGGTAAGCAGGATTCCGGGGAACCACCAGTTACGTGTTAAAGTCGAACGGTTATAGAGTGCATTGATACCGGCATTGACCATAGTTGTCTGAACACTACTATTTGCCAATGGATCTACACCGATATAGACGCCAGGACTACCGACTCCGGGTTCAAACATAACCCTTTCGCGGGGATCCTTATTTGCGTTCATATGATCAATCATCGTTTTCCCGGCATAATTTCCACCCCAGCCGGCGCTTTCCAATCCGGACTGCCATCCCTGTGAGTTAAAACCACTGGTCTGCGAATAAACATTAATCAGGATATTATCGCTATTGGTTGTTAAAATAGGATAAGAGGAGGCATTTCCAAGAATTGCACCCATTTCGCTGGAAGCCCTTGAACTTAGCGCAGATACTCCTGAAACCCTGGTCAACATTCTTAATCTTAATGAATTACAGTACTTTTTCCAAAGACTCATTGAACCATAATTAACGATGTCCTGATTGTGAAACAGTGTCTGAACTCCTGCACCAACATTAATTGAGTTCAGTTCATCTGAGAAACCTTTCAGGCCATCAAGCATTGTGGTGTAGATATCGGTTGCTTTATCATATGGGGCATAAGAAACACCATAATTTCCCCCATTAGGAATAATCATACCGGCTTTACTCCAGGGAATATCTCCATGAAGGTCAACACTTCTTTCAGTATAATCATAGAAATAGATGGTAGCAGCAATCATATATATTCTTTTGAGCGTCTGATCGGCCTGGCTCTGAGCTGCAAATACATCCTGGAATGCCCGGTATTGGGCAAGAAATGTGTAATAATTACTCCACACATCGCTATTACCTGAGGCCGGAGCCACATACTGACCGGAACCGTTAATCCAACCTATTGCCTGGGTATAATTGAGCAGCGAGGTCCTAAGATCTACAAAATAGTTCCAGTAGCTGGGGACAATATAAGCAGCATTTGATTGCATAAATCCAGCGAACTGTTTTTCTACCGTGGTAGTTGCAATTTTAGAAGGATCAGGATAGGCAGCTGCAAATTCGGATTTCTTACAGGAAGATAAAATACCGAATACTGCGACAGCAAGTATTATAAATATTTTTTTCATATCTAAAATGTTATTAAAATTTATAAAATCGTTTTTAGAAACTTGCCCTTAACATTGCACCAAAGGTCCGGGTAGTGGGGTTTTCGCCTGCGTTGTTCACGTTCTGGATCCATCTTGAACCGGCAACAGTAGCTTCACCATCGATGTTTTTAATATTTCTGTAGATATAGAACAAGTTACGCCCATATAGAGAAAATCTGAGTTTAGAAGCACCGATTTTGTTGGCAAAACCTTTAGGCAGATCATAGCCGAAGGTAATATCCCTCATCTTATAGTAAGTGTTCTTTTTCATAAAAAGTTCATAGCGGGATCCCCCATATTGAGGACCACCCCAGTTGTAAACATTATCATAGTAATATGCCTGCCCTACGATATTTGTATTTTTTGATCCATCCGGAGCATTTCCGGGAAGCAAAATACCATCGTTAAACACAGTTTCGCCATGAGGGCCGGTTATGCCGTTGGTCGCAATTCCTGAATTTGCGCCATCAGGAGTTACTTTAATATAATAACTCAGACCGCCATGTGCTTTATCCATATGGTTTAAGCTCTCCTTGGTCAGACCGCGACTGGTCAACCAGTTAATACCGGTTGGCATAATATAGCCTCCAATGCGGAAGTCAATCATAGCGTCGAGGGTAAACGATTTATAGGTGAATGTGTTGAAAAATCCGCCAATAGCAATAGGCATCACATTTCCAACTTTCTTCATCTTAGCCGGGTCCGTTTCAAGCTGGTAGCATCCATCTGAACCAACAATTGGTTGTCCTGTAGCGTCTTTCAAAACCGGAGGTGCATAGAGGTCTCCCATTGGCTGTCCGACGTAAGATCTCAATTGTGCCGCACTACCATCATAATCTACATGCTGCAGCATATTTTGTCCGTTGGTCAATTTTTCGATCTTGTTATGATTCATTGCCCAGTTAATTCCTGTTTGCCATTTGAATTCTCCGGCTTTAACTGCTGTAATGTTTAATCCGATTTCAAGACCTGAATTCCTCAGCGTTCCAATATTGGTTAACACGGAGCTTGCGCCCATAGAAATTGGGGTAGTTAACGGTAAAATCTGGTCTCTCAGCTGAGCATTATAATAAGAAACATCGAGGCTCACGCGGTTGTTGAACATTCTTGTTTCCAATCCAAATTCAATTTCATGCTTTTTTTCCGGCCGTATACCGTCATTCCCCATAGTAGTTGGCAAAGTGGTATACAATACAGATGAGCCACCTTTCTGGGTAACACCTAAAGTACCCTGGTTATAAGCAATATTGGCACCGTATTGGTCAGGATAGTTACCTACAATACCCCATGATCCGCGCAGTTTACCATAATTAATGAATCCAGGCATATGAAGCGCTTCAGAGAATACAAAACTTGAATTCAAAGAAGGATACGCAAACGTATTATTATTCGGGCTCATCGTTGAATACCGGTCACGTCGTACATTCCCTTCCAAAAACAGGTAATCCTTATAGTTAAAGTTAACCGTTCCAATCAATGCATCAGAAACCAATTCTCCAAGAGATCCGCTTGCATTAAGTACATTGACAGTAGAAGAGAGGTCAAACCGGTTTTCTGTGCTCAAGCCACCGTTGGTTGACACACTCTCGTTGCTGGTTTTGTCTTCCTTCGCGGTATAACCACCCATCACTGTGAAATCGAGGTCTGGCATAATCTTTTTGTTATAGGTTAACAAAAGGTCTCCGTAGAAGATGTTATCGCGATAAGATGAAAATCCGAAGGATCCTGAATTACCAAATAAAAGAGGTACGGTGTTCCGGTTACGGTCTTCAATTTTCCGGGAGGTAACATCGGTCGCAAACCTAGACCTTAATTTTAAATTCTTAACAATCTCATAATTGGTGGTAATATTTGCAATAATACGGTCGCTGTATTCATCTTCCCTGTTTGCTTTAACATTCCATACAAAGTCCATGATGTCTGATCTGTAGCCGCTGTTAGTAATGTTCTCATTTGGGGTAAGACTCTGGTTGGTCCCATAAACAGCATGGTAGCCCAAACTGGTCTGGTACTTTTTCAGATACCAGTTTCCATTGTCGAACGGCCCTATCATCCCGGTAAAGTTGTTGATCATCCGGTCGATGGAATAAGGACGATTGATGATATGGTTATTGATATAGTTAACATTGACATCAACGGAAACTTTCTTGCCAAACTGGTGGTGACTGGTCAGGTTGAAATTATTTTTGTTCTCCTGGGAGCCCATGCTAATTCCTTCATTCTCCGAACGGGTTATTGATAATCGTGTATTTGAGTTTTCGGATGAACTTGAAACTGCTACATTATACATCGTGCTGTTGGCCGTCTGAAATAAATTGGAATAATTATTTTTTTGAGCGGAATATGGGCGGACAATGCCATCCCACGACATAATGGGTTTACCATCAAATACAGGACCATAGTTAACTGAAGTTTGAATAAGTTCCCTATTGTCCACTCCATTTATAGTTTTGTGTATAAATAAGTTTGCATCCTGTCCTGCGTCGTTTAGGTATGTTGGATATCCATAGCCCCTTACATTCTGATAATCTGGCAGATATGCAATATGATCAACACTGGTTGAAATATTTACATCCACTGAAAATCCTTTTTTCCCTTTACCCGATTTAGAGGTGATCAAAATAACGCCATTCACAGCTTCTGACCCGTATAGAGCGGCAGCAGAAGCCCCTTTTAACACTGAAATGGTTGCAATATCTTCAGGGTTAATGTCGAGTAAACCAGTACCTCTAAGACGTTGGTCTCCCCAATAGTTTCCGTTGTTGAATTCCCCGTCGCGGATTGGCACACCATCCAAAACGATCAGTGGCTGTGTTTTACCCGTAATAGAGTTGACCCCACGGATTGTCATATTTACACCGCTGGTTGAACCTCCAGGACTGGAACCAACCTGTAAACCAGGCGCCTGGCCATAGAGTGCCATCGCGAAGTTGGTCGGACTTGTTTTAATGATTTCGCTTGACTTAACGGTCGTAGAAGCATATCCAAGCGCTTTTTCCTGCTTGGCAATACCCATAGCTGTAACGACGACTTCACCCAACTGGGCAGTAGTAGCCTGAAGCCTTACATTAATTGTTTTCAGGTTTGTGATTGCTACTTCCTTGGTATTAAAACCAATAAAGGAAAATACGAGGGTGTTTGCATTAGCTGGGGCCAATATTTTAAAAGCACCCAGTTCATCGGTAATTGTTCCGATAGTCGTTCCTTTAACGAGAACTGTAACGCCAGGCATTGAAGTGCCATCCTTGTCATCCGTTACCTTACCGGTGAGTGTTTTTTGAGCGAGTGCTACCTGCCACGAGCAGAATAGTCCAATCGTCAAGACAGCCAATAATAAAATTTTACGCATAGGGTTCTAATTTTAGTTTAATTTCTGAATTGATATTTTTTCCGCAGAAGAATTAGTCTCCACTTCGTACCTGCAGATTTATACGAAGCGCAATCTCCTGTTTTGCTCAAAACAGGAGAGTTTTTGAATGATTTTCATCCACTTTTCAAGTTGTTCATAGGCATACTTTTGATTTATTATTCATAAGAAACTTATTTCATTAAATACTTTCTGAAAAATCATTTCAGAAGTTCCGAGAAGCGCAGTCTGATCGCCCATATCCGAGATGAGAAGCAGGGTACTTTCCGAAATCTTTTCGAGACAAAGTCTGTTCAAAGATTGCTGGATGGGTGATAAAACATATTGTTTGGCCTTTGAAAGTGGCCCGCTGAGTACAATCACCTCCGGATTCAGTAACTGAATGATATAGGATAGTCCTTTCCCCATGGCACTTCCCACTTCGTTCAGGATCGAAATGCAAAATTCATCCCCCTGACGTGCAGAATTTATAACATCTTCCGGAGTCACTTTCTCGGGATGGTTTTCAAATTGCCTGATCAGCGAGGAAATTTCCTTGTCTGCAAAACCCTGCCTAACTCGTCTGATAATTGCGTTGGAGGAGGCAATGGTTTCCAGACAGCCCCGTTTCCCGCAGATGCATAACTCCCCGTTTTCAACAACGGGAATATGAGAGAATTCGCCGGCAAATCCGTTTTTCCCGCTGCAAAGCTGACCGTTTACGAAAATCCCCAGCCCAAGTCCCCAGCTCCAATGGATAATGATGGCATCCTTATATTCTTTGGCGGCACCAAAATGGAATTCTCCCTGGGCATGCATCCTGGCATCATTATCTACGTAGACCAGCTTATTGAAACGCATCCTCAATTCACGGCCAATAGTTTGCCGCTTTTTATCTTTAATGGTATAATTAATCCCTGCTTTTGAGTTGATCAACCCTGGCATATCCACTCCAATCCCGTAGACTTTTTCATCCGGAATTTGTGAAGCAGCCATCAGCTGTTTTGCAGTCTCGTATAACTTATCTATAAGCTGAGGGTCATCAATATGCGTATTTATTTCTACCGTCGGAGTAACGAATTTATGGTAACAATCCAAAATGACCATATTTGCAGAGAAGCGGGCAACGTCGCAGGATATCACATAAAATCCATCTTCAGGCAAACCATAAAGGCTTGGTTTCCGCCCCCCGCTGGATTCGCCAATACCAAAATTCTTCACATAACCTGAAGCAATAAGGTCATTCAATAAAACGATACAGGTCGGAAGGCTTATCTTCAACCATTTACTGAGTACCGGTGCTGAAGTGAATCCATTTGTGCGCAGCAAACTCAGTATTCTTTTCTTCTGCCTGATTTTATTTAATTCAGCAGAAGAAACCTTCTTGAGCTGATAATCCGTTTCCAGAGGCATAGTTTTACCTTTTGAA
>Ga0316221_1004039_pt1 | contig 11485 bp, 7 predicted proteins | sample TBH18007metaG_FD_206003 | JGI IMG/M metagenome (GOLD analysis project Ga0316221, IMG submission 206003) | Freshwater microbial communities from Trout Bog Lake, Wisconsin, USA - TBH18007 | ecosystem: Environmental > Aquatic > Freshwater > Lake > Hypolimnion/Profundal zone | place: USA: Wisconsin... | reverse complement strand
CTTAAGAAGATGTAGATCACCAATACAACCAAGAACACGGAAAAGAGTAGCTCTATTTGCACATCATTGACTGAGGCGCGGATGGTGCTGGTGCGATCCGTTAAAATTTTTACCTCAAGTGCTTGCGGCAGGCTGGCAGAAAGTTGGGGTAATTTTTTCTTAATTTGATCAACGACCTGTATTACGTTTGCCCCAGGTTGGCGTTGAATATTCAGAATAATGGCGGGCTGTTGGTTAGCCCAAGCGCCAAGGCGAATATTCTCTGGTGCGCTAATGACTTTTGCAACATCGGAGACTCGAACCGGCGCTCCATTGTTATAGGTAATGATGAGGTTTTGATAGCCCTCGGTGGATTTAATCTGATCGTTGGCATCGATAGTCGAGGATTGATAGGGGCCATCAAAACTACCTTTGGCCGAATTGATATTGGCATTACCAATAGCAACTCGAACATCATCAAGACTTAAACCTTTGGCTGCAAGAGCTCTGGGATTGGCCATGATACGAACAGCAGGTCTTTGTCCGCCAGAAAGACTCACTAGACCCACGCCTGGTATTTGTGAAATTTTTTGCGCTAAGCGGGTATCTACTAAATCTTCGACGCGGGTAAGCGGAAGGGTGGGCGAAGTGATTGCCAGTGTCAGAATCGGCGTGTCAGCAGGATTTACTTTGTTGTAAATAGGTGGCGCAGGCAAATCCCCTGGCAGTAAAGAGTTCGCAGCATTGATTGCGGCCTGAACTTCCTGCTCTGCCACATCCATATTCAAATCAAGCGTGAATTGCAAGACGATGACAGAGGCCCCGCCTGAGCTAACTGAAGACATCTGATTCAGTCCAGGCATTTGTCCAAATTGACGCTCAAGTGGGGCGGTTACTAATGAGGCCATGACATCAGGACTGCCGCCTGGGTAGAGCGTAACCACTTGGATTGTGGGGTAATCCACTTGCGGCAACGAGGAAATGGGTAGATTGCGATAGGCAAGAATACCCGCCAACAAAATTGCCACCATGAGTAATGAGGTGGCGATTGGGCGAAGGATAAAGACCCGTGAAGGATTCATGCCAGTCGTAGAGTTATTCGGTAAATGCGCGAAGCATATTGACTAGGATTGGTTTTTTATGGCGCGGCATTTTTTTGTTTTTGTCCGTCACGCCAGCGACCTTTGGCATTTGTTGATCCTGAAGCCTGACCGACAATGACTTTTGCACCGTTGCGTAATTTATCAGTGCCATCCACCACCACAATATTGCCGGCATCAAGGCCGTCGACTACTTGGACACTATCACCATCCGTGGGGCCTAGTTTTACAGGCACAACAGAGACGGAATTGCTCTCATTGAGGCGATAAACAAAGGTGCCAGGTGTCCCACGTTGCACTGCTGGAACGGGTATGACTACGACATCGGATAAAACATCTAGGACGACTCGTACATTGACGAATTGATTTGGGAATAGGGTCGCATCTTCGTTCGGGAAGATGGCTCTTAATTTCACGGTTCCAGTAGTGATGTCTATTTGGTTATCAATACTTTCTAGGTAGCCTGTGGCTAATTTTTTCTTGTTATCTGCATTCCATGCTTCCACGGGAATGACAACCTTTTCCGGGGCAATGCTTGAAGTTTCAGTATTGTCGGGCGTGCTGGCGCTAGCCTCTGGCGTTGGCTTGCTGCTATGGCGACCTTTGTGATCTTGGGGCATATCAGGTCTGGCGCTAGCAGTCACCGCCCTTGGGGCTTCGGTATTAGTAATGACTTCTGGTGGCGGGGTCTGTTGCAGGAATTTTTTAAATGCAGGGATGACATCTTGTGGCACGGAAAATAGCACTGTGGTGGGTTGGATCTGGGTAATCACAAATAAACCGCTGGCATCGCTCGGTTGCACCAAATTGCCTGGATCTACTAGTCGCAAGCCAATTCGACCGTTAATGGGTGATGTAATGTGCGCAAATTCGAGTTGCAATTTAGCGTTACTCACCAATCCTTCGTCCGTTAGAACATTGCCCTTGTATTGTTGTACCAGGGCTTTTTGTGTCGCATAGACTTGATGCGAAATTGAATCCTGCTTTAAGAGTGTGTCGTAACGCTTTAGGTCTAGTTCGGCGTTGCTTAATAGCGCTTTGTCTTTATCTAGAGTGCCTTGGGCTTGCTTCAGACTAGCTTCGAAAGCGCGAGGATCGATGAGCGCCAATAGTTGCCCAGTCTTGACTATGTCACCTTCTTTGAAGAAAACCTTGCTCAGGGTGCCGCCCACTTGAGAGTGCACGGTGACGGTATTCCGAGGGGTAACTGTACCCAAGGCTGTTTGAATGACGGTGATTTGTCCTAGTTTTACGGGGGAGGTGATTACCGAGACGGGACGCATCCTTGCGGCGTGACTTTTGGAATCCTCCAAGAAGCCGTTAATGAAGTGCCATAGGAGGCTGAGCAATATGTAGAGGGCAACATACACAATGATTTGGGTTGCCCTTGCAGTTAATGAAAAGTTTGGGTTCTTGCTAAGCTTGCGCACGAGCTTTTCTAATCGAGGCTGGCAATACTCCGTTAACTTCAGATTCCAGGCTCGAACCTTTATATGGGTTATACGAAGCCTTTCTTTAACAAGGCAATCAATTTTGGGCCACAAAGGGAGTTGCCCAATGCGTCTTCCCAAGGTTGGAATGGCTAAACCAATTTTTTTCAGTAATTTTTTCATTGAGCCTATATTTTGAACTACATGGTTTTTTGTCGCCAAAATGAACTGGCCCAATAGAATCGAGCTGATGGTGGAGCTCTAAATTCAACGCATATCCAACTTGTTAGACTGTCGCCAAGCCAAATACTTACGATGATGCTGAAATAAGTCTGATCTGGAGTTTTTCCAAGGGTTTTTAAGTGCAAATCTGGCCTTTGCCTCAATAGGCCGCAGTTGCTGCGTTGTACGATAGCTTCTATGAAGCTTTTGCTCTCCCTTTATTTCTTTATCCTGGCCATTATTCAGATGGGCCTATTTTTTGGTATTTACCACTACTACCGAACTCAAAAATTAATTAAACCCAGCCTTTTTTGGATGAATTCGCTCTTGGTAAGCGTTTTTGCCATGCTGATATTTGGCGGTGGTATTTTGACCGTAACCGATATCGCGAAGCCGGAGTTCAATTTTACGATTGCTAATACACTTTTTTATGTGGCCGGTGTGCTGCAGCTGTTTTTTTGCCGCTCTCTGAATGGGATTGTTTCGAGGGTAAGCAAAATTGCGTTTTCGATTTCTATCGCACTCTTTCTAGTAATTTTTGAATTAATGCGAATGTATGGCACATTCGAAATTCGCACTGTCTTTATGGCTGGCTTGGCGTGTATTTTCTATATATGGCAGATTTTTGAGCTCAGAGAAAAAAGAAAGCACGCCCCATCTGTGCAGTTGCAATATTTGCAACATGTGACTTTTGCCGAAGCTTTCTTTGCGGCAGGTCGGCTGACGATCATGATTCTTTCAGCATTTACCATCCGGCAGGTGGAGCAAATCCCACAAGTGCTTATTTTGTTTACGATCGCGCAGTTGGTGATAAATACACTATCTTATATTGCGATCGGCGCTTATTGGGCGGAGCGGGTGGGTGTGTCCAATACTAGGGCGGAGCTGGAGAATGAAAGAATTCGGCAACTCCTTGGTGAGAGGGAGGATTTAATCGCCTCTTTATTGAGGGCGAATAAAACCGCGGCTACTGGCGCGCTTTCGGCATCCATTGCGCACGAACTCAATCAGCCACTAGGGGCTAGCAATCTCAATATTCAATTCTTGCAGAAGAAACTTTCTGAAGGCGCGTTGAATTCCGCCCTAGAAAAAGAAATTTTGGATACGCTACTGGCTGACAATCAACGCGCTGCAAATACTATTAAATCCTTGCGCTCAATCTTTGTGGAATCCAAGCCAGATGCCGAGCGGGCGGATATGAACGACCTGCTTGATTCTATCTTGCAGATTGCGAAACCAGAGATTTACTCGCAAAACATTCAAATAGCTCTAAAGACGGCGCCGGATTCATTTCTGAATGTGAATCGAGGAGAGTTACAACAAGTCATTCTAAATTTGATGATTAACGCAATTCAGGCTTTGTCGAGATCTAGCCGGCAAGACAAAAAAATTACTATCGAGACTCGAAATGTAGCTGAGGGTTTTGAGCTTTCGATTGCAGATAATGGCACTGGAGTGTCACCTGAAGTTCGATCCCATTTATTTGAATTACTCAGTGCCAATAAGGGGGCGGGCATGGGGCTAGGGCTTTGGCTCTGCCAACATATTGCAACCCGCCATGGTGGCCGAATTCATTATGAGGATGCCGCGGGCGGCGGCGCTAAATTTATCGTTTTTCTCCCAAGTGATCCTATTTAGGTTTTAGTAGTTATATTGGCTCTAGGGCTAATTGCCCTTATACACCCTCATCTATACATTTGACTCATTCAAATCTGTCTTGGAGTGATTTATGAAGACCAAACTGACGCAAATTGCAGTGGCGATTGCAATGGTTGCCGGCAATCCAGTTTTTGGTGCTGGCGGTGGCGGAGTGATTATCGATCCTGGGGCAATGGAAGGCAAGCATTTTGATCCCAAGGGAAACGCGCCATCTTCTTACACCATTGAATTGCAGAATGGCCTGCGTAAAACACTTCCTTTTGATGACAAGCGTGACTTTGAGGAGGCTCAAAGAGGTTTTATAGCCGCCCCAGAATATCAGCAGATCATGGCCGATGCGGGCAACGTTGCTTGGGATATGGGAAGTTATGAGTTCCTATTGCAAGGCAAGGACTTTGATAGCGTTCATCCCTCGTTGCAACGTCAAGCCATTCTCAATATGGCTTATGGCCTTTATGAGGTCGTGCCTGACAAGATTTATCAAGTTCGCGGCTTTGATTTGGCCAATATTAGTTTTATTAAAACGGACACCGGTTGGATTGTGTTTGATCCTCTCACCGCCAAGGAAACGGCGCGGGCCGCACTTGAGCTTGTTAATGAGAAGCTTGGTAAGCGCCCGGTGCTAGCGGTTGTCTATTCTCATTCTCATGGAGACCACTTTGGTGGCGTGCGCGGAGTGGTGGATGAGGCTGATGTGAAGAGCGGCAAGGTAAAGGTGATCGCCCCCGCTGGATTTATGGAGCATGCGGTGGCCGAAAACGTCTACGCTGGCAATGCTATGACGCGTCGCATGTATTTTCAGTATGGCGTTCTATTGCCCCGTAGTCCATTTGGTCACGTAGATCAATCGATTGGTAAAAATACCGCTGCGGGTAATTTGGGTTTGATTGAGCCTAACGTCTATATCACCCAGCCATTTGAAAGAATGACGGTAGATGGTGTGGAGATGGAATTTCAAAATACACCTGGCACTGAAGCGCCCGCTGAAATGAATACCTACTTTCCGCAGTTCAAAGCATTCTGGGCTGCAGAAAATATCACAGGCACTATTCATAATATCTATACCTTGCGAGGTGCATTGGTACGCGATGCTTTGGCATGGTCTAAAAATATCAACAATGCTTTGTATCGCTATGGCAACGACACTCAGGTAATGTTTGCTTCTCATAGCTGGCCACGCTGGGGTAATGAGCGCATTCAAGAGGTCATGCGGACTCAGCGCGATAGTTATGCGCATTTAAATAATGAGGTCTTGCATCTAGCAAACCAGGGCGTCACCATTAATGAAATCCAGAACGTGTATAAACAGCCTGAGAGCTTAAAGACGCAGTGGGCAGCCCATAGCTATCACGGCTCCGAGGAGCATAATAGCCGCGCTGTCATTAACCGCTATCTGGGTTACTGGGATGCTAATCCTGCAACCTTAATTCCGCTATCGCCAAAGGACTCGGCGCCCCTCTACGTGGAGATGATGGGTGGATCTAAGAAGATCATGGCAAAGGGTAAAGAGCTATATAAGCAGGGCAAGTACCGTGAAGCCATGGAAATTGTCAACAAGCTCGTTTACGCCGAGCCAAATAATACCGCTGCCAAAGATTTGCTTGCTGATATCTTCGAGCAAATCGGTTATCAAAAGGAAAGTCCTAGCGTGCGCAATAGCTTCTTGGGGGCTGCATACGAGTTGCGCCATGGCATGCCTTCAGGCGCCTCGCCAAAATCCAATGGTCCAGACATGATCAAGGCAATGACCACTGAACTTTGGCTTAATTCATTGGCAATTAGCATGGATAGCAAGAAAGCGGAGGGTATGAAGTTTGTGATTAATCTTTCTACACCAGATAACGGCGAGAAGTTTGTGGTAGAGATGAGTAATTCAACGCTTACCAATATCAAGGGGCAAGAAGTCAAAAACCCAACCCTTGCCATTACTTTGAATCGCAGCGATTTGGAGCGCGTGATGGGGGGTCAGACCACTTTTGACAATTTACTTGCCGAGGGTAAGGTGAAATTTGATGGTGATCGAAAAGCATTTGATCAACTCAAGAGCGCCTTAACGATCTTTACTCCTGACTTTGAATTAATCCCTGGCACTAAGGCGAAAAATACAAAGCCTCCAGTGCGGCATGACCCTTTTGAGGTTCAGAATTTGGCGGTGACTGGTAGCGAATAAGACATTGGTGTAGAGTCCGCAGGCAATTTAGCGGAGCTTTATAGGCTTTACGATGTAGGCAAAAGTTTGGTAGAGCCTACCAGATGATTTCCTTCAAGATTTTCATCGACTTCATTCGATTAAGCTGACTTTTTCCGCTTGATTATTTATCATGGTTCTTGTATTGTTGTAATGTTACATCAATACAAGAATAAAATGATCAACTTTAAAAAAATAAATGAAATTTCTCTAGAGGGCGCTATCACCGAGTTGGGCGACTATCGACCAGCCGCCTTTGGTATTTACTTGAATTTGTTAAATGTATTTAATTGCAAGGAGCTACTCTTGTTGGAGTCCTTGGCTCCAGGGTCCATTGATTCAAGGGTTTCTCTGGTTGGCATTAACCCCGTGTTGCGCATGGAGGTGTTCGATCTCATTGTTACCATTTCTGGAAATGAGCAGATTCTAAACAAGATTCGACTCATATACGAAAAGGAAAATTTCCTCGAATCCAGCGCATTCATACTGAGATATCGACTACCTGATCGCAAGGCGGTTTGGGATTATTTGAGGATGTTTGATGATCAATTCAAAAAGGTCGATGGCGGGATATTGGCCTTTACGGCATTTGCCTACAACACCATTCATTTTATCGAGGACATTACCGGCTATGTTGAAGGGGATATTCCAGATATCTCATTAACTTGCTATTCAACCTATATTGAGTTTACAGAAGACAGGGTGATGCTTCATGAGTATGGGTTTGTTGGCGCTCAATCTATCGGACTTTCGCAGATAGCATCTTGCTTGGCATTGAGGGATGCGATCCCACCCATGTTTAATAACAATGCTTTTTCAATTGACAGGGAAACAGCAAAACATGATTACCTGCAAAAGGCAGAGATTGCGTTAAAGCATGTTCGACTCGGGGATGTATATCAAATTCAAATTGGTCAAAAAATTTCTGTCAGGTCGGATGTTCTTGCTCTCGATGTATATGCACGGTTACGTCTAATGAATCCCTCTCCCTATATGTTTTTATTCGATTGTGGTCGATTTAAAGTGATTGGCGCCAGTCCCGAGTCATTCGTTTTTATGAATGACGATGAAGTGGTGATGAGACCTATTGCCGGGACATTAGGTAAGTCTTCCGTGCCCACCAAAGATGCCGCCACAAAGGAGTTCCGTGCAAACTCAAAAGAGATAGCGGAGCATATGATGTTGGTGGATTTATGCCGAAACGATTTGTGTAGGATTTCGTTGCCGCAAAGTCTCAATGTTTCCGAGTTGATGGCTGTCCAAGAATACTCCCATGTTTACCACATGGTTTCTACTGTAAAGGTATTAGCTCGACAGGGTTGTGATAAATATGATGTGATTCAAGCCTCATTTCCTGCGGGTACTATGACCGGGACTCCAAAAATTAGGGCTATTGAGCTGATCTCCGCGATTGAGGATAGCGGTAGGGGATTGTATGCCGGAGCTATGGGTGTAATTGGATTGGGCGCAAACTTTATTAATACGGCTTTGTGCATTAGAACGGCCATTGAATGTGATGGGGTATTTACATTGCGCGCATCTGCTGGAATGGTGTCTGATTCTGTGGTTGAAAGTGAATATGCTGAGACCTTGCATAAGATGGGGTCGGTATTTAAGGCGATTACTGATGAGGAGATTTCATGTCACCTCAGGTAATTGTTGTTGATGCATATGATAGTTTTGTGCATATCTTGGTGAGTTATTTGCAGGCGATTGGCTGTGGAGTTAGTCTATATCGAAAAGATGATGCCCGCTTAGTGCGAGCGGTTGACGAGTCTGCTGGCGATATTCTTTTGCTTGGTCCGGGCCCTGGACATCCTGCGGAATCTGGTTATGGCAACTTGCTTCGCTTGAATGCAGGGCGCATGCCAGTCTTGGGGATTTGTTTGGGCCATCAGGCGATCGGTTTGCATTATGGATGCCAAATCGAGTATGCAAAACATTTAATGCACGGAAAATCGAGTCGAATTTTCCATGACGGTAAAGGATGTTTTAAATCTTTTTCTCAAAAGACAATTTTGGCAATGCGATACCACTCTATTGTGGTCTCCGATGAGGGCTTGCCTGAGTGTATCGATATTTCGGCGAGATCCGATGACGATTCCTATGTGATGGGAATAAGACATGCTTCGTTAAAAATTGAAGGCATTCAATTTCATCCCGAAAGTATTGGGACCGAGTTTGGTCTTCATATTCTTCAAAATTTCATGGATACACATGCTCATGGTTAGTTAACAAATTGAGTGGAACTTTGGCTTCTCTGGGGCGGCAACTTCGAGGGGCTCAATTAATCGTTGCTTATTCAATGCGGTTCTCTAACTGGAGTCTTGTCTATGAAAGTGTGTGTATTAGTAGGGTCGTCTCGTAAAAACGGCTTAAGCAACAATATTTGCACCGTTCTGCGGGATCAATTTGAGGCTAAAGGCTTGTCTGGAAACTTTATTCATCTGGCTGATAAGCATATTCAATTCTGCGATGCCGATAACCTCTGCGAATTTTCTCCATGCGCAATTCCTGACGATATGCCGAATATTTTGGCTGACATGCAAGCTGCTGATGGAATTATTTACATGCCGGTGATGCATGCGTTTGGCGCTAACAGTAAGTTTCAGGCATTTTTAGAGCGGGTGGGTTACGGTTACTTACGTCCTCTAGACCGCCCCCTCATGGATAAGATTGCTGCAATTGTCGTTGTGGGTAGGAGGTATGGGCATACAGCTGTATATTCCCAAATCATGCTCAATATCATGCTCAACAAAATGATTATGGCGGGATCAGGTTTTCCGGCGCTATTTTTAAGTATGCTTGGAGGTGCTTTAGATGATGCCGAAGCTCACGAGGCTTTGGAGCAGACGGTTGACAGGATGCATGATGTGCATCGGCGATTTCGTAATATTGTCAGCTGATTTACTGCGCCATTACTTTGGCATAAATTATGCAAACTTTGATTTCCAGTAAGATTTTGCCTTGGGGTTTCGCAGATTGGAGGCACCCCTTGTCACCTTGGAGAGGCTTACATTTAGTGTTTTCGCACACTCCCTTTGTGGTGTTTCGGCGCATGCCAGATTTTGGTATATCCGAATCCTATCAAGGAGATCATTAATTTCTGCGGGGGTTAATATTTGCTCCAGAAAAAAGTTCATCTCATGGGGATCTTGAATATTGCGAAGCATATCTATTAGTGTTTGTTTGGCTTTAGATCTATTCATTAATATGCCCCATTTTCCGAATTAGTATGTGATGCTGAAATTCTAAACTGCTGATTCTTTTTCAAAGAAATAACTTAAGATGAAAATGCGTCGATAAGCTCGTACGCTCCGCGTTTTATAGTGTGCCCATTATCTTAAAGGCAAAATCATCATTTTGAGCCCCATGGCTTTTAGTTACGATGCTAAATAGTTTGTTTTTTACTCGGGAAAGATATTTGGGCTTCTTAGAGGCATTTGTCTGGGATTAGGGTTATCCATTTAGCCTTCGGCGGGTGAAAAGTATATAGTCGTCGATAAATATTAAAAAGGCTACCTTATGAAGCACTTCCGTTTACGTGCAACCACGATGGTTCTCGTCATGCTTTGCTTGATGTATTTCATTACGTATCTTGATCGCGTTAATGTCAGCTCAGCGGCCGCTGGATTTGGAAAAGAGTTTGATCTGTCTAAAACTCAGATCGGATTTGTATTTTCCGCCTTTGCCTATCCTTACCTTATTTTCCAAATTATTGGCGGGTGGGTCAGCGATCGATTTGGTGCAAAGCGGACCCTTATTTATAGCGGTTTAATTTGGACAATCGCTACTGTGCTCACTGGATTTGCTGGCGGTCTTGCTTCATTGGTTCTGGCGCGTGTATTGCTTGGTTTGGGTGAGGGCGCGACCTTCCCGGCGGCAACCTCAGCCATGTCTGCTTGGATTCCCAAAGAGAGCCGTGGATTTGCTCAAGGTATTACGCATGCATTCGCGCGTATTGGTAATGCCGCGGCTCCAGCGATGATTATTTTTATCATGATTGAGTATGGCTGGAGATGGTCATTTTATATTTCAGGGGTATTGAGTTTTGTTTGGGTGATTACTTGGATGTTCGTATTTACTGAAAAGCCTGCAGACCATCCGCGCATGACTGCGGAGGAGTTGGCGTTGAAGCCTGTTCCTAAGAAAGTCAATTTAAACCCACCGTGGGGACCACTTTTTAAAAGGATGTTCCCGGTAACCTTGGTTTACTTCTGCTACGGCTGGACTTTGTGGTTATTTTTGAGTTGGATCCCGCAATACTTTTTGCATAGCTATGACATGGATATCAAGAAGTCTGCGATTTTTGCCTCAGGCGTATTTTTTGCAGGCGTTGTGGGCGATACCTTGGGCGGGATCATTAGTGATCGTATTTTGAAAAAAACGGGTAGCTTTAAAAAAGCGCGTAGCAATATGGTGATTGTCTGTATGTCACTTACCCTTGTATCGTTGCTCCCTATCTTATTCGTGCATGACATTACCATCTCTGCAATTTGTCTTAGCGCTGGTTTTTTCTTTGCCGAGCTGACTATTGGACCGATGTGGGCGATTCCGATGGATATTGCTCCAGAGTTTTCGGGTACGGCTAGTGGCATGATGAATACAGGCTCAGCGCTTGCTGCCATTATTTCTCCGGTTGTTTCTGGTTACGTGATTGATCGCTTTGGAAGTTGGGAGCTGCCATTTATCGGTAGCATGGTGTTGATGGGCGTTGGTGTTTTGTTGGCATCCAGAATGAAGCCAGATAATAAGTTTGTAAGCTCAGGTGCCGCTTAGCTCAAAAAGATTTCTTGAAGGTTGTTGAGGTAGCGTAGGCCTTGTTGGGTTGCTCTGAGTTTGCTGGGGTTTGAATCTAACAGGCCTTTTTTGCTGGCGCTATCCAAAGCTTTTGAAATTGTATGTAG
>Ga0316221_1004035_pt1 | contig 11493 bp, 10 predicted proteins | sample TBH18007metaG_FD_206003 | JGI IMG/M metagenome (GOLD analysis project Ga0316221, IMG submission 206003) | Freshwater microbial communities from Trout Bog Lake, Wisconsin, USA - TBH18007 | ecosystem: Environmental > Aquatic > Freshwater > Lake > Hypolimnion/Profundal zone | place: USA: Wisconsin... | reverse complement strand
GCTGAAACTACTGGCCCTACCGGTGTTGAAATGGAGGCGCTTACCGCAGTCCAAGTTGCACTCCTCACCATCTACGATATGTGCAAAGCAGTCGATAGAGGTATGGTGATGGGTGACATCAAACTCTTGGAGAAGAGTGGTGGGAAGAGTGGTGAATGGAGGGCGGAGAAGTAAACGCTAACCTAGAAAACAATAACGAGAGACTAAAAACACTCTTGGCCTAATCCTGTCCTACCAAGGAGAGGTAAATGGCAACATTTCGCAACCGAGGCGGTAAGTGGCAAGCCCGAGTTCAAATAAAAGGCCATGCTGCACTGAGTAAAACCTTCATCAATAAAGTTGATGCCGAGCGCTGGGCGAAGCAAGTTGAAGTCGAAATGCAAAAAGGCAGCTATACCAATCTTGTGTTGGCTGAACGCACCACCTTCGCAGAAACCATTGAGCGGTACATCACAGAGGTATTACCCACTATGCGGGGTGGAACTGCAGATGTCATTCGTTTAAAGGCGCTAGCAAGGCGTCCAATAGGCAAACTGAGCATGGTGAGTCTAACTCCCCAAAGAATTGCACAGCACAGGGATGAGCGCCTCAAAGAGATAGCTCCAGCAACCGTCATTAGAGAGTTATCTTATTTTTCATCCATCATTACTTATGCACGAAAAGAATGGGGTATCAACATCAACAACCCAGTAGCACTAGTGGCAAGACCTAGGAATCCACAAGGGAGAAGCCGCTTATTAGATGATGCCGAAACTAACGCTCTATTTGAAAAGTTAAAGCCCATAGGGCGACGTTCGATATGGATGTTGCCTTTAGTGAGATTAGCACTTGAAACAGCCATGCGCAGAAGTGAGCTACTCGGACTACGTTGGGAGCATATTGATTTTCAACGGCGCACTATATTTTTGCAACTAACCAAGAATGGCACAAGCCGAACAGTCCCGCTATCTAGCCAAGCATTAGAGATTTTGAGAGAGATGCCACGCAATATAGATGGAAGAGTATTTCCCATAAACCATGCAGCAGTATCAGCAAACTTCGATAGAGCAAGGAAACGAGCAGGAGTGAAAGATATACGCTTTCATGACTTAAGACATATGGCCATTACAAAGCTAGCGGAAAAGCTTCCTAATTTAATTGAATTATCTGCAGTGTCAGGACACAAAAGTCTGTCGATGCTTAAACGGTACTACCATCCAAGCCCTGAACAGCTTGCAGAAAAGCTTGGTTAAAAGAAATATTTTTTCTTCATAACGAAAATATATAAAGGACTTAACCCTCTGTTTTTTCGACGAAATTTGATCGAGATTATTCATTAACATCTTAGGATGTAATTGTCTCTTTTTATCATTGCGCTCATTTCAAAATGGTAATAAATAGAAAGTCAGTCTATTTTTATAGGAGTGACTAATGAATCAAAATAACATTAACCAAGATCGCCAAACAATTGCAGAGCCTAATTGGCTCGAGCCAAATTTTAAAAATATCCCACCTGATTTACAAAAACAGCCATGGGCAGTTTGGATTGCTGAGGCGAAACTAGATGCAGATGGAAACAGAACCGGCAAGTGGAACAAAGCGCCACGATGCCCAAAAACTGGCTCCAATATCGCAACTAATAAGCCTTATCAATTCGGAACATTCCAACAGGCTCAAGAAGCTTATGCAACCGGTAAGTACACAGGGGTGGGGGTATTGCTAACTGGGAATGGCATCACCGGCTTCGATTTAGATAACTCAAGACAGCTAACAATGAGGAGAAAGGAGATTAAAAGATGGCTCAAGAGTGCCCATGAAGGCGGCGCTTACTGTGAAGCATCGCCAAGCAATACTGGAATGCGTTTATTTGTTTTTGGGAAGTTAAATTCCAAAGGGCGAAAATACGATTCATTAGAGATTTACGATGATGTACGATTTTTAACAGTTACCGGCCGAATCCCGCTAGAGTTCCAAGGTCGCTCAATAGGCAATCAATTACCTCAGGGTCAGAGCCTTATTGATTCATTTCTAAATCTATTGCCGAATGAATCTACCCCCTCAAATTCTCCACCCTATTCATCTAGGATGTCGGGAAAATTAGATCTCGAGAATATTCCAGAGGAAATAAAGAGAAAATTGCCAGATATATTTAATCGATCCGAATTAGTAGGGGATAGATATGAAAACCTCTTTAACGGGGATATTTCAATGTACGACGGAGATCATTCTGCTGCCGATTTATCAATCATTAACTACCTCACAAAACAAGGCTTAAGCCCTCTTGAAGTAGATCAAATCTTTAGAGCATCGGGACTTTACCGCACCAAATGGGATGAGCTTCGAGGCAAACAGACCTATGGTGAAATGACGATTAATAAAGCCCTTTCATCGATGCGTAAAGAACAAAGTGCGATCGATTTATTCCCGTCACAAGGGGATGCACAACATTCCAAATTTGAATTTAAAAAACTAGTCAATTACAAACCCATTTATATACCCAATGGAATGGCGCCTAGAAGATTTGTGGGGCCAAAAATTTCTGATGGAATACGATTATTCCCAGAAAAAGCACTTTCGTCTTTGGTCGCTTTAGGTGCTGTTGGAAAAACTTCTATTCTTTTATCTATAGCCTGTCATATCGCAGCTGGTAAAGACTGGAATGGCCACCCACTTCAACAACAAAAAGTAGCAATGTTCTTTTGCGAAGAAACGGAAGAAGAAATATCAAGAAAATTTAGCGCCAACACAGAAAACTGGGATGTCAAAGATAGGGAGAAGGCCGAATCTAACCTAATTACCATTCCGCTTTTAGGGGTAGATGGAAGGCTCACGAGCATCAATCGGAATCAGTATCAAAGTTCTGACATAACCGAAAAAATGATCACCCTTCTCAATGAATTTGATATCAAGAATGGTCTAGTCATCCTAGACCATATGCAAGGATTCACTGCTGGCGACCTCAATCTGTCGGAAACTGCAACTGCCATTTGCAGAGAGGCAAACAAAATAGTAGATGCCACGGGAGCGGCTGTCGTTATGGCAGCTCACATTAGCAAAAATAATATTAAGGCTACAGATGTAGAACAAGGGTTTGCTGTTGGGTCATTGGCTTTTGAAAATGCAACCCGTCAAATGTCTGGCATGATTCCAATGCCTCCTGAAGATGCGAAGAAATATGGTCTCGAAGCCAACAGAAAGGAATACATCAAACTTTCATTAGCAAAGAATAGCTATGGCGCTACCGATCAAGCTCTTTGGCTCAAAAAGATTGTCTCGCCCAAGTACCACACCGTTGTATTTGAGCCTGTAATATTAACCAAACCATTACCAACGGCCAAGCTAAGCGAAATGCAAAAAATTGGCCTTCTCATATCTAACTACATATCCAAACATCAATACACAACCCGCAATAAGTTAGATATTCTTTCGGGAATTAAGGGTAATCTAAAGGCGAGCAAAGCGAAAGTAAGAGAAGCTTTAGATCTTTTAATCGCCACAGGGGGAGTGAAAGTCTATAAAGTTGATGATGAAATGCGCAAATCACTTGGGCTAGCCAAGCAAGTAAATGAAATATTGAGAGTTCATAAAAGCATGGCCGCCAATAATACCGCCGCACCAACCACCAATAATTCCTTTCCGGCGGCCTTCAACCCCTTAGATGACTGGGGATAGATTCCGCTATTTAAAGACCGCCATTTTTAGATATGGGATGGCGGACTTTAACCCCAAGTAGACACAGAGGGGAAGGCCGCCAATTATTTAGTACGTCTAAAGACGTCATGCCCGCTATGGCGGGCAATGCGTCACCGGTCTTTGCGTGGATATCATGATATTTAAGGAATTTTCACAGGAACAAATTGAATAGCAATATGAATCAAGTATTTAGATAACTACAACCTAGACTTTACTTAAGTTTGACAGGAGAAAACACGCCCCATATAGGGCACTCTTGATCATCAGAAAATATAGTCCCAGCTGACCCATTCCACTTCATTAGCCCTCGATCAGACATTAATATTGCGCAACCAATGGTTTGGATATAAGTTGATACTCCAACCCTATAAAAATCCTCCTGCTCCATAACTGGTATCACCTTATATGATCCCGCCTTCAAGTCTTTCGGCTGAAATATGCCAACAACACGACATACATCACGATCTTTGATGAAGCTAATAGTGGTATCCGTAAGGATGGCCGTATCTAAAAGTGCATAGTTAAGACACCCAGAGGTTTCTACAATTAAACGATCCGCTTTATAAAGGTTCGATGCCTCTCGCTTTGCAAGAACTTGATACTGGGCATAGGTTGAGTTTGCGAAAAACGAAAGCAATAAAATCCCTGTTAAAAGCCTTAACCGTCCTAAGTGTTGCCGAATGAAGGGCTTCTTCATTTCGGACAAAATTTCCTCTCTATGGATTTAAATATCTTTTGATTGAAAATTTCATGATTCGCATAAAGCCTTTCACCTTCACTGAAGTAGCCAGAATAAAATAACGTGTCATTTGTAATCTGAAGCTTCTTTTCGCAATTAACGATGAGGAATTGCATCATTGAAAGAGCTCTACCGTTTGGAGTTGTAAAGCCATTTTTGTTATTGATTAAGATATTTAGAGCTGGATACATTTCGCCGCCCTTACCCGAATTAGCAAGCGACCCCCTAACGTAATAGAGCCCGCCACTTTCTGACTTTTGTAAAAGCTCATAACTTTCGGCCATAACACCGCCTGAGATCAAGCAAAGCAATACAAATAAAAGCTCTCTTATCGGCATATATCAGTCAAACCTGTTAAAAGAGCCTAATTTCTTCTTCTTGTGAATAGAGGGAATGACCCTCTGGGCAGAGGTATTCATCCGTCCAGCCAATGATTTTTCCTGCCCCACTTTTCTTCTTGGGACCCTCTACCACTTCCTCATAAAAAGTTGCACAACTAGGACAATATGTTTTGAAGCATTTCATATCAATGAATGTAGAGATATGACTCTTTAAGAACTCTCGTTGATGCGTGTCGAGCAGAGTGGGGGTCTCATTTCCTAAATCGGCCTTCGATATCCATTCGGCAAAGTAGTTCTTTGCTCGCTCAATGTTTTCTTGATTCACCCATGTTTGCTTGGCCTGTTTTTTTGACCACAGAACTATCTTTTCTACATCGACCAGAAAATTTCCTTGGAATTTATGCTCTCCATAAACTTCCCCATCCAATAAGATCCATCGAGAACAAGTATCGACAGGATTCGTATAGCCATCTTTTCTCACAACATTTAAGCGATGTTTTTTTAGCAACCCCACCAAATCCAATAACTTCATATTTCCTTTAAATACACTACCGTAGAATTCATACTTTTTAAGCAGTCGACTTCAATAGATAGCTATTGATAAACACCCATAACCCACATTGATAGCACCTCAAATGAGCTATTCATTTGGGTATCATCTCCCGTGGTATTAAAAACGTCAATAGGGAAACATCATCCCTATGGCAAAACCCTCACCCAGCTATAACGGAAATAAAAAATTGGTAGCTCTAGGAGCCGCCATTAGGGGCTTGCGGCTTAAGACAGGGCTATCACAGGAAGCTTTTGCGGATGAAGCTGGAATCGATAGGAGTTATCTAGGCGGCATTGAGCGAGGCGAACACAATATAGCCATAATGAATTTGATAAAAATTACGGATATTTTAAAAATCACCTTATCCGATTTATTTCGTAGCGCAAAACTTTAAAAAAATCTCTTCACTCGTCTTGAATACTCCGAAGCCTTAATATAGGAGTCCCATTCTAGGGTTTGGGGTGGTGGGGTCGGTTACTTTCGGCAAATTCACCTTTATCGATAAGGGGGCCTGTGATATTCTTTTTCTGTGGCCTAGTGCTGTCCTTATTGGCCTAACTTTTAACCTGATGGGTTTAGGTTTAGTTTGTTTTATTTTTTCTTAGTTCATTGTTCTTACTGGGTTTCTCACCGCAGTCCAAGTTGCCCTCCTCACCATCTACGATATGTGCAAAGCAGTCGATAGGGGCATGGTTATGGGCGATATCAGGCTCTTAGAAAAAAGCGGTGGGAAGTCCAGGGACTGGAAGGTAGAGAAGTAATAACTTATCAAATTATTACTAAGTACTGAAGAAAGGGTACCTCATAAACTAAATTACTATTTACATAGATAGCGCAAGTGTTGAAATACCACTAACTGTAATTAATGCCCCCATTTATTAATGTATAAATCATAAGCATCTTTCCAGATTGAGTCTACCTGGCCACCACTTGCATGTACTAGCGAAAGCGGTATAGTTCCCATGGTCAAACCAGCTTTTTCAGCGCTTCTACAAAAATCAAGGTCATAAATTGAAATGTAAAGTTTGGATCAAATCTCAATTTAGATTTTTTGAGAGCAGAAGTGGTGGTGGCTAAAAAAACTCCGTCCAATAATTTACATTCGACTCCAGGCGGACCAAAAACATCGAATTTTTCCGGGGGAAATTTAACCCCCTGCCCAATTGCACCAGATAAATAACATTTATCCTCAAGCTTCCACTCCATATTGAGAACGCTCCACATAGGTTGCCCCGGAATTCTTCTAGAATTCCCAGCTATACCTACAATATCAAAATTTTGAAGGCCCGTGCGCACTCTATCAGCCCAAAAATAGTCAGCTATAAGCACATCATCGTGCATAAAAACCAGGATGGCCTCAGTCCCCAAAGCCTCATCTATAGCTTTGTTGTAGACTTCAGAAAGACCTTTAGAATTTTCTGCATATAGCCTAACTTGTGCTTCCGATGTCTTAAAAAAAGATTTTATAGATTTTCCAGTGAGAGAATATTGAAGAAAGTTTTCTTGCCTCATTTTTGTAGCCGTAACAATTCGTATTGGCATCTCCGAAATTTTCGACATCTCATAGCTTCCATTAGTCAAAATTAATAAAAATAGGTGATTTAACCCCAAAAAATTTGGGGCGAATGTACGTGTAATAGTTTACTTAAAAAATCTAGGCTTAGGAGGTAACCATGAACAACATATTTATTCATCAAATCTACTATGATGAGCATTCTAGGAAGATGCTAGAACCTGAATTTATTCCGCTAGATAATATAAACGGACCCCCAGACTGGTTTGAATTTTACCCAATCATGGAGTATCTTAAAAATTCCAGCCTAGAAAAAGATGCTTGGTACGGTTTTTTATCTCCGAAGTTTTATCAAAAAACAGGGATTTCAGCTACTAAAATCCTAAGCATTCTCTCTAGATACAATGATCAAGCAAATGTAGCCCTTTTTTCACCCGCATGGGATCAGCTGGCATACTTTCGAAATCCATTTGAGCAAGGCGAATTCCGACATCCAGGGTTGTTATCAACAACACAAAAATTTATTGATACAACTCATCTAAAAATTGACCTAACAAAACTAATCACCCATTCGTCAACGGCTGTTTTTTCTAATTTTATAATTGCTAAATCAGATTACTGGGACAAATGGCTTGAAATTGCATCTCAATTTTATGACTATGCAGAGCAAAAAAGTTTAGGCGAAACTTCTTATCTAAATTCTAAAAATAAATTAGGCCCCATGAAAGTCTTCATCCAAGAAAGGCTGCCATCGCTCATTTTAAGTCAGACCCACTTTAGAACATTGGCTTATGACTTTGGGCAAAGTGCCCCAATATTCGATCAACTTTTTGATAACACTCCAAAAACTAGAAAAATGCTGCAAGCGTGCGATTTACTTAAAGAAAAATATGTAAGCACTAATGACGAGTCGTATTTACAAATGTATTTAAAAATTAGACAAGATATTAATCTTAAAAAGTAGTTGAATTAATGCGATGTCCAAATTAAAGCTAGGGATCTCAATAAGATTAAGACTTGATTAAATACTTAGAATAATCCACAGGTGGAATAAAGAGTTTGACACAGTCTTTCGCGCGGGTATTCAAAGAATCCCAGTCCATGCGAGCAAGCATATCTAATTCATACATTCTATCAATAGGTAAATCATATTTGAGTTTAAAACGAGCCCAATTTTCGTAGATCTTAGCCCATCTTGCGTTCAGCTTTTTCTCTCGTGCATTTTTTTCTAAATAATCAAAATTTGAATTTCTATGGTGAAAAGCAAAAGCACCTTTAGCAACCGCTAACTTAAAGCCAGCCCGCATTGCTCTAATTCCATAATCATGATCGGCAAAGTATCCGTAAAAAAGGGGGTCAAAAGTACCTATTTTTGTTATCACTTCTCTTTTAGTCATGAATGCATCACCAGTTAAAAAATTCTCTTCGAGATAAGAATTTTTTTCTAATTCGAATAGCTCTTCCCCAAAAGTTGCAACATCACCTAGATGCTTGATTTTATCCACAATGTTGATGTTGTGAGTTTTTTTTCCACAATTATCTACAAAATTAGAAACGCCCCTCACTATCCCAATATTCGGACTACTGTCAGCAACTTCTAATAATGCCTTTACATAGGAAGGCGATATAAAAATATCATTTGATACAAAAAAAACCTTATCCCCCGTAGACTCGGAGAGAATACAATTCAGACTTCCGCTGTATTCTTTGTTCTCATCAAATCTATAAATTTTTGTATTTTTGTGCTCTTTGGCGGCCTCGATGAAAAGCTTAGTAATTAAACCATCATCAGGCGAGCAATCATCAACCAAGATTAATTCATAATTTCCTTTCAGCCCATCCAGAATCACTCTTAGACAATGCCTTGTTGTTTCGTGATTGCCGTATGCAGAGACTCCAATAGTGATTGATTGGTCTAAGGAATTTGTATCTAAAGATGCCATTGTTGTTATTTTATAAGGTAGGTATTGGTTGGAATGATATTTCAGCTCGACAATTTGACTGCAGTCAATAAAAAATTTTCAAGCTCACGAATTGGCTCTGGATCATCGTATAGAACATGTTTCATTTCATTCATCTTATTAACAATTTGAGAGTGATAAAACTTATCTTGTACAAGTCGAATAACTAATTCAATGTAGCTTTGATCAGAATCTGCAATTAATTCAGGCATTTTCATTCTTTTTAGGATGCCGCTTGCAAAACGGCCCCTCATAAAGTCTCCTTCTTTAGTAACAATCGGCAGTGCACAATCAATTGCCTGCATTGCAGTATTAAATCCTGAAAATCCAATGGTATCCATGAATATATCTGCAAGCTTCATGATCCCATAAAACTGTTCTGATTTTAGCCAGGGGATGAAAATAATATAATCACTAGGAGTCAAGTTAGATTCTTGAAAAATATTATTGAGACGTTTTTTTAAAATTTCTGCCAAATTATTTTGATCTTTGAAAAAAATAAACTTGCATTTACCTAAACGCTTCGCTATTTCAACAAAAATCCAATCATTTTTTGGGGCGTATTTAAATGGAGCTCCCGGGCATATTAAGATTGGCTCATGGCGGCTGATGCCGAACTGTTCAAGATCAAAAACTGAGGGGCTTATAGATAGCCGAGAATAACTACAGCCTAGGTTAGGCAATTTAATTAAGGTTTCAGTGTAAGCATCTTGTGAAAAGTCATTCTCAAAGAGCTCGCCCGATAAATAATAGTCAATGGTTGGCAAGCCTGTAGTTTCGGGGTGTCCCCAAGCGGCAATTTGTATTGGGGCAAGTCGTAAACAAGCCAACTGCATCGTTAGCGCATGCATACCAATCTCAGGGTAAAGCAAAATATCAAGTTTTTTTTCAAGAATCAATTTTGATAAACCTATCAATGAAAACTGATTGTCAGTAAAAGTTTTTACCTTATCTCTTGCATATAGAGTTTCATTATCAACAGCAGTTCCCAAATGAAAAATATGAACCTCAAACTTACTGGTATCGAGATTTAATAATAGACCCTTGGTAATAGCATTCCAGACAGAATGATTACAAATTTGTTCACTAATAATCCCGATCTGAATTTTAGTGTTCTCTTTTTTTACACTCCGTTCCAACAAATTCACTTTTTGCCAATGGGCCATGATCCGATGACAAATGCAGCCATATAAATTTAGAAGATCTTTATTATTCTGCGCTTGATATGCTAAATAAAATGGTTGGGTAGATCCTACCACTTCATGTGCCCCATCAAGCCTATCATCACAAAACCATTTATCCAACTTATGGAGATCAGAAATAAATACCTCTCTTAATGATTGAACGCTTTCATTTGAAGAGGAAATAATAGGTATTGATGTAAATAGTTTCCCCCAGTGGGCCGCATTTGAATCAGGGACTAACTCAATCGCTTTTTTAAAAGCACTTCTTGCATCCGCTGACTGATTTAATTCCTTTAAAGCGATCCCCTTATTAAGCCACCCTTGGAAATATTCAGGATTAAAACTGAGTGCTTTATCGTAGCAAGCCAGAGCTTGGCCATAAAGTTTTAAGTCATTTAAAACAGCCCCTTTGTTCGCTAATACTTCGTGATAATCTGGCTTTAGAGCAAGGGCTTGATCAAAATGAGTGATTGCCTCTTCATAACGTTTTAGGGCCTTTAAAGTAACCCCCTTATTTGTCCAAGCTGCGTAATCGTCTGGCTTTAAAGTTAAGGCTTGATCGTAATGGGTCAGTGCCTCTTCATAATATCCAAGCTCGTGTAAATTTACCGCTTTATTAGACCAAGCTTCAGCTAAATCTGGACTAATAGCGAGGGCTTTCTCAGCACAAGCTAAAGCATCTTCAAAGCGCCTAAGTTCTCGTAGGGTTGCGCTTTTATTAGAGAGTGCTTGGACAAAATGTGGCTCCAGGCTAAGCGCTTTATCGTAATGAATCAACGCATTTTCATGACGTCCGAGATTGGATTCTGTTTTGCCATAGTTGAGCCAGGCTTCTGGATTATGGGGTGCCAGCTCTACTGCTTTTTTATGGTGTGGGATTGACTCATTATCTGAGCCAATATCACTAAGGGCTTTAGCTAGGTTGTATTGAATGGAGGCATCATTGGGATGGATGCGGGCTGCTCTACCCAATAAATGGGCAGCCTCTTTGAAATTGGCTTGTGAAGCTCTAATTAAGCCCAAGATATGCAGGGCAGGCAGATTCTTGGGATCGACCTGAATGAGTCTTTGCAAAATCGTAGCAGCTCTCTCAAAGTTACCACCTTGAAAGGCTTCAATAGCCTGTTGAAGCATGAGCTGAAGTTGAGGATTCATGAGGTTATTTTATAACTACCTTGAAGAGCAGCCTTACGATGTATGATCATTCAGGAATGCAGGCCCCCTAAAGCATAAAGGCCACTGACGTGGCCTTTATTTTTTATTACTAAGATAGTTCAAATTAAGCTAGTGCGCCCTTGATATATTTCGCGCGCATCGGCTTCAATATAAAGAATGCCAAAACAGCAGCCGTAGCATCTAGAGCAATCATGATCGCAAATACCGGCATCCAACTTTCAGTTGCGCCGTGGATATAAGCAGCAATCGGTCCACCAATAATTGATCCAACACCCTGGGCCATATAGAGAAAGCCGTAATTGGTAGTAGCGTGTTTTTGGCCAAAGGTATCTGTCAAAGTGGATGGGAAGAGGG
>Ga0316221_1004021_pt1 | contig 11508 bp, 2 predicted proteins | sample TBH18007metaG_FD_206003 | JGI IMG/M metagenome (GOLD analysis project Ga0316221, IMG submission 206003) | Freshwater microbial communities from Trout Bog Lake, Wisconsin, USA - TBH18007 | ecosystem: Environmental > Aquatic > Freshwater > Lake > Hypolimnion/Profundal zone | place: USA: Wisconsin... | reverse complement strand
GACCCTCGCTAGTCTTACCGAAAGAGGTCACGGAGCGACCAAGTAGACCATTGAGGGTTGTCTGGGTCAGGCCAGGGGACCGCGAGCTGCACGCTCCTGACTGGCGGGCCCGACGCCGACCGCGTCTCCCCCCCAGCCGCAGTCGCCTGCTGCGGCTCCAGGCGGGCGGCGGAGGTGGGCGCGAAGCGACGAGCAGGACTGCGGAGGGCAGGCGGTGCAGTGCCGACATTCCTGAACGGTGCTCGGCTTTCGCCTGACGGCATAACCGTGCCGGGCGGGAGCCGCGGGATCTCCACGCAGCGTTTACAGTACCAGTTGACGGACGCAGGAGGGACGCGGGAAGGGGGCACGGGCTGGCAGACTTGCAGGCAGTCCATGTGCCACCCCGAATTGCACAGGTCACATAAGAGCATCGGGTTCGCCGCCGTTGAGTGCACCACCGAGCAGTGTTCACACGGGCGGTGGTAGTTCTCTTCTCCAAAAGTAGGAGTTACCGTCGTGTCCACGTCCGCTCGTTTGCACGGGGCCACGTTGGTGGGGTGCACCGTAATGGTAAGCCCATCTCGCCCCTGGAGAACCAGCAGCCCCGAGCTCTTGACCTCCACCACTTGTAGGATGCGTTCCTTCACTGTTGGGTCCAGGCTGCGCTGGCCGTGGTCTTTGATGTACACCAGATGCCCAACTTCGGCCTTGAGGATAGCCGCCGTGTAGCCTCCCTGCCGGGTTCTCGCGAAGCGCTGCTCATCTCGGTGCTGGGCGATTGCCAGGTGGTCCATGGCGAAAGGGACTGCGCGACGGAGAATTTCCTGCCTCCGCTGCAGGGAGGCCACCGCCGCTGCCGGGTCAGTGAAGTCGATAAGCTCCGAGACCGCCACCCTGGCGAAGGCGGGGAGGCCCGGGTTGCGGCCAAAAATGAGCGTGTATGGCGCCAGGCCGGTTGAGCTCTGCGGGGAGCAGTTGTACGCCATTTGAATCTCGGGGAGGAGTTCGTCCCAATCCACCGGGCCATCCGCGCCGGATGACGCCGCCAGTATAGCTGTGCGGAGAAGCGACTTGACTGTTCCAACCGCTCTTTCTGTCAGGCCGTTCGTCTGCGGGTGGTTCGGGCTCGTCCAGCGATGGTCCACGAGCCAGCGTTCGAGCAGCGCGCTCACCTCCGCCTTGAACTCGGAGCCATTGTCACTGAGGAGCTCCCCCACGCCTCCGACCAGACCAAAGAACTTACGCAGCTCGTAGGCCACATGACGGGCGGCCTTGCTCGGCAAAGCCGCCAAGAATATTCCTCTGCTGAGGTGCTCGCACATGACCAGCACGTAGGTGTTGTCGTGGATGGACACCGGAAAGGGCCCAGCGAGGTCGATACTGAGGCGGTAGAACAGGTCCTTGATGGGCAGCGGCTGCAGGCGCGGCTGCTTCAGCATCCGGGCGGCGTTTGCCCGATCACACGCGGGACAATCGCGGACCACGGCCGCGACCTCCGCGTACATCCCAGGCCACCAGAACGTGGTTTTGAGCGCGTCGTAGGTGCGGGACGTGCCGGAGTGGACCAAGCCCCCCCTGCCTGCGTGCGCAGCCCGGATGACCCCCTGTCTCCCCCCCGGCGGCGTGACGATGAACGCCGCGCCACCTGGGTAGCAGCGTAGAAGGCGCTCTCCCTCAGCCCCACCCAACTCGAGGCGGTATGAGCGCGCACGGTGCTGCACACGGTCGCGCTCCAGCCGTGACGCTCCGATCAGGGCGTCGTCGCCAAACCGCAACAGGTCCAGAAGCAGCGGGTCGTTCCAGGGGTCTTGAGCGCGGTGAATGTTGATGGTCGGGTCGACCCCAACGACGAGGACTGCGCCCGGTAACCACGTGGCCGGCTCGTCGGTGGCGTACGCGCCGACGATCCGCAGGATGGGGGCGATGGCGGTGGAGGCGATGAGCACTGGGTCCCTGGGAGCAGGCGAGCTCTCCAAACTCCAGTCGGGGGAGCCCGGACGCGACTGCCCTGTCTCCGCGGCCAGCGCCTCGATGTCGAACGCGGCCAGCACGGCCAGCACCTGGGACGCACTGAGCTCTGGGAGTGAGTTGCGCGAGAGATAATCAGGCCCCCGGTTGTCCTGCCCTGGACGGTGCTTCACATGAATGTTGAACTCGTCCAGCCGTAGCACCCAGCGCGCCAGCATGGGCTGCAGGTCCTTGGTCTCGAACAGCCAGATGAGCGCTTGATGGTCTGTCACGAGGTCGAACTCTTCAAGGCCCACCAGGTGTTGCCACTTGCCGATTGCCCAGATGACCGCCATGAGCTCGCCCTTATAGGGATGGTAGTTTCGCTCGGCAGCATTGTTGGTCTTGGACAGGTACGCACAGACGTACTCTTGCCCGGCTTCATCCATCTGGGACAGCACCGCGCCGATGCCGTCGATGCACCAGTCGGTGGCGACGGTGATCCGCCGACCCGGAACCAGGTGCCGGAGGAGAGGGGCGCTGCACAAGCGGGTCTTGATGTCCTGGAAGGCCGTCTCCTGTTCCGCCTCCCACTGCCACTGCTGGTTCTTCTGCAGCAGCACGGTGAGTGGCTTCACTGTCAGGGAGAAGTCCGCCACGTAGTCCCGGAGGTAGTTGGCGATACCCAGGAAGGACTGGACGTCAGCGACTGAAGTAGGCCGAGGGGCCTCCCGGACTGCGCGGAGGCCGTCCTCTGCCGGCTTAACGCCCTGTCCATTGACCATCATGCCCACGAACTGCACCTCCTCGTAACCAAAGACGCACTTGGAGGGATTGATGCGGACGTTGGAGGCGAGACAGGCGTCGAAGAACTGAGCCAAGTCCAGCAGGTGCTGCTCGAAATCCGGGCTGTTGGTCAGGGTGTCGTCCACGTACGGCTCCGTGGCCTCCAGCGGGCGGCACATGCGGTCCATTTTTTCGAAGAAACCAGCGGGGGCCCCTTTCAGGCCGAAGTTAGAGACCGTCCACTGGAGCTGGCCGAGGGGCGACGAGAACGCCGTCTTGTGTCGGTCCTCGGGATGCAGGGGAACCTGCCAGAAGCCCTTGTACAGATCACAGACGCTGAAGATTTTGGACTGGCGAGAGGCGACCTTGTCGAAGATCTCCCTTGCCGATCCCATCGGGTACCGCCATGGCACTGTCACCCGGTTGAGCGGCCGGTTGTCGACGCACAGCCGCCTGGTGCCGTCCTTCTTCCCCACCATCAGGATGTTGGCGCACCACGCAGAGACGGAGGCCTCCACCAGCCCGTGCTCCAACAGCTGCGTGAGCTCCTTTACAGCGGCCGCCGTGTCGTCCGGCGACATCCGCCGCTGACGCTGGAACTGTGGTACCGCCCCTGGGTCCGTCTGGATGCGCATGGGCTCGCCCACGTTGAACCGCCCCAACTCCGTGAGGTCGTACGCGAAGACGCCACGAAGGTGGTACGACCATAGCAGGTCCCGGAGCCGCTTATCCTGGTCGGGCGACAGTTTGGGACTTAGCTTAAAGCTGTCCCTGGTCCACTGCAACCTCCCCCCCTCGCCGGCCAGCGGGATAAGCGGCGTGTCAAGCTGCTCAAGAATGGAGCTCGGGGCAGCGTCCGCGGCGCGGGCCGACGCAGCCGCGGCCGACGGCGGCTGCGGGATGCCGCGCACGAGGCAGACAGGCGTCGGGGTTGGGAGGGGCGCGGCGAGGATGGCGGCGATTAGAGCTCCGCCCGGCCCTGGCGGCGGCGGAGCCGCCGGGGCCGACGGCGGCACCGCGGCTGCGGGCAGCGGCTCGCTGCCGGACTGGCAGGGGTTGGCGGAGGCGCGTGCCAAGTCCAGCGCGCTGGAGAGGAAGGAGTCTGCTCCGGTGGCGCTCGCCGCCGCCGCGGCGTCGATCCATCGGATGGCGTCGTCCGAGGCGGTCGTGCAAGCGGCGGCGAGCACTGCTCCAATTGCGGAAGCTGGTTTCCACCAGGGGTGTAGCGGCCGGGCAGGGAGAGAGCTGGGCAGCGGCGCCGCCTCCACGGGAGCCGATCCGGACGCGGCCGGCCGCGCCTGGTTTTCTACCACGGTCTCCGAGTAGCTGGGCGGCTGGGCAGAGGGCGGGAGCAGAGTTGCGGGAGAGACTAGCTCTGGAGAGGTCGCGGAACGCGCCGCCAGCGCGGCCCCAAATACCGCGCGCATTGCAAACTGGTCCACCGTTTGTCCGGTTGCATGGTGACGGATTGTTCTGGAACCGAGGAGAGCAGTGTAGCCAGGCGGGAACCCCATAGCCGCCTCACGCTCTGCAGGCGTCGGCTCATCGAGTGTGCACGACCGCCCATCGGAATAGCACTGTTCCACCATGCCCGGGTTCGGGAAGCCGTTGGCGTCGAGGCGGAACTGAAAGCTGCCAACCGTGGACATGAGTGTTGGCCAGAGCACTGGCGGACTCCCCACCATGTTGGGGTACCGATAGGAGGCGTCCCCAGGTCTGTTACAGAGCACGAGGTGGCGCTCTGGCTCGAGCAAGTGGTGGAGCGGGCGGTCAGCGAGGGATGGGACGCGGACAAACGATGCGATGAACCGGCACAGGTCGAACTCGGAGAACATGTTAGTCCAGTACGCGCGCCGCCGGTGAGCATAGCTTCCCACGTCAGCCGCATCGAACACGAATGCCTCCCCCAGAGTGTCATGGTAGCGTTCATAGTCTCGTCGTACCCCTTCGCGTTCGTCGTCGCGCGCCACCGGCACGTTCTCGAATAGATAGTGCACTCTGTCCGCGCCGTACCGGTCCTGGCAGGCCTTGAGAATGCGCAGCGCGGAGGGGAACATTGCGGATCTGGCATCGAATATCCCGTCTCCGCGGCCCGCGGTCGAGCGGGCCTGGCAGCTCGTGCCGCCGACGACAAGGACCGCTGCGTTGGCCGGAACGTTGAGGTTGTCCAGGAAGGCGGCCGAAAACTTGGTGGCGTCAGCAGGCAGCGTGTTGGCATGGACCGCGGGAGCCGTGCGACCCAGCACGGTGGACCACAGCTCTTGGAGATTTTCGTAGAACAGGTTGAACCGGTTGTCCATCTCAATGACGTGTACGGCGGAGACGTCAGGTGCTCCAGGCGTGGAAAGCAGGCCGAGGGAGATGCCAGCGATGCCCGCGCCGATGTCGATAACGACGAGCTCGCGGCCGCTGAGCAGCGGTTGAGGCCGGATGATGACCAGCGGGAGCTCCTCCCAGCCTGCCCCCCCGGCCTTGATCTCGCACCCAAACTTGGTGCGCTGCAGGATGCCCTCCGTCGAGGGATCCCTGCCCTGGGGAGCGGCGGCGCGCCGCTCCGGGGGGGCCGCGCCCCCCCCATGGCCAATCATGCGGCCCCTGCCCCTCCCTCCCGCGCGGCTGAGGCGGGAGAAATGACGGAGGTCGCGTAGCCCGGGCCCGCGATGGTCACCGAAAAGGGCACGCCGTTGTCGGCCTGCAGGTCGTCGGTGTTGGCCTCGCCATTGGGGTCCAGGCGGTGGATGTAGCGGAAGATGCCCACAGCCGGCTCGCCGATGCATGAATGCCTGGAGTCGCTGTAGCGGGCCGGATCCGTGTCCGGGGAGACGTTGTCCACCGTGCCGTGGAAGTCCACGTGGATGGCGGAGCCGACGGGGGAGCCAGCGGGGAGGGAGATGACCGCCGTGGGAGCTGGCGGCAGCGCGCCGGAGGGGCCTGTCCACAGGACACCGCGCATGCCGTGCTTGGCCAGGAGTCGCACCAGCTCCTCCGCGGTGCTGGAGGGGTCCACCAGGCAGTAGCGTCCCACATCAGGGCCAGGGTACGAGAAGGACCGTTCTCCCCCAGCGCCGCCGAACTCGATCAATATGCGCGCCGGCACGTCGCGGTCCTTCGGCACCGGGTTGCCGGACAGGAGCCTGGCCTCCAGCACGAAGGGGGAGGACTCAGACAGCGTATACCGGTCCAGGGCGCGTCGCACCGGGCATCCCCCCCCGTCCAGTCCCAGGAGAGTAACCAAGATGATGGTTGGGGGCTGGAGGTCGATGCGCATCGCCCCTCTGGTGGTGGCGCTGTTGAACTCCAACGGGGAGCGGATACGCCAGAGGCCGATCAGTCTGGCAGGCGGGAGATGGGCGCAGCGCGCCGCCACGTGCATCCGGCCGGTCAGCTCCGAGGCGTCCCACCAGCCAGGAGCGGAAGCGCGGTCCAAGCCCAGGGCGCCGTACCAGAATTCCTTAAGCACCGATCGTTCCGCGTCGCTGAGGAGCCCTTGCCTTTGCTCGCCGGGACCGGATCGTTCATGCGCACCGTGCTCATCGCGGTCGCTGAGGAGGAGCGCCAGATTGAGGCCAAGGCGGCGGAGCATCAAGTCCACCACGGCAGGGCCCTGGCCTCCCAGCAACACGGAGGCAAGCAGTCCCAGCAGCTCTCCCGGGGCTCCGACCGTGCACGTTGAGCCGTGCCCCGCCGCGTCGGACAGCCGATGGAGGATGGGGCTGGCACCCCTGCAGTCCCACAAACTGGCAAACAGGCTCACCACCGCCGAGTCGGCCGCCTGCTGCTCCGCCGCTGAGGGTGGTCGGGCCAGGGCCCAATCAGCTGGGAAGGGGAAGCCGGAAAACGGCCCGGCGCCAAGCGGGATGAAGGACAGCCTGCGGGGAGTCACGTCTCGCCGCAGCGCCAGCTCCGCTGCGATTCGCCTCGTCGCCCGCGCGGCCTTGGCGACGGGGTCTGTCTCGTCCAGCCATGCCCTGGTCTGGACGCGCAGGGCGGCCTGGCAGCTGCGCAGCCTCGCGTCCGACAGCAGGATGAAGCCGAGGGCCTGTGCCTCTTCCCGGCGCCGTAGGTCCCGCTCCAGCTGGGGCGCCTCCCGCGCCGCCAAGTAGGACGAGGCCAGGACGACGAGAGATGTCTCCAACATTCCCCCTTGCAGGAGCGCAGTGGAGATGGGTTCGGCCCCGCTGTCCGGAGCTCGGGTTTGTCCGGCGGCATCCTCCCCTGCCAGCTGGATCGAGGAGCCGAGGGCAGGCCATTCAGGTCCCAGCCGCCAGACCGCCCAATTCATCATGTCGAGGGAGCGCTGTGTGTTGGACTCCGCCACCGTCGTGGCCGAAGCGCCCACCGGCAAGCGCGTGGCCGTGCCCTCCAGGAGATCCTCCTCTGGCACGAACCTCCTCAGCCCCTCGACCAGCGAGCAGATCACCTCGTTGGGATGCTCGCCCCCGTTACCGAACTGGTGCATGCCGAAGGAGATGGGGCACACGGTGGCGGCCATGCCCTCGGCGGCCTCGTCCTCGTCCAGCAGTTTCACCGCCCGGAACCCTTCCGGAGATTTCAGCGAGAGAGTGCGGACGCTGGGAGCGCCAGTGCAGTCCACCTTGAAGCGCTGCCCGATCGCTTTCATGCCCAGGATGAAGGAGTACTTAAAGTCGGGCAGCACCACAACGGACAGCGGGCCCAACCCAATGTATCCGCCCTGGTCATCGGCCAGGCTGACGAAGACGCACTCCAAGGAGCACTGCGCGTCCACCGTGCCGCTGGCGGTCTGGATGCTGCACGTACGTCCCGCCGGGAACGCCTCCGGGAAGACCTCCTCAATCATCTTCTTGCCCTTACCGTTGCAGCACACAGGCCAGGCCCCTGTGTCCACGAGGGCCACCGCGGGGGCGAGCGCGGGGGCCTCCTCCACTTGCCGCCGTGTGGTGTCGGGCTGCGCTCCGACCCAGAGCTCGCACAGCAGCGCCGCGACCGTGGAGCTGTTGCCTCCCACCCCCATCCGGTGGGAAGCAGGGCAGGCTTCGGAGAGCATCGTACGGCCGGCTGCGTGCGCGCGCTCCACCGCCGCCTGCGCTGCCTGCGACCGGGCCAGTGCGTCTCCAAGAAGGTGGGCGTTGTGGGCGATGAGTTCCGCCAGGCGACTCGGAATGGAGGCGAACCGATCCGAGGAGCCGGCCAGCAGCGGCTCGTGCTCGACCGGCGGCTCCTCGACCGGGCGCAGGCGCGGTGCCGGCGGAACAGGCGCCCAGCGGCGGAAGCCGGACCTCGGGGTGGCGAAAGGGAGACTGGTGTCCGTCTGCGGTGCGTGGGCTCCAGCCTCGAGTGTCGGGAACCCAGCCGGCATAGCCTCCGTGGAGGCGGAACCCGTGGTTCCCGCCGCCCCCCCCAGGCCGGAGCCCAGCAGAGCGTCCAGAGGCTCCAGCCGCGGAGAAAAATTTTGAGCCACCGTCGCTGGCGGCGTATGCGCTGGCTGCCCTTGAACCGGAAGCTGGGACTGCGGCTGCGTCAGATCCGAGACATGAGGCGCGTCCAACAGACGGGGGGCGCGGTCAGCGGGCGGAGTGGAGCGCCAGGGTGGGACTTCCGGTAGCTGTGTGCCCAGGATGGCGCGCTCGCCGCGGGTGACCGCGTTGACGCTCTTGGACTCTGAACTCGTGCTCGTCTCGTTGGAGTATTCCAGGAAGAGGACGGGCGGGGCCGTGTTGGACTGTGCCGGGCGGTGTCCGGCGGCGGTCACCGCGGTGTCGTAGCCGTCGGTGGAGGTCAGGCCGATCTGGTCGGACCAGGTGGGCAGCGAGGAGGCGGAGGACGGGTAGAACTCTGCGTCCAGGTCATAGGGCCCGCGCGCGTTGGCCGACACAGCAGCGACGCGCCCCGCCTGAGCGCCGCTCCCGGACGGCGCTGGGAGCGCGAGCAGGGGCCGGTCCTGCACGCGCTCTCCGGTGAGGTTGAGGAACTCCAGGTAGCGAGGCGGCACGATGACGTTCTGCCGGAGGTGCAGCACCGTCTGACGTAGCTCGTCGAATGGGACCGGCAAACCTTTCCCGCGTAGGCCCACGGCCAGGGCGCACAGGAATTTCCACAGGAGCGAGAGTTTGACTGGCCTCCCACCCCGCTCTGTCTCAGGAGGCTGCTGCTGCGCTCGGTCCTCGCCCAATTTGTTCACCGCGTCGCGCGCATCCAGCAGGAAGCACGTGTCGCCGCCATGCGGAAGACCACAGCTGGAGCAGGTGGAGGACGGCATGCCCGGCCTTGGCGGCCCTCCCGACCCACGTCCGCGTCCCTGGCCGAACGGCGCTGCTCCGCGCCGGTACTCGCCGTAGTTCTGAGCCGGGGCAGGGGGTCGCAGTTGGTGGATAGACCGGACTGCACCAGCGGGTATGCGAGGCGCGGAGGTAGGAGCGGGGTGATGAGGCTCTGGGCCGCCGATGAGGTTGCGGTTCTCTCGCTCCTGCTCCAGGTGGTTGTGGAAGTACCGCGCCGCCTCGGCCAGGGGGATTTCCATCATGACGATGTTCATGGAGGAGAAGAGGCGGACCGCCTTTTCTGCCAGGTCGGGCGAGGCTTTCTTCATGGCGGCGAAGAACCTCCTGAGCTCGCTGTATTGGCCTTCGCGTCCATCGTCCTGGACGTTGTTGCGCAGGCTGAGCAACCGCAGGAAGTTGTCCATCACTGTGTTCTTCCGGTCGTAGGAGAACGTCGCATACAGGGAGTGCGCCTCGAAGCTGCGTTCCCCGAACTCCAAGCTGACCCGGTCGACCAGCGCCTGAACGGAAGCGGGAACAGAGAAGCGGAGCGCATGAGCCCCGACCCGGCCCTTGAGCGCCCCCTCCTGCACGTTGGCGTGCCGTGTGCGTAGCTGAGAAGCGTCCCTCGGGTCGAGTGGCTGTAGGAACCCCCCCCCAGTGCGGAGTACGATGATGGAGGCGATGGCGATGAGCCAGAAGCGGTCCTCCTCCGCTTCATCACGGAGCCGTCCTTGCAGCCCGAGGGTGAGGAGGTCGCCATATAGCTCGTTGACGGCCTCGAACAGCCACAGGTCGATTTCTTGCAGGAACTCAGCAGACGCATAGGCGTACTGTGCCGCTCGAAAACGCCCCAGTCCGTGCAGAGCGGCCGATTCTCCGGCCGCCTGTTCCACCGCGAAGTCGTGCTGCATTGTTGCCGCCAGCCGGTGGACCAGAGCATGAACTTGGGGTGCCCCAGCGCATGAAGTCAGCAGGCGTTGTACCAGCTGGACCACGGCCGTGGCTGGCCACTGGAGGAGCCCCCGGCGGAGCTCCTCGGAGACGAGTTCGACCCACGCCGGCACCCCCCCATCGGTAGATGGCAGCACCAAGACCAGCGGGCCAGAGAGGTCAGGCGGCAGTCGAACGAGCGGGTTGACCAGCTCGAACAGCTTGTTCCCCGCCGGTCCGAATGCGGCATCCATTGCCGCCTGTACGCATGAGGCGTCGGAGGTCGCCAAATGAGTACTCCTCCCGGAGAGGTGGGGCGACTGGCGCGGAGATGAAGCCGGAGGTGCGCGTCCCTCCAGCGCCGGACGGGTTCTGTCCGCATCGTACGCCAGCCCGGTGTGCAATCCTCGCTCCAGTCCGAAACGTGAGCCAGAACCGAGAGGCGGCGGGAAAGCGGGTGACTGCGCGCTGTAGGGTGACGCCGGAGCCTGAGGCCACCCGCGGAGGAGGCCCGCGCTCCGCGGCGGCTGTCCCCATCCGCGTTCCTCTGGGCGGAGCCCAGCCATCCGTGGTGGCGGTAGGGAGGTAGCAGGAGCGCCCATGCCAGTCGACTCTTCCCTGACGGGCGCGGCTGCGTCGCCGTTGGCCCAGGCGGCAGGAGGATGCGTGCCAGCTCCGATGCTGTAAGGCGGCGCGGACGAGAGGCGACGCCAATGCAGTTCAGAGCCAGGCGTAGGTGCGGGGAGGTGTGGCGCCGCCGTGTGGAACACCGTGTCCGGCGCCTCCCCGAGCCTGCTGCCTGTGGCTGTCGGGGTAGCGAGTTCCTGGGGTGCCGGTGAGGTCAGGCCGGCTGGAGGTGAGGGAGCGGGGACGCCAGCAGTGGTCAGGCTATTGGGCGAGCCGCCGATGGTGCCAAGATATCCATCGGCGGTCCGAGCCACCTCCGGCGTCCTTGTCTGTCCCCGCTGGGTGGCGAGCTGCAACTGCGCGAGAGGAGAGGGTTGTGTCTGAGGCGCAGGCCCTTGCAGCGCGGCCCGGAGAGACTCCACATGACGGGTCATGGACTCCAGTTGGGCTTGCAATGCGGCAATTTGCATTTGCTCCGCGCTGAGAGCAGGAGCAGGGCCAGCGTACTGCTCCTGTCTGCCCGCGCTGCTTCCAGAAAATGTTGGTAAGCCCGTCGAGGCGGCCCCAATTGGCGCCGAGGGGCCAGCGGCCGCGAGCGAGCCCGCACCGCGCGGCGGCGGTGCGGAGGGGGCGGCTGCCGGCGTTGCGAATGCGAAGTCATCGGCCGGCCCGCCCGCGGCGCGCGCCGCGGTCACGGGCTGCCCGGCCTGCTGGAGAGTAAGTGAGTCGATCTCTCCAACCAGCGCAGGCTCATCGTCAGCACCCACGCGGGTTGCCCCTGAGATTCCGTCCGCAACACGAGGGGCGTCGGACACAAGGGCGCGCCCCACAGGAGAAGGCGGTGTCTGATCCATGTGGCTCTTGCGGTATTATCACCCTGCGCTCCGGCTGCGGGGTGGCGACTTCAGCTCGGTGAAGGTCGACTTGTCCACGGTACAGCGTCCCAGGCCGATCTGACGGCCAGGACTCCGGGACTCGAGCTCCGCGAGGACGG
>Ga0316221_1003983_pt1 | contig 11594 bp, 9 predicted proteins | sample TBH18007metaG_FD_206003 | JGI IMG/M metagenome (GOLD analysis project Ga0316221, IMG submission 206003) | Freshwater microbial communities from Trout Bog Lake, Wisconsin, USA - TBH18007 | ecosystem: Environmental > Aquatic > Freshwater > Lake > Hypolimnion/Profundal zone | place: USA: Wisconsin... | reverse complement strand
CATATTATATAAACCAAAACCGTTGGGGGCAAATGAAGTGACTTCTGCAGGAATGGCCGCATTATCATTTAATCCGCCTGCAACACCCATGTTATCGCCGGTTCCGCGTTTGAAATTGGCTAAGAAAGCACCTTGAAAAGCACCTTTACGTGTAGAACGAAGATTATCAAAACCATCATTTCCCCAAGCATAGATCTGTTTGTTGGCCAACACTTCTTCTCCGCGTTGTTTAGCGTTTGGCTTTCTCTGTAAATTTTCAATGATAAAACCATACGCGGCATATTCCCATTCTGCTTCTGTTGGCAGACGGTAATCACCAAACAGGATACCATCATCAAAACGCACACTCGTTCTTGGCCTGCCCTGGGCATCTTTTAAAGGGTTTGCTTTTGAGGTAGCCAATTTACCCGGCTGAACCTGGTACTCACCCATCAAATAAGATTTGGTATTAAAGTTTTCCTGACCACCGCCATTCATTTCAGTTTTTACATTATTTCTGTTGATGTATTGTCTGTTGATCAGTTCCAATTCGTTCACACGGTCCGTTCTCCAGATACAATAATCGCTGGCTTGTTTCCAGGTAATACCCACCACCGGATAATAATTATAAGAAGGATGGCGGAAATAATATTCCACATAAGGTTCGTTATATGACAATTCACTCCTCCAAACCAGAGTATCCGGTTTAGCCCCGTCTATTACTTTTTCGTATTGAGGATCACTGAATACATTATTCAACCAGTAGAGATATTCACGATAGGCTACATTGGATACTTCGGTCTTGTCGATAAAAAAGGAATTGACGGTAACGCGTTTAGGAATATTGTTCCAATCGCCCATTACATCTTCCTGTGTGGCGCCCATGGTAAATGTTCCGCCCTGCACAAATACTAAACCCGGAGCTGTTTTAATATCATGGGGTTTAGCAACACTGAAATTGCCTTGTGTTTTATCGTTGTAATTCCAGCCAGTTGTAGCGGATCTTTCCGGCTTTTTCTTCATAAAATTGCAGGAAGTCATTGCACCAACCGTAGCCAGTAACAAAACACAATTTCTTACACCTGTAAAAGCTTGCATAGTGGTAATTTAAATTCTTAAACAATAAAAATAAGAGGGTAGAATTATTTGTGCCTTGCGAATATAGTGGATTTTAATAAATACTTCAATTGCCGGGCCTTTAATGATGTTAGTAAAAACCTAATTTTAACGAGTATTTAAAGCTAGCATAACAATTTTTAAATTTGCGTTACCTTTTTGCAAATATTTTTGAGCGAAATTGCTTAAACTTTAATTGAATGTTATATTTCTACTAAAGAGGCCATCCAGACTCTTCGACAGGCTCAGAGTGACAATGCTGAAGGCTTTTGTCATATTGAGCCTAACTATCGGCAGACAGGCTTGTCGAAATATTGACAAAAGCGGGTTTTGAAGAAAAAAATAAATTCAACAAACATTCTTCTAAAAGCATTTAAACAATTTGAGCGTTAAAATTAATGAAACTTCACAAATGCCTTTTTATTGCGGTCATTTTTCTTGCTATTGCAATTGCTGCAGATGGTCAGCGTAATTATGCTGCCAATTCAGTCCTTTCAACGGGCAACTGGTTCAAGATCGGCGTGAAACAGGAGGGTATTTATAAGATCGATATTCCTTTTTTAAACAGTCTGGGGATCAATACTGCCAATCTTCCTTCTGCCTCGATCAGATTGTTTGGAAATGGGGGAGGAATGCTGGATGAAAATAATGCGGTAGCAAGGCAGGATGATCTCTTCGAAAATGCCATTGAAGTAGTGGATGGGGGAGATGGGATCTTAAATGGTAACGATTATTTTTTGTTCTATGCAGCAGGCCCCAATCATTGGATCAAGGACAGTATCAATCAACGTTTTTCCCATCAAAAGAATCTGTATAGCGACACGAGTTATTATTATATTTCTGTTGGTGGAACAGGAAAAAGGATACAGACAAAAACGATCAGTTCGGCTACAAATATTTCGGTCAGTTCATTCAATGAAAGATATTTTTATGAGAATGATCTCATCAATTTATTGAACAGCGGTAAAGAATGGTATGGTGAAGAATTCAGCAGCATCAATGGAAATACAAACAGCCGTTCTTTTACTGTTGACTTTACAGGATTAATGGCTTCTCAACCGCTTGTATTATCTACAAGGCTTGTGGGGCGAAGTGTTGCAGCTGCCAGCAGTTTTGCTGTTTCAGTGAATAATCAAGCAGTTCAAACTGTCAGTATTCCTGCCGTGTCGGGATATTTTTTAGATGCTTATGCCAATGCCGTTGCACAACAGAATATTTTTTCCGCAATGCAACCTCCATTGATAGTTCAGTTCAATTTTAATGCAGGAGTAAGTGGCGCTCAGGGTTGGTTAGACTGGTTTGAATTGCATGGAAGAAAAACATTGGCGATGAATAATCAGAGTCAGATCTTTTTTCGTGACTGGTCATCAGTTGCCAATAATACTATTGCAGCATTCAACATTAATAATACAACGGCTGCAACAGAAGTATGGGAGATCACAAATCCATTGCAGCCCGAAAAAATGAATGCGAGTTTTATTAATAATCAAACTGTTTTTAAAAATGATGCGGCAAGATTAAGAGAGTATACTGCATTTAATAACGCTAATTTTTTAGCGCCGATTCTCATTGGAAAAGTTGACAATCAAAACCTACATCAGTCAACAAAAGCAGACCTGATCATCATCACGCACCCATCCTTACTAAGTGAAGCAAATCGTTTGGCAGCTTTTCATGTACAGCATGATGGCTATGCTGTACAAGTAGCAACCACTGATAAGATCTTTAATGAATTTTCTTCCGGGATACCCGACCCTACTGCATTGCGTGACTTTGTAAAAATGTATTACGATAAAGCAGGAACGGATTCAACCCTTCATCCCAAGTATTTATTGCTGTTTGGGGCAGCATCTTATGATTATAAAAACCGTATCAACAATAATACAAACCTTGTTGCATCTTATGAAACAGCCAATTCAACTGATCCATTGACCACACATGTATCGGATGATTTTTTTGGATTGCTGGATGATGGGGATGATGTGAATGCGATCTCGCCACCCGGACTATTAGATATCGGTATTGGCAGATTACCCGCCAGAAATTTGAAAGAGGCAAAGACGATGGTGGATAAGATCATTCATTACAATGCTGCCAGCAGTTTAGGCCCCTGGCGCAATCAAATGATCTTTACGGCAGATGATAAAGATGCTGACTTGCATTTGAATGATGCCGAATTTATTTCCGGAGATGCAACAGCAGCTAATCCATTGTTCAATCAGTCAAAGATATATCTGGATGCTTATAAAATGGTGAGTGGAAGTGGGGGCAGTCGCTATCCTGATGTGAATGCGGCGATCGTTAATCAGGTCTTCGATGGCAGTCTGATCTTCAATTATACCGGGCATGGGGGTTATCAGCAATTATCAGCATCTGCAGTGCTGACGAACACTGAATTGCAGCAATTCAATAATCCCAATAAGCTTCCTTTGTTCATTACCGCCACTTGTGATTTTGCACCGTTTGATGATCCTTCTAAAAATTCATTGGGAGGAAGCCTGCTCTATGATGATAGTATTGGTGCTATTGCCTTGATGACAACCACCCGAGTGGTATTTGCAGCCAGTAATCGTGTGTTGAATGATAATTATCTGAAGATCGCATTGCAGCCCGATGCCAATGGAAAATACCTGAGCCTGGGAGAAGCCGTAAAGCGAACAAAAAATTATACCTATCAAACATCGGGTGATGTGTATAATAACAGAAAATTTGTTTTGTTGGGTGATCCTGCGATGAAGCTTGCTTACCCTGAATGGAAACTGCAACTGACAACCATCAATGGTCAAAACATCAGCGGGAATGATACTTTGAAGGCTTTGAACAAATTTGTGTTCGCCGGAAAGCTGACGGATGCAGCAGGTAATTTCAAGAATGATTTTAACGGAACACTCAGCACAATCGTTTACGATAAAGCTCAAATGGTAAGCACGCTGGGTAATGATCCTGCCAGTCCGGTTACACAGTTCAGTACGCAAACCAATGTTTTATATAAAGGCGTATCGACCGTACAAAACGGCCTGTTCAATTTCACCTTCATTGTCCCGAAAGATATCAGTTATCAAACAGGAAGAGGGAGATTGAGTTTATATGCAGACAATGGAATACAAGATGCCAACGGTATGTCTAATTCATTTTTTATTGGGGGTGCCGGAAGTATCATTTCGGCTGATACTGCAGGGCCGGTGATCCATCCATTTATGAACGACACGAATTTTAAAAATGGCGGACTGACAGATGAGAATCCTCTTTTACTCATTCAATTATTTGATTCATCAGGGATCAATACGGTGGGTACGGGGATCGGCCATGATATCACGGCTGTGGTTGATGGAGATGAAAAGAACAGTATCGTATTGAATAGTTTTTATAGTGCGGTTGCCGACAGTTATCAGCAGGGGCAGGTGCTATATCAATTATCCAATTTAGCAGAAGGAAAACATAGCATCAAAATAAAAGCATGGGATGTGGCAGATAATTCGGGTACAGCTGTTATCGAATTTACAGTGGTCAAAAAGAATAAATTGCAAATACAAAACCTGTTCAATTATCCCAATCCTTTTCAGAACAACACTACCTTTTCTTTCGAGCATAATCAACCGGGCATTGATCTGAATGTTACGATCGATATATTCAGCATGAATGGACTGCGGGTAGATCAGATTAAAAAGGGCTTAAATAGTTCAGGAAATCGCGTGGTCAGTATCCAATGGAATGGGTGTAGCGAAAATGGGAGGAAAATGCAGGGTGCTATGTATATTTATCGTATTATTGTAACATCAATTAATGGTGTTGCTACGGCTACCCAAAAATTAATTCTACTCTAAAAGTATTGAATGGTTGTATTTCTACGTTAATTATTTATCCGTTTTTTAGTTATCAAGTATTTGAATTTATTGAGATTTCGTGTCATTAAGTGATGCTTTGAAATCATACTTTACTTCGACAAGCTCAGTACAAGCTTGACCTCAGTATGACAGCCTTAATGTGATGAATTTATTTGTCACCCTGAGGCACTCGAAGGGCGACATCCCAGAGCTCAAATACTTGATACTGCAGAAATGGTCTTAAGAAAACAATGTTTAATTAAATTTTAATACATGAAACGACATTCATTCGGGGCTGCCATCTTGTTTATAGTAATGGGGTTGGTTTGTGAATCCGCAAAGGCGCAGACGGGTACCGTAAATGTGGTGACCACCGCTGTACCTTTTCTAAGAATATCACCTGATGCCAGAGGTGGCGGAATGGGCGATGCAGGTATTGCTTCCTCGCCCGATGTAAATGCTCCTTTCTGGAACCTGGGAAAAACTCCTTTCAATAAAATGGGAACGGCCATAGGTGTTAACTATACACCCTGGTTAAAAGACCTGGGATTGAATGATGTATATCTGGCCAGTTTAGCAGGCTATCGTCAGATCACCGATGATCAGGCATTTTCTTATTCGATGCGTTATTTTAGTTTGGGTAATATTCAGTTCACGGATTATGCCGGCAATTTATTGAACAGCTATAACCCCAGAGAGTTTTCATTGGATATCGGGTATTCTCGCAAATTATCCGCCAATCTGGGATTAGGTGTTGCCTTGCGTTATATCAATTCATCCCTTGCAACGGGAACGGTGAACGGGGTAAGTTATAAAGCAGGGAATGCGGTAGCAGGCGATGTTTCTTTATTCTATACCAGTGATGAAAAAGAGGGTGCTGGTTTGAATTGGGGGATTACCTTAAGTAATCTCGGTACCAAGATCGGTTATACCAATGATGCGGCGAATAAAGATTTCATTCCTGCAAATTTGGGATTGGGTGTTGCTTATACTACTGTGATCGATGAGACTAGTAAAGTATCGTTTGAATTAGACATCAATAAATTATTGGTTCCTGCGGCACCTGTTTTGACCGATCCCTCCAATCCTTCACAGGATTCTGCTAATCTGGCTGCTTACAAGAGCATGAGTGTGGTAAAAAGTTGGACAAAGTCATTTGCTGACGGCAGCAATCAACTGCAGGATCTGCAGGCCTCTGTAGGTGTGGAATATGCATACAATAATCAGTTCATGCTGCGTGGCGGATATTTCTACGAAAGTGCGGAAAGAGGGAACAGAAGATATTTTTCTGCGGGTGTGGGATTAAAATATGATGCGATCGGTATTAATTTTTCTTACCTGATCCCTTCCGGGAATGGGGTTACACGTAATCCATTATCGAATACGATCAGGATTGGATTGACATTTGATTTGGAGAAGAATGATACGCATAAGAACTAGGGGGAAAGCTGTGAGCTATTAGCTGCTAGCTGTGAGTTGTTAGCCGTTAGCTTGGAGGTACCCCATCTTGAACGTCATTGCGAAGCGTGTAATGGGAACTCATGCTGATGTTGGTCGCTGACCAACAGGAAGGTCTTTCCTCTTTCGCTAACGCTACAGAGGATAAATTGGAACACGGATAACACGAATGAAACTGATTTTCACGAATTTTTTTATAAGTGTTTAGAGTACTGAAGTTGCTTGCTGAATAGCCACTATTAATCGCTATTGTTGGTCGCTATCTAACATGAAGGCCTTTAGGTGTTGGGTAGAAAAAAGTCTATAGGTTTTAGTCTTTGGTCTTTAGCAAATCAGATACTTAGAATGTTCTTACTGATACTTATGTTGGTCGCTAATTAAAAGGAAGGTCTTTAGTTGTTGGTCTTTAGTCTTTAGTAGGAAACACCTTTAGAATGTTCTTTCCTAAAGACTAATACCCAAAGACTAAAGACTTCTTCAACATCTTTGTGCTTTTTAAAAGAAACGTATCTTTATCTTGAACAACAGTATAATTATTTTCTATGAAGCAAGTTACTTTACATATAAGCGACAAAAAATATCCATTCTTTTTGGAGTTGGCTAAAAGCCTTGGCTTTGTAAAAAAAATTGAAGAAGAAAAAGAACTTACTAAAGAACAAATCTTACAGGAATTAAAAGAGGCGGTTACCGAACTGAAATTGATTGAACAGGGTAAATTAAAAGCTCGTCCTGCTAAAGCTTTATTAGATGAGCTATAAAATATCATCTATACCGCTTTTTGATAAGCAGGCTAAACGGTTAGCAAAAAAATATCCTTCTCTAAAAAATGATTTAACTGAACTTTTTGAAAGCCTTGCAGATGATCCTGCACAAGGAATTGCATTGGGCAATAATTTTTATAAGATACGATTAGCCATTGCATCTAAAGGAAAGGGAAAATCAGGTGGCGCAAGGGTCATAACTTATGTAAAAATCACCGCAACTACTGTTTTTCTAACGTCTATTTACGATAAGTCTGATAAAAGTACTATTACCGATAAAGAACTTGATCAAATTTTTAAGGGGATACCATAAAGGTCAAAGGAGTTGGTCTTTAGCAGGGAAAGATTCTTAAAATATTCTTCGCCAAAGACTAACCTGCCTTTGCCGGCAGGCAGGTACCCAAAGACCAAAGACTTTCTTCCTCATCTTTGTGACCCTTGTGAAATTCCATTGTGTCCTTTGTGGTTAAACATTTATTGATTTACTTTCGTAAAAAATAATCCATGCGTATAGGTTCGGGAATAGATTTTCATCAATTGGTGGAGGGGAGAGATCTCTGGATCGGGGGGGTAAAGATCCCTCACAGTAAAGGGGCATTGGGGCATAGTGATGCGGATGTATTGTTGCATGCCATCTGTGATGCATTATTGGGTGCTGCCTGTCTGGGTGATATCGGTGTTCATTTTCCGGATACTTCGAATGAATTTAAAAATATTGACAGTAAGATCTTATTGGCCAGAACGGTTGATCTGATCAAAAAGGAAGGATACAGTATTGGTAATATTGATAGCACGCTTTGTCTGCAGGCACCTAAGATAAAACCGTATGTGGTGCAGATGCAGGAAACAATTGCTGCTATTTGTGGGATTAGTATAAAAGATATTTCTATTAAAGCGACGACGACGGAAGAGATGGGGTTTGTGGGACGGGAAGAGGGTTTAGTGGCGTATGCAACTGTATTATTAAAATCAAGTCTTTAGGTTTTGGTCTTTAGTCTTTAGTCGAAAACGTTTCTTAGGATGTTCTTCCCCAAAGACCAATACCTAAAGACCAAAGACATCTGTCAATTCTAATAAATGTAATAATGATTATCGTGCAATGAATCCATTTTCAGAATTAAAAACAACCTGGCAAAGCATCCCCGAAGAAGTGCAGCGTTTCTTAAAACGCGCCTTGCTTATTTTCATTGTCTGGAAACTGATCTATCATTTGTTCTTATTTAATGGAAGGGTGATCGATAAACCATTGACAGATTGGAGTACGAAGGGAGCTGAAAAACTGATGCAGGTATTTTATCCGGATGCGAAAATGATGATCAAGGAACAATGCAGTAGTTCTCCGGAATTGAACAATGAATTATTTTGTGCTGATTTTCTATCTATGAATGGAAGGAAAATTGTTGGTGTTGCAGATCCATGTAATGCTTTAGAACTGTATGCACTTTATCTTGGTTTTTTATTTGCTTTTCCTGCTTCTTTCAAAAGAGTGCTGCTTTTTTCAATTGTTGGCATTGCTATTATTTACATTGCTAACATTATACGATTAGCTGCTTTGGCCTCCATGAATATGCATCGAGTTAATGCTGTAGATATGGCGCATCATTATGTGTTTAAAATGATCGTATATGGGTTGATCTTCGGGTTATGGGTTTTGTTTACTAAAAGGCAAATTCAAGATGAAAAAACTGCCTAAGAAATACATACCGATTATTGTACTTATCTTTTTATTGTTGTTCGCATGGGCAGAAGAAGTAATTATTGGAGAAGGATATTTCAGCGCTTATTTACAAGATCCGCGGCATAAAATTTTACGTTTTTCTATCAGAGCCATTTATTTGCTTTTTATTTTTATAATTGGCTATCTGGGCTTATCCAGTCTTACTGTAAAATGGGTAAAAGCATTATGGGTATATTGGTATTTTTTGTCAGTTATTGCTGCAGGTTTAAGAGTTGTATTGGATATTTATTTTACACACTATTTTAACTATAATCTATGGGAATTCCTTGAATTATTCTATTCTCTCAGTTTAACTGCTTTCCCTTATCTTTTTATTTATTGTATCTCATATTCTCCAAAAAAGAAAGTGAATAAGGCGCTTAATGCAAATGATAGGGGATTTGCTGCAGATACTTGATTTGCTTCAATTTAATTGTATCCATTTCGGGGCTGTAAATAGCTGCAAAAGTTATAAAACGGCGCCTGTCATCTTTGGGCAACAACATTCTTGCTCCATGATCACCGGAAATGATAATTGTTTTTTGCTGTCCATCCGGAATTTGAGCCAGTATTTTTAAGACAATACTGTTTGCATAAGAAATATAAGCAAGGTATTGTTTTGACAATTCGTCTTTTGAAGATAGGAAGGGATCGACTATATATTTAGGATTCATTGATCCGTTAGTATTCCTATAGAAAGGAAGATGCGGGATTAACAAATGCGACCAGATAAATCTGGGGGGGCTGCTTTTTTGCTGTTCAGCTTTTGTAAGTTCAAGAATGACCTGATTATTATAATTATCTATCCGCATTTTTTCATCCACCCTCTTTATTTTATTGGCTATTCGCGCAAAGAGGCTATTGTTAAATATCTTTTCAGTATAATTATCCGGGAACATATTGATGTTCATGAATTTTTCTTTAGCACCGATATTCAAGAAATCGAGGTTAATAAAAGAATAGCCCTGTTTCTCTAGCTGTCCCACCCATTTACTTTGCTTGAGATAATGCGCTGCGTATTGATAATTGCTGACAGGGATGCTGTCATCCAGATTAAACAAAGCGTTAAGGGAATAAATCGTTTGATCGAATCTTGAAGCCAGGGAGTCAAAGACATAAAAATTTTTACTGCGCAATGAATCAACCAAATTATTATGGAATTGCAGTTGGTTATTCATGTATGCCGGGGCAGCGTATTCATCCAACAAGATCCAGATGATATCATTTTTATGCTGCATGATCGGGATATTGCCATAGGACTTATTGGAAGCATGCTGGTTTTCTTTTCGGGCATTGATGATGCCGGTTATGAATATAATGGACAGGAGAAAAAAGGAAAAAATATTAATGAATTTATTTGCCTTATGGATGAACAAGATTTTTTTATTCCTTATGAAAAAGAAGAAAAGAACACATGCAATCACTGCTGTAAAAAAAAGATAATCAACGTTGAAAAATATTTTAAAAGTATATACGATAAGCTTGATAATGTTTGCAGTAAAGAGAACAGTCACCCAACTGATCAATAGCCAACCTGCTATATATTTCCCCAGGCCGATCCTTTTTGTTATCAATATGCTGGTATAGGTAATAGCTATATAAAGGCATAAAAAAGAAAGAAAGAGTTTCCATTCAAAATAGGGGAAGAATTGAGCAGTTTTAAAGATCATAAAAAACAATCCAAACACATAAACAAAGATTGGCTTTTCTAAGCTTCGATTTAAATTTTCTCCCATAAAAATAATTTTCTTACCGATGCTGCAGGAATATAGCTATCCACCAATCTAAAATTTATTTCAAAACTACTTACAAAATGAGCTTCTGTATAATTTGTAAAAACATCTTCTCTATGTTGCAGTAATAATTTCGCTTTCGGATCTTCTTTGGGTATGAATTCTACAATCGCATACCGTGTTGTTAGTCCTGCTATTGTTTTCGCAATAAAGTCAAGAGGAATATTTTTACTCAAACATAAATGATGGACTAATGCCAGCGCCATCACCGTATCCCCATTTAGTCTTTGTAACAGTGCCGGTTTTTCAGCATTATCCCAACCCAGGGCGGGAGAGGGTTCTGTGAGGTCTGTTAATATAGTAATGATGTTATTAATTTTTTTATGCTTGATTTCCTTTCTTATTTCTTCCACACAATTTAAATCGCTTTCCACTGCTATCACCTGGTTTGAATATTGCGCTGCAATGAAAGTAAATTTGCCCGTATTGGCACCCAGATCGATCGTTTCATTTGGATGAATATTCAAAAGCCATTGACTGATGCAGCCGATTTTATCGGCTAAATAGTTTTCATCTTCAATATCGTTTTCATAATAATGATCCCATATACTATTGCTGTTCAATGGGCGATCCCATTTTGTAATGGTGTTTCTCAGCAGATCGAATAAGATATTTAATTTTTGTTTGCTAAAGCCGGCGTGGGCGTGCTTTGTTTTTTCTTTCCTGCTCTGAAATTTTGCATGCAGGTGAATATGCAGTAAGCATAGAGGATTGATCCATGTTTTGAGCGGCAGTTGCTTGCTTACGAATGCTAGTGGTAATCCTGTTAAGGAGGCTTGCTGCAGCCTTGCCAAGTAGGGGTCATTATAGCGCATCAATGCCAGGGGACTCAATATCTCTTCGCAGAATTGCCGATAAGCGAACCAGGGATGCGTGCGCCGGTTAAATTGACCACCTCAGTCCGAAGCAAACTGACCACCTGTTTTGCTGGCGAAGATTTATCAGT
>Ga0316221_1003973_pt1 | contig 11618 bp, 2 predicted proteins | sample TBH18007metaG_FD_206003 | JGI IMG/M metagenome (GOLD analysis project Ga0316221, IMG submission 206003) | Freshwater microbial communities from Trout Bog Lake, Wisconsin, USA - TBH18007 | ecosystem: Environmental > Aquatic > Freshwater > Lake > Hypolimnion/Profundal zone | place: USA: Wisconsin... | reverse complement strand
GACGGCGAAGCAGAACGCATCCTACGCCCCGAGCCGCCCAGAGGCTACGCCTACGGTCAGCGCGGCGGCATTTTCCAAGAGAAGGAAGACGTGGACGCCAACGGCAACAAGATGAAGCGCCAAGTCATGTTGCTGCCTTTTGATTTGTTCCCTGTGGACATCCTGAACATTGACGGTGAACACGTGGTTCACTTGCTGGCTTGCCGCACCTACGGCACGCAAGAGATCATCATGCCCCAAAAGGCTATGGTGAGTAAGGACGAGACTGTGAAGGTACTAGCTGCACAGAACATCCTGTCTGCGTTTGGTTCAGGCAACGATAAGAATTTGGCTGACTATGTGCGTGCGTCTGTGGCTAAGATGAGTGACGAGCGCGTACCAATCCGAGTGCCCCTGCACTACGGCTGGCAGAAAGACGATAGCTTCGTACACGCCAATATGGTTTACAAACGTGACCAAGAACCTGTGCGCATCCCTATGCCGGGGCTTGAGAATTTGACCAGCAACACGCAGTTGACTGGCGATCTGGAAACTTGGGCTAAGTTCATTCAGATGCTGGTGGCTCGCGAGATGTGGGATCACTTGGCGGTTATCTTCATGGGCGCTGGCTCACCGCTGATGCGCTTCACTGGTCTGTACGGCTTGACTATCCACTGCTGCTCAACCGAGTCAGGCACGGGTAAGTCTTTGGCGCTGGACGGCGCGGCTTCCATCTGGGGGCATCCTATCCACTACCGCACTGGCTCGGGCACGTCTCCTGTGGCGATGCAACAGCGCTTGGGTCTGCTTCATAGCGGCCCATTCATCAGCGATGAAATTACAACTAAAGCTCGGGAAGATTTCGAGTGGTTCCCCGGCATGACCATGACGGTCAGCGAAGGCCGAGGCAAGGAGCGTATGGAGTCCGGCGCTAACAAAGAGCGTCTGAACCTGTCGATCTGGCAAGCCATCGCAATCTTTTCTTCCAATACCCATGCGGTTGACTACATGACGGGCGCTCGCAAGCACTCTTCTGAAGGTGAACTGCGCCGCTTACTGGAGTGGGTCATGGACGAGAAGCTCGAGTGGAACGCTGACGAGGTGGAAATCATCAAGTCGATCCAAAAGAACTACGCTGTGGCCGGAGATGCTTGGGTGCGTTACATGGTCAACAATGTGGGTGAGCTGTCAGAGTTCGTCCCTGAGACCATCACACGCATGTACAAGTACTTCAACGCGCCCAACGACGAGCGTTTTTGGATGGCTGGCATCGCTTGCATGGCAAGCGCGGCTATTCACTTTGGTCGTAAGTATGCGGGCATCGTGGACGTTCCTATTGAGCCGTTGCTGGAGAGCTGCCGCAAGGTAGTAGAAATCAGCCGCGCCGCAATGAAGGCTGGCAAGCGTGACGCCGAGGACATCGTCAACGGCTTTGTGCAAGAGTACTACGGCAAGTTTGTGATCGTGCGCTACGGCGATAAGGCTGGCGTCTTGGCCAGCTTAGGAAACGATACCGCGATAGACAAGCACACTACCCGCAGCGAGGTTATGGGGCGCATTGAGCACGGCGTGGCCGCAGGGTACGTGGACTTCTACATCGAGGAGCGCTTACTCAAGTCGTACTGCGCTCATCACAGCTTTGGTTACACCACGCTCAAAAAGCAGTTGGAGTCCAAATTTATGGTGGCGTACATCCCCAAGAAGGATTTACTGTCCAAAACCAGCGGTCCGCCCATGCGTGTGAACGTCATCAAAATATCCCGCAAGGAGAACGAGGTTGAAGAAGTTACGAATCCTCTGGCCTTGGGCAAAAGTTGAAAGGGGGCAGGGGTTTTTTGTCCCCTGCCTCGACCCCGATCCCATAAGGATCGAGGGTCTCAACAAAGCGCTTGAGGTGCGCATACTCAACCCGCAGGCGCGGGTTGGTATCAAGGATGGTCTTATTGGGGTTATGTTCTATCGGAAGCCTTGAACTTTTCAGCCACAGCTTTGAACTGCGTTGAAAGTTGTTCACGGACTTCGTCAAGCTTGTCCAAGCGCTTACGCTTCTCGTCGGGATCCATGTTGCGTGCCTGAATCATCCGCGTGTCGGCGTTTAGCTTACCCATAAGCTGCTGGTACTTCTGCGCCATAGGTGCGATTTGCAGCTTGACCGTGTTGCCCCGCAGATAGTTAACAGCGTCTTGGCCTCGGCCTTCTTTCTTCATGGCGTTGAAGGCGTTGAGCTTCTTAACTGCTTCGTCAGCAATCTGGTACATGGCTTCTTGTTCACCGCCGCCGTAGCGTCTTTGGAACGCACTGCCAATAAACGGCAAGTCAGAAGCGCGTGCTGTTGGGGCAACGCCAGCGGGTTTGAACAAGCTCTCCGCAGCGGCGGCAGCGGCCAAGGGGATTTGACCAAAGTAACCGCGCACCAAGTGCTCAGCCATGATCGGGGAGGTGCCCGTCATCTGACCAAAGTACTTAGCGATCTCGGTTGTGTGGTTGGTGTATTGCTCTGCTGGATCCAGCTTCGCCAGTCGTGCAGACACAATCTGCTGGCCGGTATTGAAGTCCAAGTTAGTCGCAACTTCCGCCGAAGGACGGAACAGTTGTGGGACAGGCAAGCCGCCAATTTGACCGCCATAACCCGGCACAGAGTTCAAGAACATCTTAGCCAAACCACGGCGCTGGTCTTCACCGCGCACCTCACCCCGCATAGCATCAGCCGCAGCCGCGCCAAGCGAGAAGAACCAGCCCACTTCATAAGGGATTGGAATCTTCACAGGCTCTTGCACATTAGGCAAGAACACAAACATGTTTGTGTAGCGGTCGTATGGCTTGGCGTTCTTGTAGTAGTCGTTGTCAGCCATCGCCATGCCGTAGGTCAAACCGCCCATAGCCAGCAAGAACGCATTGTTAAAGAACTTGCGCTTGATGTTGAGCTGCTCTTCATAAGGCATGTTGCCGCGAGCGGCCTTGGCCAACACGTTCAGACCTTGGATCTGCGAGTTGTAGAAAGGTATCATGCGGTTGAGGTACTGCACCGTAGATGATGCTCCGCGCTTATGGAAGTTCATTGACTCCATAGTCGCCATATCCGCTTCAACCTCAGACAACCCTTGTTTAATTGCGTCTTCGTAGACCAGTGTGCGCGTGGCAGCATCCGCTTCCATTGCGGCTTTGTCGGCAAAGCGAATCAGCTTCTCAATAGAGCTTAGGTCTTTACCGTCAGCAAGCTGTAAGGCAAACTTAGAGATGTCGCTCTTGTCGCCTTTAAAGATACCGCTTTGAATCAAACCCTTCTCGATCAGCGTCTTGCCTGTGGCGCTTTGGTTGCGCAGCAATTGCACGTAGTTCTTACCAGCACGCATCACGGCCATAAACGGATTACTCTGCACACCGCCGGTCATCGTAGCCGCCATAGGGTCGCGTAGTAGCTGGTGCGCAATATAGAGCGGGGTGCGGGTTGCGCCTGTGCGCAACAAGTCCGAAGCAACGCCAGCCAGTTTCAGTCCAGCAGGCAACGCAAGTTGCGTACCCTCAAGGCTCTTGACCACCAGCGCGGGATCGACGCCCTCCATTAGCGTGCCCTTGGTATCAACTTTAATCCAGCGTTTGCCGTCGTCCTTGGGGTTATTGGGATCGGGCGCTTGTTGGAAATGGATGACGCTTGGGTCAGCGGGGCCGTTGCCTTTGTGAATAACCAGCGATTCGTTGTTAGGCGGGATGCGGCCTTTGCCAATTTCTTGTAGCGCATAAGCTACAGATTTCTGTGCCAGCGTAGTCATGGCCTTGTCGGTCAACAACAAAGTGTTTTGCAACATCGACTCATTCAGCGGCAAAATTTTAGTTTCGCCTGCTTTGAGTTTATCCAAGTATGGCTGGTGACGCACATCGCCAATTTGAATCTGCACGTTATCGTTAAACACCAAAGCCGCATTGCCGTTTTTATCCACGCGGTAGAACGGAACGAAGTCGCCTTCTTTAAGCAGCTCTTTTGCCATGCTAGCGGGGATAGCGCCGGTGTCTACGTTGAACTTAATCAGCCCTTCGTTGTAGGCGTTGTACTTAGCGCGAACATCTTCAAGCGCACGACGTAGTGTGGGGTTAGCGTTGGCTGCTGCCAGCGCCGAGTCTAAGTCTGCTTGCTTGATACCGAGAGCGCCAATGTCCAGACGGTTAACGCCCTTGTTGTTGGCCCGCTGCGCAATCATGTACGCCGTTGCCAAATTAACTTTAGCTTGCGCGTTACCTTGTGGGATAGCAGAGATAGCCTCAAACACATCAGCGCCACTGTTCTTGTTGGTGCTGCGCACACCGTACAAGCCCTTGGTATCGCGGTAAACCTCCAGCGGCCCGTTGCTCATGGTGGTCATAGCAAGCGAAACCTTCTGGTCGTTCTTGGTGATGTGGTACATCGCCTGCTTAAACAACTCAGGACGGTTAATGCCTTCAGCGCCAGCACGCAGTGCTTCACGCAAAGGAGCCCGCATATCCACAGCTTGCATCTCAGCTTGCAACGCAAGGCTGGACGGTTTGAGCTGTTCTTTAAGCGACTTGGGTTCAGCAATGACCTTCTTAGCAAACTCAGTCAAGTCATTGTCCGTACCATATTCTGCTGTTTTGCGAAACAGCGTCTTGATTGGGGCAGCGCCCTTGCCGGGCTCGCCTTTGCCTTCAATAACAAATGCGTGCGCGTTCTTGAGCAGTTCTCGTACGTCGTCGTCAGATACCTTTTGCCCAAACAGTTTGGCAATACCGTTCTTAACAAGCGCAACAAGCTTTTGAACCAGTGAGCGTTGCTCAAAGTTCTTGGGGTCTTCCGCCATCGTAGCTAAGACTTCTTCAACTGCGGTTCTACGGTCCAGCGCTTTGGAACCTTGCATTTTGGCATCGGCTGCTTCGCGCACAGCTTTATTGCCGTCGTACAACTGATCCATTACTCGACCATAGCTTTCGCCCAATATAGAACGAATGCCGTAGTGCCCAATAACTTCGTGCGCTAACGTGTCAATAATGTCTTTACTCTCAAACAGTTTATTTGCAATCAAATAAACATGGTTTGTTTGTGTATCGTAAGCGCCGGGGATTCTGTCCGCCGCACCGTCGCGCTCGGCTTGTTCCCTAATTCTTTGGGGCAGCTCTTCATAAGAGCGCAGCAGCGTGATCTGGGGACGACGTTTCCAAGGCGCAATGATTGTGCCGATGTGCTCAAATGCACGGTCGTAATGTGTCACACCGTTTGTAGCTGTGCCTTCTACTGTGCGGAACAGGCTTGGCGGCGCGTCGTGCGCCTCAAAATCTTCTTCTTGTCCTAGGTCTAACGACTTAGGCGCTGTCGCAACGCTTTCTTCACCCAACGCGTCAAAGTCCAAGTCAGCTTTAGAGCGTTTAGATTTGCCGAGGTGTTGGTTTTCGTAATCATCCCGAGCGTGTGCATAGGTCAATTGTGCTTTGTCGCTGGCTGCAACAGCGGTATCAAGAGCATCTTGCGCAACTGCTTTTTCTTCTGGAGTGCGCGCTGCTTTAACGCGTTCTTCGGCCAGTCTTTCTTGCTCTATGCTTAAACGGTATTGTTCGCGCTTGGCAACTAACTCCAAACTCCGTTCAGAACCCAACAAGCGACGGCCATTTGAAAGGCTAGCTTCAATCTCAGCTTTGGATTTGCCCTCAATCGCAGTTTCGTACTTGGCACGAACGGCGGCGTTCTTTGGGTTTTCTTTGAGCTGCGCTTCGTAGTGCGCCAACCCAATGTCGCTAGCGGCTTCGCCAGAGAGACCTTCTTCTGTTAACTTACGAACGCCCGATTGGAAAAGCTTTTTAGAACCCGACACATTGCGAGCCAGCGGTCCTCGTCTACGTTCAGGTAAGCGCATACCTTCGACGGGGCCGGGTTGTTTCCCAAACGCTTCTTTTTCAACGCCAAGTTCAGTTTCTTTACGGGGAGCCTTGCCATAAACAGTGTCCAGTTCTGTTGTAATGTCACTAACTTTATTGGTGGCTTCGCGGATCTGCTCGGCAGTTGCCGTGCGGTCGGTAGTTAACTTAGCCAAATTAGTTTCAGCTTCGGCCAAACGGCGCTTAGCTTCGGCTTGCAGGGCAGTACCGATTTGTCCCGCGGTGTCGCGTTCGTACCGAGTTCCTTTTAAACCAAGGCCTTGTTTGGCGCGTTCGAGTTTTTCACGAGCTTCGGCGGCTTCATCCAGCGCTTGGTTGCGCGCCATGCGTTCTTGCTCTTTGGCAAACTGTTGTTTGCTGACTTCGCGTTCAGCGTCCGCCTTGGCTTTTTCTAATATAGTCTGCAAGCCTTTGTGCAATGCAGATGTTTCTTGTGCTTGTTTTTGCAGCGCGGGTTTACGTTCGGACAATTCCGCAATCCTGTCGGACTGCTCAATCAGGGTGTTACGCAGGTCTTCACCGTAAGCTTTGGTCAGTTGCAGTTGCTCACGGCGTGCCTGCAAATATTTTTCCATTGCGGCTTGTTCTTCTTCATACAGACGTGTGTGCTGTTCAGAAAAAGCTTTGTTGGCTGCAAGACGCGCTTGTTCAGTTTTGTATTTTGTTTTTGACGCAAAAGATTTCTGACGGTTTGTTTCAAGTTCGACGGCTTTGTTGCGAATAGCAACAACTTCTTGCGAAGCTTTGCGCACGTTTGCGTTCAAGAACCCAATCAAGTCATTGAGCTCTTTTAACTGGTTTTTAACTTCACCGTTTTTAATTCTGCCGTACAGCGCCTCAATATCACGCAGCGGTGCAACATCCCCAAGTTCGCCGTTTACTTTAGCCAACTCTTCTTCAATAGCCCGTGCTTTGTTTTCGGGGTAAACATCGGCCAAAACTTTTTCCAGCTTAGCGCTGGTGTGGTTTAGAACCTCAATCTGTTTATCCAAAGCCTTCTGTTGTCCGGCGGTATCCGCCAACGAACGAGCTAACTGAGGTAAGCGAGTAGTTAAATCCTTGGCCTGTGTAAGCGCTGTCTGCGCTTCTTTCAATTTGTTTGGTTCAACAGGCGTGGTCTTAGTCTCTGTCTTAATGTCCCAGCTAATAGCTTTTTTGGGTTTGGTCAGGTACTTGCCAAGTGGGTTTACATAGCCAGTGGTTCTGCCAGCTTGGATGTTTTCCGCAATACGTTGGCCGGGCAATGCACCGCGACGAATATCTTCTTGCGCTTCAAACCGACGTTGCTGCGCCTCAAGCGCAGCATAGCCGGACTCGGCTTTTTCCAACTTGGTGTTGGCTTTGTCCAGTTCCGCTTCCAGCTTGGCGCGGTAGTTGCCCTTACCTGCTTCCGCAACTTTGGCTAAGTTTTCAAAATACGTAATGTCTTTACGCTTTTGTTCGTACACAGGGGACAACTTAGCAAGCTGAATACTGTTGGGCGTTTGTTCTAATTGGCGGTCAAACTCATTAACGTCAGCACGAATGCGCTGCGCAACTTCCCTAAAGTAAATGGGCTCGTTGCCTGTGTTTTTGAGTGCGGCGCGCAAAGCTTCTACACGGGTACGGGCATCGCCCATAGCGGTGCGAGCTTCAGTCAGTTTCTCAGGAGTAACGCCTTTGTTGGCTTCAACAGCCGCGCCGCGAACAATGCCGGGCAACAGCGCCGTTGGTTCTTTGTATGCTTCAGGAGCTTCGGCAGGCGCACCCAGTTTGTTCTTGAGAGAATCCCGCGCAGCCTCAAGCTGCTCACGTACCCGGGGACTCATTTGCAGCGTTGTATTCTCAAGCTGGTTCTCAATCACACGCAACTGCCGACGCATCTGCTGGATTTCAACTGACTCTGGGGCTACTGATTCTTCTGCCAAATTGCGTTGGTTGTAGCCTTTTCTGAGGTTGGTGCTTTCCTCAATCAGCGCTTTGCGTTGGTCTTTCCAAGCATTAAGCTGCTCTAACTTTTCACCTTTAGGGTTACCGGCACGCTTAATCTTTTCGCTCAGGGCGTTAATAGACTGCTGGTTTTCTTGCAGCCGTTCCAAGATGCGTTGACGACGGTCAACGGCGGTGTCCGAAGCCTTTTGTTTCTTTTCTTCTTTGATGACGTGTGAGTAGCTCTCAATCAAAGATTCGGCTTGGTCGGTAAGTTCTCGAAGTTTGATCGCTTCGTACTCACGCGCAATTTTGTCGCGGGCTCTAACCGCTTCGTCCACCGTACGCTGACGAATAACTTTTTCTTCTGGCGTTGACGCTTTGGCAAAAAGATCTCTGGCTTTTTTAACGGCTTTAAGCGCGTGTTTGTATTGCTCTTTTTTAGCCGTAAGCGCTTCGGATTCCTGAGTGGCAAATGCTTTAGCGCTGATGCCTTTCTCAATATTGTCGCCTACAGACATCAACTTAGCGCGCAGAGCTGTTGCAGCTTCGGGGTGCAGCGCGTCGCCGCCATTCAACAAACGGTTAAGGTTTACCTCAGCTACGCCGTTATCTGCAAAACTCTGTGTGTGCCGAGGAATTTGGCTTTGTTCTACTTTGTCGTCGCTACCAACAGCATCAACCAGATTAGCAAACGATTCTTTGCGAGCATCTTTAGCGTTGTCTCGGGAGTCAGCCCAGCCCTTACGCTGGTTCATTGTGTCAAAGCCCGCGCCCGTCAAATGCTGTGAGGACTTCTCCAACATCTGGTCAACTAAATCGCTAACCTTCTCATCACTGGCGTCAGTCAGGATGTTGTCGGCCACTTCGGTGGTGTTGCGGCGGCGCTCTTCTTCAGCAATTTTGTCTTGGAGCGCCTCAAACTCTTGCTGTTTGTTGGCAAGGTCTTGTTGTTTCTCTTCTGGCAGTTGGCCTTGCTCGGCTTGCTTTTGCAAGTCGTCAATACTTTGTTTTAGTTCCTTGGTCCGTGCCTCACGGTCTTTGAACGCTTGCTCAGTTTCAAACTGTTGTGGTTCGGGTTTGGCGGTCAGCTTGTCAAGCTCTGCTTGCAAAAGCGCAACATCTTGAGCATGTTCGGACTGGCCTTTAAGTTGCTCAATTTCTTGCTGCAATTCAACGGCGCGGTTGTGGTCAGCCATAGCTGCCTTAGCAGCTTCTAAACGTTGGTCATAAATTGCTTGCTCAAGATCAGTACGTTGGCCTTTTTGGTTAGCCAGTCTTTGCAAGAAGTCAATTTCTTGTTCCAACTTTTGACGCTTGGCTTCCGCTTCTTCGCGGCCCGTAGCCATTTGAGACGCAAGTAAGTCTTCGTAATCTTGGATATGATTTTGACTACCGAAAAGGTCAGGTTCTGTTTCCAACTTTTGAATCTTAGGAATAAGATTTTTGGCCGCATCCATGTCGCCTTTGTCTTTGGCTTTCTGGAGCTTCTTGTACAGATTGTCGAGCGTGTCGGTATCGGGTTTAGCTACGTAGGGCGCATACTCTTGAAGCGAATCCAACGCCGTTTTAAACTGGTGGTACTGGTCAGTGGCCTTAGCCGCGGTCTGTGTATCTTGCGCTTCGTTAAAAGTTTTCTGTGCACGAGCCATTTGCTCTTGCAAGTATTTAACATTGGCGGCGTAGTCGACCGGGTGAGGAGCCAACTGCTCCATGTAGTTTTGCACGTTTTCTTGGCGTGCTTGTAGCTCAGTGGCAAGCTGGCTGTTGTTGTCTTTCAGCGCTTGTTGACGCTGTTTTTCAAGCTCAGCCTGCTGCGCAGCAAGCGTTTTTAACTGGCCTAAGTCCGAGTTATCCGCTTGTGCTACGTTGCCAAAAATGTCAGCCTGCGCCCCTTCTTGCTGCATTGACTTTGCGTAGTCAGCTTGGGTTTGCTGTTCGCCAACACGTTTTTGCAACTCACGGATGCGGGGTACGGCGGCTTGCAGTTCTTGTTGGAAGTCTTTGTATTCGTCAGACCTAATTAACTCTGCGTACTCTTGTCGTGCCCGTTGTTTTTCTGCGACAGCTACTTGGTCGGCGGGGTCAGCCTTGCCCTGCATCAACTGTTTTAACTGAACCAAGCGTTGTCCGTACTGAGCAGCTTGGTCTTGAAGGTCAATTAAGTAGCCATCTGTTTGTTTGTACGCCGCTTTTTGGTCATCGCTCAGGGCATCTTTTTGGCGTTGTTGTTCGGCCAGCAGGTCGGCACGCGTTTGTTCGGCACCGCTCAACATTTTGGATGCTGCGTCGCGAGCACCCCTGCCGTGCATGAAACCGAATATAGGAGCCATGCCGATAGCGCCCATAGTGGCGTGGCCGTACGCTTCCATTGCATCGGGGGAGGTCAGGCTCTTGCCTTCTTCGGCACGGTCGAGCATTGTGTGGCTGACCATCATGCCTGTGCCAAGCACCGCGTTTTGACCCGTGCCTTGGATTACGTTGCGCACTGTGCCGCTCAATTGCTGAGAGGCTTCTTCGGCAGTCATCCTACCGGCCAGCACTTCTTTAGCCAAAGGCGCAGCTTCTTCAGCCGCTGTCTTACCCAATATACCGCGCATGGGCGCGTGGAGGATGCGGCCTGCTAATTGGTCGACGGCGGCGTGGGCGATACCGTAACCAACAGCGCGCAAATAGTCGGGTTCTTCGCCTCGGTCTTTTTGTTTTGCAATTTCTTGACCAATGTACGTGGGGGCATTGACTGCGGCAAACGCGCCTTCTTTAACAGCCAAAAGTGTACCAGCACCCATACCCGCAACAGCAGCTTCGGGGAGTGCGGCTACTGCGGCAGTCCCTGCTAATGTCGGGGCGGCGTAGCGCCCAATCATGGAGCCCGTGCCCTGCGCTATTTCTTCGCCGTATTTTTGAGCGTATGCGCCAAGTGTTGGAAGAATCCCGGGCCGAGCTTTGTCAGCTTGGAATTGTTCTTCGGTGTACGGCTGGTAGCTTTGAGCAGCGGCTGCTTTTTCTCGACCGTAATTAATCAGGCTTTGAATACCTGTTGCTTCGCCTAGACCGCGAGCCGTTTCCCCTATGCCCTGTTCAAGACCTGAACCAAATGCGCCCATAATTCCCGTTGCGGGTTTGGGCGCATTGCCAGCCGACGGGTCTTGCGCTAAGACAAAATTAAATATGTCTTGCTGGCTGGCACCTTCTGGCCCTTCCACGTGGTATATACGGCCATTAGGTGCTTGTACGTTGTAGACGGGCATAGGTCACTCTTAAATTTTTTAGCCACTTCCGAGTAATTTAAATCCAGACGTGGATGCGGGAGCGGCGGCAGGCACTACTGTACCAGAAGATGGCACGGTTGTCCCTAGTGTTGCGGCATGTGCTTCCGCTCTTTGTTGATAGTATGCTTGCGCTTCTTCATCGGACTTCAGCATATTTTCTGGCTGCGCTCTCCATTTTTGCATGTCGGCCGTAGCCTGTTTATCTACTTGCGCCAGTTGCTGCATGTTCAGTCTGCCCGTCATGCCCATACCGCGTTGGTTGTAGTAATTCGCTTGTGCGGACATCAGGTTTTTCTGGAACGGCTGTAAATCTTGGGCCATCTTTACTTTAATTCCTTCAAGCCCAGCTAACTGCCCCCTAATACCGAGTTCACCTGCTTGGTATTGAGACTTATCTGCTAAGCCGTAAGCCGCCATTGTGTTTGCAATAGCGTTTTGTTTTTGTGTATCGCTCAGGTGCATGTATGTCTGAGCATCGCGTTCGTTATTGTTGAGTCGGGCATCAAGCGCTTGTTTAGTTGCTAAATCGGACTTCATCAAGTCGCGTTCGGCAGCATCCGCGTAGTCTTTATCGTGGAT
>Ga0316221_1003972_pt1 | contig 11622 bp, 7 predicted proteins | sample TBH18007metaG_FD_206003 | JGI IMG/M metagenome (GOLD analysis project Ga0316221, IMG submission 206003) | Freshwater microbial communities from Trout Bog Lake, Wisconsin, USA - TBH18007 | ecosystem: Environmental > Aquatic > Freshwater > Lake > Hypolimnion/Profundal zone | place: USA: Wisconsin... | reverse complement strand
AGCCCCGCCGTTTTAGAAAATCAATGCGTTGTTTTTTTAAAACACCCCCGCATCATATGCCACCTCGCCATGTATGGCTTCATCAAGGCCCTGTACTTCTTCGGCTTCGCTGATTTTTACTTTGGTGATCATATTGATGGCCGCAAGCATAGCGTAGGTAAAGATGAACGCATAAGCACATGCAATGACCACCGCTACCAGTTGGTGAACAAAGAAAGTAGTGCCGCCATGCAGCAGGCCGTTAGCGCCATTGGCATTGATGGATTTGCCGGCAAACACCCCCAGCAGCACGGTGCCTATACAGCCGCCTATGCCGTGTACGCCCCACACATCCAGCGCATCGTCCCAGCCTCTTTTGTTTTTAAAGTGTACCGCTATGTAGCATACCAGCCCGGCTGCTATACCTATAGCCACTGCACCCTTCAGCGACACAAAGCCCGCCGCAGGCGTGATGGTTGCCAACCCGGCCACAGCGCCGGTAAGCAGGCCCACAAACTTTGGTTTCTTCACCATCGTCCACTCTATGATGAGCCAGGTGATGGCGGCAAATGATGCAGCCACATCGGTATTGATGAACGCCTGCGCGGTAACGGCATCTACATCCAGCTCGCTGCCCGCATTGAAGCCATACCAGCCAAACCATAGCAGGCCGGTGCCTATAGCTATGAGCGGTATGCTATTGGGAGGCGAGGTAGTGTCTTTACGCTTGCCCACGTATATAACCGAGGCCAGTGCCGCAAAGCCCGCGGTAGCATGTACCACTATGCCACCGGCAAAGTCGAGCACGCCCCACTGTGCCAGCACGCCGCCACCCCATACCATATGCACAAAGGGATAGTACACCAGCACCTGCCACAACACCAGGAAGATGAGGTACGACTTGAACGTAACACGGTTCACGAACGCACCTGTAATGAGCGCCGGGGTGATGATGGCAAACATCATCTGGTAAGCGAAGAATACGAACTCGGGTATTTTTGGGTTGCCGGCATATGGAGTATGCAGGTTCACCCCATGAAGGAATGCTTTGTGGAAGTCGCCGATAACGCCGCCCAGCTCATTGCCGCTAAAGCAGAGCGAGTAGCCAAACATATACCACAGTATAGTGGTGACGCCCATAGATACAAAGCTCTGCATCATAATGCCGAGGATGTTCTTTCGGCCCGCGAGGCCACCGTAGAAGAACGCGAGGCCGGGGGTCATTAACATAACAAGACTGGTGGCCAGGAGCATAAAGCCCGTACTGCCGGTGTCGAATGTAGCCATAGTTGTATATTTATTTTTTTGGTAAAACAATGTTTAAGCACTACTCCCGATAGCTATCGGCACAAGGCACGCACGTCTTTCAATCTTATTCGGTAACCGGTATGGGGTTATCCGCAGGGTGTTCCATCCTCGTCCTTATATTTCGCAGCAGATCGAAGGTAACACCCGCATTCACCATTACCTCGTAGCGGTAGTTATAATACTCGCCATCGTGGTAATAGATGTATTGGTCGTGGTCCATTTGCAGGCGGCGGCCTTCTAGTCGCACATAAGATTCTGCTGTCGGCTTGTACTCCACGCCGGCTGTAGCGCCCCACAGTTTATAGCCTGTTTTATTGCCGTTATAATCGGTAATGATGGTGCTTGCAAATCCGTCCGGGTCATTAAACACTTCGCCACGCGCATAAACTGCCAGCTTGTTGCGTAATTGGTAGCGGGCATTAGCCAGGGCGCTATACATATTGGCATACTTGGTCCCGGTTGCCAGGTCTGAGTTCTGCTGCATATAGTAATCGCCACCTACTTGTATCTTCAGTTTTTTGTGCTGGTAATTCAGAAAGGCATTTTGCGCTATGCGCAGGTGGCCGTCTGCCACGCCGGGTGGCGTATCGTCGCCTATGTAGTTGGTATAGCCAATATTCAGGTTGTCGTTAAAGGCATAAGTAACGCCCATCCCGAAAGACTTTTTGTTGTTATTGTCTATAAACATACCGTAGCCATTGAGCAGGAAGAGGTTGATCTCTAATTTTGTGGTGGGGTCAAAGTTGAGGCGCAGGCCGCTTTCATAAAACGGCTCGTAATAAGTGCCTACAGCTACCGAACTGGTGATGTTCTCCACAGGCAGCAGGTACTCCGTGCCCAGGTGCGTACGAAAGAAGCCCGCGTCTATCCATAGCTTGCTGTAGATCTTTACGCCTACATGCGCTTCCATCAGGTTGTTGTAAGGCGCTGGTGCCCACGTAGCGGCAGGTATATCGCCAAAGTGCAGGGCTACAGTGCCGCGAATCTTATCGGCATTGTACTGCATGGTCAGTTGGGCTATATTCAGAGAAGGGCTGTTGCTGCGCGGCGAGGTAGAAACGAATTTCTGGATCTTGCCCGGCCCGACCGAGTCGCTGTAATAAGCATAGTAAGCATCTACATAACCGGTAATAGAAAAGGTAGAAACAGTATCCAGCTTCTGAGCGTAACTATGCTGGCTCAGCAAAAAAGAAGAGATAAATAACAGGGCCTGCATGTAACTCTTTTTTGTTTGCGGCATAGTTTGGATACGAGTATCTAACAAACATATAAAAGAAAAGTTGGAAAGTCAAGCCCCTACACAAAGTATATTAAATGGGCGTGTTTTCAGTTTGCTTTGTGATTGCTCTTTTGCCCAGTTCTATCACCTCGCATTGCTTCATGTCCTTGCCATCTATTACAAACCGTATGAGGGTACGTACCTTGTGCCAGCCATGCACACCGGCTGCCCCGGGGTTCATGTGCAGGCATTTCAGCTTGTCGTCATAGATCACCTTTAGGATGTGCGAGTGCCCGGAGATAAATAGTTGGGTAGGGTGGGCAAGCAGTTCGGCCTTAGCCCCGGCGGTATAGTGCCCCGGGTAGCCGCCTATGTGCATCATAAATACATTCACCCCCTCGCAGGTAAAACGCAACTTCTCAGGGTATTCATTGCGTATATCAGCGCCATCTATATTGCCATACACCCCGCGCAGCGGTTTAAAGGCTTTCAGCTTATCGGCAATAGCCGCAGTCCCAAAGTCGCCGGCATGCCATATTTCATCGCAATTAGCAAAATGCGTGAATATAGCGTCGTCAAGGTAGTTGTGGGTGTCGGATATAAGGCCTATGCGGGTCATGAGTGTTTGGGGTATTATTGAGGCAGTTGAAAAATGTATCGCTCGTCATAGGGAACATCAAATTTATCCAGCATTATCCGGTATTCATCAAGGAACGGAACTTTTTTATGGTGTTCCTGCTGATTGGCGATGTATTTCACTATATCATCTACCTGTGATCTGCTATAGCTGAAGGCGCCATAGCCTTCCTGCCATTGGAATTTTTGAGGGGTTAATTTTTCTTTGTTGATCCATTCGGAGGAATTACCTTTTACGAGTTGCATCATGTCAGATATAGATTGCATAGGGTTCAAGCCTACATATAGATGCAAGTGGTCGGGCATATTGTTTATAGCAATCATTTTATGCCCTTTTTCGTTATTGCTCCGGTTATATATCTCCGCAACTGCTCATCCCATTCCGGAGATAATAATGCTCCACGGAATTTTGGAGCAAATACGCATTGGATGTATAGTTGAGTATAGGTGTTGGCCACGGCGTAAAATTTGAGGTAAATATAATGGATTTGGCGTTGTTTGTGTTGCTTAGCGTAGCCCCTACGGGGCATAACACATTTTGGTATCAGGTTTCTACAAACACGTAGCCCCTACGGGGCATTCCTGAATTTGCAATTGGGGTGATGTGTAAGTAGAAATATCATAACAAGATATGCCCCGGAGGGGCTACGTGTTTGTAGTAAATAGAAATAAAATGAGGGTCATGCCCCGTTGGGGCTACGCTAAGTAATGAGTGCTACGAAAAATGAAAGAGATAAAATAAAATTGTTGATTACGCAAGCATAACTTCCGCTGCATAATGTTGCTCCACCTCGCACAAAATATCCTCTATCTCATTTAATATATCGGTAGATACCAGCTTGGTGCGGTATTCCTTTACATGAGATAGGCCCTTGAGGTAGCTGGCATAGTGGCGGCGCATTTCCAGTATACCCACCTTTTCGCCCTTCCAGCTTACTGAGCCGTGCAGGTGCTTGCGGCAGGCCTGTAGTCGCTCTGCTATAGTAGGTGGTGCAAGATGCTCGCCTGTGGCCAGGTAATGCTTTATCTCGCGGAAGATCCAGGGGTAGCCTATGGCTGCGCGGCCTATCATGATCCCGTCTACGCCATACCTGTTCTTGTATTCGAGGGCTTTCTCGGGGGTGTCTATGTCCCCGTTGCCGAAGATGGGTATGTGTATGCGCGGGTTGTTCTTTATCTTGCCTATCAGCGTCCAGTCGGCTTCGCCTTTGTATAGCTGCATACGGGTGCGGCCATGTATGGATAGGGCTTGTACGCCTATGTCCTGCAGGCGCTCGGCTACTTCTTCTATGTTCTTGGTGTCATTGTCCCAGCCCAGGCGCGTTTTTACCGTTACAGGCAGGGTCGTGGAGCGTATACAGGCTTTGGTGAGGCGTACCATCAGGTCTATGTCTTTGAGCACGGCAGCTCCTGCGCCCTTGCACACCACCTTTTTCACCGGGCAGCCAAAGTTAATGTCCAGCAGGTCGGGGTTAGTGGCATCCACTATCTTGGCCGACATAGCCATTGCGTCTTCATCACCGCCAAATATCTGTATGCCTATCGGCTTTTCGTAGTCAAATACATCGAGCTTCTGCCTGCTTTTAATGGCATCGCGTATCAGCCCTTCAGACGAGATGAACTCGGTGTACATGAGGTCCGCGCCATTATCCTTGCACACGGCACGGAAAGGCGGGTCGCTCACATCCTCCATAGGTGCCAGCAGCAGCGGGAAGTCTCCCAGATCTATATTTGCTATTTTCGCCATTTATGCGCTGCAAAGGTACGTGGTTAGGTTGATAAGTGGATTGATGGATACGTTAATAATGAGGGATGGAACTGGTTAAAACGAGCTAATACCAGCTAATAACTTATTCTTTCACAAATTTTCTGATCGCTCTGTTCCCGCTATTGCCAGGGTCGCTCAAAATAAGATAATAAAATCCGGGTGGTAAATTGTCTGTGGCAACTTTGGTTTGCAGCGAATAAATGGGTTGGGTCATCATTTCCTATCCTACTACATTGACGATTGTTAGTGAAGTATAAAATACCTTTTGTGTGATGATGTTCAATTCATTTGTTGCAGGTAGTGGGTAAAGTGATATCTTATTCTCTGCTGGCACGGGGTCATGTACGGCATTAACGCATGGAGATGGAAGGACCATCTCCGAACGCTCTGCAAAACAGCCATCTGTCAGGCGATAAAAGATCGAGTCTTCACCTGCAGCTATTCCCGTAGCCCAGCCAAGCATGGAGTCTATGGTGGCAATAGCGGTATTGCGACTGGTCCATATTCCACCGGTAATAGCATCTGTTAAAGCCGCTGTATTGTTGGTACACAAAGTGTCAGGCCCTGCAATAGGCGCGGGTTTAGGCATGTTATGAACAACAAACGTATCAATATACAAAGCGCAGTTTTCGCGGTAGCTTACCCAGTAACTACCCGCATCCGTAATAGTGATAGCAATAGTAGTATCGCCTGTCGTCCATTTATAACCTGATCCGCCGGATGGAGCGGTTAATGTCACCGGTATGACCTCATCTGAAAACCGGCAAATAGATGTGTCATATTTGTTCGTGACCGTATCCGTCGTCATGGTATCAGACAAGACGAAACTATCTACAAGTACAGGTACACCACACTTAAAGCAAACTACCCGATATGTGCCGACTGTGTGAAAGTTGCGGCTTGGGCTGGTGGTACCATCGTTCCAGAAGTAGTAGGCATATCCCGCCGGGGCAGTGATGGTAATACTGTCGGTGCCGGAGCTGCATATAGATGTGTCACATCTACGGTACACACTATCCGGCGGAGCAACAGTATTATGATATTTGGTGATATAAATATTTTCTCCTAATATACCGTGTGGAAGTACGTTTACTAGTGTATCGGGCCCGGCATACAAAGCGCCTTCCTCTATGTCACTGCACAGGAACACATTGCCGCTTACATCGCATGCTATGCCGTTCTGGTCATCACCCCCGGTTGTAAGGCCTGAGTAGCCAACAACACCACCTGTAAGGCTGTATCCTGCCAGAAAAACCGGGTCATAATCGTATGTGCCACTAGCAAAGGGAGGCATCAATGCACCATCTATACTGATAGTATCAGTATAATTACCGCTTACCCAAACCTGCTCGCAGCCTGATATGGATATGCTAAACCCCCACACACCGGATTGGCGCGAACAGATCGTTTTTCCCCAGGTAGCAATACCTGATGAAGAATACTGAACAAGGTACAAAGCCAGCTGCGGGGTGTGCTGCGGATAGCTGCGGGTAAGTGTTGTAGTGCCAAATGATATGGATGTGTCCCCAAATCCACCCGTCATATATACATTGTCATGATCGTCAGCTTGCAATCCGGTAGCGAAAGATCCATTCGGCCCGCCAGGTACTTGGCCCCATAGTGGCACACCTGCCGGTGAGAATTTTGCAATAAAAGCCTGCGACTTACTGTATGAGTTAGAAAGTGTAGATGTTCCTACAGTAAACGATGGCGAATTGGTATACCCGCATATGTAGATATTGCCGGAAGATGCTGCTGCGATGCCTAAGCCGATATCATTACCTGTACCCCCGGTTGTGCTGGCCCATACCAAAGCTCCAGAAGGTGAATACTTGGCCACAAATGCGTCGTGGCCACCTGCCGCATAATAGGTATGATGCCCAATAATAGTAGAGTCGTGAAACGTGCCGGATATATAGATGTTTCCCGCAGTATCGGTAGTTATTCCTCCCTCGCTTATAACAGCCGGCGTATCTGGTACATTCATATAACCGTACCATTCGCTATTGCACCCATCGCTCTTTAGCCAGAGCACGGTGCCGGCAGGGCTGATCTTGGCAATAAAATAATGAGATCCCATACCTGTTCCGGTAGCAGAAAACGTATCTATCTGTAAATAGCCGCCCATACTTCCATATACCAGGAGATTGCCTTCAGCATCAGTGCATATATTATTGAGGTAGCCATAGCTACCTGTTGTGAAACCACTCCACAATGGCACACCGGCGGGACTGTATTTTATCCATACCGCACACGATGATGACAGCGGTAGCGTATCGTTTATGCTTCCAAATGACAATACATTTTCACCTAATGGATACCCATTCCCTGCACCATAAATATTTCCCCATCTGTCGGTAGCAACACCCCATGCGTCGCAATGAACACCTGTTCCTGATCTGGCCCAATCCCAACCTTGCGCAGATACTTGCAATGTATTGTAACACAGTAAAAGCAAAAGAATACTCGCCCGCAAAAACGGGAAGAAAAGTATTCTTCTTTTCTGTACTGAATATAATTGGGTTAAACTATTCGGTCGCATTGTTCCGTATTCCGAATAAAGATAAGAATAGCTTATGACATTTTATAATTCAGATATAATCACTTAGGGAAGTTGATTAAATAAGGCGTACAATTTGTGACTCGCTTATCCTTAATTTTATTTTACAAAAACAGAACGTCCCGCAATTGCGGGACGTTCTAATGTATTGATTATCAATATTTAATTAAGCATTTACTTTACCTTTTACTTTAGCTACAACTTCTGTTTCAATGTTCCTTGGGGCAGAAGCGTAATGGCTGAACTCCATGGTAGAAGTAGCGCGGCCTGATGACAAGGAGCGCAGCTGAGTTACGTAACCAAACATTTCGCTCAGTGGCACCTTAGCCTTGATCACCTGCAGGTTAGCACGGCTGTCCATACCTTCCAGCATAGCGCGGCGGCGGTTAAGGTCACCTGTTACATCACCCATGTACTGGTCGGGGGTGATCACTTCTACCTTCATGATCGGCTCCAGCAATACCGGCTTAGCCTTCTTGCCTGCCTCACGGAAGCCGGACTTAGCGCAAAGCTCGAAAGACATAGAGTCAGAATCCACATCATGGTAAGAACCATCGAATATGCGGATACGCATGTTCTCTACAGGGAAGCCGGCAAGCGGGCCTGTGGTCATACATGCTTCAAAACCCTTTTGTATAGGAGCTATGAACTCGCGGGGGATAGAACCACCGAAGATCTCGTTGATGAACTGGTAAGAGCCTTTACCTTCTTTCAGGAACTCAGCATCGGCAGGGCCTATTTCAAAAGCGATGTCTGCGAACTTACCGCGGCCACCCGTCTGTTTCTTGTACACCTCGCGGTGCTCTACCATCATAGTGAAAGCCTCCTTGTAAGCCACCTGTGGCGCGCCCTGGTTGATCTCTACCTTGAATTCGCGACGCATACGGTCAACGATGATCTCCAAATGCAGCTCGCCCATGCCGCTCAGGATGGTTTGGCCGGTGTCCTCATCTGTCTTTACGCGCAGGGTAGGATCTTCTTCTACCAGCTTGGCTATCGCCATACCCATCTTATCAACGTCGGCCTGAGTCTTAGGCTCAACAGCTATAGATATTACGGGTTCCGGTATGAACATGTTCTCCAGTACGATTGGGTTCTTCTCGTCGCACAGGGTATCACCTGTTTTTATTTCTTTAAAGCCTACTGCAGCTCCGATATCACCTGCTTCGATGAAGTCGATAGGGTTCTGCTTGTTGGCGTGCATCTGCATGATACGGCTGATACGCTCGTTCTTGCCGCTACGTACGTTGAGTACATAAGAGCCTGCATCGAGGCGGCCGGAATAGCACCGGAAGAACGCCAGGCGGCCTACGAACGGATCGGTCATGATCTTGAACGCAAGGGCAGCGAATGGTTCTTTTGCATCAGCGTGGCGGATGATCTCTTCGCCGGTATCCGGGTTGGTGCCTACGATAGCTTCCACGTCCATAGGGCCGGGGAGGTAACGGATCACGCAATCAAGCGCCACCTGTACACCCTTATTCTTATAAGCCGAGCCGCAAAGCATAGGTACAATGCTCAGGTCCAGGCATGCTTTACGTACTGCGATGTGTATTTCGTCTTCAGAGATGCTGTTCGGATCTTCGAAGAATTTCTCCATCAGGTGATCATCATACTCAGCTACTGCCTCTACGAGGTGCGCGCGCCAGAAGTCAGCTTCTTCCTTCATATCATCAGGAATAGGCACTTCGGTATAGGTCATACCCTGTGTGGCATCGTCCCATATGATACCCTTCATGGTGATCAGGTCTACGATACCCTTGAAATGGTCTTCTGCACCGATAGGCAACTGCAATGGCACTGACTTAGCGCCCAGCATGTCCTTCACCTGCTGAACAACCATCAGGAAGTCGGCACCTACACGGTCCATTTTGTTTACGAAACCGATACGGGGTACTTTGTAACGGTTGGCCTGGCGCCAAACGGTCTCAGACTGCGGCTCTACGCCATCAACGGCAGAGAACAGGGCCACAAGGCCGTCCAGTACGCGCAAAGAGCGTTCCACCTCGATCGTGAAATCCACGTGACCGGGAGTATCGATGATGTTGAATTTGTAGTTCTTGGATTCAGGCAGTTTCTTGCCTTGTACGGTAGGGTAGTTCCAGAAGCAGGTAGTAGCCGCTGAAGTGATCGTGATACCACGCTCCTGTTCCTGTGCCATCCAGTCCATGGTAGCGGCACCTTCGTGCACTTCACCTATTTTGTGGTTAACGCCGGTGTAATAAAGGATACGCTCGGTCATGGTGGTTTTACCGGCATCAATGTGCGCGGCAATCCCGAAGTTGCGCTGTAAGCGGAGATCTGCCATTTTTATTCAGTTATATTGTTAGATTTTTATTTTGGAGGTGCAAAGGTAGGGAAATAAAGTGAAAAATAGACAATTTGGAAAAGGGAAAATAATGTGGGTTTAATGTGGGGATATGGGGGAATGTGATGTGGTGTGCAATCCCGCCGATGTTGGTGTCCACCAACATCGGCGGGAAATAAGGTCGCTTATAAATGAAAACAACCCAACACCAAAAAACTATGGGGTGTTTGGTTTTATTGATAGTTGCTGTTAGTTAATTTTTGCTTTTAAAGAGATCAAATATCATCTACATCTCCTTTGCCATAATAATATGCCCTGAAATTATCAAAATACCAGGAATTATCTGAGAGCATTATGCCTTGGTAAAATACTGTTCCGTTGTTGTACCTTATCAGCGCACTAAATGGATTAAAAAAAGGGAAATTAGCACCTTTGCATTGCCTGTCTGATGGCTCGGGTGCGCACAGAATGTGGCCAGTAATCCATGCTCCATCCCATACAAATGCTACATGTACAAATCCATCTGAACCCTGAAAATATACCTGGGCATTGGTCATATCCATACCTTGCGCTATGTCGAAAGGCCCGGAGAAATTAACAGGGCCGCCTGCTGTGCTAATTGCCGTTGACTCCCATCCTGTACTACCCCAGAAATGCGCCCGCAAATTATTACTATTGTCGGTATAAAAAATTACATTTCCAGCATAGTTTACCCGAACCATATTTTTTACGTTTTCAGGTACCCAGTTAAAGGAATAGGTCCAGGGGGATATTTCATAGATCACCGCCAACTTGCCGTCATTAGTTCTGTAGGCAAGGAGGCCCCCGTCTAAATTAGCACTGAAATTGGTGGTTGGACTTGGCTTCTGGTCAAAGCCAGCGTGCACACTTTCAGTAAAGTTGTAATGCCGCCAACCCCAAGGGCCGCCAAGGTCATTCCAGAAAAGAAAATGCAGGTCGCCGTCATTGCCCCTGAAAAAAACTCTTCCACCATCAGCCGCACATCCAATATCACCATCTACAGCAAACCCAAAATTGACATGCCCCCATCCTCCTCTGCCATCAGGATAGGCGCAATGCAACAGGTTGTCAGTACCTTTATAAAAGATCTGGCCATTATTGGCACCCACGGCAACAATACAATCGGCCGAAGTCCTGAAATTAATGTCAAGGAAAGACAAATTTTCATTACCCCAGGTATACACATCTGCGCTCTCGCGTGTATAGATCATCAGTTCCCTTTCTATGTTTGCATAAACAATCAGGTTGCTGCCTTCGCCTACTGAAAATGGCTGTAATCCCCCCGGTGCCGCATCTAATGTTCTATGCCCGGCAGCTGGGCGGATACCCAGGTAGCCATAGCCCCAGGTTAAATTAATGGGTGTGAGCTTAAAACCATAATCAGGAGCCAAAGGGGCAGCCCCAGATTGCAATGCCTGTAAATCATATGGTACGCTGAATGTAATGGTATTACAAACAACGGTGACAGTAACAGAAGATAATACGCCCGCGCCGGCTGAGCCGGAACCGGCAGGCCAATCGGGGTAAACGCCCCAGAAATCTAACCGGTAAGTGCCATTGCATACCCCAGAGATCGTAATTCCAACATCATAGATAGGTAATACTACCGGATCAGGATTATAGCCAGCATTTGGGGTAACAGCGTGTGGAGGATTAGGATCAGTGCATGTAGCATCACCACTTCCATTATGAGGGAGATTGTACCAATAATTATTGCGATTCTTTACCCAGCCAATGATCTTGCCCCTGTTGGGTCCATTATTATATTGTAATGCAAAGACTTCTATGAGGTCCGGGTCCAGTGCATATTCAGGCCTAAAGGT
>Ga0316221_1003964_pt1 | contig 11639 bp, 10 predicted proteins | sample TBH18007metaG_FD_206003 | JGI IMG/M metagenome (GOLD analysis project Ga0316221, IMG submission 206003) | Freshwater microbial communities from Trout Bog Lake, Wisconsin, USA - TBH18007 | ecosystem: Environmental > Aquatic > Freshwater > Lake > Hypolimnion/Profundal zone | place: USA: Wisconsin... | reverse complement strand
GTAGGCTGGGATGCAATCCCAGCATTTCAACCGTTGATGCTGGGATTACATCCCAGCCTACGACGCATCCCAGCCGACGACGCATCCCAGCCGACGATTGCATCCAAGCCGACGCCAGTGCACAGACCAGCAAATCAATACCGGTATTCATCCACCAGATGCTTGTTAAAACTGTACTTGCTGCCACCAGCCAGTTTGTCAGCCAGCCGTTTCGGATTGGCAGCGGAAATGAACACATCGGCCACACCGTCCTTGATCCGAAAGCGCGTGGCCGGACTCAGAATGGCACCGGGTTTCAACACCAGATGGCGGATAATGCGCGCCTTCTCGCTGCACAGTAAAAAATGACATTCCTTCCTGAAGCTGCTTAAAGGAATGTTGAGCCACCAGCCTTCATCGTTGACATTGCGCACGACATGGGAAAACTGGGTATTGGCAAAATTCAGGGTATTTGCCCGCAGTGCTTCATTGGCAATCTGGATAGCGTCGTCTTTGGTCATAATGCATTGTGAATGGGAACAGGCCAGCAGTGTAGCGCTTTCTCATCATTACTCCTAACCGTAAAGATAAACACAAGAACCATGAATACCATACTGCTGTTATTTTTTTCCAATATTTTTATGACCTTTGCCTGGTATGGTCATCTGAAATACGGGCATGACTGGCCACTCTGGAAAGCCATTCTGGTTTCATGGGGGATTGCCCTGTTTGAATACTGTCTGGCCGTGCCGGCCAACCGGCTCGGCTTTGGTCAGTTCACCGGGTTTCAGCTCAAAATCATTCAGGAAGTCATTACGCTGACCATTTTTATCGTCTTTGCGGTGCTGTTCCTGAAGGAAAAACTGAGCTGGAATTATCTGGTGTCGTTTGGTTTTTTGGGTATGGCAGCGTATTTTGCGTTTGCATTCAAGGTACCCGAGGGCCCGGTTTGAAGCGCAAACAGGTGCATTAAAAATTTAACTGCGCTACCAGGCAATTCCTACTAAAATGCGGTTTCATCAATGAACCTGCAGTCCCGGTTCGATCGAAATCAGCAAAATAAAAAAGCGCGGCAACTTCCCCCATGCTGTTCCGGACCGGATTGCCGTATCTGCGCAGTCCCAGACAGGGTTTCCCATGAATCGATTATTTATTTCTGCAAAAATCAGCCTTCTGTGCGTTGTGTTTGCCACAGCATCCCTTTCAGCCTGCGCCGCTGATGCGGTAATACCCGCCACAGCGGCCAAGCCTGATGAAAAACCACCCGAAGCCAAAGTATTTGTCACTAAACATCAGATTACTGTCGGTGCCGCAACCATCTCCTACACCGCAACCGCCGGTACCATGCTGATGAAAAACGACAAGGATGAACCGATAGCCCTGTTCGGTTTTACGGCCTACGTCAAAGACGGCGGTGACCAGAGTGCGCGACCGATCGTGTTTGCCTACAACGGTGGTCCCGGTTCTTCTTCCGCCTGGCTGCACATGGGCATACTCGGACCAAAGCGGGCAATCCTGAACGATCTGGATGCCAATACCAAGGGACCGTTTCGTTCGGTCAAAAATGACTACACCATACTGGATCAGGCTGATCTGGTGATGATCGATCCGATCGGCACCGGTCTGTCGCATCCGGTCGGCAAGGCTGAAGGCAAGGATTTCTGGGGAGTGGATCAGGATATCAAATCGGTGTCGAATTTCATTGTCAAATATCTGAGTCAGAATAACCGCTGGGCTTCGCCGAAGTTTGTACTGGGCGAAAGTTACGGCGGCATGCGTACGGCCGGCGTCTCACATGAACTGTTAAACAGAAACGTGGCCCTGAATGGCGTGATTCTGGTTTCCCCATTCCTCGATTTCGTCAACGGCTTTGCCGGCTTTAAATCCGATGCCCCGTATGTCAACTTTCTGACCACGTACGCTTCTACTGCCTGGTATCACCATGCACTGGCCAACCGCCCGGATGATCTGCAGGTATTTTTGCGTGAAGTCGAAGCGTTTGCGCGTGACGTGTATGCGCCGGTCCTGTTGAAAGGCAACCACGCCAGTGCTGTGGAGCGCCAGACCGCACTGGACGGACTGGCTCGCTATACCGGCGTGAGCAAAGATTACTGGGACAGAGCCAATCTGCGTCTGGATGAGGCCCATTTTCTGCAGGAGCTGCTGCGCAGCAAGGGCATCGTGGTTGGCCGTATCGATTCCCGTTATCAGGGCACGACAATTTATCCGAACTCCGAGACCGTCAATTACGACCCTTATGAATCTTCGGTAGGCCCGCACATGGTGGCTGCGTTCAATGACTACCTGCGCTCTGAACTGAAAGTCGAAACAGAACGTGAATATGCGTTTTCAAATTATGACGTGGGTAAAGACTGGGACTGGCGTCACGTCCAGCCTGACAGTGAAGGCAACAAAATTCCATTCCCGAACACCGGCGTCGATCTGGCGTTTACGATGAATAAAAATCCCAAGATGAAGGTATTGATCGACAGCGGCTATTTTGATCTGGCCTGTCCGTACGGCACGGTGGAATATGCCGTCGATCATCTGGATATTCCGCAAAGCCTGCGCGGCAATATCGAAATTCAGTATTACGAAGCCGGCCACATGATGTATGTGCATCCGGAGTCGATGAAAAAGTTCAAACAGACGCTGTCGAATTTTATCGTTACCAATAGTAAATGAAGCGCCAGGAATTAATTTAACGTCATCCATATCAGTGAAAGAGTGTATGAACAAATCTTTTTTGATGTCCCTCGCAGCAGGGCTCTTCACCATCGGTCTGGCGGTTTCTTCGGCCCAGGCCGATGATGCTGCAGCCCACGCGCAAAATGCGATTAGCGCCGGCGGTCTGCTTAAAACCATTACCATTCTGTCTTCAGACGACTTTGAAGGCAGGGCACCCGGTGGCCTTGGTGAGCGCCGCTCGGTCGATTACATCCAGAAGCAATTTGCCGCTATTGGACTCAAGCCCGGCAATCCTGACGGTTCGTATCTCCAGAAAGTGCCGATGGTCGGTATCAAATCCAGTCCGGTCATGACGCTGACAGCTGCGGGTAAAACCACTGCGCTGCGCTATTCGGAAGATTTCGTGGCGCGCTCCACCCTGGTGCAGAAGGAAGTGGTGCTCGACAAGTCGGACATGGTGTTCGTCGGCTACGGCGTGGTGGCACCGGAATACGGCTGGGATGATTACAAGGGCATGGACCTGCATGGCAAAACCATCGTCATGCTGATCAATGATCCGGCCATCCCGGATCCTGCCGACCCGGCCAGACTGGATCCGCATATGTTCAAGGGCGACGAAATGACGTACTACGGACGCTGGACCTACAAATATGAAATCGCTGCCAAGCTGGGCGCAGCGGCGGCAATTATCGTGCACGAAACCAAACCTGCGGCCTATCCCTATGAAGTCGTGCGGCACTCGTGGTCGAACCGTCAGTTTCAGATTGATACCGGTGCGGTCAATCCCGATTTTCCGACAGTGGCGGGGTGGCTGCAACTGGATGCGGCCAAAGCCATGTTCAAATCGGGCGGTTTTGATTTTGATGAACTCAAAAAATCGGCGCTGTCGAAAGAGTTCAAACCGGTCGCTCTGGGCGTGAGTGCCAGTTTTAAAATCAATAATGACTGGGAAAAAGTGCAGTCGAACAATGTGCTGGGCAAGATTGTCGGTTCCGATCCGGTCTTGAAAAATGAAACCATTATTTACAGCGCACACTGGGATCATCTGGGCATCGATAAAACCCTGCCGGGCGGTCGTACCAATCAGATATTTCATGGCGCACTCGACAATGCCTCCGGCGTTGCAGCGCTGCTGGAACTGGCCAAGGCCTACAAGGCGTTGCCGGTAGCGCCAAAACGCACCATCGTGTTCATCGCCACGACGTCGGAAGAGCAGGGATTGCTGGGTGCGCGCTACTATGCACAGCATCCGCTCTATCCCTTGGCAACAACGCTCATCGATATCAATATTGACGGCATCAATTCCTATGGCCGCACCAAAGATATCTCCGTGGTCGGTTCCGGAAAATCGACGGTTGATGATCTGGCTGCCCAGGCAGCCCGGCAGCAGGGGCGCAGCACCAAACCCGATCCGCACCCCGAACACGGTTCGTTCTTTCGCGCCGACCAGTTTGAATTTGCCAAAGTCGGCGTTCCCGGTTTATATACCTCGGCCGGGATTGACGTCGTGGGCCAGCCTGCCGGTTATGGCGAAGAACGGGTCAGGGATTACATCGCCAATCATTACCACAGCGTGCATGACGTGGTGGACAGTAAATGGGATTTAAGCGGCGGCGTGGAGGATGTGCAGCTGCTGTTCAATGTCGGCTATTTTCTGGCTCAGGGCAATGTTTATCCGCAGTGGAAATCGGATTCTGAATTTCAGCGCAAATAGTTGCCTGTTTCGACGGTTATATAAATTGGGAGTTCTGAATTGACTATTTCAACTAAACTGGCAGCCGTCATTGCGCTGTGCTGTGTCTCATTCACCCTGCAAAGCCAGGCCTCAACCGACAGTACGGCGTTGCATGAACTGTTTGCCGGTTACTGGGAAACTCAGCTGAGCGACAATCCGGAATTTGCCACGTATATCGGCGACAACCGTTACTCGGACCGGCTGCACGATCTCTCAGCCCAGGCCACGGCCAGGCGCAAGGCCGAGCGTGTGAACTTTGAAAAAAAGCTCAGTGAGATTGATGCAACCGGCATCAGCGCCGAAGATCAGATTTCTCTCGATATTCTGCGTTTCCAGACCCACCAGGCTATCGTACTGGATGGCATCTACGGCGATCTGCCGTTTTCAGCAGACGACTCGCCGTTTGCCATTACCCAGATGGGCGGCATACAGCTTGATCTGCCGCAGCTGTTACGCGCAACACCGTTCCAGACACGACATGACTACGACATGTTCCTTGCCCGGCTCAACGGCCTGCCAACCTACCTGGCTCAGGAAACCGATCTGCTCACGGCCGGGATGAAAAGCGGCTGGATGCCGGCTGCGATAGCACTCAGATCGGTACCCGCCCAGTTTGCGCCGCTGCTGGTGACCTCGCTGGAAAAAAACCCGCTGTATCAACCCTTCGTGAGCATGCCGGCCACGATTCCGGTTGCCGAGCAGGAAACCCTGCGCAGCGCCGCACGGGACGCGATCCTGCACCGGGTTGTGCCGGCTCTGGGCCGGCTGCAGGCCTTTTTAACGCATGACTACCTGCCGGCGGCCAGCACGCATATTGCCGCGTCCGATCTGCCCGGCAAGGCTGCCTATTATCAGGCCATGCTGATTTCCTTTAATACCACGCTGAAGACGCCACAGGAGATTCATCAGATTGGGTTGAATGAAGTTGATAAAATCGAGCAGGCCATGCGGGCAGTCATGAAGCAAACCGGGTTCAAAGGCACGCCGGCCGAGTTCAATAAATACATGAATACCGACAAGAAATTCTTCTTTACCAGCGGCCAGGCCATGCTGACATCGTACCGGGATATTGCCAAGCGCATTGATGCACGGCTGCCCGAACTGTTTGAAACCCTGCCGCGCCTGCCGTATGGCGTGCGCGCCATGATGGCTTCTGAAGGCGACGCCATGGAGCATTACACCGGTGGTACCCTGACCGGTACCCGGGCCGGCTATTTCGAAGCCAATATCAACAATCTGAAACGGCGCCCGAACTGGAGCATGGAAGACCTGACGCTGCATGAAGCCGTGCCCGGCCATCATCTGCAGACGGCGCGCGCCGGGGAACTGACCGGCATGCCCACGTTTCGGCGTGCCTACTGGAATTCCGGCTATGGTGAAGGCTGGGCGCTGTATGCGGAATCGCTCGGACCCGAGCTGGGCATGTATGCCACGCCGCAGACCCGCTACGGTTATCTGAGCGCACAGATTTTCCGGGCCAGCCGGCTGGTGGTCGATACCGGCATACACGCCTTTGGCATGACACGCGACGAAGCGATTGCGTATCTGATCCAACACGCCGCCGTCACGCACGATCTGGCTGTGGCCGAAGTGGATCGCTATATTGTCTGGCCGGGCCAGGCCACCTCGTACAAACTGGGGCAGCTGGAAATTATCGCGCTGCGTGACAAGGCGCAGCAGGCGCTGGGTGCAAAATTTGATATTCGCAGGTTCAATAATCAGGTGGTGGATCACGGTGCGCTGCCGCTCGATACGCTGGACAAGGTCATCAATCAATGGATCGTTTCACAGTAGGCTGAGATGCGTCGTAGGCTGGGATGCAATCCCAGCATCAACGGTTGAAATGCTGGGATTGCATCCCAGCCTACGATGCATCCCAGCCTACGACGCTCTTCGAAACCCCTGGTTCACTCCCAGCCAACTCTGGTTATTGCCCAAATCGTTGCAGGCCAGTTTGCCGAGCATAGAGGAAATCGAACAGAAATTGGCATCCTTGAATTTCCTGGAACGGGGTGCGCAAGAATAAACCATTCAATCAATCGCGCTGCCGGGACTGCTGCTGCATGCGGCCACGAAAGTCTGATCGGTACAATCTCGGAAATTACGTATTTGTGGCTGCTGCGCGATTCATTAAAGTGAACCTTCCTCAACTCTGAAGAAAGGTTCTCCCATGATCAAGCGCGTCTGTGGTTCCATAACCAAATTTCTGGCCATCGTTGCACTGCCTTTGCTGGCAATCCTCTCGTCAAATGCCAACGCCGGAAATATTCCGGAATCCGAGGGCCCATGCGGCACCTTAACCAAGCTCGGCGGCAAAGAAGTTTACTCCCACATTTACAACAACTCCCTGTACAAGTGGAATGTGGTGTTTACGACCCACAACTACCGGGATTTAGTCTCTATCAATGCCGGGGCCGTTAAGTATCTCTACAACGGCTGGTGGCAGGATAACGGATATGGCGATTATCATGCCAGCAAGATCTACACGGTTCCGGTACTTTCCGGACAAGCTGTCAAGATTGCCTATTGCTCAGATTCCTCAGAGGGGGATTACTACTTGCACGGACTTGTGACTTTCGTCCTGACTGATGACTATAAAAATCACGGTACTCCAGATGGCAACGTCCGATTTGAGGGAGTAAACACCATCCCCACTTTCTTTAATCACGGCACAACACCGCATGTGGCCTACAACAAAAATCCTGGCGGTACCTGGGAAGTCGGAAGTATTACGATTTGTCCCAATGACCCGTATTGCAATATTCCCTGAGTTCACTTATCCCCGCGTCGATAACTCAACCCAGATCTGATAGTGCAGTGACTGGCCGCGCAATTCCGCCGGCGGGTCCGGATAGCGCGCCACTTTGACCGCATCGATTGCAGCCCGGTCAAACAAGCCGATCCCGCAGCTTTGCACGACACGCGATTCCACCACCTGCGTGTCCCTGAGCATGAATTCGACACGAACGCGGCCGGAAAAGCGCATGGCTGCTGCGGCTGGCGGATAAAAATACGCCGACTGCACTGCGTCATGCACCTTGCCGGCATAGTCCTGTTCAAAATGGGCGTTGGACGGCGCCGGCAGCGGTGGAGGCGGCGGTGCCGGTGCCGGGTCGGCAAAGGCAGTCTGGACGTCGGACTCCATGGCCGCCAGTGGCGGCGTGGCCGGGCTGATCAACGCTGCATGCGGTGGCGTTGGCACCTTGGGCATTTCCCGGCTGATCGGCTTGATTTTCTGCGGCTTTGGCTCCGGCTGAGGTTGTTCCGGTTTTGGCGTGTCGTCAGCGAGCAGCGTCAATGGCACAGGTTCGGTATGTCCGGCCTGAGTGGACGCGCTGACCGCCATCAATCCGATCAGGCCGACGATGATCGCTGCTTCAATCAGCAACGCCAGTCCAAAGGCCTGGGCCGATTTCGTTTCCGGTTCGCTGTATGGGGGTGAGGTATCTAAAACTGAATCAGCCATTTAATTTCCTGCATTGATGCGGGTGGATAAGCCAATTTCAGTGGCGCCGCCCAGTTTGATGGCATCGATCACCGACATCACCTGCTGCAGTGAAGCTGAATCATTACCGGCGATGGTGACAGCCGTTTTGCTGCTGTCACTCTGACGCAGCAACGCCGTCAGCTGTACCGGTGACATCACCGTGCCGTCGACCAGCAGCGAGCCATCCTGGCTGATTTCAACCAGCAGTTTCGGTGGCGGTATTTTTACGGCCGTGGAACTGGTGGGCAGCCTGGTGACATGACCCGAGGTCGGAATCATTTTCAGGGTCATCATCGCGAAAAACACCAGCAGAAACAGCATGATGTCGATCATCGGAATAATTTCTATGCGCGCTTTCCTGACTTCCATGTAACGCATGTCAGCCTCTCACTGCGGTGCGCAGCACTTCAACCTGAGCCCGGCTGACCTGCTCGGTTTCGGTGGGTGCAAAGACCGGTGCGGTGCTGGCAGTCAGTTCATTTTCTGCATGCCGGTTGATCATCATGATTTTCAGGGTTTCCATCTGGTGGATCACGAGTCGCACCCGGTTATGGAGCGCATTGAAAAATACCAGACCGATCATGGCAATGAGCAATCCGCAGGCCGTTGATATCAGTGCTTCGGCAATGCCGCCAGTCACCTGGGCCGAACCGTTCTGGGCGTCACCGAGCACATGGAAGGCATTGAACATGCCAACGATGGTGCCAAACAGACCGAGCAGCGGTGCCAGCGTGATCACGGTGTCCAGCACCCACAGGCTGCGATCGAGTTTGGGCACTTTATGCATGATCACTTCTTCGAGGTGACCGTTCAGTACCGCGGAAGAACAGGTCAGGTCATTTTTCAGCACGGCGAACAGCGCCGCGTGTGGCAGGGTGGCGGCTTTTTTCGGCAATTCAATTGCTTCAACCCGGTTACGTTCTTTCTTGACCAGACTGATCAATTTTTCGCCACCTTTTTCCATGGCCGCCAGATAGCGGGTTCGTTCAATAATTACCGTCAGTGCCACCAGTAACAGCGCCAGCATGACGTACAGGATGCCGCCGGATTCATTGGCCAGATCGGTCAGATTAGAAAAGCTCATTTTTATAGTCACATTCCAAAGTTAAAATGGTGAATCTGGAATTCCAGATTCACCGGTACAGCGTTTTGTTAATTTCCCGATCAGAAATCAGCAGTCAACGTCAACGCAATGCTGCGTGCCGGCAGCGTGGTGATCAAATCACCTGGCAACGGATTGGCATCCGAACCTGCACCATTGATGGCAGTGATGCTGTGCTTGTCAAACAGGTTGTTGACTGCCAGCTGCACTTTGGCCTTCTTCGAAAACGACACCGGATTGCTGATGGCGTAATTGATGAACATATTGGTCAGGACCACCGGATTGATGGTGTACGCTTCGTTGCCTGGCTGGCCACTGGTGCTGTCGTTGTACATTTTTCCTACCCGTTTGGCCAAAATCGACGAGTTCCAGTTGCCGTCGGTATAGATCAGACCCAGTGTTTCGGTGTCTGACGGTGCATTCGGTACCCAGCCACCATTGCTGTATTTGGTGGTACCTACGGTACCATTGGCATACACGCTGAAGCCGCCGCCAACCAGTACGGTGCCTTCCAGTTCCACACCCTGGGTTGTTTCCGTGCCGCTGGCAAAACAGATCTGGGTAGTCACATCGGCCGGATCGGTCTGGCAGGTGTAGCTGTTATCCAGTTTGACGTGGTAGACGTTGGCATTGACGTTGTAGTCGTTGGCCTGATAGACCGTGCCGACCTGATAGGTGGTGGATTTCTGTGCCTTCGGTGCCTGGGCAACCTTGGCGTACGGCACGTCAAATACCGAAGTCGGCGGAATCAGGTCACCCTGGGCAGCCTGCACATAGGCTGACCAGTTTGGTTGCAGTTTGTAATGCACATCAAACGAAGGCAGTACATCCTCATAGCTGATATCGTTTTTTACATCGGGCAGGCCACCAGTCGCAACGCCGGTGGCTTTATTCAGTGTGCCGCCCAGCAGTCCGACTTTTTTCAGATCCTGCAGATGATCGTAACGCTGCTCGTAGTAGGCATATTTCAGGCCCGGTGTGATGGTCAGATTGTCGGCCACGTTGAAAGCATATTCCACAAACGGTTGGGCCGTGGTGGTTTGATAGGTTTCAGAAAAACGTGGCGTTGGTTCATCCTGCCAGGCGTCGAGCTCGTTTGAATTGAGCTGATGGCGATAACTGTTGGCATATTCCAGCCACAGACCGGTGCGCAGTGTGCCCATGGCAGAATCCTGCGAGAAACGCAGAATATTGCCGGTGGTGTGGTACGAGTTGAGCTTGTCAACGCCGGTGTCATTGGTGGGATTTTGCGTCGTGGCCGGAATCGCTCCGACCGCTTTTGGCACTGCGCCGCCAATATTTTCCTGATTGTGATAGCCGTAGTTGTAGAACTTCTCATCCATCTTCCAGCCGCTGCCCAGATTCGAGGCTACGCCCAAATAGGAAAAGGTGGTCCTGACGTCGTACAGATTGTAGCCATAGTAATTGGACAGGGCCGGGTTGCTGCTGTTGAGGTAGTTGTCACCATACAGTGCGATCTGGGCACGGGTCGGCGCGCCGGAGTCGAGCTGATGATTGCGCACATCCATCCACGAGGTGAACAACGTCACGACCGTATCGGGAGAAACGATGTATTGATATTTGCCGGACAGGGCGCGGCGGTTCTGTGAGTCTTGGGTTTCGTAACCGTCTGAAGTCATTTGCTGGGCATTGATCAATAAATTCGATGCGCCGTCTGGTCCGAACTGACCCGATTCATTTTCCAGCTGAATCAGGCCGGTGTTCCAGGTGCCATAGGAACCGGTAATGCTGGTGCGGCGCTCCGTTTCCAGATCGCGTGACAATAAATTCATCGAACCGCCAAAGGTGGCCTGACCAATCGTTGCGGCCGAACCCGGGCTGCGGTCGATCACCGCGCCGCCGATTTCCATGCCTGGGAAGTACACGTACGAGTGATGGGAAACGCCGTTGGTATCATTGAACGGAATACCGTCATAAGTCACCAGATACTGGCTGTCGGACAGACCGCGCACGGTGGTGCCGGCATTGCCCAGACCAACACCGTTCGGGCTGTAACTGAATGCACCCGGTGTGATCTGAAATACCTGACTGAAATCGGCCACCGGTGAAATGAAGTCACGTACAAACGTGTCACTGACCACTGACTGGGCAGAGCGGGCTTCCAGCGGCGCCTGGGAAATGGCAGCTTTGGCGGCGTCAGTCACGGGAGCTGGAGCGGCGGAAGAACCGCTGGCACCAACCACACCCAGATCCGTGGTTTGCTGTGCAGAAGACAGCAGCGGGGTGGCGAGACACATTACGGCAAGTGCGATTGCCACGTTCATTGCGCATGGCTTCATATCAAACTGGTACATGTAAGACTCCGTTGAGTGAAAAAACGAAATCTTAGTGACCTAATATGTCATACCTGTTGCAATTGTGTGAACGTTTGATGACTTTGGATTGAATGTTGTTTTTGCTTTCCGCAATGTGCAATAAAAAATCGCGACGATCTTCGATTGCTTTCAGTTTCCAGAGCCAGTCAAATTGAAATCTTTCGATTGAAAGTACGGAGGGCGTAGGCTGGGATGCGTCGTAGGCTCTCAAGTCATCCACCATAATGTATTGATTTATATGGTAATTGTTTTTGATGACTTTCGGACGATTTGCGGCCCCGGCCGATTACTTCGCTGGGATGCAATCGTAGG
>Ga0316221_1003958_pt1 | contig 11650 bp, 25 predicted proteins | sample TBH18007metaG_FD_206003 | JGI IMG/M metagenome (GOLD analysis project Ga0316221, IMG submission 206003) | Freshwater microbial communities from Trout Bog Lake, Wisconsin, USA - TBH18007 | ecosystem: Environmental > Aquatic > Freshwater > Lake > Hypolimnion/Profundal zone | place: USA: Wisconsin... | reverse complement strand
ACGTTGGAGCTTCGCCGCCCGCACCCGACATGACGGCCGCAAGAATCTCGGCCATGCTCTTGCGGTCGCTCATCCACCGAACACCTCCGCGCACCGCCGCCCCGCGTCGGCCGTCCACACGATGCCCATGCCGGTCGTGGTGCGGCGGAGAATGCGCGACCGGCTGGGGTAATCCTCCGCGATCTGCTGGAAGCTCGCCTCCATGCGGCAGAACAGCACATCGTGGAACAGGACGACGTGCTCCGGCGCGAGGAACGGCTTGACGGCGCGATAGTCGGCGAGCTGCGCTTCGTCGGTGTGGCAGGCGTCGATGAGGACGAGGGGGAGTGGCTTCATCCAATTGACAGCGGTCGGTACGTCCGTCGGGCTTCTGCCAGCCACGATGTGGCAGCCGCTAAGTTCCTTCATGACCGCATTCGTAAGTTCGGCGGCTTCGCGCGCATCCCCGCCCTCGCTCTCGTCATCAAGCATGGTCATCCACGCCCACCGCCACAGCAACCGCATCGCCACCGCCGACCAGCCGAACCCGTTGCCGATGCCGAAGATCGCGCGCGGCGTCCAGATGGCAGCCAGGAATTCTAGAACCGCCAGTTCCTGCCACGATAGTCCGTAGCCGGTGTCGAGCCGGCGGCCGTCCTTCCACGCGCTTGCGCATTCGCACAGCACGGTCTCGGCGGCGAACTCGCGCGTCTCGATCCAGCGCGTGACCGACTCGCCTGTGCGGATGTCGTAGCCGTGCGCCTTGTACGCCTGAAGCAGCTTCTCGCGCATCACAGTTGGCAGCCTTTCCGCTAAACGTTTCACACCGACGCGGTTTGCGTACGGCCCGGGGGCGAATGACTGAGACCCCCATTGGGCCTAACGAGGTCTGCCCTTGCGGCGTCCTGTGTTCCGCCGTGAAGGCGTCGGCAACTCATCCAGTCCTGTCTTTCAGCATCCGCACCACCTCCGCCACGGGCGTGCGCCAATCCCCGAGACGCGGCTGGCGCACCAGCGTCATGCCGCGATACCAGGGCGTCGTGCTGCCCGTGCTGCACCACCGCCAGCAGCCGCCCGCCCGCATCAGCGCGATGGTCGGGATGCCGAGCGAGCCGGCGAGGTGCAGAACCGCGGTATCGACCGAGATCACCAGATCAAGCCCAGCGACAATCTGCGCCGTGCCGATCCAGTCCTCCACGCCCCATTCGCGCAGGTCTTCCTCCTGGAGCGAGATCGGCGGCGCGGGGCTTGCGTCGACGATCTCGAAGAACAGATCGCGCGGTATGCTCCGCCGCTCGTCATCATCGTGCGCCAGCGGATCATCCGGCCGCGACCCGCCGTGCCAGCAAACCCCGATCCTCGGCCCCAAGACACGTTTTTCGACGCGAAAGACACATGGTTCCGGCACGTTGCCCATGTGCGTGCCGAACACCCGAGGCAGCGTCATCAGCGAGGCGCGCACCTCCGGATCGGGCAGATCCTGGCCCTCCATGATCACCCGGCCGTCGCGCACCGCGTCCATGGTCGACAGCAGGCCGCGGATCGACTCGGGCGCGGTCAGGTAGGCGATGGCGGCGCGCTCGGCGACCAGCTTCGCGTAGCGGGCGAAGTGGATGGTGTCGCCGAAGCCCTGCTCGGCATGCAGCAGCACCCGCTTGCCGTCCAGATCCTCCGGCCGGCCGCGGAACGGCTCCAGGCCCTTGTGATCCCAGCGCGCGCCGTGCGGGAACATCCGCCAGCGCACCTCGAAGCGGCGCCAGCCTTCGATCCACTTGCCCTGCCGCAGCAGCACGAAGCCGAGCCCGGCCTCGGCCTCGAAGGCGTTGGCCTCGTCGGCATCGTCGGCGACGCTCATGCGGGAGTCGGGGCGCGCCCGCACCGCCTCGCCGCAGGTCGCGATCACCGCGTCCGTGCCGTCGAGATACGCCATGTCCCGCTGCACTGCCCGGACTTCCCAGTACGGCCCGCGCGCCAGCTCCAGCGAGCGGCGATACATCCGCTCGGCGCCTTCGTTGTCGTCGTGCATCTGCATCCAGCAGGCGTAGGCCATGTGGACTTCGTGATCGTCCGGCTTCAGCGCGATCGAGCGCTCGTAGCAGGCAAGGCTTTCCGGCCAGCGGTCGAGCACGAGGTTGACGTGCCCGAGGCGCATCCAGGCGAGCGGCGAGTTGTAGTCGAATTGCAGTGCCTCGCGGTACGCCGCGGCACTTTCCTCGAACCGGCCGAGCCAGTGCAGCACCTGGCCGCGGTTGTAGAGCGAGCCGAAGTAGCGGACGCCGAGCCGCAGCAGGTCGTCGACCACCTCCAGCGCCTGCGCGTAGGCCCGGACGCGCACCAGCAGCGCGACGCGCAGTTCCAGCACATGCGCCGGGTTGACGGTCTTCTCGGCGAGCATCTGGGCGATCATCGCGTCGGCTTCGTCGACCCGGCCGTCGAGGATGGCCTCGTGGCAGAGGGCGGGGAGGGGGCGGGTCACGGTTTCGGCCTCAGCCGCGCACGGATGGACTGCGCGACCCATTGCGGAATGGTGTCTATGACCTCCAGGAGATGCCCATAAGTCAGGACCAGATCGACCAGCGCCTTCTCCAGTTCCGTCGTCGTCGTGCGCAACCGCTTGAAGTCCTCCATCCGTCCCCCAACTTCCTCCCGCAGCCGCCGCACCTCCGCCGCGTGCGCGTCCCGCTCGCGCAGCGCCGCGTCGAGCCGGCGTTGCAGGTCGTCGAGGTCGATGGTCGCGGGGGTGATTTCGACGTCCGTCCCCCGGTTGCGCCCCGCCACCCACTTCGCCGTTTCCGTCAGGCCGTGCTCGGCCAACTCGCGCACCACGGGGTCGGTCATGCCTTCTCCATCTCCGCTATCGCGCTCTCCAACGCCTTCGCCGAGGTCAGCAGCGCCTCGTCGTTCCCGTGCCCGATCAGCGCCAGCAGCACCTGCAAGTCGTGCACCGCCGTTGCGAGATGCACGAGCACGGTCGGAGCGGAGGCGTGCAGCTTGCTCAACCGGGCGCCGTTGCCGGTCGCGATCTCGTCCAGCGTCCGTGCGCAGGTCAGCACGCCGCCGCGGCGGAGCAGTTCGGCGTTCTTGGCGGAGGGTGTCATTCCTCCACCTTCGCCATCACGGATCTCTCGCCCGCGCGGTTGTTCATCACGAACTCCGGCCATTCGCGCAGATCATGCGAGCGCAGGAACGACTTCGCGTAGGCGAGCGCCTCCATGACCACGGGCGCCGGGTCGGAGCCGTCGGTGGGGAGCGGGATGCGGAGGACGAGAGTGGGCATGTCACGATCCCGGAAGGCTGAAGCTGAGTTGCCCGCGAACGGCGCGACTCGCGGTCGATGTACCGACCCCAAACACCGCGGCAATCTGCGGATACGAGATGCCTTCATGGTGAAGACGCTGGATTTCCAAGACTTTGGCTCCGTTCAATTTCGCTCGGCCATTCCCCGTGCCGCGCGTGAACGTCCAGCGCCCATCGCGGACGGAATCCTTGAGATTGTCGCTGCGAGTGCCGGGCAGCAGATGATCCGGGTTCACGCAGATCGGGGTATGACATTGGTGACGGGTTTGCCAATCATCCGGCATCGCCCCGTGAACCGTCTCGCAGACGAGGCGAGGAATGATCATGCGCGGCGCGCTTGCTCGATTGAACGGTTTCCGCGGATCGACGAGGTAGCCGTACCCGCGCTCCTGCGTCGGACCCGTCCACGCCCAACAGCCGGAAAACGGAATAGGATGCGAATTCTCGAAAACAAACTGAAGGATCGCGTCCTTGCCTAGCGCCAACGCAGCCTCCAGTTTGCGGGGCAATCCGCGCCGGATGTTCGGTCGACCTTTCGGCATCACATCTGTTCCGCAGTTATGAAGCACTGTACACGGCCTTGATATAGGCCGAGAATTGGAACTCCGACCGGGTTCTTTCCCCGTATCACCTTTTCATCCGGCACGGCGATCCAGCGATCGGTCTCGCCGGGCCAGTGCTGCGGCGTCACGTGCACTTCCCAGTGATCGCCCACGATCCGGGCATCGGTGGGCCGCATGTCGGATATCGAGCAGCACCACCGCCCGGATGAGTCATGCTGATTGGTGATCCACTCCTTGAACGGCCCCATGATCTTCGCGTCCTCGCTCCCCACCGGCGGCGGAGCGGCGAGGGCCGGCGCGGCCACGAACATCAACGCCGCCACAAGATACTTCATCGCGCGCTGTCCTCCGGCTTCCACGGCATGCATTCTGGCGAGCGCTCCGGGATGACGCCGCAGGTCCAGAAACGCCAGTCGGGGTCAGAGGAGAAGATCAGGCGGGCGGGCAGCGTGTGGTTGTCGCCCATCCATTCGGCGTCGGGATCGTGAATCAGCATGAGACCGTAGACCTGGACCTGCACCCGCTCCGGCAGTGGGGATGAGCACACCGCATGCGGCAACTCGCCCCAGCACACCATCGCCATACCCGGCGTCGGTGCGCGGTAGGGGAGTGGCGCTTCGTCGGCCCCCGCGCCGCCACCCCACAGCGCCAGCCCGATCAGCCCCGCCGCCACCGCCGCGGCGAGCGCGCGCAGGATGCGGAGCTGGGCGCGATGGGAGAGGGGATGGCGGATCATGAAATTTTCTCCGCCTGCTTGACGCCGCCGACATCTTCGATCAATTCCGCCAGCGTGTGCCGGCTGTCCATGTGCGGCCAGCAGAACCGATCGCTCTTCCGATGGCATACGAAATTCGGACAACCCGGCACATGGCAGAGCGACCACAGCCAAACGTTGCCGTCGGTGTCGCTGCACAGTTCCGCGCCGCGTGCGCTTGGATCACCCCAGCAGACCAACATCCGTTCCCTCCCCCACCCGCCAATACCGCCGCTGCCGATCCGGCCCCGCGCACGCCACTCGCCCGAGCTTGCGCAGCTCGCACAGGCACTGGCACACCGTCGTAGCCACATACGTCTCCACGCTCTCCGCCACGTCGCGCGGCCGGACGCCGAGGATGCGGGCGAGGGTGGCGGCGGGGATCATGCCCGGATGCCCCAATGCTCAACCACCCAGGCGGCTGCGCACGCCCACGCCGTTGCGAGCCATACCCACCGCCAGATGCTTTTGCTGTGATCGCCAAACATCTCGCGTTCGAGGACCGCCCCGATGGCAATGGGGCACCATACGTTGACGAAGTCCCACAGAGCGCTCACAGCACCGCCGAAAGCGCTACATAAGAAGCAGCGCCGACCATCATCATTCCGGGCACGATAATCCAGAGCGCCCAGGCGCCGATCTCTCGCCCCACATCGAGGCCGTAGAAGCACAGCACCGCGCCGCATATGAACAGCGGGATGGCCCACAGGTCGGTCATTCTGCACGGTCCTTCTTCTCCGCCGCCTTCCGCTCCAATAGCCGCGCCACCATCACGATCAGCCCGATCGTCAGGACCGCGTTCAGCGTGGCGAGGATCACCAGCTTGTGGACGACGAACGCGATGGCGGCGAGGGTGTCCACCCTCACATCGCCCCCGCCAGCATCCGCAGCGCCGCGACCCCGGCGAGCACCGGCGCCTCGATCCAGCCCCAGGCCAGCGCGCCCGCCGTGAACACGCACGCGGCGATCAGCGTCCATTCGAGCAGGTCGAGGCGGCGGGGGTCGCGGGTCACGAGACGCTCCACCAATGGACGCCGCGCAATATCGCAACAACGCCCAGCGTCGCTTCCAGCGCGGTCGGGACCGGATGGTCAAACATCGTCCCTGCCGCCACCAATATACCGACGCCGACAGCGACCGCCGCGCATGCGAGTGCCCTATCGAGAATTTTCATTGCCTGCGGGTGGACCCTTCCGCCCAAGCGCCGCGCGCCAGCCGGCCGCGAATACCGCCGCGTGCTCCGGCGCAACTGCCGAAGTGTCGGGCTGCGCTGTGGTCAGCTCATCGCGTTCTTCGTGCAGATCTTGCACGATCTGGCGATAGCGCTCGCACAGCGCGACCAGTTGGTCGATTGCCTCCGACAGAGTGTCCGCGCTCGCCAGTCTCGTGCCGTCCTTATCCCGGATCTCGATCTTCACGTCCGCCCCTCCCCCCTTCCAGCATCGCGTCGGCCATCCCGTAGGCGTCGCGCGCCACCTTCTCCGCGTCGGCCAGGCCGCCGTAATACGCCGGGATGAGCGCCTGCATGGCGAGGCCGGCCAGCCAGTCGCGGAGCGGGATCGCCGCCTGACCCGCCGCGAACGCCCGGCGCAGCAGGCCGGCCATCGCATCCCCCGCGCCCGCAGGAAACGCCGGGCCGGTGTCAGCCGGCCGTTGGGATTTTTGCACGCCGTCGTGACAGTCCCATCCTGGACTCGGTATGTCACCGCCCATGGGTCCGTCACATTCCCTCATGAGGTAATGCGCTCATGGCCCCGGCCTCGCCAGCCCCTCCTTCTGATCCCGCACCTCCATCACCATCGTCGTCCGCAGATCCCGCCGCTGGAACGACATCTCGGTGCCGAAATCGTCCGCCAGATGCACCAGGTCCCCGCCGCGCACGTCCCACGCCTCGCGCCGCGCTTCCGCCGCCCGCTCGCGGGTCTGGAACGCCAGCGCACGCGGGTCGTTCACGCCGCCGATGCCGATGTGGAGCAAAAAGGGCATTACTCAACCCCTACGATTCTGTTCTTCGGTCTGCTTGGCGGGAACAATCCGCGTTCCGACCACGCGCTCGACGACCACCTCGCCGTCGACGACCCGCATCAGTGCCACGGACTTGCCGGCATCCAGCGCCTGTTGCGCCATGGTCGCCTGCCAGATGGATTTGCCGATGGACCGGCCGCCGAAACTCACCGACCTTGCGCGACAGGTAGGCTTCTGAATAACCAGATCGTTACTCACGATGTTTCTCCTTGGCCGACCTCATTTCTTTCTCATCCTCCGCCCGCAACCACGCCAGACCGGGATGATGCTCCATCGCATCCATCTTCGCCCGCGCAATCAGCACCATCTCCTCCGGCGTCCGCAGTCCCGACGGGTGGCCGCATAGTCCGTCCCACGGGATTTCGGGCAGCACCTTCCGCTTGCGCACCATGTCCGAGTCCCATCTCCACCAACCGGCGCACCGCCTCCGACACCGTCCGCAATCCGGCCCGGCCACGAAACGCCTCGACGGCCGCCACCAAGTCAGGGGTCAGGCGAAGGATCAGCCGCTCCGTCTTCATGGGCGAATGTCATACATCGGGGGCTGGGTGGACGCAATGTCATACATCGCTGAATGTCATACATGAGGCAAAAATTTTAGGCGGAAGAGATGTGGGACGCGCCTCAAACCAATCCGCTCGCGTCCATCGGCTCCGCGCGCGTCGCGATTGCGGGGCCTGATCGGGGTCGAGGCGGGGCGGCGAGGCGCCGAACGCCACCTGTCCGTCAAACGTCTCCGCATCGACCTGTCCGAAAACGGACACTCGACCCGCGGAACTCCGCCATTTTCTTGATGTGTCCGCGTTGTCCGTCATACTTTCGTTTGACGGACAGCGTGCGGACAGGGGTTTTGGGCCCGAAAGGGCGCGAAAATGGTCGGAAACGAGGGCCTAGAAGGGGCCTGGGCGGCGGACCGGTGGCCGGAAAACGGCGGAGATCCGCCGAAAAATTTGCGCGTCAGTCCACGAAGTGCGTATGCGTGGATTTTCCGCCGGGTGGCGCCTTTTGTGCCGCGATCACATGCGCCGGCACGTCCTGGTCCCGCCGGGCCAGAGATGGTGCCACCCCTCCCATCATCGGACGCGCCGTCTGGCAAATCCTCTGCGCTCGACGCTTGGCACCGGTCGTGTATCCCCGCAGCGCGTTCGTGCGGTGCTTGGCCGCCTGATGCTCGTACGCCTTGTCGAGCGCCGCTCGGATTGTGGCGAACGCTGCCAGTATCTGCCCCTTCAGCGGCCTGAGATGCTGGAGCGGCATCTTCATGAGCGCACTAAGCGCCGTATCCTCGTCTGGCAACTCCTCACATCCCCCGACCCAGTACGCCAGCGCGAGCATGAGCACTGCCCTGTGCAACGGGCCGGGCGCTGTCGCCAGCGCCTTCGGGTGCCAGAGCAGTTCGGCCGGCAGGGGGTAGATGCGGTCTGTGGGCATGGGGTGGATGATGCACCAAGTCGGGGTCGGAAGACAAGGCGGGCCGCTCCACACCAAGCGCCCAAAGTGGGGTCGGTTAGGTCGGTGGGGTGGTTTTACTCATACCACTATAACTGTCACGACAGTTTCTCCCGCGTAGGTAAAGGTACCCCACCGACCTAACCTACCTCACCCTGGCACCATCTGCCACCGGGTCGCGCTTCCACCCCCCGTGCCGGCCTTGCGCAGCTTGTGTTTCATGACAATCCGTCCTGCCTTCGCTCTGAAAAGACTACCGACCCGGAGCGGGTCTATTCCGCCTCTGTTGCTCGCCGCACGCACCAGAAACTCCCGCATCCGGGGATATTTGAACGGTCCAGGCGAACCGTCCTCGTTCGTCGGAAACCGCTCGCCAACCCACCCGATCAGCTCTGCGACGGTCGGCGAGAGGTCGCACCCGAACTCGTTCACCCAGGCGTCGACCAGTTCGCGGTGCTCGCCGAGCTCCGGGTCATCCTCCCGCGCCTGTTCCATCGAGACGCATGGATCGGCGCAACCGAGCCAGATCAATGCCCTGCGAACCCATTTCGACCAGTCCTCGAACGAGGCAAGCGGCGGGCTTTCGCCGGGGAACCCCGCCTGCGCATGCGCCATCACGACCGTCAGGGCAGCGCCGACGTAGCGCGCCCGGTCGGCGAGGATGATCTCCACCGGGTCGAAATCAAAAGCCCGCAGTTCGGGGCGCTCCATGCCGGCGTCGAGGTTGCTGACCATCGTGCGGCCGGTCATGTCGCCCCGCACGCGCAGCCCGTTTCCGGTGGCATAGATGCTGGCGCGGGACTCGATCTCGACGATGTCGGACGCGCCAAGCGGGCGCACTTGCACGATCGGTCGCTCGATCGCCTGGCAGAGCAGGTCCGAACCAAGCTCGCCGTTGACGTTGTCGAGGCAAATCAACGGAAACCCGGCGAGCAGCAGCCCCGTGAGACGGGCGTCGGCCTCCTTCGGGTCTTTCGCCCACGTGGCGACGGGGCACGGGCGGGCGGTAGCGAGCGCCGAGAACACGTCGACCATGAACGACTTGCCGGTGCGGGCGGTGCTGGCGCGGGTGGCGTGCATCGGCATTTGCGACACGGCGCCACGCACCAGCGGCGTGATCATGCCGGAAAGCGCGACGGCGTGGTCCACTTCGTTGACGGTCGGGAAGTTTTTGAGGAGGTGTTGCAGGTCCGACAGCGCGTTGCTGGCATCTTCTTTCGTGGGGCTTGAGGGTATGTGGCGCGTCACGTCGATGTTCGGATCGTGGACGTGGTAGAGGCGCGTCGCGCGGTCATAACCGGGCGCGGTGAGCAGCGAGCCGTCGGGGCGCAGTGTCGGGGTGGTGATGACGCCGGCCAGAGGCGGGAATGGCCACTCGCCGACGCGACTGAGGATGGTCGCCGCGATCTTCTCCGGCGGGTCAGCGCGCAGCCATGATTTTGCGCGCCCGTCGTATTTTTCCCATCGCGCAACGCGGCATAGGTGATCGACGAGGGCTGGGACCGCGAAGTTCGCGAGGCCGGATGTGATGGTGGTGCGGCCCTTGCTGGCCGGAACCTCGAACAGGAACGGCCGCACCAGAGAACGGCCGCGCTGGTAGATCGTGGCGGCAGCGGCGATGAGGGCCTGCTCGCCTTCGCTGGCGATGCGGTCGAGGTAGCCGGCCTTGATGCGGATAACCGGGCGGCTGTCGGGCGGTTCGGCGGCGCCGTAGTCGGATTCGCTCTTCGGCGGCGGCGGATCGCGCAGCCGCAATGGCAGCGGCACGATGTTTCCGTCGTCTGCGGCACTCATGCGACAGCGCTTTCGCAGACATCGCGCACCGCTTGCGCCCGGTCGATCTCGGCGAGCAGCGTGGAATAGATCCAGTCCTCCAGCCGGCCGAGCGCGTCATCCGGCAGCCACGCGGCGCCCCGCTTGTCGGCGTGCCGGATGAGCGCGCCGTGGGCTTCGGAGAACGTGGTCAGGTCGCAGACGACCAGGGTTCCCTGCACGCGCGCGAGGGCCGCGAGCTGCGGGCCAACATGGGCCTCGAAGCGGTCGACGAATCGGTCGGAAGGGCGCGGCATTGCCGGCGCTCGGAATCAGGCTCTGCCACCCCGCATATCGGTGATGTCGAGCTTGCGGCAGTCCGGAAGCAGATGTGTCTTGATCGCCTTGATCACCCGCGCCTCCAGGCCGGCTCCCTTGGCGCAGCGGCGGCATATCGCCATGCCGATGGCCTCGCGACTCGGCAGATCCGGCGCCATGAATGCGAACGTTATCCGATACGGATCGCGGATCGGGCGCGGACAGCAAAGGCAAAGGACTGGATTGCGAGGCGCGGCCTCGGTTATCTGCCGAAGATTGTTGACGAGCCCGATTATCAGTCCTTCGGCCTCCGCCCTGCCAGTTTCGGCCTCCGCCAGCAGCAGCGGGAAGTCGTCGGGGCGGACGATGAAAACCGACAGAATTCCCTGTCCAGCCTCGTTGATGCGGTTGAAGCCGGCGACAAGTCGGTCGGTTGCGGATTGGCCGTCCATCACGCCGCCTCCCGTTGCTTCGCACTCTCAGGCAGCGGTGGCAGGTTGTCCGCGAGCGTCAGCCGCGCGAGATCCGCGATGGTGCGCCGCTGGCGCTCCGCCTCAGCCTGGAGGCGCGCCGCCAGTTCGTCGGGAAGCCTCACGGAAAGCCGGTTTTCCTTGGCCATGACGCCCCTCGTGGGTGCCAACGGGAACGCTATCACGTCACCCCCCTGTCATCAAGCCCGCGAAACGTCTTGCGCCCCGCCCGTTCCAGGCGCAGCATGCGTGTCGGGGGTACCGTTCGCCCTGTCGTTTTCCTCCCTTGAAACTCGGCGCGCTTTCATCGGCGCGCCGTTTTTTTGTGCCGATTGGCAGCGCTCTCCCAAACCAAAGGTTTTCGCGAGCCGTTTTGCCGCTTACCAAAGGTCCATTTTCTCGCCGATTGTGCTTGACATCCGTTTCCGGATGCGCCATAGTGCGGGGGTAGACAGGAGAACGCAGATGACCATCACCATTCACGCCGACGGCATGATCCGCTCCGGCACCACCATCCTTCCGGCCTACATCCGCGGCACGTCGCCGCGCGAGCTGGTCACGGCCGATCGCACCGTTTTCGACGTGACGCACGTGTGGTTCTCGCCGGACCTGCCCGCGATCGTGGAATCGCTTCTGGACGGCAGGTCGGACGCGCTGCCCTACGGCTACCATGTCCGCATGCGCCGCGACGGCTGCGCGATGATCGGCATGCGCCGCCGCGCCGCCTGACCCCCACCGCGGGGCCTCGCGCCCCGGCGAGAGGAGAACGGAGATGAACACACGCACTACTTTCGTCAGCAAGTCTGAACTGGCCGTTGTCGCCGGCGAAATCGATATGATGTTCGGGCCACTCGCCGTCACCAGCCTGACCACGCGGCTCTACGACATCATCCGCTCGCGGCATCTGCGCTTGACGGAAAAGCGGAAGGGCGTCTGCTACGACGTGGCGGCCCGCATCGTTGCGGCTCGGGAGGCGTCCGATGTCCATCCCTTCTGAGCGTCGGCGCCGCACCGAGGCGCAACACCGGGCCGCGCGAGAATAC
>Ga0316221_1003955_pt1 | contig 11657 bp, 15 predicted proteins | sample TBH18007metaG_FD_206003 | JGI IMG/M metagenome (GOLD analysis project Ga0316221, IMG submission 206003) | Freshwater microbial communities from Trout Bog Lake, Wisconsin, USA - TBH18007 | ecosystem: Environmental > Aquatic > Freshwater > Lake > Hypolimnion/Profundal zone | place: USA: Wisconsin... | reverse complement strand
AGGTTCTGGCAACAAGTGGGAGAAGGGTGACCTCTCAACAGAAGAACAATACAATATATCATTTCTTGTAGAAGCTAAAGCTACCCAAGCGGCATCGTATAGTATTACCAAAAAAGTATGGGATACGATCAAAGAACATGCTCAGAATCGCAGTTGGTTGACTAGACCTATCTTGGCCATCAGATTATATGGTCCTACCATGGAAAAGACCAACTGGGGTGGAGAAAGAGAAAATACCCCTGATACCCTCCCAGTGGAATTAGATTTGATATGTATGGACAAGAATGATTTCCTTGAGCTATACTATGATTACCTACGTCTAAAGGAAAAGGAATAATGTGGTCATGGATACTGGCAGTCGTTGGTTCATGCGGACTATTCTTTGTAGGTAAAAAGAACATATGGGGCTTTGTGGTATTGTTTATCACAGAACTTTTATGGTTTATCTATTCATTCTCTACCCATCAATATGGTTTTGTATTTGGTGGTGTGCTGTATAGCGGTATGTATATTAAAGCATTTATCCATTGGAAGAAAGATCGAGAATGAGTTTCTTAGAACGTACGTTAGCTGCGTATCAAAACGATGAACCCATCACGAAGTATATCGAAGAAGCCCTGATGAAGGGTGATGTTTTCCCTGAGGAGTACCCTGTCAAGGTGTACAACAAGGAACGAAAATTCGATAACATGTATCACCCATCTTCGGATGTAACAGCGGGGGAATTACGACTATACTATAAATTCCATCCAGAATTGAGACTACAATGCCAAGAAGAACGCATAAGCCCAACCCTGGCGATGACGTTTCAAGTTGGTTCGGTTTTCCATTCGGTAGTGCAGAACTTACTAATCCACTTGGGGTTCACTACCATCGACAAGGTCGAAGTGAAATTCAAAAACGAAGAACGCATGATAGCTGGAGCCGTCGACGTATTGGAACTGACTACCCCGGATGGCGAAAAGTTTTTAGTCGATATCAAGAGCACTAACCAACTCCCCAAAGAGGCGAGTGAACAGTACGCTATGCAGCTCAGGACATACCAGGATAATTGCCCTGGTGCACCTGAACGCATGGCGTTACTTTTTATTCAAAAGGCTTATCCTCACAAGATTAAGACAATTGAAGTTAAGAAGGACCAGGATGCATTGGACAAACTCTACGACAAGTGGGACCGAGTTCGAGTGGCCATCAGAAACTCCAATCCAACTGAGCTCAGACCCTGTTGCACTGGTGGTACAGATGAAGCTTTTCTTGGATGCCCTGCAAGAAAGATCTGCCACCTTTGGAATTGATGAGTAAAACAAGCTATGAAATGCAATAGTATATTGCATAACAAGCATTGTTTGAAGTCGTCATTGCAATTGTGTATTATATAGTCGCGACAAAGGAGACCAATGTCAAAGCCTGATTTAACCGAATTCTTTGAGGAGGCGCCAAAGCAATGCATTGCTGCACGACTCATTAATAAATTGAGCAAAGATGACAAAGAAAAAGTCTTAGCTGCGATGGAAGAATCTACCATTAATGCAATGGCTATTCTGCGCTTCATTCAGAAGCGTGGCATTGATGCTAAGCATCCTGCTGTAATTCGTCATCGTAAAAAGGAATGTGTCTGCTATGGCAAGTAAGAATAAGATCGATCTTAATGAGTTCTATCGTCATCGTCTTGTCCCACGTGAAGTAGACCCAGTTGACATTGATGCTCTCTGCAAGCTTGCTAGTCGTAAGAGCATAGGCAAGCCAGTCAAGCCACAGGGCGATAAGTCAATGCTAATCATTCTAAGTGACTGGCAGACTGGTAAGGCAGAAGGCGGAGGCACTGAAGCGATTGTAGAGCGTGTAACGTACTACCAGGATCAAGCTATCCATCGCATCCGTGAGCTGAATAAGCTAGGCAAGAACATCACAACTGTCTACGCTGTGTCAGTAGGAGACCTTATCGAGCAATGCTCTGGCTTCTATGACATGCAAACTTTTGGTACAGACAAAGACCGTCGTGAACAGATGCGAATTGCTCGTCGTCTTATTATGCGATTGGTCGATCTCTGTGTTGACGAAGGATTGAACGTAGTGCTAGGCGCCGTACCAGGTAACCACGGTGAGAACCGTAATGCTTACTCTGGTAAGGCTTACACTACATGGACTGACAATGACGACCTGGCTATCTTTGATGGTGTCGCTGAAATCATTTCGCACAACAAGGAACGCTACGCTAACGTAGAAATCCCACTTGGTGCTATTGCTGATGACTTGACAATGACATTGAACATCTCAGGCGTTGAGTGTGGCTTCGCACATGGTCACACCTTCCGCAATGGTGGTAACAAGAACTACGTTAAGACTAACGGTACAATCGGTAAGATCGAATCATGGTGGCTTGGTCAGTCTATGGGACGTCAGCCTATTGCTAAGGCAGACCTTCTGTTCTGTGGTCACTTGCACCACTTTGTAGCATCAGGAGCTACTGGACGACACGTCTTTATGGCACCTGCAGCTGACGGTGGATCACACTGGTACACAAGTACTACTGGTCAAACCTACCCTGCCGGTATGCTTACTCTTCTTGTTGGAGAAGGCTGTGGCCCTCTTGGTTGGTCAGACCTACAGATACTCTAATGAGCCCCTGGTTCATGATAATAGACACAGCAATCATGACTACTGGCATGGTTCTAATCGCTTGGATTAATCGATGAATAAAGAAAAAGCACAAAAGTACCGTGAACAACACCGCAAGTCTGATAGGGGTATGTACTGTGTTAAATGCACAGACATATACCCATGCGATGTAATCAACATCTTAGATGATTGGCAATTCGAGCACTCTATGCAAAAGATTGTTGACATTAGCGAAGAACTAGGTCTGCCAGAATGACATCCCCACAGAAAGCAAAAGGATCTCAGTGGGAAAGAGATGTTGCTAAGTACTTTAATGAACGAGGATTTCCAGAAGTAGAGCGACGTTATGGTGCTGGTGCTACGCTAGACAAAGGCGACATCAATGGTGTCAAGGATACTGTTGTCGAAGCCAAGAACTGGTCAAAGATTGTACTCGCCACCATCATGGATGAGACGATAGTAGAACAGAAGAATGCCAAGAAGAAGTTCGGTATTGCTGTAATCAAGCGTAGGAACAAGAACGTTAAGGATGCTTACGTTATGATGACGCTTGAAAATTGGATTGATTTATACGAGTGTTACGTAGAAAAGGATAAGTAGATGAGCATTAGCAAGGGTATTAAGCGTGGCCTTGAGGGTCTTACCGAGCCAGAGCTTGGGCCTAGCCACGATGATAAGTTCGGTGAGCTCCATGAGTTTGCTGTACGAGCCTTTACTTGGAAGACCAAGCCAGAAGACTTGGCAATGCTTGATACTATCGAGAATGTAGTCGATGACTTCATGAAGGACTACATTGATCCTGCTGAAGTAATCATTGCACGATTTAACACTGACAAGAGCATGAATGCTGATGAGGCAGATAGGTTATTCCTCAATCTCCAGAGTGTCATCACAGCTATTGAAGAAGAAGTAACCCGCAGATACTTGAAAGCTCAGTATTCATATTATATACTAGACGATAAGTACTGGAACGCATGGCGTAAGCCAACTGGTGGCACTCAGAAGGACCTAGAAGCTGTAGCTAAGCTAGAGACTCGAGAGGATAGACAGTTCTACTTTGTACAATACGCTGCCTGGAGAATGATTAACGATAAGGTGCAAAGCCTAAAAGCTACGCAACGTTATATTCAACAGCAATTATACCGAAGAAGTTAAATATGACAGAGCCAGCTCCTAAGAGAAAGAGCCGTAAGCAAGAGGTAATCCAAGGTAAAATTACTTGGCAAGTGCTCGAGCGACTCTTGAATAATTATTGGGAATGGTACGAAATCTATCTAACTAGTGGCAATCCAGATCTTAAGCTTAACAATGGCGTCACTGTAAACATCTACGATATCCTGAAAGGAATAGATCGTTTGCCTCCACGTCAAAAGCAAGCGGTCGTACTGTCATGTTTGGAAAATCGAAAAGAAGTAGAAGTAGCGAAGATAATGGGCTTCACGAAGTGGTCAAGTCAGGTTGGTATGTATAAACGAAAAGCCTTGAAAACACTATGTGAAACCGTATGGCGTCATGAGAATGACTAACTAGAGATCCAATAAAGAATGTAATTGGTTCTCCAATAGAAAGACAGGGAAAAATGTCATGGTTGTCAAAGATAACAGGTTCACACTCCCCGAAAGACCAAGTGTCTGAGGAGCCTGAGATCGTGGAGCAAGTGGAAGTCCGAGAACGACTAGATCCACAAGCAGTCTTTGACAATCTCGAAGAGGCATACAGAGATAAGCTACCAAAGAACTGGGATGAGTTAAACCATACCCAGAAACTAGAATGGTTTGCACACCGTATGCTGTTGGACGATAGAGAAGCTATCCGTCAAGAAAAAGGCAACGAAGTAGCACGTGAAGGTGGATTCCTCAGTGACTACCAGCTTGAGCGCCGACGTCGCAGAGAAGTTCATTCTAAACTAGACAGTTGGGATGATGTACCGCCGCGACAAGGTGTCTTTAGTAGAATATACGTTGATAAGAATAACCTATTAACACCAGGTAATCCGGAGGAGAACAATGGACAGAAGAACTCGTGAGTATAAAGAACTTGTAAAGATGACACCAACCACTCAGGAACTCTTGAGTGAAGAGATTGATGGTGAACTCTACCTTTATAAGTCTTCCCCAAACTGCAAGATTTGTACAACCAGCGATGATCTTAAGAACATCATTGACTCGCTGTTGTTGTTCCCAAAAACATACAAGGAAGTCCTGAAGGCAATCCAGCCGCTGCAGGATAAACTAGGCATTGATGGTAACGATCGTATTAACTACGATAATATCCGTAACCACCAGAAGAACCACTTACCATTTGAGAAGCGCCTTGTCCGTGAAATCATAGAAAAGCGTGCGGCTGACAAGAACCGCAGCATCCTTGACGCTGGCGAACGTTTGCTTACTGCTGAAGCATTCTATGAAGTTATTGTTGCTAAGGGTTTTGAGGGTATCGCCCAGGGATATGATAAGCCCACCCTAACCCAGACTATGTATGCCATGGAAATGCTGTCTAAGCTGGACAAGGAAGCCAAGGACGATTACCGCCCAGAAGAACTGGTTAACCAGCTGGACATGATTCTTACGGCTATCCGTGAGGTTTTGCCTGCTGATATGAAGGAAATCTTGTTCGATAAGATCGAAGAACTCCAGATGGGTACTGCTGTCAAAAAGCCTAGAAAACTTAAAGAAGCAGAGATTATCGATGCTGAATATATCGACGAAGATCTCGAGGAAGACCTATAAATTACTGGCCTTTTATGTAAAAGTTGCTGTAAAACGCTAGAGTTATTGTAAACATAGGGGTATATATGGCATTTCGAGACTTAAAACCATGGAGAAGATCAGAATACGCTGACATCAGCAATCTCCCCATTAAAGCCATCAACTACACTGACATAATCTATAAGAATAGCGACCCCACCCATCCTGACCCCAATATTCAAGATGAAATGATCATTCTTGATCAAAATACAGGTACTCAGCTAAGAAGTCAAGGTGTTCAGTTCGACCCAGAGGGTAGTGCTAATGCTCAATATGACCCAACTAGTACTAGAACCAGTCACTTGAGTGCAATGCAACACGCAGTACGTAACATCTTTATGCCGTGGGAAGGTTCTGGTTCTAAGTCTCCTGGTACTGCTGGCATGCTTTGTTCAAAATGCGGTGAACTTCTGGATACGAACCAACGTGAAATCATTGAAGATCCGGCATCTCCAACGGGTTATAACTATAGGCATGCTCAATTTGGATATGGTGGATGCCGTAGATCAAAGGAACGCACCTGGTTTGGTGCTAAGAGACGCCCACTTAGGGGACAAAAGTCATAATGGTAAGAAACGAAGAAGAAATTCGTAGGATCCGCGGCAATTACCAACAAAAATCTGAAGATTTTGGTAATGCCGTTGCTGGTTTGAGTCAGGCTGCTAATGCTGCCACTGATATTGAACGTCGTTCTGAACTTACTCAACGTCTTAAGACCATGATGAATAGTAGCCAGCCTGCTTTGTACGAGAACGTCATGAAAAACTGTGACCAGATGCTCGAGAACTCAGAAGCTTATCCTGATATGGAAGTTGGTTACAACCCACAACCTGCTTCTTATACACTTGCCGGTAAGCCTAAGACTACAAAGATTCTCAACTCAATATTCCCTACGTTGTACAAGATTTCAACGGAACCTAGCGAATTCATTACTCCACAAGGTCAATCAATTAAGCCATGTTTTGGTACAGACAAGGGTGGCCGTTTGGTTACTAGCGAGCTTGCCAAGAGCAACAGAAAAGCAGACCTTAGGAACGTTCCGATTCAGGAATATACTGATGATGATTCTATTTCCCACTGCGATGGAATCAATTGCAGAGATTGTCACGACTGTGAAGAACACAAGAATCTAGTTTATGAATCTTTGAAGGGGCTTGCTAAAGGACCAAGTGGTACAAAGCATTTGCACTTAAAGAACCTTATTACTGCTATAGATGGATGGAGTGTTCACCAAGATGGCCGCGGTGGTGACCGTGCTACTCAAGATGATTCTGCATACCAACCATGTCGTTTAAGACATGAAACACTTGGGTCGGCATTTAGATTAATGGCTAAGGCGTTGCGCTCTGCTTATCAATCAGAAGGTGGAAGACACAAGGATAAGTTCCCTGGGAGAGGTAATAGCGAGGCTATGTACTAATGGATCTTTTTAAACTATTTAGACCAAGAGAAGCCGCTACGTTTGCTGCGGAGCCTATCAACCCAGTTGTGCTACCTGGTGCTGATGCTTGTAACTGCCCAGACGTTTTGTTTGATGGAGATCAGTCAGGCGAAGTTAAGACTCTTCTGAGCGGTGACAACGTATCCAAGAGACAGGGCCACAAGATCGTTTCAGATAAGATTGATTCACTCCTGTTCGGTGAGGACAGAGAGGCTGCTGCCAATCAACTTGGTCAGATGAAGAGAACACAGCCAGTTCCTAATCCCAGTGAAGAGACCAAGCGCCACTTGCTTATGCACATTGATGGTGCTGGCAAGAGCCACAGAGACTACGGTATCAAAGACAGTGAGCTCAGCCCAACGTACATTGCTGGACGTAACCTAGCTAACGAAGCTCAGGGTGCTATTGCCCCAACAGACTACAGCGCAGATAACTGCGGTACATGCTCACAATACGAGACAGCATTGAAGGGCCACGCCCACAAGCTATATTCTGCAATGAACCAGGGCATCGAGAACCTTCCAGAAGTTCAGCGTCCATACGCTCAGCTTAGTGCCAAGGGACTGTTCCAAAGAATGTGGGACTCTTGGACTAACAGAGAGCCTGTCAAAGAAGGCGATCACCCATTGGTACAAGAGGGTAATGACATCCTCAACAACTGGAACAACCACACAGAGACAGGTCACGGCTTCTCTCTTGACCCATACTCATTTGTCAAGCACACACCTATCGTTGCGGGCGAAGAAGGCGGTAAGGCTAGACTGCATGGTCTTTACCGTAAGCTAAAGGATTTACGACCAGGTTGGTCTACGCAACGTCGTATTGACATCCCTTCACGTGGCATTGGTGAAGAGACCGAAAAGCAACTGGCAGAAATGTACCCTGAGAACCCTGACCAAGATGTCAGTACTCGTGGTATCTTGCCTCGTGTAACTCCTGCAGAGCACAGTCAAGCATTGGATCTCGCTGAGAAGATGAAGGAGCGAGGCGAGCTTAACCAATTTGTAATGGCTGATGAGAACCCAACGGTAAGAGCTACTGATGCATCGTTACCACAATCGGGTACTTTCTATGACAAGCCAATTGGGCTTGAGCGTAAAATGGTTGAGATCCACCCAACTAACTATGATATGGGTGGGGCTCCAATCACACCAGCAGAGGTATATGAGACAGAGAATCTCACTGGTGTTGGTAGAGGACCTAACTACATGATCACCAAGAAGCCTCAGGAATTTGAGCAGACTTATAACCCTCTTATTCCTACTCTCAATGAGCGCGGTGAAGAGGTAGACCCACGTGCTCACTGGATGACACGTCCTGTTAAGTACGATACCGATCGTCCTGAAATCGTACAAACATACAGCACTCACCTTGATGAGAATGGCGTATGCCAACACCCCAGCCACGCAGTTAAGCTAGCTCCAGGCGTAAAATACACCGATGAAGAAGTGGCTGCGAAGCAGGCACAGGAACAAAAGAATAGAACAAGTTGTGCTACCGTTGCAACCCTGCCAACTGGTGAGCAGAACGTTGTAGCTAAGGGTCTTCACCCAGATGATATCAACGACCTTTACTCTATTCCACGTGAAGATGCTTATCTATTCCAGAAGGCTCGTGTCAAGCCAGACCTTGCACTCCACAAGGAAAACAGAAGATCATTTGAGCCTACCGCTGAGAATAAGCGCAAGGCAGCAGAAAATTACAATGCATCATACAACCAAGCTCTTGCAACGGCATACCCAGACATGTCAAGGGATGAAGCCCTCGACTCTTTGTACGCTGAGCACCAAGCAAAGATTAAAGATTTAGCTTCTCGCACTGAGAAGTTCCGTACAAGCTCTAAGAAAGAGGATAACATGTTTAACTCAAGCAATAGCAAAGAAGCTCACCTAGACTTGGGCACTATTATCGATGGTGTCAAGGCTGTTGGACACGCTGCTGAACACGGTGCACACGCTGTAGGCGATTGGGCATCCCGTATCATTAACGATATGGCACACCCTTCCAAGGAAGTGTTCTCGGGTAATCCTAAGAAGCTGCACGAACTCCAGAACGTAGCTAATGAGTTCAAGGGCATGGAATCACAGGGTGGCATGGGAAGAACCATTGCAGAACAGAACCTCCAAGGTTTCACTGATGCCAATACTCACGAACAGTTCAACGGCGTTGGTACCGCATTGGATTCTGCTGCAGCATTGTCTGGTCTCGCCGCTTTTCATAACTTAACCAAGAAGAAGTCATCGTTTGAAGATCGATATGCTGCTGCAAGCAAGAAGCCATGCGAAAAGTGTGGAAAGAATTGCGCTAATGATGTAGAATGCAAGCAGAATGTACAGGATCGTAGACGTGAGCAAGCTGCTAACTCTGCTTACGAAGATCAATAAACAATAAGAAAGAAGACCATGGCTATTACAGATCCTAATCAAATTGGTGGTATCCGCCCCGAAGATGTGAAGCAAACACCAGAGCAGATTGCTCAGGTTAATGCTTACCTTGCTCAACAGAAGCGTGAGGAAGAAGAACTCGGTAAGGAGCAACCTATTGAGCTGATGGAATCAGAACTTATGGGTGTATGGAAGCTATTGCAAGAGCTCCAGTACAAGTACGGCAACCGTAAGGGTAGCTTTGAGAACCTCACGTCTCTTCGCAACGAGGCTGATGAAAAGTTTCACGCACTTGGATTCCAGGTTGTTGTTGACTGGGTTATGCCTGGTCTAATGCAAGCTAATGGTAAGGCAGCTCCAGAGCCACCAACTATCACAATCGTTGGTCGTGTCGATGGATCAGAGTTTAACCCAGAGCAGAACCGTTACGAGACGGGTGCGGGTGTTGCTGATGATTACTACAACGTTAAGCGCAAGGCACTTGGCTTGGGTAATAAGAAGCTCATCCTTCCAGGACAATAGATTATGCAGTGGCGACCACGTTTCAGAAGAACATCTGATGAGCGTGGACCCGTCACGTCTTTTGTCGTTGTTGCAGACGCTGATGATCTACCTGGCTCCGAACACCACCCTATCATTCGGAAGGCTATTGACAACCAGCACGAGATAGAAGTGATGTATGCTAAGCCAGGTGCTGGTGCAGAGCAGCGTGTTGTTATCCCTACAGAGATGGCTCCTGGCGAAGGTGGCGTAACTTACCTTAGAGGTTTTGATGTTACCAAGGGCGGTGGACACAAGACATTCCGCACCGATCGTATCCAGGGTATCGTTGATGTAAGAGATCGTTCACAGGATCCAGGCGTTGACCCAGAACCGCTGGCTTTCTCAGTCCCAACAACACAGAAGAAGAACAGAACGTTGTTGGCTGAAGAGCCTAGTTTAGTTACTAGTGATCAGACTATCAAGAAGAATGATCCTAATGCCGTTAGGATCATTGCCAACCCAGTGCAATTTATGCAGGATCAAGGTGCTTACCGTCCTAAGACTGGTGATATTGAGCCTACGCCAGAAGAGTATGAGGAACTACGCTCTAAAGACGTAGACCCACAGACACATGATAAGGCTACAGTCAGAAGACTGCGCAACAGCGGTGCGTCACACATTGACCTACTTAACGTAGCTAACCAGGGTATCCCGTACGAAGACTACGAGATGGCACGTGCTATCACAGACAGCCACGATAGTGCAGTGCAAGAAGCATTAAAGATGCGAAGCCGTGATAGGGAACAAATCTCGCAGAACATCGAGAGAAATAAAGAGAATCCAAACTTTGCTGAGCCACACCTTCTTGATGATGCCGCTTACAAATCAGCAACCAAGGGATTGTTCGTTCACCACATGAACTTAAGGAATGCGCCTAGCTTTTCTGAAGACCAGAACCGTGGGCCTATTTTCAACCACCCAGATAGACGCAGAGCCAATGAGTGGATCATGAGCGAGCTGACTAAGCTAAACCCCGAGCTCAAGCAACAAATGGGTAACACTACCTTCCTTGAGAACAGAGGTCTTGAATTCTTAAAGGGTGACACCACAAGACTTACTGATGGCACCAAACAAATCAGTTACTTCGATCCAGTTAACCAACTCTCCAAGCACCACACAGCATTGCAGGCCACCACTACTGACCTGGGTGATCTTACTAAGCAGCGCAGAATCATTAAGGCATTGTCTAACATTGCTAACAGCCGATTCTACCCTGTTGACTACAGCGGCGACGTTTACGAGGAAGCATAATGTTTAACAGCAAATACGCTAACGCTCGCCCTGACGGTACGTTCTCAGAAATACCAAATCTTATGGTTGGTTTTGACACCGAAACAACTGGTCTCTTCATGCCACCGAAGCACTGTGAATGCCCAGACCACCGTGGCCAAAACATAGAAGTTCGTGACTGCCCAAGAACAGCGCCAGGTATCATTAGACTAGACACAGTATTCCCAACGGGTGAAGGTGCCAGAGCAATTGAAGCTCAAAAGGATATGAGTATCCACGAGCCAATAAGCTATGGTTTCAAGACGTATATCAAGGGTAAGCCAGCTGGTGAAGATACTCCTGATGGCACACAGAATTTTCTTGCTTTGCCAGATAGCTATGCGCTCAAGATTATGGACGCTGACCCTCAGAAGTTCGCTGAAAGAACCCACGGGTTTAGCAGTCGTATGCTACAGAGTTCTTACAACGGTAGGTACATCCCCAATGGTAGGGCATACGACCCAGCTACCGATAGAACAAGTGCTATGACTCGTGCCGTACAGAGGCTGGCAGAGGCTGATAGACGCGGAGCTACATTCGTTGGTGCGAACATCGGCTTCGACTTTGGTATGCTAGGCCACCACTTCAAGAAGACAACGGGCATGTCAATGAAGGATGCAGGCTTTGACCTCGACAAGGCATTAGATGAGGGTA
>Ga0316221_1003933_pt1 | contig 11709 bp, 7 predicted proteins | sample TBH18007metaG_FD_206003 | JGI IMG/M metagenome (GOLD analysis project Ga0316221, IMG submission 206003) | Freshwater microbial communities from Trout Bog Lake, Wisconsin, USA - TBH18007 | ecosystem: Environmental > Aquatic > Freshwater > Lake > Hypolimnion/Profundal zone | place: USA: Wisconsin... | reverse complement strand
ACGGGGCTACGAATTCTGCACCTCTAGATCCTAACCATGGTGGTGTATAGTTTGATGATTCAGAGAGCCAAGGTGGCATGAATGTCGGTAGTGACCACGGTGCTGCAAAGTTGCTTGCCCCAACACCATACCATGGTGGCAAGTATTCTTTTTCGTTACTATTTGCATGCAACCAACTTTTAGAAACAGCAGGTAGCCAAGGGGGTTGATATTGTGCAAGATTGGAACCTGTCCACGGCACTACAAAGTCAGACGCCAACTCGTCTTTCCATGGCGGGACCCAGCTGGCCGCGTTGGAGCCTAGCCACGGTGGCACATACGAGCTCACCCCACTTAACCAAGGTGGAACAAAGTTGGACAGGGCCCATGGTGGCAAGTACTTGTTAGAATCGCTAGCCCAAGGCGGTGCATAAGAGGACGTATCAACATCTGCGCTCGTCAGCCATGGCGGAACATAATTGCTATTGTTGTGCCAGGGAACCGCGTAATCTTCCTTGGAAACACCTAGCCATGGTGGTGTATAATTGGACGAGCCTGACCCCGACCAAGGCGGTACATATGAAACGTCTTTGTTGTTTAGCCACGGCGGTTGGAACGTCTTGATGTTCGACCATGGTGCGTTAAAGTGATCATTGTTTAGCCACGGTGGCAAGTACTCGTCTGGATTGTACCACGATGGATAATATGCTTCACCACTTGTGCTACATTTTCCATTTCCCAAATATTTATAGATATAACTAAACCAAGGAGGAATATATTCGGGGTTGTTTTGCCAGGGCGGGACATAGTTTGAAAGGCCAATGCCTGCCCATGGCACAGAATACTCCGAATCAATACTTGCTTTACCTTTACCTTTCCACGGCGGGACATACAATGTGCTATTGGACCCAGCCCAAGGCGCTGTAAAGTCGGTAACAGTCCATGGTGCAACGTATGCATTTGACCCGACACCTGTCCAAGGCGGCGTATAGTTAGAGGGCGCGGCCATTTTCGGATTCCACGGAGGCACGTACTTGGTGGGGGAAGTAAGCCATGGGGGTTTGAAAGCGGATGGGCTCTTGGTCCACGGTGCAACATACGAGTTTGACCCTGCACCTGTCCAAGGCGGTACATACTCGGCCAAATCTAAAGTCCAAGGCGGCGTATAAACAGCGACATTCGACCACGGAACTTGGTAGGCGTTGGTGAGGGTCCATGGAGGAAGATAGGAACCAAGAGCATTGCTCATGTCAGCATCACCTTGCGTGGACCATGGTGGCACGAATGATGCGCTGTCCTTGATCCACGGTGGTGCGTAGATTGCCATATTGGACCACGGCACTATATATTCACTTTCCGAACCCGATGCGAGCCAAGGCGGCGTATATGTATTTTTGCCTCCTGTAGACCAAGGTGGTGTATATTCGACAATATTAGACCACGGAACTTGAAAGGCTGCATTATCGACTAGCCACGGGGGAACAAATACATTGTTCGAGTCTACAACCGTTGCACCATTGCTACACCATGGCGGTGCAAAGCTTGATTTCGTCCACGGCGGCATATATGTCGCAATATTGGACCATGGAACTGTATACTCACTTCCTGACTTGAGCCATGGCGGCGTATATATGCCGGCCACTGACCAAGGCGGAGCAAATGCCGCCAAATTTGACCAAGGCACATTGTAATTAGAAGCTGCGTATGTCCAGGGTGGTAAATAATTATTTGAATCTATAAAATTAATGTTCGAGGCGCCTAATAAAAGCCATGGCGGAATATAATTGCTCGCACTACCAACGGCGAGCCAAGGTGGTGTCCAATTACATGTGCTCCAGGGCGCCACATATTTCGCCGCATTTGATCCCGACCAGGGCACTGTCCAAAGGGGATCTGTCACCCAAGGTGGGACAAATGACGTGTTTGACCACGGTACAACATATAGGTCTGCATCATATGTCCATGGTGGCAAATAGTTGTTGGACAATACAGTTGTGGATGACCATGGCGGAACATATGCTGCAATATTCGAACCATACCACGGGGGTATATAGTTGCTCACTGTCCAAGGCGCCACATATGATGAGGGCGATGACAACCATGGTGGTGTATAACTTGAACCTGCACTTCCGAGCCAAGGTGGTGCATATGTTGCCGCATTCGACCAAGGAACCACATAAGCTTTGCTATCAAGAAGCCAAGGCGGTGTCGCAATATTTGATAAAGATATCTCGTCAAGCCCCAACCATGGTGGCAAAAAATTGGAATTGTTCAGCCAGGGTGCAACATATTCGGCCGCACTTGACAACCACGGCGGTGTATAATCTGTAATAGTCCAAGGTGCGGCAAACACTGTCTTGTTGGCAGCCAATGTCCACGGTGGGGCATATGTGGCTGCATTCGACCAAGGGACATTAAAGACAGATGCGCCGGCAGCGGTTATCCACGGCGGTGTAAACGAGTCGACATTGATTTGTGTTGTGGCCCAAGGTGGGAGGTAATTTGACACCGACCAAGGGGTAACATAATCGGCAGCATTCGACCACGGGACAGACCATGCATTGCTGTTGGAAATCCACGGCGGCACATAGGCACTAGCATTGGACCATGGGACAGTGTATGCCGCATTGCACAAGATCCATGGCGCAACATATTTTTGATTGATTAAATTTGATTGTGTCAACGCGAGCCAAGGCGGTAGGAAATCAGAATTCTGATACCAAGGGGTTTCATATTCACCCGGATTCGATACCCACGGCGGAATAAAGTCGGTAGCATTCGACCATGGGACTGAATAACCGGTCCCAACTAGCCACGGTGCAACATATTTTATAGCGTTGGATCCCGCCCAGGGTTGAGTATAAAGAGACGTGCCTCCTTCAGAAAGCCAAGGTGGTGCGTAACCGCTCCAAACGGTATTTGCCACAGAAGACCACGGTGGCAGGTAGTTGCTAGTGTTTTGCCACGGCGGCTTATAGAGGGCAGCGTCGGTTATCCACGGCGCCACGTAATTGGAAACGGCCCATGGGGGAAGCCCCTGTGTAAGCCAAGGTGGCGCATACGCATCGCTATTCGACCACGGAACGGTATAAGCTGCGGCCGAGGAGATCCACGGTGGCGTATAATTATCACTATAGATTGTTTGATTGGCCCAAGGTGGCGAGAATATGACGGCGTTAGAGCCGGTCCATGGGGGGATAAATACCGACCCTTGAGAACCGCTCCACGGTGTTGTATAATTGGATATGGTCCAAGGTGGGATAAATACGGTGGGGGTCGAAAGCCATGGTGGCTCTTCACTAGTGGAAAGCCAAGGTGGCACATAGGCTGATGCGTTTGATCCTTCCCAAGGTGCTGACCACAATGACGCATTCACAATATTTTTGTTGGAGCACCACGGTGGCACATACGTAGAAGCATTTGACCACCACGGGGGCACGTAGGATGTCATGTTGGACCACGGAACCGTATATGCTCCCACATTGCTCCCAAGCCATGGCGGTGTATAGGACGTGTTATTGTACCACGGTGGCAACTCTGTACCATTTGATGAAAGCCAAGGTGGCACATATGCATTAGAATCCAAAATCCACGGAGCTGTATAATTTGAAAGATTTATTTCTGATTTTGCAACAGGCAAAACCCAAGGCGGAATATAGTTTGCATTCGACATCCAAGGAGGGACATAATTGCAAACAGTCCATGGAGCTACAAACGACGTACAGACGCCATTTGAAGTGACAAGCCACGGTGGTATATACGCACTGTTACCAACCCAAGGCGGCATATAGGCAGCAACATTCGACCATGGCGCTGTATATACATTACTCGAAGAAATCCAAGGGGGGGTATAATTTGAAAGATTTACTGTGAGGTCTCCAGATGTAGACCAAGGCGGCAAATAATTCGAGTTTTGCCACCACGGAGGCTGGTATTGGCTAGCTGTTTTAGACCAAGGTGTTATAAAATCAGACGCCGTGGCAGGAGCAATCCATGGGGGCGTATACAAGGCCGAATTGGAGCCCGACCAAGGGGGTGAATAAGTGGCCACATTCGACCAAGGTACAGAAAAGGCCGCACTTGCCAAAGCCCAAGGAGGTGTATAGTTGCTGGCCCACTGGCTACTGCTGCTCGCAGTGTTGCCCATCCAAGGCGCTACATATCCCGTGGCATTGCTGCCCATCCATGGTGCAACATACTTGGCCGCATTTGACCCTGCCCATGGTGCCGCATAGTTTGACACGGTCCACGGTGGAATGTACGTCGAGCTTAGCCACGGTGGGGCATAGGTCGCAATGTTGGACCACGGAACGGAAAACGCGGCCACATTTGACACCCATGGCGGAACATATGAATTATAAGTTGATAAATTCAAACCCGATGATGCCCAAGGTGGAGTAAAAGCATTATTGTTAGACCACGGGGGGATAAATGTGCTAGCTCCAGACCCTGACCATGGTGCAGTATAATTAGAAACGGTCCACGGGGGGATGTATACACTCGCATTTGATCCTAGCCATGGTGGGGCATACGTCGCAACATTGGACCATGGCACTGTGTATGCCGTCCCAACATTTGATGCCAACCATGGCGGTACAAACGAGTTGCCTTGCGTCGTCAAAGTAGCGCTAAGCCACGGAGGGACAAACAACGTGTTATTAGACCACGGTGGGACAAATGTGCTAGCGTTTGAGCCGGTCCATGGTGCCGTATAATTGCACACGGACCACGGCGGTGACCATTTAGTATAGTTGCAGCCATACCAGGGTGGGGCAAAGGTGGATAGATTAGACCATGGCACTGTATACGTTGTGGTTAGCCAAGGCGGCAAATAGTTTGACCACACGACACCTTGCATCCAAGGCGCTGAATAGTTCGAGTTGCCTTGCCATGGAGCTGTGAATGTGGATGGCGAGTGTAACCATGGTGCAACATAATTGGAATCTTGTGTCCACGGTGGGGTATAATTGGACAAGTTCCATGGCGCCGCAAACGTGGACAAGTTAGACCACGGCACAGCATAGTTGCTTGCTGCTGCACCTAGCCAAGGCGGTAGATAGTTGCAAGCAGACCACCAATTGCTCTCTGCATTTGTTGTGCTCAACCACGGCGGGATATAGTTGGAATTGTCAAACCATGGCGGGATATAGTCGCTTGCATTACATAGCCACGGAGCATCATATGATGTATTAGATACCCAGGGAGGTGCATAATTGGGATTGGAAAGCCAAGGCGGTGTCCAGTTTGAAATTTCGATAGTATTGGCCATGCTCCCTCCCACATCCCCTTGTAATGTCCCAGGCCCTCCCCACATGGTGTATATATTGCTCAAAATTTCTTGATAATTAGATTGTGTCAAAACCGGTGTCACGTTGACATTCTTCAGAATCGTATTACCCGTCACGATGAGGTCGCCCGGAATTACAACTGTGTTTCCGAGCTGCACGCAATTATCTACAATGGATAAATAGTTGCGTGCCCCTCTGCTCGATTTGAGAGATATATTAGAAATTCCCAAGTCGATCATGTTGTAAATATTGCACAAGGCAACATTGTAGGAACTTGCACCCCCACCTAGGACAATGTTGGACGCCCCAGAATCTGCCACCAGTAAATTATTAATATTTGTAATATTATTCTGGATATTTGAATAATGGCTGCCACCAGACCCGCCAGCCATTATGATGAGCGAGTTGCTTCCTGTGTTGGTGATCGACTGGCCGATAACGACAGAATTCGCCGCTGCAACCATGTGATTGTTCCCTATGATCACGTTTGACGGCCCTGTGAAAGTAGTCCCAGTACCTATAGACACCACTCCATTCGCCGTATAATCACCACCATTGCTCACAGCATTGTTGCAATACCCAATCGCCACATTGTAGTGGCTTCGCAAATTCATACCTGCTCCCGTACCAATCCCGATGTTGCCATTGGCCGTAGTGACATTAAGCCCACTCTTGTAACCTATAAACGTATTGTCAGACCCCCAAGTATTGTTACTCCCCCCCCATCGCCCATGAATACATTTCGATTGCCATAGGTGTTGCTGTACCCCGCATTATAGCCCGCAAACAAGTTGTAACCACCGGTCAATGTATTGTACCCAGTTTGGTAACCAAGGAATGTGTTTTCCATTCCCGCATTGTTGTAGCCGGCATCAAGACCATAATATGTGGTATTGTATTTATTCAACGTCAATGATTCACTTGTTGTCGAACCACTGGTTACACCTTGGATGCTCTTGGTGGTTGTGACTGTGTAAACCGACATTGTTGGTCATTCTGCATTTAGATAATGTAAAAATATTCAAAAAAGCTATGTACAAGACTTAAAAACACGCCGTATTCAAACAGCTAGACACCAAAACAAATGTCCCGCCTTTCTGTGAAGCGTCCTCTTACTTGCAACCACACCTTGTACAACAAGTTGGTATCGTCGCCAATGTCCATCCACCCCATTGTTATCGGTGTTGGCCAGGCCGGATCGGGCAAGACCAGCCTAGCATGCAAGGCGGGCATTGAAAAGTTGCTTGAAAAAAAAGTAACCAAGTTGGTCATCACACGCCCTGCGGTATGTGTTGATGAGAGCCTTGGCTTTTTGCCAGGGGATTTGCAGGCCAAAATGACACCCTATATGAAGCCCATCTATGACTGCTTTCTTGAATATATAACGATGGACAAGTTGCACATGTACCTCAAGAACGAGGTCATTGAGATCTGCCCCTTTTCATTCTTGCGCGGCCGCACCTTTCATAATTGCTACATAATTGGAGATGAAGCGCAAAATGCATCACACAGCCAAATTCACACGCTACTCACTCGCATTGGTGACAACTGCAAGACGGTCATCACAGGCGACCTTTCACAATCGGATCTGCGTACCAAGTCAAACGGCCTATCAAACCTACTTGAGCGGTGTGACAAGTACGAGGATGCAAATCACGAGCCCTTTATAGATATCGTCAAATTTACAGATGAGGATGTCATCCGTTCTGACATTGTGAAAAAGGTTGTGCATCTTTACAAGAACAGTGACGAGTAAAAATATTCAAACAAATATTTATTTTTTAATCAAGTCTTGCCACATACTTGTCAGCATCTTTAGCCCCGTTATCAATCAGATCATCTATCATGGCTCTGTTCACGAGTAAGCACGAAACTACATTCATTGTTGGAGAACTCACGATTGTAGGAGAAAACACATTCACATGTTTGTGCTTATTACGCTGTTTACTGCATCCATACAATTTACCTTGCAAATCGATATAGATCCATGGGTCACGCGGACTTTCTGGAATGATCTTGCCTAGGTCGATGTTGGCCCCATCGATCACGTGACTCTCAATGTTAAAAAGTCCAGGAAACATGGACGAGCTTTTGATGGCCGCCACTGTTTTTGTCATGCTTGTACATCGATTGATCACAACCTTTTCCGCCCGCATGTCCCACGAAAGGATCAGGAGTGAGTGCCGTACTTTGCGCAACTCCACAGGTGTAAGCTTCTCGAACATTTGTACAAAGGGCTTGGTGTCGAGCGAGTGAAATATGCTACCATGTTGCACTAGTGAGCGCATCCTGTGCATATTCTTGTAGTATGTATTTGTACTTTTTATCTTGTGCCAGTCTTGGACGATCGTATCAAAGGGCAAAATGTCCGCACGCGCCCAATACTGATCCAACATATCCATGTGGCCGGTGACAATAGGGATCGCGTTCAAGGATCCGACCGACACTGCATACACTTTGTTGATCTGGAAGTCGGGAACAAGCTTATAAAGGCGTTTGAAGAACCCGTACTGGTAGGCGCCCTTCATGCCACCCCCACTCAAGATCACGTTGTGCTTTTGCTGTATTTGCATCATTTGCATCATTTTACAAAGATGTTGCATACCTGCTTATACCAACAAAAAACATCGCAATTGTATATAAAATAATGTCAGCAACCAAAGAATATAAATCCAAAAATCTGCAGAACCTATATGATTTACTATTTTAAGAGTATAGCACCATCAAATCTAAAATTGTAAAAGCTCAAGATGACAATTCTAAAGGAAATGATGCTGCCCAACATGCTAGTTTCAAGATCGTGTTTGATAATCGCTTCATATATTGCGAGTGTGTACCGTCGTCTATCCCTATTACGTCGAAAATAAATGCTGCCGGTACAAAGCATAAAGCTAAGAATGTCGAGTATTTAGAAACAGGGGTTGATAAACGATCCGATTTTAAATTGAATATTTATTTCAAGTATTCAGAGCCACCAAGCTTGCTCTTGATTTCTAAACATATTTTTGTAAATGTTGTAAGTGATGGGACGTATACAAGACCTGACAATTATATTGTCGACAACAACCAAATCCTTACAATTATTGGAAATGGAGAATTTCAATCATTAAACGTATATTCTTTAGAAAATATTACTTTGATCAAAAGAAATCTCACAGAATTGTTTACCGATACTGGTTTAGTAGGTGGTGATATTTTACAAACTATCATTACGAAATGGCTATTGATAGCAAATAAAACACGCTCACTTGGAAATCAAAAGTAAATAAAAATATATATAATGAGCTTAGACCAATGGCGCGAGCGGTCTCCATCGATTCCTATTTGCATTCCTGGCCGTGGTCAAGAGGTTGTCATCGGGACCTTTTACAATGATTATACCATCAGAATAAAGAGTATATCTGATGCAATCGTGAGGGGAAACGTCTTGAACACGCCCCCCAAAAACAAACATTTTAAAAAAGGCGATGATGTGATTTTTCACATGGACCAGATATTACGATACACTCTGCCAAGTGAACCCATATGTTTTTTTAAACCTCCACCTGTTGTTTTGAGCCAGAAACGATCACCTGGAGTGTGAAGAGGCAGTTAGCGACATTTTTGCCATAGGCACGTGTACTGTAAACATCTCGTCATCTGCCTCACAGTCTTCTGATGACTCCAGTTCATGCAATACAATGCCTTCGACTATGATGATCTCGCTCATGATATCCCGAGTGCAAACATCATTGATCAGGAAAAGCTGAATAGTGGTTAGTATATCTGCCAATAGACTCTTGCTAGCCACACTGATGTCTTCAAACGTGTCTAGTTCCTCCATGGCCTCGTCGATGCGCTCTACAAACTCGGTTTTTTTGCTGACACTCTTGTTGGCGACCGCCTCATAAAGCGCCCTCAACATGACGAAAAAAGTAAATGTATTCATGCTTTTACACAATAATACAATCAAAATAATATGTTTTTTTCAAATTTCAGCAAAATCTGCAAGAAACTACTCATCATCCTCCTCGACAGCCACGCCCTTCACAGGCACAGAAGAGGCCGCATCGTCATCATCCGCATCCTCAATAAAAGCGAAAGCTCCGAGGCGCTTGGAGCCTCCGCCCACCACCGAGGCATCCGGGTCCACACGCATAATCTGCTCCGCCTTGAAGGTGCATCCAAACTTGTTGCCAATGATCCAGATGCTGGTGCACTTGATAATGGCCACCAAGTTGCAGCGCCCAAAGATGTTCTCCTTGGTAATCTCCATCTCGGTCACCTCACCAGTGCTCTTGATCTTGCGGTAGCCAGCACAGTCGATCTTGCCATCCTTGTAGGGCAGGGTAATCTTGAGCGTGGGCGGGTACTGGTATGTGATCTCACCCTCCTTGTTCTTGGGGTAGCGAATGGCTGATGTATAGAGCTCGGCAACCACATCACGTGACGCCTTGGCCTTCTTGAACCAAGGCATGGACTGGGCCACCCCCTCGTCGATGAACCTGTCCTCGATCTCCTTGATCTTGTTCAGCAAGACCTCATCGGTCAGGGACACATTGAGGCTGAACTTGCCATCATCCCAAGATGACAGGCCAAACGGGGTCGTGAGGAGCGGAGTCTGAAAGAACAGGCTCTTGCCCGAATGATAAAAGTACACAGACTTGGTGAGGTCACGCGTCTTGACATCGGTAAACTTGAAAGCGTTGACGTTGATGTTGGAGATGCTGCTGATTTGCTGGGCCATTTTGAGCAGATAGAGGGGATGTAGATTGCTATACAGTCTATGATGGATTATCTTTAAATCGATTTTTAGCATTTTTCGGAAAAATACCGGGTTAAAATAAATCCGAAAATACAGATGGCTACCACTGCGCCAATAGCAACATACTCGGCCCAAATGCCCGGCCAGATGCCAATAATGCGAAATACTCTACCCATAAAGGCGATTGCCCAAAAAGTCAAAACCAATATGGCAAAGGCCCAACACGCATTTACAACTCAGAAAGGGGAAGGTTTCATAAAGGCAGTCATCATCTTTGGCAAACTCATTCGCGCAATCGGCTACATTCTGCTTGCACTGTTGGTTGTATACATCATATACTATGTCATGACCAAGGGATATCCTCGCCCCTTTCAGATTGGCCACACCGAGTCCGTGTTCGAGACGAAATTCATGCCAACCTTTATCACACAAGTCCTCGACTATCTCGACTATGTTGCCCTGCTCCCAGCCCCTACAGATAGCAAGATTACCGACATCCAAAAGGCTGCCATGGATTTCTTTGCAGCTTTCAATACGGAGTTTGGAATTGAAATTCAAAAGAGCAAAATCACTGTTTCCCCCATTCAGCTGAACAGCACTACCTATATTTATTTATTCATGTTTTTCATTTTCATTTATGATATAGCAGATGACGGATTTGTGACTGGAAAAAGCGGCAACATGAAGAACTGTTACGATGTGTTGAAAAGCCGGCTGAATCCCAATGTCTTGAAAATGGTAGCTGCTCTCTATAATAGCACCTATAGCACATATCACGAACTTGATCCCACAACCATGACCAAGTTCAGCAATGTGTACAAACCCTATGCCACCATGTGCAATGCTCTCCGGGCCTACAACATGAACGCCCAACAATCCATAGCTCCTTTTGATCGTAAACATGCAACTGAGTTTGGCACCCAAGAGCAGATAAATATGATGGACTTTGCGATCCTTCTCAACATATATGTCATGGACAACAACGAAGATCTGAAATACGAAGACCGCCACAACAATATCAATAGGATGTGGCGAACTCGCATGACCGGTGGTGGCATCGGTAGCAATTGGGCGATTGTGGGCCTCTATGTGAAAGATTATGCAACTTATATTTGGAATGAAAAAATTGTAAATGAGATTTGGAAACCGTATACAAAAAACGCAGCCAAACTTGTGATCAAAATCCAAGATGCGGTGACCAATCCCAAGGTGGCCATGTTTATTGCGTCCCTTCCTGACAAGCTGTCAGGGGCCACACCTCCAAGGGCTAGTGGTGAGGGTTTTACAAATTGGAAGGCAAAGCGGGAAAAACTGCATCACGACGAGGGGAAGCGGGACGTGGTGGAGCACTTTGGTGGCCTTGCCAAAATCATCCTAGCGTTTGTCTATCTTGCAGAGGTCCTTGTGGGAATCGTCAACATAATCACAGATCCGATGGCATTTATCTTGTTCATTATTGGTGCCATCCTTGCCATATTTTTGTTGGTCCTTTATTTTCTATTCTGTGTCTTGATAGATGTATTCCTTGCATACGTGCTCGGTTATGTGGGCCTTGCCATATTCAATGCTGCCATCACATGGGCACTCATGCTTTGCCTTGTGGTCTATGTCATTGTTTACGGCACTCTCGGGGTCCTTGACATGGTTACAGGTGGCTTCATCATTGGCATGTTGCGATGTGAAAATGTCCCAGATGCA
>Ga0316221_1003917_pt1 | contig 11736 bp, 9 predicted proteins | sample TBH18007metaG_FD_206003 | JGI IMG/M metagenome (GOLD analysis project Ga0316221, IMG submission 206003) | Freshwater microbial communities from Trout Bog Lake, Wisconsin, USA - TBH18007 | ecosystem: Environmental > Aquatic > Freshwater > Lake > Hypolimnion/Profundal zone | place: USA: Wisconsin... | reverse complement strand
CCGGCGATCTGGGCCGCCCGATGGCGGATCTGAAGTCTCTGGCCGCGGACCCTGACCTCTTGAAGGATGCCCGATCCGTCCTGCAAACCCTGGTGCCGGTCGAACGTGAAATCGAAGCGGAGAACGGCGCCTGCTTCATCCGTCGCGTTCTGCCCTACCGCACGCAGGAAAATCATGTGGAAGGTGTCGTTATCACCTTCGCCGATATCACCGACCGCCGGCAGATATTGGACGAGCTCGGCGTTGCCAAGCGCCAGGCGGAACTGGCGAACGCGGCGAAAACACGGTTCCTGGCCGCGGCCAGTCACGACCTGCGCCAGCCGTTGCAAACGCTCGCCCTGGTGCAAGGATTGCTGGCGAAGCACGTCGAGGGGGAGAAGGCCCGCAAACTGGTTACCCGGCTGGACGAGACTCTGGGCGCCATGTCCGGCATGTTAAACACGCTGCTGGATATCAACCAGATCGAGACCGGCACGGTTCATGCCGAGATGACACTTTTCCCGGTCAACGACCTGCTGCACCAACTGCGGGACGAATTTATTTATCACGCCCAGGCGAAGGGGCTGGCCCTGCATGTGGTGCCGTGCGGCCGCTTCATTACCAGCGACCCCAGGCTGCTGGAGCAGATGATCCGCAATCTGGTATCAAATGCGCTGAAATATACCAGACGAGGCAAGGTGCTGCTGGGCTGTCGCCAACGCGGTGGGATGCTCAGCATCGAAATCTGGGACACCGGAATTGGTATCCCTGCCACTGAACTCGACACGATTTTCGATGAATACCATCAACTCGACAACGCGGCGCGTGAACGAAGCCGGGGGCTCGGCCTCGGCCTGTCCATCGTCAGGCGGCTCGGGGTGCTGCTGGGTCATGCGGTGCGGGTCCGCTCTCGCCCCGGCAAAGGATCGGTGTTTGCCATCGACGTCGCTTTGCCGCCCGGGCCGGAAACAACCCGGCACGCCCCATCGTCGTCCGAGGTGATGGACGACAGCGCCGCGGACGCCAACCGCACCGGCACGATCCTTCTGATCGAGGACGATCCGGATGTCCGCGACCTGCTTGAACTTCTGCTAAAGGATGAAGGCCACGACGTGATTCCGGCGCCCGATGGCGTCAGCGCGGTCGATCTGGCGAGAAATGGTTCCATTCGGCCCGATCTTATTCTGGCGGATTACAATCTGCCGAACGGCATGGACGGCGTGCGAACCACCCAGATGCTGCGTGAGGTCCTGCACCAGGCGGTGCCGGCGATCATTCTCACCGGCGATATTTCGAGTCTGACCGCGACCGCGATCGCAATGGAAGAGTGCGTCCACCTCAACAAGCCGATGAAGTTGAACGAACTGAACCAGGCCATCCAACGCCTGCTGCCTGCCAGGCGGACGCCTCGATTGCCGGAGTTGAAGAAGGGTACGCAAGCGCCTGTGGTGTTCGTCGTCGATGATGATGACGGCATCCGGGACGCCATTCGCAGCGTGCTGGAAGATGACGGCCGCACGGTCGTGGATTTCTCATCGTGTGAGGCTTTCCTGGCGGCGTTTCGTCCGGGGCGAGAGGCCTGCCTGATCATTGATGCCTATCTGCCGGGGATGAACGGCCTGGCGCTACTCGGGCGTCTGCATGATGCCGGGCACAAGTTGCCGGCCATCATGATCACCGGCAGCAGCGACGTTCAGATGGCGGTGCTGGCGATGAAAGCCGGCGCGTCGGACTTCATCGAAAAACCGATCAGCCGCAGCGAGCTGCTGGCCTGCGTCGATCTTGCGCTGGACCGATCGCGGGATTCGACGAAGCTTTCGGCCTGGCAGGATGATGCCGCGACCCACGTCGCCAGCCTGACGCCTCGGCAGCGGCAGATCATGGAGATGGTTCTGGCGGGCCACCCGAGCAAGAATATCGCCGCGGATCTGGGGATCAGTCAGCGAACGGTGGAAAATCACCGCGCGTCGATCATGTCAAAGACCGCGACAAAATCGCTGCCGGCCTTGGCTCGGTTGGCGCTGGCGGCGGCTTCGAAGGACGCGAACGAGGCGGGCCGCTGATCGGATCGTCCATTGTCGTTATAGCGTTAAAGCATTTTTAGCCTGAGCGGGTTCGCACTGGTCTCTCCTTCTTATGGCCCGGCTTGTCCGCATAGGCATCGGGATGAGGCGTCCGACGGGGAGGTTGCCGACCATCCGTCATGGCCGGGCCAAGCCCCATAGGCATCAGGATAAGCGCCGGGTGGAGAAGGTTTGTGCCGCGAACGTGGCTTTCCACTCTCCGTCATGGCCGGGCTTGGCCCGGCCACCCGGGACTTCCTGCGCCGCTCCAAGCAAAGTCGCGGGTGACCGGGCCAAGCCCGGTCATGACGAATGGGCAGATCCTCCCCATCCAACGGCTTATCCTGATGCCTATGGGGCCAAGCCCGGCCATGACGGAGAGTGGAAAGCCCTGTCCAGGACAAAAATTTCCCCCCCAGTCGCTTATCCTGATGCACATGGGGCCAAGCCCGGCCATAACGGAGAGAACTGCCAAATACGGATTTCCATAGGTAATTTCCGATACTGGACCGCAGGTCAATCAGTCCGATATTTTGTACTGATTAGTTATCGGTCAGCAGGTGGAATATGGGCACAATCATTATCATCATCCTTCTGGTTCTGCTCCTGGGTGGCGGTGGCGGTTACTTCGGCTATAGCCGGTATCGCGGACGTGGCGGTGGAGGCATTCTTGGCGTCGTTTTGCTGATATTACTGGTGGTCTGGCTCATCGGCGGCACCCCCCTCCACTTCGGTTAACCGGCAGATGCTTCCCCTCGACGACAAGCGTCTGCTGGTGTCACGGTTTTGGCGCGGTGCCTCCGGGTTCTGGCGGCTGACCAGCGCACGGTTGTTGTTCGCGCTGCTGGTCAGCAGTACCGTGCTGCAACTGGTCTTACAATATCGCCTGAACTACTGGAGCCGTGATTTTTTCGATGCATTTGGCCGTAAGGACGGCACCGCTTTACGATCCGAAGCGTTTTTGTTTCTGCTCCTGGCGGGACTGAGCGTGGCGGTCGCCATCCTGTTGATTTGGGCGCGCATGACGGCACAACGCAAATGGCGCGCGTGGCTGACCGGCCACCTGATCGAGCAGTGGCTTGCGAACGAACGAATCCGGCACCTGCATTTTCAAAAAGACGAAGACAGCAACCCGGAATACCGTATTGCCGAGGACGCCCGGGTCGCGACCGATGCGCCGATCAGTATGGCCGCCGGATTGCTGTCGGCGATCCTGAGCGCGGTCACGTTCATCGGCATTTTGTGGAACGTCGGCGGCGATCTGGTGGTCGGAATCGACGGCTATATGTTGACCGTGCCTAAATACCTCGTGCTGACCGTTCTGGTCTATTCGGCCCTGCTTACTCTCGGGATGATGCTGATCGGCCGGCGGATGGTTCATACTATCGCCGGAAAGAACGCGGCGGAGGCTCAGTTCCGCTCGGTCGCTTCACACCTGCGGGAATATCGTTCCGCCGCCGCCGCCCAGGACGCGCGGCCCGCACAACTCACGTCGATGGGCGATTCCTTTGAAACCGTTGTCAGCCGTTGGCAGGATTTGTGCGTCCAGTTCATGCGAACAACGCTGATCTCGACCGGCAACACGTTGGCTGCCCCGATCATCGCCTGGGTTCTGTGTGCGCCGAAATATCTGGCCGGGGCCATGTCGCTCGGTGAAGTGGCACAGGCGGTCGCCGCCTTCGTCATGGTGCAAACGGCGCTGAACTGGTTCGTGGACAACTACCCCGGCCTTGCCGAATGCCTGTCCTCGGTTAATCGCGTCGGCTCGCTGCTGGTTGCCCTGGACGAAGTGGACGCGCCGAAGATCAGGCTGGCGGCTGAGTAATTTCCGAGGCTGGCATCGTTTTGGCCAGCTAACTATCTGATTGTTCAGGCCGCACCGCATATTGTTCGGCGTAGAAAGGATTTCCATGAACATCCCGCATCCCTTCGGCCTGAAAGGCCTGTTGCTGGCAGCCGCCATCCTGCCGGGTCCGATGATCCTGGCGACACCAGTGCCCGCCTCGGCGCAGGTCTCGATCGGGGTTTCCGTCCAGCTCGCGCCGCCGCCGTTGCTGGTTTACGCACAGCCGCCCATGCCGGAGGAAGGCTATATCTGGACCCCCGGCTACTGGCAGTGGGATGCTACCACCGGGTATTACTGGATTCCCGGAACCTGGATTCTGCCACCGGTGGCCGATGTGTTGTGGACCCCGCCCTACTGGGGTTGGAGCGATGGGGTATACCTGTTCCACGGCGGCTACTGGGGGCCCCATGTCGGGTATTATGGCGGCGTTAACTATGGCTATGGCTACGGCGGCATCGGCTATGGCGGCGGACGCTGGGACGGCGGTCATTTCGCCTATAACCAATCGGTCAACAACTTCGGATCGGTGCGTGTCGGCCGCGCTTATCGGCAGAACGTGACGATGAACACCAACTCCCGGGTCAGTTACGCTGGCGGCGCGGGTGGCATCAGATCGGAACCCAACGCGGCGGAACGTGGCGCCGAACATGAAAATCACATGCCGGTAACGTCCGAACAGGCCCGTCACGTCAGCGCGGCGGCGGCCAATCCTGCTCTCGCGGCAAATCATGGCCGTCCGGCCATTGCTGCTACGGCTCGGCCGGGACAGTTCGTTGGTGCGGGGATCGTGCGTCCTCTCTCTGCGCCCATGCACGCAGCCCCCGACCGGGCAACGATGCCCGGCGCGGCCGAACATCAGCAACCCGCCAGGGCGCCGGAGCCGCAGGCGCATCAGGAAGCGCGACCGGAAGCCGCGCGGCCTCCCCAACAGCGTCAGGAAGCGCCGCGTCCGGAAGCCGCTCGGCCTCCTCAACAACGTCAGGAAGCGCCGCGTCAGGAAGCCGCTCGGCCTCCCCAACAGCGTCAGGAAGCGCCACGTCAGGAATCCGCTCGGCCTCCCCAACAGCGTCAGGAAGCGCCACGTCAGGAAGCCGCTCGCCCTCCCCAACAGCACCAGGAAGCTCCGCACGAAGAAAAGCGGCGGGAAGAGTAGATCGCGCTTCCCACCTAACCGGCCCGGATCCGGGCCGGTACACAAAAAAAGGGTTGGCATCATGCCAACCCTTTTGTCATCTCATTGAACGTCAGGCTGACCTACGAACGGGCCAGTCCCGTTCCGCCCACAGCTTCTGCCCGCAGCGAGTCATATTCCGGCTTGCTCACCGGCACCGCATTGCGTTCGCCCAGGTCGTTCAGGTGGACCCGGTGGGTTTCCCGCGCACTCCACGCTGCCACCGCCGAGATGATCGTAATGCCGAACGTGATGGCACCGACCGTCATCGGAACGTTGGTGGAACCGGGAGGTGCGACAGTGGCGAACAGCGCCGGCAACAGCGCGGTGATCGTCGTGCCGGTATTCTGCGCAATGGCCATTGCCGTGACCCGAGCACGGGTCGGGAACAATTCCGGGTAGAAGCTGGGGAAGATGGCGTTGTAGCCCTGGTAGATGACGCCCCACATAAGCAATGACATCACGATTGCCAACGGAACGTTCGCGATGCTGATGGCGAACAGGTAGCCGAACGACAGCAGGCCCGAAACCAACGCCCCGACAATGATCGGCGGACGGCGGCCGATCTTATCCGACAGATTGCCGACGAAGGGGATGACGAGAACGGCGACAATGTTGCCGAGGACCGGAATCCACAGGTACACCGCCTTCGGAAAACCGATTCCATACGCGGCCTGCACCGCATAGGCACCGCCGAACACCGTGGCAACAACAGGAACGACATTCATCAGCGACATGCAGACGACGCGCAGCATGTCGGCCCAGTGATGCTTGAAGGCTTCGACGATCGGCGCCCGCGGCACCGCTTTGTTCGCACCCTCTTCAGCGAAGGCCGGGGTTTCCGACACTTCCCGCCGAATGATGTAGCCGGCGATGATCACCAGGGCGCTCAGGATGAACGGAACCCGCCAGCCCCAGGTGTTGAAGGCCTCGGTCGGCAGGTAATAGGCCAACGGCAGGAACACGGCCGCGGCCATGATCTGTCCGGCCTGCACGCCCTGTAGCGTGAAGCTGGCGTAATAGCCGCGCCGTCCGAATGGCGCGTGCTCCAGAATCATCGAACTGGCACCGGAAATTTCACCCGCGACCGCGAAGCCCTGAATAAGCCGAAACAGCACCAGCAGCGCCGGGGCGAGCAAGCCAACCTGCTGATAGGTCGGCAGAAACCCGACGGCCATCGTCGAGAAGCCCATCATGAACATGCAGACCAGAAGCACGGTCTTGCGGCCATGGGTATCGCCCCAGTGGCCGAGGACGAACGCGCCGATGGGCCGCGCGACATAGCCAACGCCATAGGTCGCCAGGGACGCGATGATCGCGATCTGGGGATTGCCGGACGGAAAGAAAATCTGCGGGAATATCAACGCAGCGGCGGAGGCGTAGATAAAGAAGTCGTAGTATTCCAGAGCCGATCCGATCCAACCGCTCGCGGTTGCCTTTTTCGTCTGGTGCGTGCCGTGCGGCTCGCGGTCACCGGGGCTGGCCATTTGATTTCCTCCAAAGAGTGAGTGGGTGATTGATTGTGTTCAGAAGCCCGTCTTTCCCGTGGAAAGACGTTTAGTACTGGTGAATGTGCATCCCACCATCGACCTGAATGGCGGCACCGGTGCTGAACGGCAGGTCACCTGCCGCCAGCGTCGCGACCGCCCGCCCGACATCCTCGGGCAAACCCCACCGATTGATCGGGGTGAAGCCATCGGCCAGCAGTGTGTCGAAACGCGCCTGCGCGACGCTGGTCATGGGCGTGCGGATCAGGCCGGGTCGGACTTCGTAAACCGCGATCCCGTGCGGTGCCAGGCGGATCGCATACAGCTTCGCCATCATCGCCACCGCCGCCTTGGACATCGCGTACTCTCCCCGTTCGGGCGCGGCGATCACGGCGTTGGAGGACGAGATGAACACGATCGAACGGGCGCTTTCGGCGAACGGGCCGGGTGCCTGGAGCATCCGGCGGCTGACCGCCTGCGTCAGGAAGAACGTGCCGCGCGTGTTGACCGCGAAGTTCAGGTCATAGCTTTCGGCTGATACGTCAAGCAGGTCGCCACGGGATTTGACGGACACCCCGGCATTGTTGACCAGGCAGTCGAGCCGCCCGAACGCGCCAAAGACCGCGTCCACGAAGCGAGGATGGTCGTCCAGGTCAGCCAGGTCACCGGCGACAAAGGACAATCGAGCATTCGGTTCAGCTTGCGCCGTCAATTGCGCGGCGGCGTCAGGGTCGATCTGCCGGTCGCATACGACAACGTCAAAGCCCCGGTGTGTCAGGCCAATGGTGATGCCCGCGCCAATGCCACCAAGCCCGCCGGTCACGGCGGCAGCACGGCGATCTTTGGTCTGCTCAGACATGACCGAGCGAATCCGGGATCCCGGACGCATTGTACGATGCGGTCTTGGCGTCGGTCATGTGAGTCCTCCTACCCGGTAGGTTTTTTTAGCTCTGGCGCTATTCGCGTTCCCGCCCTTATATATACCTACCGGTCGGTTTAATAGGGGGAATTCACAAGATGACAAAAAATTTCCGGCGCTCAATCCCGCATGCCCATCTCGCCCGGCATGCACAGACAGGCGCCCTCACCTCCGATAAGAGGTCCCGGACACAGGAGACCGGACATTGACCACAACAAGTGACGTGCGGCTGGAGGACGCCGCCCCGCCCGGCTCCCGCCCGGCGAATGGCAAGCGGACCCGCCAAAGCATTTTGGATGCGGCGCAGACGGTGTTTGCCGAAAAGGGCTTCAGCGGCGCCAACGTCAATGAGATCGTCACCCTGGCGGGAACGACCAAGCCGATGCTGTATTATCATTTCGGCAGCAAAGAGGGCCTGTTCGCCGCGGTGCTGGAGAACGTCTACGCGGGCATGCGGGACATCGAGGCATCGTTGCGCCTGGACGCGCTACCCGCCAGCGACGCAATGCGGCATCTGGTGGAGGTCACGTTCGATTATCACGCAGCCCATCCCGATTGGGTCCGACTGATCTCGGTTGCCAACATCCACGACGCGCAACCGATTCTGAATGCACCGGCGATCGCGGTACGGAACGAAGCTGTCGTCGATATCCTGCGCGAGTTATTGCTGCGCGGCGCCCGTGAAGGCGTGTTTCGCGGTGGCGTGGACCCGCTGCATCTGCATCTGATGATCGCTTCATTCAGTTTTTATCGGATATCCAATCGGCACACCTGGCGGATCATTTTCAAACGCGACCTGAACGCCCCGGACGAGGCCGTTTTGCAACGCACGCTGCTGGTGGATGCCGTCCTGCGGTTCCTGCGGCCGGATGCGGGGTGACGGTTTTCTTGTGGAGGCACGTCCGGTTCACCAGGACGACCCGCCCACATGGCAGACCGAAAAATCGAGACTTCATCCGGTTTAAAAGTGGAAATGTTACTATAACACCAATCCGCGCTGATAGTGATTTACGTCCATTCACCGTCCGTCATGGCCCGGCTTGTCCGGGCCACCTACGCCAGGGCGGTGCCGCGACAGATGGCCCGGAAAAACCGGGCCATGACTGAAGCCCTCCGGCGCGTTGAAACAGCCAACCGGGCGCTCCAGCCATCATGTATGCGGTTATTCGAAGCTTCCCACCCTTCGTGGTCGATCTGATCAGGCAAACCGGCTGGCTGGTGATCCTGACAATCATCTTCGTGCCGTTGGAACGACTGTTCGAGATGCATCCATCCAAAATCTGGCGAAGCGGAATCGGCGCCGACCTGGGCTATTTTTTTCTCAACACGATCCTGGCCTCGACGCTGTTCGGCCTGCCTCTGGGCGCCGTTGCCTTTGCCGCACATTATTTAGTGCCCTATCCGATACAGTCGGCATTCAATGGCGCTTCGTTTTGGACCCGAGCCCTGGCGGGACTGCTTGCCGGCGAAATCGGTTACTATTGGGGTCACCGTCTGATGCACACGGTTCCCGTGTTGTGGCGCTTCCATTCCATTCACCACAGCCCGGAGCGCCTGGATTTCCTGGTCAATTCCCGCGCCCACCCGATCGACCTCGTAATCGGCCGGTTATTCGCCTTCGCGCCGCTGGTTATCCTGAATCTTGGCACGCCGGCCGGTTCGGCGGGGCCGTTGCTCCCGATCGTGGTCGGACTTGGCGGCACCGTCTGGCCCTACCTGATACATGCCAATATCAGGTGGCATCTGGGTCCGCTGGAATGGCTGATCGCCACGCCGCGATTTCACCATTGGCACCACGCAATGGACCCGGCCAACCGGAATTACGCGTCGATGCTGCCGGTGGTCGATTTTATGTTTGGCACGCTCCATATACCGCATAGGTTGTGGCCCACATGCTACGGCATCCATGAGAAGATGCCGAGGTCCTGGACCAAGCAGTTGGTTCAACCTCTGTCGCCCGAAACCTTTCCGCCCGCCAGTATTTCTAAAAATGTCTGATCAAAACAATGTATTTCACGGTATTCGACATCCGATCGGCCGATTGAATGGGTCAAGGAACGCTTCTGAATTATCGAATTCGTCTAAATAATAATCTTTATCGTATTTAAGAATCAATAATTGACACGCTCGCGTGCCAGCGACTAGAGATGACCGCAGAGACGCCATTCAACCCAAGGTTGCTTTAATCAGGTGGAAACGGCCGAGTCGCTCTTAGATTTTTTTAGTGGGCACGCGATTATGAAGACAATCCGGTTGAGACTGACACGCGCAACGACGTTCATACCAACACTGAGCGCGGCGGCGCTCGTCACATGCCTGTTATCAGCCGGGGCATCGGCGCAGACGCTTCCGAACGGGACTTTCTCGATCACGGGCAGCAGCGCCCTGTCGTCCGCCGATTCCTATATCGACGCTGGCGGCAAAATCACCAACAGCTCGGCTCTGCCGGGTTGGACCGCCACGGGCACCGGTTACGCATGTGTGGCATCAGGTTCAAGCATCACCACGTCCGGCAGTTATTGCGGCACATCCGGCGGCCAGCCCGCGCTTGTCTTCACGACCAGCCCAGGTTCGGTTGTGGCCGGTTATACCGGCAATGTCTTTGTTGACGACGCGGGCGGCGCCTACGCCGACACGATCAGCACAACCATCGCGGTCACCGCGTCCACCGCCGCGCAAACCTATGCGTTGTCGTTCTACTACGCGGGCGCCCAGCAGTCGGGCTTTACCGGTCAGACGCAGGACTGGTGGTCGGTCGGCCTTAACGGCGCCACCCCGAATCAGGTGACTCCGAGCATCACGATTGGCAATAACGGCACCACCAATCCGACAAACAGGTTTGTCAAAGACACGATCGACTTCACGGTGGCGGCGGGCGCCACGAGTGAAACGATCAGTTTTCTGGCCGCCGGTAACGGCTCCGCCGGCGTCAATCAGCCACCGTTCATGATGCTGGCCGATCTGTCCGTCGTCAAAGTGCCGGAACCTGCTTCGATCACCATACTCGGCGCCGGTGTCCTTGGCCTGATTGCAAGTCGCAGGCGCGCCCGCGCCCGCGCCTGACCGCCGGAGCCGAACGGTCAAGATCGCGTCCGCTTTGCAGCGCGGCGTGATTTTGTCTGCTTCGAGGTTAGGGCTTCGCCGGAATCACCGCCTGCCCCGCCGCGGCCTGACCCGCCTTTGTGGGGGCAACGAATTTAATATTGTCCAGCAAAGATTCGACGGCTTTCCGGGTCGCGTCGGCGCGGAGCGCTTTCTCCAGACCGCCGCGCGCCTCATCGAACGACGGCGTATCCCGGGTTGTCCGGCCTTCGACCTTAATCACGAAAAAACCAAGCCGCGACGGGATCGGATAAGACGACACCTCGCCCGGTGACAGCGAGAACGCCGCCGCCGCGACGTCGGGTTGCAAGGCATCACGCGGCAAATAGCCCAGATCACCCTCCTTCGACGCGGTCGGGTCTTTGCTCTGATCGCGCGCGAGGGTGCCGAAATTGGCGCCGTCGCGCAGTTGCTGAATGACGAGGGTGGCTTCGGCTTCGGTCGGCAGCAGAATAACCCGGACACGAACCAGGGGCGCGGCCGGTTTCCCGGCGATATCGCGGTCATAACGCTCGTGCAGCGCCGTGTCGGTGACGGCGGCATCCGCCTGCCGCCTGAGCCAGGCGTCGGCCAAAACCCGTTCGTTCGCCAGGGCAGCGAGATGAATCACTTTGGGATCTTGATCGAGATGCTCCAGTCGCGCCCGGAGCACCATCGCCTTTTGCCGGATCGTTACGTCCAGGGCACGGCGATAGACTTCGGCAAACCCGAGCATAGTGATGCCGGGTGGCATCGCCCGGACAATTTCCGCGACGTCGCCCTGGGTGATCGACAGCGACTCCAACTGCAACACGACGAAATTTGGTTTGTCCTCAAGTTGTTTCGCCATCACGTCCAGCAGATTGGCCAGATCCGCCGGCGCTGCCGGCTTATCATCCTCCGCCGGCACGACGGCCGCGGCCGCGGGCGCCCCGTCCGCCCGGGCCTTGTCCCACACGCCGGGGGTCAACACGGCCAGGCAAAACGCAAGCCCGGCCGCGGCGGCGGAATGATTGGTCAACATGGAATTCGGACTCCGCGAAGCTGATGAACTGATACCAGTGCGCATCGATGCCGACTCTCGCCCCATCGTCATGGCCCGGCTCGTCCCTAAAGTACCCACACATCTCCTGACCTCCGAAAAAAGTCCTTGCCCGGCTCGACGCGAGTACGATTCGCTGCCTCCAGGC
>Ga0316221_1003914_pt1 | contig 11747 bp, 8 predicted proteins | sample TBH18007metaG_FD_206003 | JGI IMG/M metagenome (GOLD analysis project Ga0316221, IMG submission 206003) | Freshwater microbial communities from Trout Bog Lake, Wisconsin, USA - TBH18007 | ecosystem: Environmental > Aquatic > Freshwater > Lake > Hypolimnion/Profundal zone | place: USA: Wisconsin... | reverse complement strand
CAACCGACTCAAACAGGGTATCTTTTTCTGCCTGGCTAAGCTCAGACCAGTAAGGGTATTCAGCGCGGCCTTTAATGAGCCACCATTGCAAAAAGCGCTCATTAAAAGCGCCTAAAGCAGGCTCAGCACCGCGCACATCAGAGCGCAGCATCCAAGCATAGCGTTTGGCAATGGGTAGTTTTGGGTTCATGACTCTTTACAAATAGGAAAAACGTCAAGCTAGACAATACAGATAGTATTGTATTTTGTAGAAAATGCCACCACTGCCTGGCACGGCAATGGTGGCATTTCGTTTTGCTGGTCTTACATCTCACCTTATAGGAGTATTTGCTTCAAACCAATACTCCAGGGTAATACAGTAAAAAGGCAAATGAAGATAAAGCTGTCAGATATCACTATGGAAAAATCATCACGATTAGCTCTGTTTTTAAATATTTTTTTGTACTAAAAAAGTATTAGAGAGTGTGAAATGTTCCTCAGCAACCATTCCATCCTCACGAACCTCTAAGCATGAACAATTGGCATCCTCAATAAGCTTAAAAACCTCGTGCTGGGGAAAAAAATGCATCTCCAATGTATCAGGAGGTGTGGAATTGAGGTAACGCTCAGCCTCAAAAAGATAGCCATTACGATAGGTAGGAATTTGAAAATAAGCAACTCCACCGGGTTTAAGTGCCGAGAGTAATTTTTTAATCGTCCAAGCAATCACTGGAGGCGAATTATGCTGCAAGGTAATAATTGAAAAGATAGCATCCACTGGATCCAGCGTCTCAAGGAATTGCAACCGATCGCATTGCAAAAGGGATACATTAGTAATTTTCTCGCTATCCATGGTTTCTCTTGCTATATCGAGAAACTTCTGTGAAATATCAATTCCTATTACGCTTGGGAATTGCTTTGCTAAGAATTTTGTTACCCTCCCCACACCACATCCATAGTCTAGACATGACTGCAATTGCTTAGGATTAATTTGATTACGACGCAATGCAGCTAAAAAGATTTCAGCCGCATAAGCGCCTGAGGCATAAAACTCTGCACGGTGATCATTAAAATGCGGCAAGTAATACTGATTTTGGGTCAAAACTGCCCAGTAAGGCTGGTTATGCGCCAATAAATCCCACTCTTTATGTATTCGAGCAAACATAGCAGCAAGCACTTCCTCAGAAACATCTACCTCTACAGGTATATGAGGTAACAAAGGATGTCGCAAACGCATATGCTGCTGCTCACCCAAAAACTCAGATGCGGACTGTAAAAATTCATGAGATTGTAAAAAGTGATCTCGCATCTGCTGATAACTTTGCACAGTCTGCAGGAGATTATTGACAACATCCTGATTCTCGGGATCTCTTCCAAGAAACAATCGGTATGCGGTAGTGATATCTTCTTTAGTAAGCACTAAATATCTTTATTGTCTTAGTTATTAATAGTTAACTTTATAATGACTTATTTTACCCTTGGAAAGAATCACCAGCCCAAGACTAAATAAGCTTTAGCGTTTCAACTCGGAAAGAAAGTTTACGGCCATCTTTTGAGCCAGCAATTGCTCTAGAGGGTATAAAACCCTGGGAAGTCTCCAAAACCCAAACAAAATTACTTTTAGACCCCACCTCTGGAGCCTCTAAATTAATCACAAAATCTTCTTGGGGATCTAACTGTATTTGCTGAGTATCGCCATCTGGCATCCGTATGGATAAATTTAATAGTGCGGGCTTTTGACCAACCTTGATCTTTGGCCAACCACCCCTACACTGCAAGCGCACAATTCTTTTGACGCCCTTGTCATAGGATAGCTTTACGACCAAGCGATTGCTTACCCAGCCATCAGGTTGAACATTGGCAAATACACCGCCACTAGAGAGGCGCAATCGATAGTCTTGCTCAAGACCCTTTACCAGGATCTTAAATTGATCAGATTCAATAAAAGGTTTGGCCTTTTCTAGAAATACTTTGATTCCATCAAGCAGAGTTGTTTTGGAGTCGCCGGGATTTGAGAATGGATAAGATGCGCATAATTCATCAATATGGGTCAGCACCCAATGCGGCGGGGCAGATCCAAAATATTTGGCTATGATCTGTATTCCCTCAAGCGCAACTGTTTGACGCATTCTCTGAGTAATGCACTGATCATGTAGGCGAGAATAAGCTTGAATTTTATTAATAAAACCGATTCGACTGCGCGGATAGGCTTTAAAAATGCGCATCCAAAAATCAAAATCAAAAGCCGCCTTCAAAGACTCATCCAATAGCCCTACTTTCTCCAATACGCTTTGGCGTATAAAAACAGTTGGCTGACAGATAAAGCTACCGTTTGTAAATTGCTTGATATTCACACTGGGCGGTAGAGTTGGATATAAACCTAAGTTTTTTCCCGATGCATCTACATGTCGCCCCAAGCCATAGACCATCACTAATTTAGGATCTTTCTCAAAAGCCTTTACAGCCCGATCAATTGCCCCCGGAGCATAATAATCATCCGAATTAAGCCATCCAATAATCTCCGTATTAGCAGCAGAAAAGCCCTCATTAATTGCTTGGGCGGGCCCCGAATCCCTTCTAGATACCCACTGTAGATGTGCAGACTTAGATGCGCGAACTAATTCATCTAAAGTCGTATCAGTAGAGCCGCCATCTATTATCAAATGATTTATCTCATAAGTAGACTTAACAGAAGATAAGCACTCACGCAAATAAGTTGCAGAGTTAAAAGATGGGGTAACAATAGTTACTTGCATGCGATAAGCATAACTGAATAAGGAATAGAAGTATTAAAAGCAGCGTTGCTCACGCACCAAGGCATAAGCATCCATCCCTCTCTTTTGGCGGGCGCGGATTTCATCCATTGGCATAGAGCGCAAAATCTGGGGCAACTGAGGTAATTGATCGTCCGCAATCTTCAAAACAATAGAATCCCAGTCAATTTCAGGCAATGAACCACCCCTAGGCAAGACCGGAAACTTACCGAGCAATACTGGGATAGACCCCACCGCTAAAGCCTCCCAAAGACGAATGCTATTGGGACCTGCACCAGAAGGGCATAAAGCAAATATAGAATCACTCAAGACAGCGTTGTACTCACGAACGCTATCACCAATGACATAATTTTCTTCAAGAGGAAGCCCTTGGACTTGATGCTTGTAGACCACATCTTCAAAATGCCATTTGTCAGTGACGCGTATTAAAAAGCCTGGCTGTTCAGAGAATTGTCTTAGTTTCAAACGGATATCAGAGACATATCCCTCGCTATGAGCCCCAATAAATGAAGCCATAAGTGTTTTTGAAGCGGGATCTTTTCCAATCTCAATCCCCTCTCGACGATCCGGATCCTCAACATTTACTGCATACAAAGCCCAGGGATGAATCTTAAAGGGGAGATCGGAATCAACATAAGATGGCATATGAGAGAGCCATACGTCGGTAATGCCAATTTCTTTCCAAATTGGAATACAGCGCTCCCAGAAGATGTGTTGGCAAACCGTGTGAATTTTTAGCTTTACATTTAAATTTAAAAGTGCACCAGCGTACCCCGAATTCTTTGTTTTTACCAAATTAAAAAGCTTTGAATCTAATATTTTTGCATCAATCAATGATGCCCAAGGTAATCCCAAATATGTATGCATACTTTTATTATCAAGAAAAGGCTCCATAATTGCTAAGTGCTTGACATACGATGATGATTCTGTGATACATGGAAATTGCCAGTCTACAGTATGAATATTCCCATCAATTTGAGGAATTAAATTTTTTTGATAGCGTGATAAAACTGATTTGAGAAAGCCCTGTCGGAAAAATTCAATATATTTTTCTTCTTCAGTTAATCCATTAAAAATCGATTCATGTAAATATTTCTTAGCTGAAGAAAGTCGGTCTTCAAATAAATAAATGGAACCATTTAAGGAAACTATAAACCTTTTAAACCAAAAATTGTAGTCACTCATATAGATTCATATTTTTATATGGTCGGTTAATACTAGTGATCGAGTAAAATTAGGACCACTTAAAATAAAAAAATGTAAATCATTTTAGAATGATAAGCTTATGCAAGAAGCATTCAAAATTTATAAAAAGAGAATTGAAATCGTCTGTAGATTGATCGCTTAATTGTAAAGAGGTTATCATAGGTTAACTAAAATAATTTTCTATAGATCTTATGAGCACGCAAAAATTGATAGCCATATCAGATTTAGCTAAAACTACAAATTTAGAGGATTTTTATGGGGCAAATCAGCCATTAAGGGCCTCAATTAAAGGCGAATCCTTAATTTTTGACTACATATTTCATCCCAAGGAATCAGAATCTCTCATCATATTTCTTCCCTCAGCTCAAGAACCCCCCAGAAAGCAGCAGCCTTATTTCTATAGATGGACATACTCATTATTTTTATCTGAAGATATTTTATGCGTAGCCGATCCGACCGCATACTTAGATGAAGCCATTCTGGGTGGTTGGCTTTTGGGCACCAGAGACTGCTGGGCTCTTGAAGAAATCATTGGCCATATAAGAAGTTTAGTGGAGCAAAAAAAATATAAAAATATTATATTTTCAGGCTCTTCAATGGGTGGATTTAATGCATTACAAGCCGCAACATTCGCCGAGTCACAATGGGGTAATGAGATAAGAGTCAGGTTCATCGCAGAAAATCCCCAACTTTCTTTGACAAGATACCAATACTCACTAGATTTATTGGCGAAGACCATTTGGAATACTCAAAATTTGAAAGCCATCCCAAGAGATCAATTATCAAGAATTGAAGTGATAGAGTTAATGGAAGAATTAAATGTAATACCAAAAGGTTATGTAGTTTTTAAAGAAAGTGACGATCATCACTACAAAATACAAAAACCAATACTAGATGCATTTCTAGCGAAAAAGAATTCGCAAGCAATTCAATGCTCTACCATTGCATATCAGGAAGATGATTCTGGCCACACCCCAATTTCACTAAAGCACTTTCAAGACCTAGTTAGATTGGCCACCGAAAAGACCACATAAAATAAATAGTTTAATTTGAGCTTATTATGCATTCACTCATTAATGACAAAGCACTAAATTAATAGGAGCAAGAAAATGACTCACTATTTAAAGCCTCAAAATCAGGAGTTACTCAAAAAAACACATTTAATTTTTGACGTAAATTTTTGCATAGGCATTACAAACCATTTTTTACTTAATTATAGATTTTTCCTATTGGAAAATTTATTGTTAAAAAGTCTCGAATTTCAAGTTTTAAAAAACTTTACATTAAATTTAAATATAGACTTAGCATGGCCAGATGAATTTAAAAGAAAGTTAAGAAATTTATTAAATAAGGTTAGTTTTACAGTAATCATTTCCGAAGTTGAAACCATAAAAAGTATAGGAAATTCCTATAACAAGATTTCTGCGAGTAAATATGATTATGTTGGATTATTAAGAATTGATGACGATGATTTAATCTGCTCCTCCTACACAAGAAATATTGCAAGAATATCTCAAAGCTTTTTTAGCTCAATGCCTAATAAAAATAGTTTATTTTGCTACTCTTCTGAAGGGTATCTTTATTTTCCCGATTCTAAATCTTATGGACCTGTTAATTGCTATGAATTCCCTTTGGCTATTGGTATTGGGTATATCGGAAGGGTTGGCAAACCATTAAAATTTTTTGGCAATCATAACGAGGTATTCTCGAATTCAGAAAATGAAAATGGTAGCGATTCATTTGATTTAGGGATAATTGAAAGATCGTGGATCTATACAAAGCACAAGCAATCTGATTCAACAACATTCAATGATTACAAATTTTTAATGGAAAATTTTTCGATAGGGGAGTGTGACTATCAAACGTTTAATAAATTTGGGATTTCAGAAAAAGATATTGACGTGATCTCAAATTTCATAAAGAACTCTCCTGAATCCAATTACTTTAGAGATGGCGGGACAAAACGCATTGTTAAATTGTGGGAAATCGACGTACCACTAAGTACGGAAAAAAAGGGTAGCGAAGCCTATCATCAATTGTTAGCAAAAAGACGTCGCCTAGAGAATGAAGGGTAACGCTAAAATTACATCAAACTAATTTTAAATATGTTAATTGTTGCTATCTTTAAGAAAAAACATGGGCAAAATAAGTGTAGTAGCTTTAATTTTCTTGCTTGCACTTCCTGGTAAAACATTTGCAGAGAGTGAATTAAGAAAAAAGATTCTCCATGCTGATTTTGAGATCAACAGTCCAGAACTAGAGCAGCAAAAAATCGCTCTTGATAAAACAACTTCTGACTCCATAACGATTGATTGCACAATTGCTAGACAAGGAAATTGTTCACTTAAATCAATAATTAAAAATTCTGAACGCTATATTGCTTATGGAGCATTGCGCTCAGAATCAAACGCATCTAAAGTACCTGGCGTTATGTACAAAAATGGTGATCACTTTGTATATTTTTTTAGCCTCTTTATGGATGATTTTTGGAATCAACCGGATCAGAATACGCTAGATATCATTTGGCAATTCAAACGTTTTGGTTCGGGCCCTGATATGTTTATTGGCATTAAGAATAATTCCCTAGTATGGAGAATAACTGAGCATGAGCAAATCACCCTACTAAAGCCATTAGTAACTGGAAAATGGATTGATGTTTATTTCGATATAAAGTGGTCTGAGTATGACGATGGCCATGCAAACACCAGGATAGAGGTTGAAGGTCAGTATCCTAAAGATTTCAATTTCATAGGACGCAATATGCGTTTCGCTGATTCAAAATATGGAACAGTCCAGTGGGGGTTATATAAACCAGGTAATTTAGAGGACTTTCATTTCGATACGCACTTCATAAATCATGATGAGATTTATATATACAAAATTGAAAAATAAGTCATTAATGCTAAGCATTAATGACTTTGAGGTTAAAAATATGGATTTTTTACGGTTAATTCAATCTACAAAGATATTAATACGATTTCACAAACCACTTTTAATCTTCTCAACCGTGTCCTAGATTTAAATATTATTAAAAATTTTTGAAATATTTTTTTTAGAAGATCCTGTAGGCAGGTAGATGTATTTGTCAAGCATTGGAGTTAAATCCACAAAGAATTTATAATTCCTTTTAATAAGCATATGTCTAACGCTTGCCTCCAAACAATTTTGATCAATCCACCATTGATCATAGCTAGTGTCTAAGATGTACGAGGCATATTGGGCATAAAGCCGCAAAAACTCTATGGTAATTTCATTCGCCCCAAAATATGAAAACCCAGCCGTATAGACTTCCCATGGGCAACAAGTATCCCTCCTACACCTTAACCCAATAAGATTTGCGGGGATAGCGCCCTTAATTTCATTTAAATCAGAAAGAAATATTGAATCTAAATCGGCAACGATTATTGGTATTCCCATTCTAGAATACGAGAATGCATCTAAATATCGAACCAATGAACTTAGGGGCCTAATATTGCCAGAAGAAATTGTAAAGTTCACCCCAATACAGCCATTGTCATATTTAGCAATTTTATTCAATATAAGCTCCTTGGACCCCTCCGATTCAATGATAATATGGATCGATATGAATGGTTTAGCTTGAGTTTTTAAAATGCTTTCGATAGCAAAGTGTGAATACTTATGAAAATACACTTCGTCACAAGAAAAACATATGACAATATGTCTATCCTTGGGCATAACAGGGGGGGCAATTAAAGCGAGCGGAGTAGCCAGCTCATTTATCAAAAGATCTGCATTTGAGGTACTGGCAGGGATCTTAAAGTAAGTTTTGAGTGCCCTATTCTGGAATAATCGTAACTTCGCTATATAGTCGTTGTAGTTCCCTTTGGAATATTCTATGCACCCATAAATAAAATTTACATAAATTAATTCCTCAGCACTAAAATTTATTTCTCCAAGCTTATTAATGGAAGAAGTAATAAATTCGGAATCGCGATTAGCAGCAAAAAATAATAGTGATCGAGCAGCATACTCAATAGCATCATTACTTACTTTAATTTTTAAAGATGCCAGGGAATATCTAAAGAGCTCCTCGCTTCCGGAATGATCTCGCTTATAAATGAAGTAAGTTAGTTTGTTGAAAATAAATAAATCAACTAATTCATGCTGATCGACGTAGCTCAGTAAGAAAGATAGAATTGTCTTGAATTCATTTGAGTCCTCTTTCTGATCCTGAACCAGTGCATCAAGAGATTTAGCCAACTCATATGCTTGCGCCAGTTTTTCCGACATGTTACATCCAATATGCAATATCTGAGGTGCGACTGGTAGCAATAATTGACTTGATCTCTTTAATTATGGCTGCCGAAAATACCTCGTCTTTGTTTACAACTGCTCTATAAATTTTGGGAATGGCATCAAATAGAGAAGGTTCAGACTTGTTCGTGATATCCAACTCAATTCCTAAATCTATAGCTTTACAAGCAAGATAGAGAGAAAGGCTCTTAATACAATTTCTACCCGCCCCTAAAAAATTAAATCCGAATTCGCTTAGAAAGTCTAAACCTGGAGTCAACCAAGTCTCGTCTTCCGATTGCTTCGTTAGTGAATTGGGATTTATTTGGCCGCTCAGTTTAATTAGGAATGCTGATAAATCCAATGAAATCTTTGGTGTAAATGTGCCGATTTGGTTTTCCCAGTCCGCCGTTTCAATAAGCCTATCTCTCAGCACACCAACTGCATTTGTTTTAAAAAATTGATAGCCTGAAGCACAATTTTCACCAGCTAATGTACCAAAGGGTATTGGTAGATCTAAATTTTTTCTCTGCAACTTTAAGCCAGATAAAATGCCCAGTCTAGTTAGCTCATCCTCATTCCAGTATCTAACGAATGAATTTGTTTCAACACCCGCTGAGGCGCCCTCATTATCAATCAACCTTTCTAAAAAGCCTTTGGCAGAACTCCAATCACCTCGCTCAACTGATCTAATCGCATCTCGCAATGGATAAAGCCTATTCGACAGACCTAAAAATAATGATCCGCCAGTGACAAGAGATTGACTAAAAATATTAAAAGCTTGAACTATATTTAAATAACTGATGGTGTTATTACATATGATTGCTGAGTATGACTTGGGTTCGAGATTGAATTTATCTAAAGCAGAAATAACTATATTGATCTTGTCACCATCAACGTGCCCTGCAATTAACCCCAAATGCAAGTCTTCGCGATCTAAGGCCGTTACCTTTGCCTTAGAAAGCAAAGCGGCTGCAGCTGACCAGTTACCAATTCCCGCCCCCACATCTAAAATCCTTAACCTCTCCGAAATTAAAGGTAGATTTTGAAAACCAAGGGCTCTTAGATACATGGTAATTTCAGCAGTCCCCCCCTTCAAAGCCCTAAAATAGTATGGGCTATCAGACCTATATTTACCTTCATTTTTTTTTGATTCATTCTCTAGAAAATTAATGGTTAACTCCTCATGGATTAAATTATCTCCAAATGATGCACCCAATATACATTTGTCAATATTTAAAACCTTTCTTTGCCAATAATTAAGTCGGTCTGCAGCACTAACTCCTATGTATGATCGATCCTTTAGCTCTTCAATAATTCTTCGAAAAACTTTTAAACAATTTTGTGTCCAATAATAGGGATGCAACTGTAAAACTACAAAATCGGGCCACTCCCTTCTTTGCATTTCTGTCTCGAATACATCAAATCTCATTGGCCTAAATGCGTCTGTTCCAATCTCTACCCCTGAGAAGTACTTCAGCTCAATGTTCTTACCTCTATCTATCAAACCATCTAATGCATAGTAGCCAGCGAATTCGTTTGTATCAATCACATGCTGTGCAGAAGCTTGATCAATCTTATTAAAAGGTGGGCCAAAGATTTTAGGCCTAATCCCTAATTCATTTTCAATAATTTTTTGTGACTCAAATATTTCTTTATCAATTTGGTCTTTGTTCAGCTGAGTAAAGTTAGGGTGAGTATTTGAGTGATTCCAAACTTCTATGCCGTATTCTTCGACGATACTCCTCAGATAAAGAGGAACGGCTTTATTTTGTGTGAATTCGCTAGCAACCACTCCAATTGAGAGGGCTAGGTATTCATCCAAAGCGCAGTCAATAAATCTTCGCCACGGGTCTAGGTTTGCCCCTCCCCGTCCATAGTCATCAGCCTTAATTATGAATTGTTTTTGCGTTGCCATCTATATTGCTTATAAAGAAACCTGATGCATGATTGGGATTAACTGATTTAATTTTTGAATCATTTCTGGATCTAAATTTTTAGACATTTCTGATAGAGCCGCATGAATAGCTTGATATCCCCACGGCATATTTTCAGCCACTAGTTTTGATTGCTTGTCATCGTGATCTTTAAATTCTTGAAAAAGATTAACATCAGCTGAGTCTTGCTTCACTTCAGACATCCAATCATCATGGCGCTCAATAGCAACCATGGGAATATTATTTTTCTTGCAATAGATTGAAAAGTAAATATCCAGCATACCAGCATGCTCTAAGTCGGAGTGCCTCAAGGTCGGGAGTAAATCAGAATAAAAAGCGACGGTCCCCGTACCCAGATTATTTACTAGACTGTCTTTTTCCAGTCTTTTCCAGAAGGTGTATACCATCCTAAAGGAGGAGTAGTAACTCTTGGGCATCTCGGGAATAAGTACTCCATGCACCCCCACCACTGCCTTGCGGTCGTACTGTTCAATCTTTTTTACTAGTGCATGTACGTAATCCGGCGGATAAACGATGTCATCATCGACAGTGAAGTAATAACAAGGGCTCTTTAGACTTGACAGTCCAATTAACTTACCGTTATCACGCAAATTAGCAAAATCTTTATTTGTGTAGATATTAGCTTTAATCGGCAATTGCTTTAAGAAGTCTGGAATCTCTTCGTACTTATCTAGATAGATATTGATTTCATCTACCTGAGGAAGAATACTCTTTAATGCCTCTTTAAAGCTCTTCACTCTTGGCGGGTAAGTGCAGATATTTGCGACTACTGGTACTTTGGGATTGGATAAATATGACATATCCGCTCTCACAGGTATCAAATCTCGCAAAACAGGAAATTTAAAGAATTCTTTTAGCTGCTGCTTTTCTAGAGTTTGATGCACTTTATTAAACTCAGAAGCATATTGAGTTCGACTCTCAGAGGGGATTTGTTCAATCGTATTAGTTAACGTTGGATCATTGCCAATCATATCGGCAAAAAGAGAACCCTCCCTGAAAGTGTTGTAGTACAGAGGTAGATTTACATCAATAATCTTTTGGCGCCCATAAAAAAGTCGGGCCCTATTAAAAAACTCCTCATCAGAAGCTTTGGAGGTGCAATTAAAGTATCCAATATCTTGAAATACAGAGCGCTTATATCCAGTGGTAATTAAGCCTAGCTTTTTATACAGATTATTAACGTTTAAGACCAAACCTTGCGGGTAGAGCACCCGAGAATATGCTCCGCGAATTCCAACAACGCCATCTTTAAGCATGGAGAGCATTGAAAGTTTAATTCTTTCAGGATGACAAATGTCATCACAATCCTGGAAGAAGATATATTCTCCTTTTGACATCTGGAAACCAACATTCTTGGCGTAATAGGTTCCTAGATTGGTATTGAGAAATTTTATTTTGACTTTTGGCGATGCTCTTCTGAGGCGCTCAAGAATAGATCGCGTTTTATCTGAACTATTGTCATCGACGATGATGACTTCAATATTGCCATAGCTTTGTCGCAATACAGAAGTAACTGCTTCAGCAACATACTCCTCAATATTATGACTAGTCATTAGCACTGAAACTAAGGGCTCAT
>Ga0316221_1003859_pt1 | contig 11874 bp, 13 predicted proteins | sample TBH18007metaG_FD_206003 | JGI IMG/M metagenome (GOLD analysis project Ga0316221, IMG submission 206003) | Freshwater microbial communities from Trout Bog Lake, Wisconsin, USA - TBH18007 | ecosystem: Environmental > Aquatic > Freshwater > Lake > Hypolimnion/Profundal zone | place: USA: Wisconsin... | reverse complement strand
GTCCGGGTTTGTCCCTTTGAACAGGGAGGCCCAGATTGATGGGTCTGGGCAATAGGCATTTGCCTAAGACGTAGATTAACCACTCCCCATGCAAAGTCAAGCTTGCAGTGCAGCAAAATCCGGCTGCAAATCCCCGGCAATCAACCGGAACTGCTCCAGCGCCGCTTCCAGGTCGTCGACGATCTCTTGCGCAATCACGTCCGGCGGCGGCAGCTTGTCGCTGTCGGCCAGGGCATCGTCTTTGAGCCAGAAGATGTCCAGGCTGGCCTTGTCGCGGGCCATCAGTTCCGCATAGTCATAGGCGCGCCAGCGGCCATCGGGGCCTGTGCCCGCAGCGGCGTTTGCCTCGGCTGACCAAGTGGCTTTGCGGTCGTGGCGGTTGGCCGGGTTGTAGAGCGCCACAAACGCGTCCAGATGCTCGCGCTTGAGCGGGTTGGTCTTGAGCGTGAAGTGCTGGTTGGTGCGCAGATCGTAAATCCACAGCTTCTTGGTCCAAGGAGTCTCTGAGGCGGGTTTGCGCTCGAAGAACACCACATTGGCCTTGACGCCCTGCGCGTAAAACAGGCCGGTGGGCAGGCGCAACAGCGTGTGCACATCACACTCGTGCAACAGCTTCTTGCGGATGGTCTCGCCCGCGCCGCCTTCAAACAGCACGTTGTCGGGCAGCACCACGGCCGCACGGCCCTGTAGCTTGAGCAGGGTCTTGATGTGCTGCACAAAGTTGAGCTGCTTGTTGCTGGTGGTGGCCCAGAAATCGTCGCGTTCGATCACGTCTTTTTCGGTGCTGACGCGACCCTCGGCGCCGGTGATCATGGTGCTGCTCTTCTTGCCAAAGGGCGGATTGGCCAGCACCACGTCAAAGCGCTCGCCGGGGTCGGCGGCCAGCGCGTCGGCCACCACGATGGGCACCGATTTGTCGGAGCCAATGCCGTGCAGCATCATGTTCATGGCGGCCAGGCGCGCGGTGCTTTGCACCAGCTCCCAGCCGCGCAGGGCTTGTTCCTTTAGATGCTTTTTCTGCTCGCGCGTGAGGTTGGGGTTGTGATCGGCCACATGGTTGTGTGCCGCGAACAAGAAGCCACCGGTGCCGCAGGCCGGGTCGCAAATCGTCTCACCCGGCTTGGGCGCAATGCAGTCCACCATGGCCTGGATCAGCGGGCGCGGTGTGAAATATTGGCCGGCACCGCTCTTGGTGTCCTGCGCATTCTTCTCCAGCAGACCCTCGTAGGCATCGCCCTTGACGTCCGCGCCCATGGCCGACCAGTTTTCGCAATCGATCAGGTCCACCACCAGGCGGCGCAGCTTGGCTGGGTCCTGGAACTTGTTTTGCGCCTTGCCAAAGATCAGGCCGATGGTGCCCTTCTCGGCACCCAGCTTTTCCAGCAGATGGCGGTAGTGGTCGAACAGCGCGTCGCCGTCCTTGGCCAGCAGCGAGGGCCAGTCATAGCCCTTGGCAATCGGGCTGGGCTGGCTCCAGGGAGGCTGGCTGCGCTCGTCGGCCATCTTCAGGAACAACAGGTAGGTGAGCTGCTCGACATAGTCGCCGTAGCTCATGCCGTCGTCGCGCAGCACGTTGCAGTAGTTCCAGAGTTTTTGGACAATGGTGGCTGAATTCATGGGGTTCCTAGCTTGTAATTTGTTGCAGACGGGCTCGCACCAGCGGCTCGCGGTCGGGTTGCGTGAGTAGGCCACCCAATGCATTGTTGAAGTCAGGGTTGGCAAGGAGTTCGGCCACGCAATGCGCCACATGCTTGCGTACATCGGTGGCTGCCGCAGATAGCTCTTGCGCCAGCTCGGGCCGCCCTTCGACTACGGTGAGTATGTCTTCCAAGTCATGGCTGGCGTACACATCGTTGCGCCCTCGGTCATTGAAGGCTTCAAATTTGGTTGCCAAAAAGTATGGCGCAGACAAATGCCGCAGCACCAGCCCCTGAGCAACCTCGGTCTGCATCGCAGCCGCAAAGCCAGAGCGGTACCAGCGGTTGGCAAAGCCAAGCACTTTTTCGTCCAACGGCACCAAGTCCAACTGCATGCGCTGCCAGAACCAACGAAATGGAGGCGTGTTGTCCGCCATGGTTTGTTTGAAGCCGCGCTGCATCAGCTCGTCGGCCAGCCGGTGGTAGCCCACCAAAGTGGCCACTTCCACAATGGCATCTACATCCTCGGTGGCCCGTACGTCCATCAGCTTGGGATTGCTTAGCAGCAAGCCCGTGGCACACCCGCCCACAAAAACTACGCGCTCGCACAACGGCCCCATGGCCTGCGCCATGCCGATCAGCAAACTCAAATTCGGATTAGCCACGCATCTGCCCTTTCTCGGGCTGGGGGGCTGACGGGTCGATCAGCGCCTGCAGCCGTTCCAACGCCATGCCCCGCTCGCGTGCGCGCCCCACGCGCAGGGCATCGAACAAGGCCAGCATTTCATACAACTTGGCGTCTTGCATGGCAGCGAACGGCACGCTGGGGTGCAGTGGCACGAGGCCAATGCCACGCAAGGTGCCATTGGGATGTGGCCACACGTAGTCCTGCGAACCCGGCGCGAACACGCCGGCAAATGCCGGGGCGCTGTGGCTGGTGGGCACGCCGATAGTGGACGGCGTCTTGTCGGCCGCAAAGGCGTATTTGGCGCCGTGTAACGCGAACTCGGCCAACTGGCGCGCGTGGGGGCGCACGGGGTTGTCGGCTGGGGCGTCATCGTGGCTCACCCGCTTGCGGCGCGCCACCCGGTAGATGGCCGCTGGCTCGTGCACCGCCAGAGCACCCACTTCAGGTGCTAGTGCGTCGTGATTTTGTACCAGCAACCCCGCCTGCAAGCCGCGCTTGATGCAGGCGTGCGCCTCCGACGCGCTCAAACCCAGCTCCTGGGCCAGCCGCGCGTAAGTCCAGCGCTGATCGCCCCAAGCGACCAACTTCAGAGCCACCACAAAGTCTTGGGGTTTGAGTTGCATTGCATTCTATATTCTTGAATTGCGAATAAAGAATGTAACTGATAGACCTTGAAAAGACAAGGCTGTGACGAATCAACGCATCAAGCCCGTGCCCGCACCACCAGCTCGTCATACCCGGTGGCAGCATCCGGCTCGCGCGCAAACTGCCATTCGGGTAGCAGCGCCAGTAGCACCTCGGCCGTGGTGCGGACCAGACAGCCTGGCGCCACATGTCCGCCCAGCACCTGGCCGGCGGACGTGGACAGCGCCATGTGCAGGTGCGAACTGCTCTTGGCACTATCAAAGGCCACGGTGCCAGACAGGCTAAGGATTTCCAGGTCGCCCGTCAGCCGTTCGGACTGCGCTGCCCCGGCAAACCGAAGGCCGGCAGAAGACAGGCTGCCAATGCCCGAGAGCACGAAGGCGGCGCGGCAGTTTTGGCTTTGGACGGCGGCCTCCAAAGTAGAGCGTAAGTCCTGGCCGGGGGTCAGGCGGATGGGGAGGGTTTGCATGTTTAGTCGGTTCTATTCCCGAACAATTGGTACCTGCGAACCACGCGCCGCATTGGCAACAGACGCGAGCAAATTGCCGCTGCCCGGCTCAACCAGCGCTAAAGCGGTCAGCTTTTTGGTCCGCTCAATACCGCCTTTGAACAGGCACACGCAACTGTGCTGCGGGTGCTGGGCTGACGCATAGAGAATGCCGTGCAAACCCTGTTGCAGACAGTGTGCGGCAAACTTCTGACTGGTCTCAAAGCGCATGGACTGCAGCACGGGATAGCGCTCCTCCAGACCACGCAAATCTGCCAAGCGCAAACTGGCTCGTGTTTCAAACGTCACCATCGTGCGCTCCACCAAGCGGTCCCAATGGCAACTGCGCACCTCACGGCGGAACACGGATTCGTAAAGCGCAGTCTCTGGCGAATCCGCCAGGTAGGCCGTTGGCTCACTCGCCACATCAAAACGACCGGTCAGGCCGCCTATCGGCGGCAGTACATAGCCTATGAGCCGGACGCTACCCCGTCGCGCGTTAGTGCGTTGCACGCGATGCCAAACCTGGTGGGCAGGGATTTCAAGAATAGGTGGATGAAGGTCTTTGAAGTTCATGGACGAGGTCAGTGAGCCTCAGCCGTTGCCAGTGCCAATATGCGTTCAAGCGCTGCGCCCTGCTCCAGTGCTGCGCGAGGCGTCTGGCCGTCCAACGCGGTAGCGGGGGACTCCAGAAACGACAGCAATTGCCAACCATCGCTTGAGCCCAAGGCTTTGGCCAGGGGCTGCAAGACAGGCCAGATGGCGGGCTCAAACTGCCAACGCGGCAACTTGAACCCCCGCCGCAAATGCGCCACGCCAATGCAGCGCCCGGACTTGATCCAGGCGTTGACCGTCACGCGGGTGGTGCCCGCCAGTGCAGCGGCTTCGTCTGTCGAGATCATGTCGGCAGCATCCATACGCTCGCGGCGGTATTGCGCGCCAGAGCGCAGCAAAGCCTGCGTTTGCGCGGCTGTGGCGTAGGGGCTGTCAGCGGTAGAACCATGGCGCGGTTGGGCAGTTTCTGTGGCAAACGGTGAGTGAATGGTTAAGGTGTTCATGCGTGTGTTTTGGAAAAGCTGCGCCTTATGGCGCGTTACGCAAGTCGGCTTTGGTAGAGGAGAAAAAACCAACGAAACCTCGACCGACTGCAGCGCGTCCTTGTGGCAATGACTTTAGACCGATAGTCAACTGCACGCTGGCAAAGCCGATTTGAAGCTGCGAAGAAGCCGGGCGGAAAAGTTGTGCCGCGGCCCTGGCCGTCTTGTTTGGCTCGTATGCCTCATCCGACTCATGCAGTCCGCCATTGCGTAGCAATACGTTCGCCAGAACAGGAAGCGAGTGCCGACGCTCAACAATGCCTGCAATAGATTGCAAAACGCTAAGAATCTTCTCTTGCGTGGCCATCAATACGATCATTTGAACCTTTCAATGCCCACGTCCATGTTGCGCGGCACCCCTAAAACGGGGTTACCAATTTCATGTGGGTCGGGTAAATTTTAGTTCAACTCGTAATTTTGGACAAGTTCGTTAAGTTAGATTAAAAAGACATTCACTGCTGCCTCTTGGGCTGCGCAGACTCAGACAATGACAGGAGTTCACGCAGCCAATGAGGGGAGCTTGCCCGCCCACTGGGGGGAGTCCCGCCCCAAATGAGGGGAGTCCTCGGACTATTGGGGGAGTCCTCCGCCACCCCGCAGCTTGCCTAGCGGCGCTGGTTCTGCTGCGTCAGCAGGCCATCGCGCACCAAAGTCTGCAGCACCGCCGTCCTTTCCAGCTTGGTGCGTCAGGCGGCCTGCGCAAATTGGATCAGAGACTGCTCGTCATTCGACGCGGCAAATACCGCCCCCAGATTGGTCAGATCACGGCGCACCTCTTCGAAGGCGCCGAATCGCTCCGTGTAAACCGGTGGCTCGGTCACCGACAGCAACAACGATTTCGGCAAAGCATTCACACGCTCCAGATGCCGTAACCGGCCCAACCACTGGTTGCCGTGGTCCAAAATCCGCAACGAGTCGTCATAGGCCAAGTGCAAAGGCTTGATGACCCGCAGCGCTTGCCCCGCTTCGTCCAGCTCGGCAAAGGGAACGGAAAACTGCAGTGCACCGGCACCCAGCTTTGTACGCTGAAAACGCGCGCCCAAGCCTTCGCGCCGCAACACGCTGCGCACCGACTTCTCGATCAAACGCTCTTGATACTCCGGCGTTGCAAAGTCGTGGTCCACATAGTGGTCAAACAACTCTGCCAACTTCTCCTGCGGCGACGCTGCCACCACCGCACGTATCGACGAAAATTGAAACAGCGCCTCACGAGGGCGCACCAAATCGTCAAAAACCCGCTGGGCGCTCTCCTGCTGTTGCGTGCCCTCGGCAAGCCAGGGCAAGGCCATATCACGCGTGCGGACAAGTTCTTCAGAAAACGCAGCCATGCCGCGCGCGAACACGCGGCGATCCAGGGTGTCAAAAAACGCACCCAGACGGCGCCACTTATTGGACAGCTGAAAATCGAAATAGCGCGCCGACGCCGCAAGCATCACGATACCGACGTTGGCAAACTCTTGCGTCTCTGCGTACGGCATGAAACGGACAATGGCATAGCGGGCGATATGTGTCATGGGGAACCTTCGCTGCGTCAACGTCACAGCAACCACTTCTCCCGCCGCATCATGCCAAGCAAGCTGATGCAAGGAATGCCCAGCTCGCGGCAAACGTCAGGGATGAAGTGCGTGCGGCGCGGGCGATTTTTCTCTGCCGCAGGCGTTTCCTGAGTCACCACAATGCCACCTCTTTGCTGGGCCAGCGCGATGACGTAAGGGTCTGCCTCTTCGTATTCCGCTTTCGGATCGCGCAGGCCCGTGAATTGGTTTTGAATCGCCAAGGAGTCCATCAACAAATCGGCGGTGGGCACAAACATGCCGCTATGGGTCTTCACCCATTGGATCAATCCGGCGGTGCCAACCACCTCGGTTTCTTCCTGCACCAGCTCAGCAGCAATCAACCTACCGGAAGCCACGAGGTCGTCCATCTTCGTCACAAGGCTAGTGAATACATCCGTGGGGTAATAGCGTGCCTGCCAATCCATCAACGAGTTGGTGTCGATGGAGTAAATGGCTCCGGTCACGCCATCAGCCATTCATGGCCCCTGCGCCGGCTGGTCCACTCAAAATGCTTTTCAGTTGGTCAAAGTGCTGAAACTTCAAGTCCAGGTACCGCGCGGCATCCACCGAAGTGATGCGATTGACGGACATCGCCTCCAGAACCAGTTGCACAAACGGCCGACCATAGCGGTTGAAGGTCTTCTCGGCTGGCGTGGCAAACCCGCCGCTGCGCTGCGGCAATGCTGATACATAGTCCTGCCACTCGCTGCGCCATGCGTTGTAACGGCCCCAGCTCATCAGCCCCGACTCTCTCAAACGTGTGGCCATCGCCAAAGGAGTAATCCAGAAGCGACGGGCCAAGCGACGCACCTCCTGCAATGTCCAGCTGGCCGTGTCTGAGGCCAGCGTGGCCGCATAGGTTTGCAACAAGGCCTCCGGTACCAGCGCATGGCTGGCTGCAGACTCCGCAAAGCGCTCCACGTCCAGCCACTGCGGTCCGGACCGCTCCTCTTTCAGGGCAGGCAACTCTTCATGGCCGGCTGCCAACATCAAATGCACGACTTCGTGCAACAGCGTAAACGCCTTGGCTTCGGGCACACGCTCTTTGCTATTGACCCCCACCACCGGCAGCGGCGCGTCCAACAGCGAAAGGCCACGCACCTCCTCCAGCTCCACCTTGGTGAACTGAAAAACCAACACGCCCTTTGACTCCACTGCCGCACGCCAAGCGCGCCAGGCTTGGTATTCGCTGGCCCATGCCAACTGCGTTGCATCACCCAGACCCAGCAGCTGACGCAAGCGCTGGCCCACGGCGGCCGGTGTCTCGGCAAGGTGTGCGACACCCTGAAAAACCGGCACCGCGTCACCCAGCTCGTCATACAGATCCAGCGCAGCCTGACGACGATTGATCATCTGCCGCAAGGCGAGGCGAAGCAGTGGCGACTCCTCACCCGGGGCCACATGCGGCAGGCGTCGGTACTCGGCCGAAAGCGGGGGCAACACAGGTGGTGCTGGCTGAAAGAAGGTGCTCAAAGGCCGGTGCAAAAACCTGGCCAAATTCTGAACCTGCCGAACCGTCGGCAGCTTCTCGCCAGACTCCCATGCCTGCAGTCGCTCCACCTTGATGGCCAACTTCTTGGCGACCTCTTCCCGCGACCAGCCGCTATCCTGCCGCGCCCATAGCAGGACGCTCGGATTAATGGGGGCAAGCTGAGGGGCGGGCATGGCTGGAATGGGTGCAAAAGTGCAATAGTACCCTCATGCAACGCCCCAGATCCGTGCCTTGTTCATAGCCACCTCAGGGCCGATTTCACTCCAACGGATACAGCTGGTTCACCAAGTCCGTCACGGTCTCGAAAGTGCCCAGCACTGTGGGATGCAGCATGGAGCTGCCATGGGCATATGTGTTGCGAAAGAACGGCAAGGTATCAGCAAACACCTTGAGCGAATCATGCGCGTAGTCTTCGGGCTGTGGAACAACATCGGCGTCTTCAAAAGACATTTCATCCAATCCGCGTGCGTCCATTTCCCGGATTCGCTCCCTGGACGCTCGGTCACGTGCCCGCATGTGGGCCAGACGCTCGTTGGCACGCAAGCCGGTGTTGCTGATCAACTTTTCTTTGCAGGCCTTATCCAACAAGCCACTCAGGCCAGGAAGGCGCTTGACAGAAGGGCCGCAAAATTCCGGGAATAAAGGCGCCAAGCGTTCGCGCAGTGAAAATTCCAGCGTTGCCAGCGCTTGCTGCTCTGCCACTGGATAGAACCGGTACACAAACCACGCATACAGATAAAGATTCTTTGCCGTCTCAAAATGGACTCGCACTTTCAACGGCACAGCGAGGTTCAGTTCAAACCCGGCAACGATCGCATGCCGCTCCGCAAGCGTAACCATAGAGGTGGATCCATCGGCGCGGATGGCAGTGGTCATGCACGCCCTGGGGTCGGGTTCCAACGCCGACGCTGCGTCGCGCAATTTGTCAGCTGAACTGACTGGCTCACTATCCACCGCTGGACCTCGCGACAATCTGCTGCAACTCCGCCCGTAGCACTGCCCGCTTATTGCTGAAGTGTGCTTCACGGTGGTGATTCGGACACAACGCAATCACATTGCCAACTTTGTCCGCGCCGCTCTCTGACAGGGGAACTATGTGATGGGTTTCCAAATAGGTCCGCCCGTCGTACTTGACGAACCCGGGCACCCCGCAGAACTCGCACTTACCTCCGGCCCGCTTCAGAACCAGGGCGCGGACGCCCGCATCACGCACGTAAACCTTGCCGTTTGCATCACGTTGTTCCGGTTGGGCTGACCCCATGGGCTCATCAAACTGGTCGGAGTAACGATCAGGCTCGGCACCGCGCGTAATGATGCAGTCGCCTGTGGAGAAGTCATACGCCGAAATTGCCCACGGCTCAGGATCCAGAAGCCGCTTATACACATGCGATGGCTCGGCGTCGGGGTCCTCGGCCGAACGCATATCCCCTTGGCAGACGATCACGCGGATGGGCAACTTCTTGCGGAAAGCCAATTGCATCGCGAGGTCCATCCGCGTTGCACGCCTTGCCCAGGTCGCGCTCCTGACTTTGCCAACATCCTCACCAAACTTGCGGGGGTTAATGGATTGAATCAAGGTGTCACCATTCACCCGCATGGAGTCATACCAAAGATTGAAGACGACGACCTTGCCCTCCTCAACAAATGCCCACTCATAGCAATACTTTGGATTGCTGGCTGCATGGGTCGGCTTCGGGCCTTTACGAAAATTCACCCAGTCGTCGATATTCACACCAGCATTGCGGACGAGGTCCATCACTCTGCAGTGAACCTTGGGTTCAACATCTTTCAGCATGTCTTCCCCTAGGGAGTCCCCATTCACGAAGTTACCCCAATAGCAGTGGCAAGTGCATTTAAGGAACGTTCCGTTCGAGGTACTTCAAACGACTTTTGAAGCACAGATTGCCGCAGCGCCTGTGCACGCTTGAGATTGGCATCGACCTCTGTCTCCACGCTACGAATAAGTGACATTCGGCGATCTGATTCCGCAACGATAAGAAACTGCTCTTCTAGGGAAGGGAACGAGATTGGAATTGCCTTTATGTCTGAACCAGAAACGCCAGACTGCCCGGCTGTCGTTCTGATCATGGATTCAATGAAGGCCCGCCCCTTCCCGGTAGAGGCAGCAATTACAACAAAGGCAGGCAAAAGAACTGATACTGGCACTCGGACTCTGATCAACTTGTCTGGATAAACCGTCGGCGGCATTTCTGCTGGGACCAAAGCGCAGACACCAACGTAGTCCCGGCTCCCGTTGTAACGGGTGAACAACACATCTCCCTCGACGGCCATGAAAGAGTCATAGTCTGAAACAGGGCCACTCAGATAACGAACATCATCAACGTTAAGCTCCATTGGCCTGACAGCGCTGATACGGAAGATTCGAGTCCCTTCGTCCGCGTCCGGCTTGTGCGAATACCCATTCCTTACCGTTAGCGCCACGTCTCCAAGCTTCGTTTGCGTCCAGTTGCCAGCGGTGGGGACCAAGCGGCCTTCGACGGCATCTTTGAGGACAGAGGCTTTGTAGCGTTTGAGGTTGGCCTTGACGCGCTGGAGGTTGGCGACGGCTTCGTCGAGGCGGGAGAACTGCTTTTCGATTTCGGAGACGATTGCGCGTTGCTGCTCAATGCCGGGCAGCGGAATAAGCTGCTTTTCAAGGTAGGCGCTGGGCACGCGGCGCAGGCCCACGGCGCCGGTCATGTGGCCGGATGCTTCTTTGCGGAATGTCTGGCTGGACACGAAGTAGTAGACATAGCGGGCATCCACACCCGCGCGTGGGCGCAAGACGTGAAACTCCGTGGAGCCAAAGCCAATGCCGTTGACGAGCTTGCGCGCAATGGCCATCTTGCCGTTTTCCATGCACGGCGTGACCTTGGCAAACAGAATGTCGCCGTCACGAAAATGCGTGTAGCCCTTTTTCACTTCCGCGTATTTGCGGACGGTCGATACGTCCACGGCGCCAATCAATGCCTCGACGGACGCCATGGGCACGAACGACACGTCCATGTCGTCATCCAGCGCACTGCGGTCCAGCTTGGGATTGACCTCAACCGCTTCCGACAGCGGGACCATTCGCACATCAGCCAACACGTCTTCAAGCACTTCACTCACGCCGCCAACTCCCGATTCAACGCCTCAAGCACCCCCGCCAAGCCCGCACCAAACAACTGGTACACCCGCCCCATGCCGCCCTCTTGCGCAAACGGGGAGTATTCAAAGTCGTCGGGCACGATGGAGAGGTTGCCTGCTATGTGTTCGCGGATCATGTCTAGCCAGTGGAGTTGTTCGGGGGTGAAGGCGCTGCCGTTTTGCGTTTGTTGCGCCAGCCAGGCCTTGAAGTTGGCGGACACGCGTTCGGGGAAGGGCAGCAGCTCATTATCCTGGTGCATGGCGTAGCGCACCAGGCTGACCAGGTCGGTGAGGATGCGGCGTCGGCCCTCGCCTTTGACCTTGGTTTTGTCCAGCGCGGCATAGGCTTGCCAGAGCTGACCTTCGGTCCACAAGTGCGGCGGCGCTTGCAGGGTATCGGCCAGGGCCTTGAGGGCATCAAAGGTGAGCGGCTCTGCGGCTTTGCCTTGCAGGCGCTGCGGGCGGTTGTACAAGATTTGCAGGGCGGTGATCTCGTCGCGGTGCTCGGCGATAAAGCGCTCAAAGCTGTCCACCGTGCCTTGGGCGCGCTCGCGGGCGGCGGCGCTGAAGTCGGCTTGCAACAGGGTGTCTTGGGTGACGGTGTCTATGACCTGCTCGGCCTGGCGCTTCAGGTCGATCAGCAAATGGCGCAGTGCCGGGTCGCACAGGGGTTTGGTGGCCTTGTGCATGACCTGCTCCGCCTCGCTTGGCGACAGGTCGGCATAGGTGTCGGGGTTGAGCGCGTCCACCAGGCCGCGGGCCAGCTCTTTGAGGCTGGCGCCGCCGGAGGCTTGGGTGATGCGCAGGCGGTCGGCCTCGCTTAGCTCGCGGTCCAGCCTTGCCAGGCGGGCGGCCACGCTGCTCAGCACCTCGGGCTCCACATTGCCCAGCGCCACGGCCTGCAGCAGTTTGTCAAAGGGCACGGACTTTTTGGCGTCCATGGGGGCGGAGTCGGTCTTGTCCTGCTCGCACACGCCCACGCAGTCCACGATCACAAAGTGGGTCTTGCGGGTGGCGTCGGGGGTCACGGCCTGCAGGTCGGTGGGGTTGCAGATGCGCACGCCGCGGCCCTTCATCTGCTCGAAGAAGTTGCGGCTTTTCACCGAGCGCATGAACATCACAATTTCCACCGGCTTGATGTCG